>Ga0187854_10001636_pt1 | contig 21321 bp, 17 predicted proteins | sample June2016WEW_6_15_FD_132445 | JGI IMG/M metagenome (GOLD analysis project Ga0187854, IMG submission 132445) | Peatland microbial communities from SPRUCE experiment site at the Marcell Experimental Forest, Minnesota, USA - June2016WEW_6_150 | ecosystem: Environmental > Terrestrial > Soil >...
ACGAACCGCAGTGATAGACTTGTCCATGACCGCCTCCTTCGTATGTAGCTCTACGCTACCTTCTCCCGATCGTAGCGCAATCTACGATTCTACGCTCGGGGCGGTCACTTCATTATGACTAGGGGCTCAGCGGCGGGGATGATCGACAAGGTACTGGCCGAGGTACTTCGAGACCAGGTCGAATGAGTTCCTGTCGTACATCTTTCCTACCAGGCCGGCGAAGGTCTTGTTCAGAAGATCGTCCCATTCGATTTCCGCCTGCGGCGTGACCTGGTTGATTTTCAGCCCGTACTTCTTCATGACGTCTATCGCCTGGCTGTCCGCCTTCACGAGGTCCGGCGCGAGAGAGTCGAATATCTTCTGGGCCGCGTCCATCAATTTCGGCTTCAGGTCCTCGGGAATCTCCGCCCAGGTTTTCGTGCTGACGATGGTCGCGCCCCACAGGGGTCCGAGCTTGAGCGTGTACATGTTCGAAGCAATCCCGAACCATTGGCTGGAGGCGGCCACGAGCGGGCTCGTGGCAAAGGCGTCCACCATCCCTCCCTGCAGCGAGGTCATCAGGTCCGTGGCGGCGATCGTCACAGTCTGAAAGCCGGCGCTCTGATAGGCCTGGATTTCATCCGGGTCCCCGCTCCACACCCAGAGCTTCTGTTTGCGCAGATCATCGGGGCGCAGAATCGGATATCGAGAGAAGATGTATACCCAGCCGCCCAGGGACCACCCGACTGGTTTGAACCCTCGTTTTTGCAGCTCGGTATCGAAGAATGGCTCCATCCTGTCCAGCACATAGGCAAGCTCGTCGTCATTGCGGAGGAGCAGCGGGTACGAGAGGGTCTTGGCGCCCTTGAAGATGCCCTGCAAGCCGCTCACGGTGATCGCCGCCGCGTTGAGCGCGCCGATCCGAATCTTGCGCACCATGTCGGATTCGTCACCGGCGATGCCTCCCGAGTAGATCTTCACCGTGATCCTGCCGTCGGAAAGCTTTTCCCACTCTCCCGCCATGCGCCTGAGACCCACATCCCAGGGCGAAGCCACGGGCGCCAGGCTGCCGAGCTTGATCGTGAGCCCGGGGAGGGCGCCCGCGACAAAGACCGTCAGGAGGAGAGTCACGATGCGGATGTTTCGTCGTCTCATGTGCCGGCCCCTTCGATAAAATAGTCGTCGATATGATCGAGCATCCAGCGAGCCCTGCGCTGGTTGATGATGTTGACGAGCCGGTCCGGCAGATCGGCGTTCACGTCCACGGCGAGCGCTTTACCCAGAAGGTCCCGATACTCGTCGACATTCTGATTCTTCACTGACACCGAAGAGGCCAGCGCGAGGTAGGGTCCGACACGCAGGCCCCTAGACAATGATACCGCGCGCGCAAAATGCTCGCGGGCCTTGAGCTCGCTGCCGCCAAGGTCGGCGGGGGCCGATCCATAGTAGCTGATGAAGATCTCGTGCACGGCGCCCGCGCCGTACGCGTCGTCCCAGTCCTGCACCTGCTGCAGCAGCGCAATGGCGCGCGGCAGGGTCACGATCTGGGCAAAATCGAAGGGATCGGCGCTGAATGCGGCCATCCAGGCGGCACTCGCCCAATACAGGTAGTCCGCGTCCTCCCGGCGTGTGAGACGCAGCGCGGCGGCCGGCCCGGAGTTCTCCAGGGCGGCGCGAAAGCCCGGACGCCGGAGCTCCAGCCCGCGCAGGACGTATTCGCGCGCGCGGAGATAAAGCTTTTTCGCCCGGAGGCGCATCGCCTTTTGCTCGTCCACGTTTTCGGTGGGCATCTGATCCGCCGGCGCCTGGACGAACGCGAACGAGTAACTGACGAAGCTCCGCCCGGTGGCCAGCGCCAGTGCCGCATTACGTGGATCAGCGTCCAGGAGCGCCTCGTACGTCTTCAGGGCAAAGGGAAGCGCGTCCCGTACGAGCTCGGGATCGTCGTCCTCTGAAAAAGTCGTGCTTTCCCCGCTTCCGGAAAGGAATCCGGCAACAGCCCGAACCGCCAGCTGGTTGATCGAGCAGGAGCACAGAAGGAGCACGGCGGCGAAGACACCAGGGGGAAGAAGATGCCGAAACATCATTTACATCCTCACGAGGATAGTATACGGATGCGGGCACGTCTGCCTATGCTCTGCCGGCCCCCTCTCGGCCGGGCCGGGGTTGACTCGGGGTGGCGAACGTCCATAGATTCAGGCTGGTCATGCCAGTGCGCTACCGCTGCATCCTCATCGATCACGACGACACGGCGGTCGACAGTACCGCGGTCATCCACTACCCCGCTCACCTGGAGGCGCTTCGTACGCTTCGCCCCCGGTACGCTCCCCCTTCCATCGAGCAGTGGCTGGTGAGGAACTTCCACGGCATCATGGAATACCTCGTGGGTGAGCTCCACCTGACTGAAGCGGAGCTCCGGACCGAGTTCGAGATCTGGCGAAGCTGGACCACCAGCCGGGTGCCGCCGTTTTTTCCCGGCTTCCTCGAACTGCTGGCCGACTTCCGCAGGAATGGCGGTCTTGTGGCGGTGATATCGCACTCGGAGAGAGACATCATCGAACGGCACTACCGCGCGGCGCAGGACCCGCCCTTTCTGCCCGACCTCATCTTCGGCTGGGAGCACGAAGAGGAAAAGCGCAAGCCCAGCCCCTGGCCGGTCCGGGAAGCGCTTCGTGAGTTTGGCTGCTCCCCCGCCGATTCTCTCATCGTGGATGATTTGAAGCCGGGCGTCCTGATGTCCCATGCCACGGGTGTCCCCTTTGCCGCGGCGGGCTGGAGCCACAGGGTCGCCGAAATCGAGACGTACATGCGCGCGCACAGCGTGGCGTATTGCAGACGGGTGGAGGACCTGCGCTCACTTCTCCTGGACGGCACGTCGCCTTGAGGACCGCTCGGAATCTGGCTATACTTATTTACGATCCATGAAGCCATGAAGCGCGATACATTGAAGTTGCTCCGTACCAACGAAACTCTTGCCAATATCAAGGATCTGGACTCCCTCTTGGAGAATGTCCTCACCGAGGCGCGCCGTTTTTTAAACGCGGATGCCGGGACCATCTACCAGGCGGCCCGCGGCTTCCTGTATTTCAGCTTCGTACAGAATGACACCCTCTTCCGAGGGGAAACAAAGGACAAGTACATCCCCAGCGACGCCTTTATCCCCGTGGACAAGACCTCGCTTGCGGGCTACGTGGCCAAGACGGGAGAGACGATCCTCATCGATGATGTCTATCACATCCAGAATGATCTCTCCATTGCGTTCAACCCCGCCTTTGACCAGAAAACCAACTACCGCACGACCTCCATCCTCGGCGTTCCCCTGAAGACCCGGGATGACGAAATCGTCGGCGTGCTGCAGCTCATCAACGCGAAGAACGAAGCAGGAGAAGTGGTGGCCTTCTCCATGCAGGACAAGCTGTTCATCTCCCAGTTCGCCATGAACGCCGCGGACGCCATTGAAAGGGCGCGGCTGTCCCGGGAAATGGTCCTGCGCATGGTGGAGCTTGCCGAGCTGCGCGATCCGTATGAAACCAGCCAGCATGCCAAGCGGGTGGGAGCCTACGCCGTCGAGCTCTATGAGAAATGGGCCACCCGGCGCAGCGTCTCCATCCGGGAGATCAAGAAGGTGCGTGACGCGCTGCGCACTGCGGCGATGCTTCACGACGTGGGCAAGGTCGCGATCAGCGACACGATCCTCAAGAAGCCCGGCCAGCTCAGCTATGACGAGAAAATGGCAATGCGCAAGCACACGATCCATGGGGCAAGGCTCTTCACGAGACTCACCTCCTTCTGGGACAACATGTCTTGGCTGGTCGCGCTCAATCACCATGAGAACTGGGACGGCAGCGGCTACCCGGGCAAGATCGACGACATCCATGCCGAGCCTATCTACATGGGGAGGGGCAAGCAGGGCACCGAGATCCCCCTGTCGGCCCGGGTCGTCTCCATCTGCGATGTGTACGACGCCCTCATCTCGCAGCGCGCCTATAAGAAGGGCTGGCGGCAGGAGCACGCACTCCGCTACATTCGCTATCAAGCGGGGAAGAAATTCGACCCGGAGCTCGTGGGCATTTTTTTGAAAATGGGAGAACTTCTGAACGCCATCGTGAAGAAATACAGCTACTGAGGCGCGGGGCAGGGACCGGCCCGCGCCGCGTGGGTGTTGAAGAGAGCAAAGCGGAAAAATTGTGCGAGAGGTGAATGAAATGTTCTGCCAGAATTGCGGTAAAGAGCTGTCCGACCAGGCCTCGTTCTGTCCGCACTGCGGTCATCCCCAGCGCACCCCCGGCATGGCGCCGGGATTTCGCACTGACAAGACGGTCAGTCCCAGATCCCGGCTGGCGGCGCTTCTGCTGTGCTTCTTCCTCGGTGTGTTCGGCGTGCACAGGTTCTACGTGGGCAAGATCGGGACCGGCGTGGCCATGATATTCACCGCCGGCGGCCTGGGCATCTGGGTCCTGATCGATTTCATCATGATCATCGTGGGCGGCTTCACCGATATCAACGGCAAGTTCGTGCTGGACTGGCAGGTCTGAGCGAGGTCCTGTACAGTATCCCGCATGATACGCCTCGCGATTATCGGCACCGGGGGCATGGCAGGCACGCATGCCCGGAGCTTTGCTCCCATGAAGGGTGTTGTCCTCAGCGCCTGCTGCGACGTGGACGAGAAAAAGGCGCGTGAGTTCGCACGCACGTGGAATATCCCCCGCTGGTACGTGGACTACGACGACATGCTCGGGTCGGAGAAGCTCGACGCGGTGTCCAACGTCACGGTGGATATCATGCACGCGCCCATCTCGCTGGCGGCGGTCACCAGAGGGCTGGCGGTGCTCTGTGAGAAACCTCTGGCCACCACTTTGGCGGATGCCCGCCGGATGAGAGACGCCGCCGCCCGGCGCGGGGTGGTCACGCACGTCAACTTCTCCTACCGCAACTCCCGCGGCGCGCAGGCGGCGGCAGGGCTCATCCAGGGGGGCGGCATCGGCCGCGTCCTGCACGTGGAGGCGAGCTACCTCCAGAGCTGGCTTGTCCATGACGCCTGGGGAGACTGGCGCACCAACCCAAGCTTCACGTGGCGGTTGTCCCGCGCGCACGGCAGCGCGGGCGTTCTGGGGGACGTCGGCTGTCATATCTACGACCTGACGGCGCTCCTCTGCGGCGACATTTCGGAGATATCCTGCACCCTGAAGACCTTCGACAAGGGCGTGAAGGGCAACCGGCTTGGTCCGTACCTCCTGGACGCCAACGACAGCTTCATTTCGAGCGTGACTTTTGCCGGCGGGGGAATCGGCACGATACACGCCACGCGCTGGGCGACGGGCCATTTGAACAGCCTGCGGGTGCGCGTGTACGGGGACGAGGGCGCCGTGGAGGTGGACCTCGACCGCTCCCCGGAGCACTACCGCTACTGCAGGGGCGCAGGAAGCATCCGCAAGGCACAGTGGAAAGAAGCGCGCGGCAAGGCCACGCCGAGCCAGTATGAGCGATTCATCCGCGCCATCCGCAGCGGAAAGAGCGACAATTGCGACTTCGCCAACGGCGCCCGGGTGCAGGCTTATCTGGATGCGAGCGTTGTTTCCGACCAGGAGAAAAGACCGGTCAAGGTAAAGGCGTAGGGCTGCCTTTCGGGCCCGGGAACACGGAAATGGACTCAGCCTCGGCCGGCGAGAGCACCGCCACCTCCTCACGACCAATGCCCGATTGTCCCCGCAGCCATTCCAGCAGTGCGGGGCGCACGGTGAGCACGATCCGCCCCGGAAAGGCGGCAAGGATTTCCCGGCAGGCGGGCCAGAGCCCGGCTCCGCCCGCCTCGAGGGGGCCTATCTCATCGATGAACAGCACGTCGACACCTTCCGCCGCCGCGCGGCGCAGCGCGTTGCATCCGAACAGCACGCCCTCCGCAAGGAACTCGTAGGCCAACTCCCCCTGCGGAATCGCTCCCCGCCTGCGCCGGGCATAGAGGCTTTGCCTGCCCGTCGAGAGATCCCTGAACGTGTAGCTGGTCTTTATCCCTTCAGACAGCTTCCCCTCGGAAAGGACGCCGCCTACGCGAAGCCCACGGGCCTGAAGGCGCGCGGCAACCGTCCGCGCGGCCCTGGTTTTTCCCGAATCCTTCACGCCGCAGATGACCGATATTCTCATGAAGCCTCGGTCACCCGCCCAGAACCGCGTCGATTCGCGAGAGATCCTCCGGGGAGAACTCCGGGCTTTTGAGCGCGCCGACGCAGTCGTCGATCTGGCCCGGCTTGCTTGCTCCTATCACGACGGAGGTCACGCGGCCCCCGCGCAGCACCCAAGCCAGAGCCATCTGCGCCAGGCTTTGTCCCCGGGCAGCGGCGATATCGTTCAGGCGCCTGATTTTATTCCGCACCGGCTCCGTGATCTCCTCCGGCGTGAGAAACGTGCTCGGTCCGGCCGCCCGGGAATCGGCGGGTATTCCTTCCAGGTACCTGTCGGTGAGCAGGCCGCGCGCAAGAGGAGAAAAGGCGATGCTGCCCACGCCCTCGGCTTCCAGCAGGTCCAGGAGACCGCCCTCCACCCAACGGTTGAACATCGAATAGGAGGGCTGGTGGATCAGGCACGGCGTGCCGAGCCGGCGCAGAATCGCGATTGCCTGCCTTGCCTCAGGCACCTTGTAGTTGGATATGCCCGCATAGAGGGCTTTGCCCTGTCGGACCACCTGGTCCAGTGCCGCCATGGTTTCCTCGAGCGGCGTCTGCGGGTCCGGCCTGTGCGAGTAGAAGATGTCCACGTACGGGAGGTCCATTCTGGCAAGACTCTGGTCGAGGCTCGCCACGAGGTACTTCTTCGATCCCCACTCGCCATAGGGGCCCGGCCACATGAGATAGCCCGCCTTGGTGGAGATGATCATCTCGTCGCGGTGCGCGCGGAAGTCGCTCTTCAGTATCCGGCCGAAGCTTTCCTCGGCGGATCCCGGCGGCGGTCCGTAGTTGTTGGCCAGGTCGAAGTGGGTGATGCCGAGATCGAAAGCGCGGGCAATCATTGCGCGGCCGTTCTCGAGCGGCGTTTCACCGCCGAAGTTGTGCCAGAGACCGAGGGAAACTGCGGGGAGCTTCAGACCGCTTCTGCCGCAACGAACGTAGCGCATGCGTGCATAGCGATCGGTTGATGGAAAATGGCTCATCCGGGGAAGATATCACAATGCGCTTCTTGAATCTGGGCTCTCGGCGTCTGCTGCGCAGCCGCCTGCCGTCCTGCGCATACGGGAATACCCGTTCGGCGCGAACGCCGTCCATGCCCAAGCAGTTGACAAATCGACCGGCTCGGCAAGGTGAAATTTTTCATTGAAACGGATACAATCGTCTCGGATGTCATCAACTCCGCGGCGCAACTCGACTTCTTTTCCACGAGCCGCAGGCTGGACAGCCTGCTGTGCGAAGACCTCCCGGAGGACGAGCAGGCCTTTGCCTCATCAAGGCGCTCCCAATCCGCATGGGCCATCCTGAACCCCCGCGCGCAATGCGCCGCGCCGAAAGCGAAATCACCGCGCGCGCGCAACTCGACGAGATCCTCCGGAATGCAAAAGTACTCTTCCTCTCGCTGAGGGACGCTCAGGCGCCGTACGTCGTTCCCGTCTGCTTCGGCTACGAAACGGATACCCTGTACGTGCACAGCGCCCTTTCGGGGACCAAGATCGACCTCATCCGCGCCGACCCTGCCGTGGGATTCTCGGCGTGCACGGACATGATTCTCACACCGGGCGAGACCGCCTGCGATTTCAGCCTGCAGGCGCTGAGCGTCGCGGGGACGGGCCGTGCGCGCATACTTGTGGACGGCAAAGAGCGCATACGCGGTCTTGATCTCATCATGCGCCACTACTCTGAAGGGGACGGCGCGGGGGCTCCCGTCTACGGCGTACCCGCCGAACGCGTACTCGCGTACAGGGCCAACTCTCTCTCCCGCACCTGCGTCATCGCCATCACCATCGAATCCCTCCGCGGCAGGCGGCTGGGACGGCGTACTCGCTGAACGGGTACTCCCGTACGGCGTACTCGCTGAACAGGTACTCCCGTACGGCGTACTCGCTGAACAGGTACTCCCGTACAGCGTACTCGCCGAACAGGTACGGCCTTCGGGCCGAGCGCGTACTCGCGCACTCCTGTACGGCTCGCCCGAGGCCCTGCCCCGTCGCAATACGGGAGTACCCGTTCGGCGGGTACGCCGTAAGATTTGCCACGGTTCCGCCGATGAGTTACTAGGGAAGAATCTCACAATATGCCCGTGATGCTTGTCCTCGACATCGCCGGCCTTGCTCTCTCTCTCACGATATCCACCGCGCTCGTGATGATTGTCATCGGCGCCGGTCTTCGCAGACGGCTCAACCGGGACTTCGTGCTCTTCGCTTTCATGCAGACCGGCTGGGCGGCGAGCTCGCTCCTGCTGCGGCTGGCCCTGTGGTTTCGATTGGGAAACCCGACGGGAATGCTGGCGCTCGCCACGGTCTGTTTCGCCTTCATGGGACTCTTTCTCCTGATGTTCTCCTTCCGCTACATGGGGATTCGCGGAAGGTGGACGGCGTGGACGATCATCGCCGTTCTTTCGGCAATCCTTGTGCATGCCGTCCCGCTGCTCCAGGGCAGACTGGTTGCCGATCCCCAGCTCGACCCCGCCGGCGTCGTGTTCTACGGCATCAGCCAGTGGGGCATCGCGGCAAGCCTGGTCCCTGTGCTCTGCATTCTTTTCTCCCTGGTTCTGTTCTGGGTCCGCCGCCGTCATGTGAGCGAGCCCTTCATCGTCGTGAGCATCGTGTTCCTGCTCACCGGCTTTCTCGTGGGAGGCCTTCTGCAGGTGCACGTGCCGATCATGTCGATCACGAACACGGCAAGCGTGGCCATCCTGGGCTGGGGAGTCGTACGCCGACAGCTCTTCAACCCGCTGCGCGAGCTCGCCGCGGATCTGCGCGAGCGCGCGCATCGCCAGGAGCTCATCTCGCAGATCAGCCGGAGAACGGCCACTCTCCTGGAGCTGGACGAGCTGCTCGTGCAGGCCGTCACGCTGATCCAGGAGGCATTCGACTACTTCACCGTCGGGATCCTTTTGATCGACGGTGACGAGCTCGTTCTGCGCGCTTCGACTCTCGCTTCCGTGCATGCATACTCGAAGCTGTTCCGGCTGAAGGTGGGAGCGGAGGGCATCTGCGGCTGGGTCGCGGCCGCGGGCAAGCCCCTCCTCGTGGGCGACGTCAGCCGTGAGCCGCGCTACGTGGAGCTGGTCAAGGATGCCCGCACGCGCTCGGAGCTGGCGGTGCCGATCCGTCGCGGAGACAGGGTGATCGGGGTGCTCGACATGCAGAGCGCCCAGCGGGACGCGTTCACGGAGAAGGACCTGGTCACGCAGCAGACGATCGCCGATCAGCTCTCCAGCGCCATCGAGAATGCGCGGCTCTACGAAGAAACGCGCCGCCGGGCGGAGAGGCTCGCGCTGGTGAACCGCATTTCAACGGCAGCCGGCTCGGTCCTGGATCTCGGAGATCTGCTGGAAACCGTCTACCGCGAAGTGACCCCCATATTCGAGGCGGACGCGTTTTTCATCGCCCTGTATGACTCGCGGGCGAATGCGCTGGACTACCGCATCCAGGTGGATGAGGGCGTGCGCGAACCGCAGGAACGCCATCCCCTGGGAGTCGGCCTCGCCTCGCGCGTGGTGGTCGAGAGAAAACCGCTTCTTCTCAACCACGTGACACGCGAGGAGGCACAGGGATCCCGGGCATGGGGCAGCGGCAGAACCCCCGCCTCATGGATCGGCGTCCCGATGCTGCTGGCCGAGCGCATCATCGGCGTGCTGAGCGTGCACACGTACCGCGCCCACCCCTATGATGAAGAGGACCTCCAGCTTGCCGCCACCATTGCGGACCGTGTCGCCGTGGCCCTGGAGAACGCGCGGCTGTACGAGGAGGTGCGGCTGGAGCTCGACGAGCGGGAGCGTACCCAGAAGGGACTGAAGGAGTCGGAAGAGAAGTTCCGCAACCTGGCCGAGCAGTCTCCCAACATGATCTTCATCTTTGGAAAGGGCAGGGTCATGTACGCCAATCGCCAGTGCGAGCTCTCCACGGGGTACGCCCGTGAAGAGTTCTACGCGCCGGGGTTCGATTTCAGGACCCTGATGGCCCCCGGCTACCAATTGATGATAGAGGAGAACTTCCGACGACACACCGTGGGAGAAGAGGTCGAACCCTACGAGTACTCGCTGCTCGCCCGCGGAGGCAGGAGGATCGACGCGATCCTCACCACCAAGCTCATGAGTTACGACGGCGTGCCGGCCATCCTGGGCATCGTCACCGACATCACCGCGCGCAAGCGTACCGAGCAGCTCCTGCAATCGATGAACGCGGCCGCGCTTGCCATGGAGCAGGCGCTCACGCCGGCGGAGATCTTCCCCGTGGCGGTCCGCGTGCTCTCCACCCTGGACCTCGATAGCGCCGTGTTTCTCACGGACGGTGACGCGCCGCGCCGGCTCCTGCCCCATTGCTGGGGCAGCGGGACAAGCGGCGAGGTGCACGTGAGCCGGTCCACTGATCCTGCCCGGCTCGTATTGGGCGTGGACGAGGTGGCGGCCGTGGCGGAAGCCATGGACGGGCGCAGGGCCGTCTTCACCGCGCTCGGCCCCGAGGCGCTGGGCAGGCTCAGCGCCGGGGACGCGCAGCCTTTGTGGCCGGGCCGTCCCGCGGGACCGCGCGTCGCGATACTTGCCCCCCTCAGCGTGGGGGAAGACATATTCGGGCTCCTGATCGTCTCGAGAGAAGACCTGGGTTCCGATGATGTGCAGGTGTTCACGGCGTTCGCGCACCAGGCCGCAGCGGCGTGGCGCAAGACCAAGCTCATGCGGGACCTCGAGGGGAGCCTCCAGCAGCTCCGCCAGACCCAGGACCAGCTCCTGCACGCTCAGAAGATGGAAGCCATCGGACGGCTGGCCGGCGGCATTGCGCACGATTTCAACAACATCCTCACCGTGATATCCGGCTATACGAGCCTCCTGATGGACACCATGGAAGGCAATGCCCCGGCGCTCTCCGACCTGGGCCAGATCAGGAACACGATCAAGAGGGCCTCCGCCCTTACCAGCAGGCTTCTTGCCTTCAGCCGCAAGCAGATCCTCCAGCCCGCCGTCCTGGACATGAACAAGGTGGTGGCCAATTCCGTGACGCTTCTGCGCCCCCTGATCGGTGAGGACATCGAGCTCGTCGTACGGCTTGCCCCTGTCTCCCTGTGCGTACGCGCCGACCATTACCAGATGGAGCAGATCCTCATGAATCTCGCGGTGAACGCGCGCGATGCAATGCCCGGCGGAGGAAAGCTCCTGCTGGAGACCGCCGGCCTCGATGTGGAGGCGGACAGCAGAGCCTCGTTCCAGGGATCCGAGGCCGAGTTCCATGCGATCCTGCCCGCCGGATTGGCTGAGGGGCCATATGTCCTGCTCAGGGTGCAGGACAACGGTGTGGGCATGTCGGAGGAGACCCGGGAGCGCATCTTCGAGCCATTCTTCACCACGAAGGATGAAGGCAAAGGCTCCGGACTCGGGCTCTCAACCGTGTATGGCATCATCACCCAGTCCGGCGGCCGGGTCCGGGTGGAAACTACGCTGGGCAGGGGTACGACGTTCACCGTCTGCATCCCCCGGGTCCCCGCGGCTGACGAGCACGCCGCGGCGGATGAGCCCCCGCCTTCTCCGCGGAGCGGAAGCGGCACGGTCCTGCTCGTTGAAGACGAGTCCGATGTGCGTGAGCTCGCGCGTCGCGTCCTGGAAAAGGGCGGCTACGATGTGATACCGGTTGCCTCGGCACGGGAAGCGCTGCTCATCGCGGAGGGCTCGGCGGTCATCGACATCGTGGTGACGGACGTGGTCATGCCCGGCGGGATGAGCGGGGTGGAGATGGGGGAACGGTTGTCCCGCACGCGTCCGACGCTTCCCGTGCTGTACATGTCCGGCTACACGGACGACGCGCGGATCCACGGCAAAACCGCTTCCGGGAGACTGCCATTCCTGGGAAAACCCTTCCAGCCGGCCGAGCTGCTGGCCCGGGTCCAGACCATGGTCAAAAACAGCTAGGCGGCCCTCCCGGCCCTCCGGCCCTCCCGCCTCTGGTGGAAAAGCACCGGGGCTGTGCTATAATCTCGCTCCCGTGAAAGCCGCAGCAATCATTGCCGTCTTCCTTGCAGTTCTTTCCAGGGACGCTTCTTGTGCCAACCTGCGCATGCTTTACATTGTCCAAGCCGGCTATCAGCCGCGGGATATCCAGGCCAGGGCCGAAGAGTACAGGCGCGTATACGGGAAAGAGATCAAGCTCACTTTCGCGCAATACGAGGAAGTCTACGGGCTCATCGGTGCCTCGTCGAAGAGCGCAACGGCGGACTTCGACGTGGTTCTTGCGGACCTCATCTGGATGGACGACTACCTGTCCCGGGGAATACTGGAACAGGTGCCCGAGAAATTGAGCGCCAAGATAGCCGAAGGAATCGTCAGCGCAATCTACCGGCCGTTCGAGAAAGACGGGAAATTCTGGGCTTTCCCTTTCCTGGCCAATCACAAGCTCTTCTACGTCGACACCGCCCTGCTCAGAAGGGCCGGTTTCTCGCGTCCGCCCTCCACCCTCGAGGAGATGGTGGCAATGGCGCGAGCGGCAAAACGGTCCGGCATCATCAAGTACCCGATTTTCGCGTCGTGGGACAAAGCGGAAGCGCTCATCTGCGATTTCACGCTCCTCGTCGGTGCGTTCGGGGGAAACCTCGTGGATGAAAATGGTCTTCCCCGGGTCGATTCCCCGCCGTGCGCGCAGGCCCTGCAATTCATGGCCTCCCTGCTGGAGACGGGACTCGCGAGCCCCTACTCCCTGAGGAGCGACGAGGTGTTCGCGGCAGAGGCCTTCCTGATGGGGGACGTTCTCTTTGAAACAAACTGGACATTCGTGACCGGCAGGATGCAGGACAACCTGTACGGGAAGAGCACCGACCTGACCGCTGCCCTCATTCCGGTGTCGCGGTCGGTGAGGCCCCGGATCCGCACGTCGACGGTCTCGGGATATCAGGGGCTTGCCGTGATGAGAAACTCCGGCATGAAGGGCGAGGCATGGCGGTTCGTCGACTTCCTCGCCTCTCCCGAGTTCCAGAGGCAGCACCTTTCGGAGATGTCCGTCTGGACGGCGGTCTGGAACGAGCCGCGCACCCGGCAGATCGACCCCGAAATAGGCCTCAAGATGACACAGCTCGAGGGGGTACATGACAGGATCGGCCACCCCCGGTACCGTATGATCAGCCTCATCCTGCAGGACGCCCTCTACGGCGCATTGACCAGAAAGGACTCTCCTGCGCACGCGCTCAGGAATGCACAGAAGCGGATCGAGGCCCTGGAATGAAACGGGGAAGAACCCTCCTGCGTCGTCTCGGCAGGCTCAAGATTTCGGCAAAGGTCAGCGCGGCGTCGATCATCATCGTGCTCTTCCAGGGCATCCTTTCCATGGTCGGGGTGAGCGTCCTCATCACCCAGACCAACCTGGCCACGTTTCACGCGCAGCTGGAACGCACGGCGCATTCCGTGGAATCATTCATTGACTCCACCAAGAGCGATCTCGGCGTCAAGGCCAACCTGCTGGCGGGGCAGCAGAACATCATCGACTACACGGATTATGACCTGCGCAATCTCCTCCAGCAGGAGCTCTCCATCATGCGCCTGCCCCTCAAGGTGGACGCGTTGTGCATCGTGGACGCCAACAGGGAGCCTGTTGCCGCAATCGGAGAGCCGACCCTTCTCGAGTCGTTCATCGGCCAATCGCTTGCGACAAACTGGTGGGAAGGGAATCCGCTGTTCATCTCCCCTTACCAGGAGCAGATCCACCTCTGGGCGCTCAGCCCCATCGTCCAGGCGAAGAAGGTCATCGGCGTGCTCGGGGTCGGGCTCAACATGGATTCCAATTTCATCAACAGGATCGAGTCGATCAACAACACGGCGATCCTCCTTTCCTGGCAGAGGAAAATATTCGTCAGCGGTACGCTTCCCGAGACGTTCTTCGAAGGGTTCGTGAAGATAGCCCGGGTAACGGACCCGGGGGAGCAGGCTACCGCGCAACGGGCGGGAGGGCGCTACGTCGTTTCCACCTCGGTGGCGCCGAGCCTCAGGGGGCTCCTCGTGCATTGCTTCCTGGATACAGGGGACTCGAGCAGGCTGCTGGCCAGCTACCGCACATTCTCCCTCGGATTTCTCTTCGTGGTCATCGTGCTCGGTTTCCTGACCTCCCTCCTTCTGTACCGGTTCACGTTCCTCACTCCGTTCCGGCTCTTCAACGACGCCATCCGCAGCATTTCCGCGGGAGACCTCGGCTACCCGATCGCAAAAATGGGTGAGGACGAGTTCGGCGACCTGGCACGGTCCTTCGAGGACATGACGAAAAGCCTGCGGGCAAGAGAGAATGAGCTGGCCGAGCTGGGCAAGTACAATGCCTTGGTTCTTTCCAATGTCAGCTCGGGGATTCTCACGATCGCCTTCGACGGCGTCATCACTGCCATCAATCCCGCCGCGTGCGCGCTGCTGGGTCTCGACGAATCGGACAGCGGAACGGGACGGGCCCTGAAGGACATGTCAATTCCGCGGGAGCTCACGCGCCTCATCGACGAAAGCCTTCATGCAGATTCCCCGGTCGCCGTGCGGGAGATCAAGTCCGAGATCGGCGGCTCGGCACGCGTGCTGTCCGTCTCCACCTCGCCGTTCCTTTCGCAGCACAATACCAAGCTCGGCATCATCGTGATCATCGCGGATGTCACCCATGAGAAGGAGCTGGAGAAGAAGCTCGAGCTCTCCTCCCGCATGGCGGCAATGGGCGAGATGGTGGCGGGCGTTGCCCACCAGATACGCAATCCGCTTGCCATCATGAAGGTTTCCGCCGAGCTCCTGCGCGATCACATCGAAGCCTCCTCAGGCGGCACCCAGCCCCACCGTCTGGCCTCCATGATCGTAAATGAAGCGGACACCCTTGGGGCGGTGGTGGCCAACTTCCTCGACTTCGCCCGGCCGCACGCGGTCAGGAAGGAACCGTCCCGCGTGGACGAGATCCTGCGCCGCGTCATAGACGTGCTCCCCCTGGCAAGCTTCCCGGGCACGGCGGTGACGTGCCGCTTCGCCCCGGACCTGCCCCGGGTGCCGCTGGACAGGAGCCTCATCGCGCAGGCGTTCCGCAACCTCCTGATCAACGCGCTGGAGGCCTCCCCGGCCGGACAGCCGGTGTGCGTGAGCGCGTGGAAAGATGACGGGCGGGTCGCGGTGGAGATACGCGATTCCGGCAACGGGATGGACGAGGCGACACAGAGACGGATCTTCAACCCGTTTTTCACCACCAAGAGCGACGGGACCGGCCTGGGGCTGTCCATCGTGCACCGGATCGTGGAGAGCCACGGCGGGAAGATCGAGATGGAATCCACGCCGGGCAGGGGGACGACTTTCCGCGTGTTCCTGCAGGAGGAGCGGGCTCAATGAAGCGGATTCTCATTGTGGATGATGAGCAGAACATGGTGACCGCGATGGAGATGCTCTTCCAGGGCGAGGGCTACGAGACGAGAACGGCCAAGCACGGCCGCCAAGCCCTCGAGATGGTTCGGCAGGGCGAGCGCTTCGACGTCATCCTCTCCGACATGCGGATGCCCGACATGGACGGCACCGAGCTGCTCCGTGCGCTCCATGAGGAGGCCATCGCCACGCCGTTCGTCCTGATCACGGCGTACGGGACGATCGAGAATGCGGTGGAGGCCATGAAGCTGGGCGCCGTCGACGTCGTCACCAAGCCCTTCAACAAGGAGGTGCTCCTGGCGCTGATTTCCCGTATCTGCCGCATCGAATCGCTCAAGGAGGAGAACAAGCTGCTGAAGGAGGCGCTGCGGCTGGACTCTTTCATGTACGACTCGGAGGCCATGCGGGAGATCCTCTCGGTGATCGACAAGGTGGGACCTGTTCTGACGCCGGTGCTGATCACGGGAGAGAGCGGGACGGGAAAGGAGATCGTAGCCCGGCTGCTGCATGAACGCTACGCGGGGGAGTTCGACCGCAAGCCGTTCGTGTCCGTGAATTGCCCCGCCGTGCCCGAGACCCTCCTGGAAAGCGAGCTCTTCGGCTACCGCAAAGGGGCATTCACGGGAGCCACGAGCGACTACAAGGGGAAGGTGGGAATTGCCGACGGCGGGACGCTCCTTTTCGACGAAATCGGGGACCTTCCGCTGGGCCTTCAGCCCAAGCTCCTGAGGCTGCTGGAGAACAAGACCTATGAGCCGCTGGGCACCGGCGCTCCGCGCAAAGTGGATATCCGCGTGCTCTGCGCGACGAACAAGGAATTGAAAAAACTGGTCTACGAAGGCAAGTTTCGCGAGGATCTCTTCTACCGGATCAATACGATTACGATCGCCCTCCCCCCCCTGCGGGAGCGCGCGGTGGACATCCCTCCGCTGGCCGAGGTGTTTCTGGAGCGATTCTCCCAGGAGCTGGGCAAAAACATCAGCGGCTTCGGGAAGGGGGCGATGGAGAAGCTCTGCCGTTATAGATGGCCGGGGAACGTCCGCGAGCTGAAAAACGTCGTCGAGCGCGCGGTCGTGCTCTGTACGGGCATCACCATCGAGCAGAAAGACCTTCCCGCGGAGTTGCGGGAAGAATACCATGCCGGTTTTGAAGCGGATGGCAACAAGCTTGCGAACCACGAACGGCGGCTGTTGGTCGAAGCCCTTGAAAAAAGCGGATGGAACGCGTCTGAGGCGGCGCGAAAGCTCGGCATTACACGAAACACCATCCGTTACCGCATCCAGAAGTACGATCTTGATGGTGGTCGAATTTCACCATAAGGCGGTTGTTTTGAACCACCTCATAATTTGTGAAGAAGATGTCTTGCTGATTTTGTTTAGCGCAACATGGTGCTTCTTACGTTTTGATATTAAATCATATTGCTTAGCCTGTAAACTACCCTCATTTCGCCACCAATCGAGACATTCGCATGAATATTCAGTTTTGGCATTCTTATTGCATATTCCTTGCTACACCAAGGAGGTATAAGGTGAAAAGAGCATTTCTCACTCTCATCGTCCTCGTGCTGGCCCTGTCGGTCTGCGGCGTCGCATTCGCGAGCGGCGGTTCCGAGGGGGGCAAGCCCGTGGCCAAGGGCGCCAAGATAAAGATCGGACTGTCATTCTCCGATTTCGCGACCGAGCGGTGGCCAGTTGAGCAGGCACTGCTCACAAAGCTCGGCTACGACAAGGGCGCCCAGGTCATCTCTCAGGTCGCCAACCACGACGAGAAGCTGCAGAACGACCAGATCGAGAACATGGTTCTCCAGGGAGTCAACGCGCTGATCATCGTGGCGGAGAACGGCGATTCGGCGGCCACCGCGGCTGCGGCAGCCCACGACGCAGGCGTCAAAGTCATAGCGTATGACCGCCTGATCAAGACACCGAAGATCGACGCATACATCTCCTTCGACAACACGGAAGTCGGTCGCCAGCAGGCCCAGGGAGTCCTGAAGGTCAAGAACAGCGGCAACTTTGTTCTCCTCGGCGGAAGCCCCACGGACAACAACGCCATCCTGTTCAGAAACGGCCAGATGGAGATCCTGAAGCCCCTCATCGACAAGGGCCAGATCAAAATCGTGGCCGATCAGTGGGTGGAGAACTGGGAGCCGTCCAACGCGACCAAGACCATGGAGAACATCCTCACGGCAATCAACAACAAGGTTGACGCGGTTGTCGCCTCCAATGACGGAACGGCGCTCGGCGCTCTGCAGGCCATGCAGGCCCAGGGTCTTGCCGGCAAGGTACCCATCTCGGGCCAGGACGCCACCGCACCGGGCTGCAAGTCCATCGTTGAGGGTGGGCTGACCGTGACCGTGTTCAAGGACGTGCGCAAGCTCTCTCCTCTTGCCATCGACCTTGCCATCGACCTCGTGAACGGCGTGAAGACGGGTCCCGTGGGACAGCTCAAGATGTATAACCTGGCTGACCTCACGCTGAACAACAAGCTCACCGGACAGGTGCCGTTTTACCAGCTGCCAGTCGTCCAGGTAGACAAAAACAACGTGTACGATGTAGTGATAAAGAGCGGATTCCAGAAGTACGACGACGTCTACCGGGACATTCCCGAAAGCAAGCGCCCGCCGAAGCCTTAACGGCACGACGCTGAGTTGAAAACGGGGAAGCGCCGCTTCCCCGTTTTTTTAGGAGGAGAAGGTGGAGAGCGACGTCATACTGGATGTTTCGCATGTAACAAAAACCTTTCCGGGCGTCACGGCACTAAGCGACGTGTCCCTCCAGGTCCGCCGCGGCGAGATCCACGGGCTGTGCGGGGAGAACGGCGCGGGCAAGTCCACCCTGGTGAAGATACTCTCCGGCGTGTACCCGCACGGCACCTACGAGGGCTCCATCACCTTCCAGGGTGAAGAGCTGCGCTTCGAGCAGAAATCGATCCGGGCCGCTATCGAGGCGGGAATCGCAATCGTCTACCAGGAGCTCACCCTCATCCCGAAAATGACCGTGGGGGAGAACATTTTCCTGGGCAAGGAGCCCGTGGAGGGCCGCCGGATCAACCGCTCGCGCCTGTATGCGCAGAGCAGGGACATCCTGGCCAAGTACGGGCTGGACATCCTCCCGCAGGCCAGGGTCATGGACCTCGGCGTGGGCAAGCAGCAGATGGCGGAGATCGCCAAGGCTCTTTCGGAAGACGCGAAGCTCCTCATCCTGGACGAGCCGACTTCTGCCCTCACGCAAACAGAAGTCCTCAAGCTCATGGAGATCCTGCAGGGCCTGAAGGCGCACGGTGTCACCTGCATCTATATTTCCCACAAGCTGGAAGAGTTTTTCGGCATCACGGACCGGGTCACCGTGCTGCGGGACGGAAAGCTCATCTCCACCATGGAAACGAAGGACGCGAGCACGGAGAAGCTCGTCAAGCTGATGGTCGGAAGGGAGATGACGGACCGGTTCCCCCCGAGCGAGCGCACGCCGACAGAGGTGATCCTCTCCGTGCGCGGGCTTCACGCGGAAGACCCCTCAATTCCCGGCAGGGAAATCCTGAAGGGCGTGGACTTCGATCTTCGCAGGGGAGAGATCCTCGGCATCGCCGGGCTCATGGGCTCCGGCAGGACCGAGCTTGTCACGACGATCTTCGGCGAATACGCAACGATCACCGCGGGCAGCATTGTCTTCGAGGGGAAAGAGGTGCATATAGGCTCGGCCCGGGACGCAATGGATCAAGGCATCAGCCTGGTGCCGGAAGACCGCAAGCAGCTCGGGCTGGTGCTCATCCAGTCCGTGCTCAAGAACGTTGCCCTCCCGAACCTGAACAAGTTCTCGGCGTTCATGCGCATCGATAAGCAGGCCGAGCTGCACGAGACGGAAAAATACGCCAAGAGCCTTGCCATCAAGGCCCCTTCCCTGAGCGTCGCCGTGGACAACCTCAGCGGCGGCAACCAGCAGAAGGTCGTCATTGCAAAGTGGCTCATGTCGGCACCCAAGGTTCTCATCCTGGATGACCCTACCCGCGGCATAGACGTGGGGGCAAAATTCGAGATCTACAAGCTCATGAACGAGCTCGCGGCTCAGGGCATGGCCATCATCATGATCTCCTCCGAGCTGGAGGAGGTGATCGGTATGAGCGACAGGGTCGTCGTCATGTGCGAAGGCCGGTCGAACGGAGTGCTCGCGCGGAGCGAAGCCACACAGGAGCGTGTCATGACGCTCGCCACAGGCATCACCACAAATGGAACGAGGTAAATCATGAGCTCAGTCAGCCTGCCCGCACAGCGAAAAAGTCTCTTCGCGTCAAGCACCCAGACCGTCACGATGATCACGGCCCTGGTGATCATCTGGCTCCTGTTCGGATTTCTCACCAACTTCACCTTCCTTTCGCCCCGGAACCTCTCCAACCTGTTCCGGCAGATGACGATCATCTCCTTCCTCGCATGCGGCATGGTATTCGTGATCGTCACGGGAAGAATCGACCTCTCGGTGGGATCGGTGACGGGGTTTATCTCCGCCATCGTCTCCGTCCTCCAGGCACGGACCTTCCCCGACCTCCTGCCGCACCTGTTTCCGGCCCTGGCAGGCACCCCCTGGGTCGGGGTCGTCTCGACAGTCGTCACGATTATCATCGCATTGAGCGTGGGCATCCTGGTCGGAATGTTCCAGGGTACCATCATCGCCTATCTTGGAGTGCCGGCATTCATGGTCACTCTAGGCGGCATGCTCATGTTCCGCGGCGGAGTCCTTGGCGTGACCAGGGGTGAATCGATCATGCCCATCGAGAACTCCCTTCGCCTGATTGCCCAGGGATACCTCTCCGACTGGCTTGGCCTGATCTTTGCAGCGGCAGCCGCCATCTTCATCTTTGTCATGACCTTCAGCACCAGGGCGCGGCAGCAGCAGTTCGGGTTCGCGCTTGCCCCCTTCTGGAAAGACCTGGCAAAGGCCCTGGCCGCTTCCCTCGGCCTCTTTGCCTATGTCGTGATCATGAATATCTACCGCGGCGTGCAGACCCCCGTGCTCGTGCTGGCAATCATCGTGGTCGTCATGTCTTACCTGGCCAATTCCACCCGGTTCGGAAGATATTCCTACGCCATCGGAGGCAACCCCGAAGCCACCCGACTCTCCGGAGTCAACATAAAAAAGAACCTCTTCCTCATATTCGTGCTCATGGGCGCCCTTTGCGCCGTGGCCGGCATCGTCCTCACCGGCTACGTGGCGGCAGGAACAATCGGGGCAGGCACCAACTATGAGCTTGATGCCATTGCCTCCTGTATCCTCGGCGGCACCTCCCCGCTGGGGGGCAGCGGAACGATCATCGGCGCCATGCTCGGCTCACTCATCATCGCCAGCCTGGCCAACGGCATGAGCGTCATGAACGTCGCACCCTTCTGGCAGTACATCGTTCGCGGCCTGGTGCTCATCCTCGCCGTCTATCTCGACGTGGCCACCAGGAAAGGCCGACGATAGAGGAGAAAAAGCCCCCGACCCCGCGTTCCCTTGCCGTCACGCCGATCCCCGCGCTATCATTCCGTCGATGGCCTTCACGGTCCTGATTGTCGACGACGAAAAGGAGATGTGCCTCTCCCTTTCCGAGATCTTTTCCTCTCACGGGTTCTCCTCCGTCACCGCGACTGATCCCCTTGAAGTACCCGCCCTCATCGAGAAGCACCGGGTGGGGCTCATCCTTCTGGACATCCACATGCCCCAGCAGAGCGGCATCGATCTGCTGAAGCTCATCAAGAGCCGGGACCGCTCCCTGCCGATCATCATGATCACCGGCTACCCTTCAATCGAAAATGCGGTGGAATCCATGCGTTATGGCGCACATAACGTATTCGTCAAGCCG
>Ga0187854_10001642_pt1 | contig 21240 bp, 18 predicted proteins | sample June2016WEW_6_15_FD_132445 | JGI IMG/M metagenome (GOLD analysis project Ga0187854, IMG submission 132445) | Peatland microbial communities from SPRUCE experiment site at the Marcell Experimental Forest, Minnesota, USA - June2016WEW_6_150 | ecosystem: Environmental > Terrestrial > Soil >...
AGGGCCCACCCGGCGAGGGGGCCACCTTCTACGTTACGCTGCCGAGACTGCCTTAGGCGACATGGGTCGCGTGGATGGCCGTCACGCCGGGATACACCTCACGTCCCTGCCTCCCTCCCTTTTTCCGTCACGCGCAATGGGGTCAATGACGTTCTTGCGGCGCTTCTCAGGGTGAAGCCGACCGCCGATATGCCCCGGCCAGGACCTTCAAAATCAAAGGCAGAAAAGAAGAAAAACGGACAGGAAAGCCAAGGGTAACCCGGTGGTAAGGGCTTCGGTAAGAATATTATCCTCCGCATTCAGCTAAAAGTTTAAAAAATCTTTCTCGGGTCATGCCCGCCCTTCTCATATTGTTTTTGATTATATCAATTCCCACATTATCGTACCGGGGAATAATAATCGGGCTGACATGGCCTTTCTTGCTATACACATTGTGGGATGAACCCCTCCGTTCAAAGATGAACCCGTCCTTTTCAAAAATGCATTCTAAGGTTTTCCAGTGCTGTGCGGTTATGCGTGGCATTCGGCGGTGCACCGCCCATCTGCCTGCATATAAAGGGGAACGGTTACCGTCTCCCCTTGCTGTTTTCTACCCGGTTTTTGGACCGTAGCGCATTTGAATCCGCATTGGCTTAATGCCGTATCTAAAACCTTTCTTTCACAACATGACACAAGAAAGAGTTGAACCGCTTCTTTGAGATTTTCCATCGCTTCTTCACGTGTATATCCCTGGGAAACCACATCAATGCATGGGCATGAAGAAATCCATAACTTACCCTTTTGTTTCAGAGTAGCGGGTAGTGTGAAATTGATAACCGGCTTTATCATCCTTCTACCATCCTGGTAATCTATATTCTTTCTCTTCCTCTTATTATCGGCTATTCTTTCCCTCAACCTCAATCGTAGTACATTATATAATTATAATACAGTCATTCCGGAGTTGCTTGTCAAGGACATTATTCACTCTATATGTTTTACTACCCTTTTCCTGCTCCTTCCTTTTGTCAAGTGCATAATTCCGGCAAAAACGATCTGTTTTGCCATTTTCTACAGTGTTTTGCTCTCTTTTTACCCTCTTCGGCACGCATTTTTCACCAACCGTCTCAGCACCCCGTTCCTGATTCCCTTCTCTTGCAACTATTCCAGAAGCGGGGCGCTACACCGCCGTCAGATGCGGCCGGGGCAGAACGTGTGAAAACATTGCCTTTTTGTCGTCACCAAGCCTGCCCCGGAATGCCTGTATCCGGGGGCGGACGCCGGGGTCCAAGCCCTTTGTAACGTACTGAAAAAGCTGGATGTCCCGCCTTCGCGGGATTAATGCCCGCTACGCTCTGCCGGCTTTCGCCGGAATGACGGTAAAGGGTCCTCAAACGATTTTTTCACACGTTCGCACCCGCGCCCGTTGGGCGTGGGTCGGGGTTCAATTGTCAAAGAGCAGACGCCGATTTACGGGACCTCTCGAAACCGGCTCAAACGGGCCGGGCTATGACACCTCTTTAGGGCCTATCAAAATGCCTGCCCGGTCTCATAAGATTTTCCTACGTTTCCCCCTATCCTGTCAAAGTGACAAGGAGGGGTGACAACCAGGAATGACAAGAAGCATCTCCATCAGTTTTCTTGAAAGAAGGTTGTACTCGATGCCGGATCGGGTGGACGCGGGGCACCCGAGCGGCCATCGGCGGGTCGATGGAGGAATCGATGAGATGTGGATGCGCTGTGAGCATCGTTGAGCGGAGCCGTACTTGCCGTACGGCGTAGCCTCACGAGCGGAACAGCGCGCCGCAGATCGCGATTCCTCCACGCCGTCGGCCGACCGACAAGAAAAAAACGAGAAGAAAGAAGAAGCGGAGAAAAGAAAGAAACGAGAAGTGACCTCACGCGCTGAGGAACTTCTTGAAGCGCGCCAACGCCCGCCCCCTATGGCTGATGCTGTTCTTCTCCTCCAGACTCAGCTCAGAGAGGGCCTTGCCGGAACCGGGCAGCATGAATACGGGATCGTAGCCGAACCCCTTCTCCCCTCTCCTTTCAAAGCCGATATATCCCTTGAGGCCCCCATAAAACATAAAGGTCTGTCCCACGTGAGGGAGATAATAGACAAGGTAAGCCTTGAAAAGGGCCGTGCGCCCTTCAGGCGGCGTCCCGCGCAGCTCCCTGAGAAGCCTGTCCACCCTCTCCCGATCGTTTGCTCCGTACCGCGCGGAGCAGATGCCGGGTGCGCCCTGGAGCGCTTCCACCTCCAGCCCCGAATCATCGGCGAGGGCAGCGATGCCGAACCGGTTGCCGACCTTCGTTGCCTTTTTCCAGGCATTCTCATAATAGGTCGGCTGGTCCTCGACCACGTGTACCTTTTCATCAAAGTCGGCGAGGGAGAAGAACGTGGTGAACGTGCCTGCAAGGTACTCTCTGATCTCCTCAAACTTGCCCTTGTTGGCAGTTGCCACGATGATCACGTCTATTCACCTTTTCCGCGGCTCTCTTCCTTAAAGGAGAAGGAAACGGGGTTGTCCCTCGTCGCTTCGGGTCTTGCACGGTATCTCCCCTAGAGGAGAGGGAAAAGGGGACCGAGGGCCGCTTTCTGAGCACGGGTGATCTCTGCGATGCCTTTCGCGGAGTACTCGTACATCACGTCAAAGATTTCTTTTGAAAAAGGCGCTTTTTCTGCTGTGCCCTGCACCTCGATGAGCATACCTTTGCCCGTCATGACAAAATTCATGTCCACATCGGCAATCGAGTCCTCCGCGTAGGCGAGGTCGAGAAGAGATGTCCCGTTCACGATGCCGCAGCTCACGGCGGCAACGGAATCACGGAGGGGGATTTTTTGGATGACGCCTCTTTTTTTCAGGTTCCACAGCGCCTCCACGAGCGCCACAAAACCGCCGGTGATGCTTGCGGTCCTCGTGCCGCCGTCCGCCTGGATCACGTCACAGTCGACCCAGATTGTCCGCTCGCCGATGACGTCGAGGTTTACCACCGCTCTGAGCGCCCTGCCTATGAGCCTCTGGATCTCATGGGTCCTGCCGCCTACCCTGCCCATAGAAGATTCCCGGACCGTGCGGGAAGGAGTGGCCCTCGGGAGCATGGAATATTCGGCCGTAAGCCATCCTTTTCCTGAGTTCTTGAGAAAAGGCGGGACCTTCTCCTCGATGCTCACCCCACAGATAACCTTTGTCTCGCCCATTTCGACGAGCACCGATCCGTCCGGAAACTTGAGAAAATTCCTGCTGATCTTCAGGTCCCTGATCTTATCGTTCTGCCTGCCGTCATTTCTCATCTTTTTTTATCCTTTCTGAAAAATACGTCTCCACTCCGCGAGAGAGTTTTGCTATCACGTCCGCAGTCTCCCCCTCGCCGAATTCCAGTTTCACCACGATTCCGGGCATGTTGACGCCGAGCAGGGGGAAGAGGGGGAGATGTTTCACCTTGACGTTGAACGGTGCGGCGACGTGTGCGGCAAGCTTGTCCGACTCCGGGGCGAACCGGGCCGGTATCTCGTCAATCGCGAGGAACCGGCCTTCCCCGCCCTTAGCATCCGACTCCGCCACCATCACATGGCTCTTCCCGTCCGGGATTAACTCCATGGCAAGAAAGACGCCCCCCGGCCCACGGTTTATCCTGTTCACCTTTTCGACGTGCTTCTCGATAACCAACTCACCCTGGACAACGGTGACGCCATAGCCCTTGCCTTCGAAATACTGCGTAAGGCGCGTCCACGCTTCCTGTCCGCTTTCGCCGATCCGGTAGAAAACGATGCGGTCCCCCGCGGCGTAAGCCTGTACGCCGCACATAAGCACGAGGAGAACGGCGGCGGCGGTTTTCATCCAAGCTCACCTATAGCCCGGCCCCGCACCTCCTTCCGGGTCCTTTCACTCAAAGCCGTCACATAGGCAGGATCGGCCGAATCTCTCGTGAAAATCTGCGCACCGTCTCTGTAATCGCCCGTCCGTATGCGGCCTTTGCCGCCCTCGCGAAAGGCTTCCGCAATCGTCCCGAGTACGGAGGCGCTGCGAGCCACCACGCTATATTCCGCACTCATGATCGCGTACCTGTTGCCGTTAAAACTGACCGACAGCCCGCCCTCGCGCCGCACGAGCTCAAGGGCTGCCACATCGGTGATGCTGTCGCCTACGTATATCACGTCTTCCATGGAAATAGCGCCTCTTGTGACGATATGGGTCACTGCCTGCGCCTTACCCTCTCCCCCGATCGGCAAAACCGGCTCGACCCATCGCCAGACGGGCATAGAAGGAAGGACGGAGAAAAAAAAGTTCTTCAGGACCCGGATGACCCGGGCCGAGGCGTCGTCGAGACCGCCGGCATCGTCCCAGGAGATCGGGGGGAGCTCGAGGAATCTCCGGAGGTAATCCGTCACCGCCTGTTTCTCCTCATCCCCCATATGATAGTCGTCGAAGGAGAGCCTGGTGCAGTAGACGGAGTCCATGGAGAGATTGAGGTACCGGCATACCGCCTCAACATAGTGGACGTAGCTCGTGCTTACCATATAGATGGGCATGGCTTTATCGATCCGGCTGAAGGCCCCTCTCACGCCGTTCATTATGGTCACATGCCTGGCGGAGAACTCTGTCGCCTCGCGATCGGTCAGGCCTGCCGCTTTGAGGAAGGGCAGTATATACTTAAGGGTGCTTCCATACCGGTAGCCTACGGTCTTCTCGATGTCGCCCAGGTAGTCATCGAACTTCGAGAGAAGCGCGAAAAACCGGCCCCCTTCCTGCAGGAAGGCTTCCGCTATCTCGTAGGCGTTATCGTTCTTCGATACAGGTCCCTCGCAGTCCGTTATATACGCGTGGCCGGCCACCTTTGCACCTCCGCCGTAATATCGACCCCTCCCCGGGCCGGCTTCCCCTTGAAGAGGATCGATTTGCCCCTTATCTCTATGACGCCTTTCGACAGGAGGGACAGGGTCCGGATGATCAGGGGCGTCTCCAGCGCGAATTCTTTTTCCCGTATCATGCGGAAAAGCGTGCCCCTGGCCCCTTTGTCTCCTTCTGCCGTCCGCCTGAAGAGGTCGTCGGCAACCGGCCCGACAAGGGCGGCGCGGACAAAGGTTATGGGCGCGCCTTCGTCGAGGACGGCTTCTACCATATGGATCATCGCCCCGAATTCGCGCGTTCCGTCGTCGATGGTCCGGTTTATCACGTCCTCCCACCGCCCCTTGTAGGCCCCGGGCAGGGAAGGATGGATGTTGAGCACAGGGAAGGCGTCGAAGAGCGTGGGAGACAGGATGAGCATATAGCCCGCGAGGAAAATGATGTCAAAATCGAACTTCTTGATCCGCGAGTAAACTTCCGCATCAAAGAGGTCCCTGCCCGTCCCGAGGCTCAGGCCCCGCCGGCTGAGGAACCTCCGCGTGCTGAGGGTTTCCACAGGGATGGACCGTTCCCCGGCGCGGGCGATAATGATATCCGAAGGCTCGGACTCGTGCCTCTCCCTGTTGAGGAAGAGAGCCGCGATGGCGCCTTCGATCACCCTCGCGTCGATTGCCTCGATGACGTCGGTAAAGAGCGTCACCGCCTCAAAATCCCTTCCCGTAGTGAACCAGCATATCCTCATAAAGTACCTCTATGCGTTGTCCGTCCGGGTACGCGTCCCTGCCATACGCTTTTACGCTGGACGTTGCGGCCGCTACTGCCACCCGCAGTGCGAGGGCCGGGTCGATACCCCGCAGAAGGAGACCGAGAAAGACGCCGTTCAACACGTCGCCGGCCCCTGTGTTGTCCACGGCTTCGACGGCTCCCGTCTCGACATGGCAGGAAAAGCCTTTTATGAAAAGCGAGGCTCCTTCCTTTCCCTGCTTGAGGACAATGGTTTTTGCAAAGGCCAGGGCCTGTCCGATCGCCTGATCCTGGCCGCATCCGAAGAGCAGCTCGATTTCCCTTTTCGAGGTGAAGAGCACATCCGTACCTGCGAGGAGCGGAAACATCTCGCTGCCCCTGGCGGCGTAAATCTCCCCCGGGTCAATGCTGAAGGCGACCCTGCCCTGGAGCTCGCGTTTCAGCTTCACCTGTGTCTCTAGGCCGCGGGGAGAGACAAACGAGGCCATGTGTATCCATCGGGCCGCTGCAAGCTTTTCCGGGTCCAGGTCCGCGTCGAGCAGGTCGGCCGCGCTTCCCGGAAACACCACTATTGACCGGTCCCTCTCCTCGCTGATCATTATGTAGGCGAGTCCTGTTCTCCCCTTCCTCACGACGCTGCCCGTATCGACCCCCTCGACCTGCTCCAGGTATGTATCGCCCGGCCCGTCGTGCCCGACCACTCCTGCCAGACCGACGTGGTAACCCATGAGGAAGAGGGCATGACAGGTGTTTGAGGCAGAGCCTCCGGGGCTCACCTTCTTGAGGACCCCTACCCGTTCGACTGCGCGCCTGAACGCAGAGAACTGCGCATCGCTCCCCGCGACCTCTCCGCCGTGCGCAAGCTTTAGCCCCGGCACGTCCACGTCCCGTAAATGTGCGACCTCATAAATAAAGTCGAGGTTGAGTGCGCCGATGCCGTAGACGTCAATCACTGTCTCTTGATCTCTTTCGCCTTTCTGTAGACGAAACCCATTACCTCTTCTCCAGCACGTGTTTTTCGAGGTTTACCGCGGCGAGGGCCCCATCTCCCACTGCGGTCGAGATCTGCCTGAGCGATTTCCTGCGGACGTCCCCCGCGGCAAACAACCCCCGCGTCTTTGTCCCGAGGTCTTCATCGGTCATGATAAAACCGGCCTCGTCCCTGTCCACAAGGTTGCCAAGGAAGCCGGTATCCGGTCGCAGCCCCACATAGAAAAAGATCCCGCTCACCTTAAGCTCCGACTCCTCGCCCGTCTTTGTATCCCGAAGCGCGATCGACTCGACTTCGGTGCCGCCGTTTATGCGTAAAGGGACCTTGCTGAGCATCAACTCGATTTTGTTGTGCCGGGCCGCCCGTCCCTGCAATATCTGCTGCGCCCTCAGCTCATTGCGCCGGTGTATCACGTACACTTTGCCGGCGATGTTCGCAAGCGTCAAGGCCTCAGAGAGGGCCGTGTCCCCGCCGCCGACCACCGCCACGTCAAGATTACGGAAGAAGATGCCGTCGCATGTCGCACAGTAAGAGACGCCCCTTCCCACCAACGCGTCCTCTCCCGGTATGCCCAGCTTGAGCGGTTCCGTGCCCATTGCGGCGATGATACCCACCGATAGGTACGATTCCTTGTCTACCCCGGTCTCGAAAAGCCCGCCCGCGTACCCGACGCCTTCTGCCCTGGAGAACTCCTTTATGACGAGTCCCAACCTTTGGGCCTGCTCTGCCATCCTGCCCGTCAGCTCCCTTCCCGATATACCGTCCGGGAATCCCGGATAATTGTCGATATGCTCAGTATTCAGGGCAGCGCCGCCGACGAGCTGTTTTTCAAGCAGGATCGTCTTGATCCCGGCCCTCATGAGATAAATGCCGGCCGTAAGGCCGGCCGGGCCTCCTCCGATAATTACCGCTTCATAGGAATTGCTCATGCTCCTCCGCGTGCGCACCGGAATAGCTTATCACGTACGTGATTGTGAGGACAAGAGATGGAACGGAACAGATCATATTTTAAGAAATAACACACGTATATTCAACGCTTTTCCAAACCTTTCCGTGGATATTCGGGAAAACCCACCTTTGACAACCGTCCGCCGTTGTGTTATGAATTTCCCATGACGGTGGAATGGGAAGGCAAGATCCACGAGATAGACAGACGCCTCACAGTGGCCGGACTCCTTGGCATGTTCAGCTTGAGCAAAGAGGCTCATCTCGTCACGTCAAACGGGACGCTGGCTACCGAGGACCGCATGTTGGAGCGGGACGATCGGGTAAGGATCGTACGGGTGATATCGGGCGGATGAAGTGCAGGGTGTGCGGGGGGCAGGCCAACATTCGCTTACCGCAATACAATTCCGCTTTATGCGCCGGTGATTTTATCGCTTTTTTTGAAAAACGGGTTTCAGGCACGATCACCAAGCACGGACTTTTGGGCGAGCAGGACAGAACGCTCGTCGCCGTTTCCGGCGGAAAGGACAGCCTCTCCCTCTGGTATCTGGTGAACAAGCTTGGCTTTTCTGCAGACGGCATATACATCGACCTCGGAATCCGGGACTATTCGCACGTCTCTTTAGTGAAAGCCAGACAGATGGCGGACAGGCTTCAGAGGCGACTCTATTCGTTCTCGCTCTCCGGGACCTTCAGTAAAGGGATCGAAGAGCTTGCAAGGATCATGAAAAGACCTCCGTGCTCTCTCTGCGGGGCGATCAAGAGGTACGTAATGAACAGGGCCTGTACCCACTACGGTTACTCCGTGCTTGCAACAGGTCACAACCTGGATGACGAGGCCGCCGCGCTTCTTGGAAACATGCTTCACTGGAAAGAGGAATATCTGTGGAAAAAGGGGGTAGTCCTCGAAGCCGAGCACGGCCTGGCGAAAAAGGTGAAGCCTTTTTTTCTTTGCTCGGAAAAGGAAGCGGCGGCTTATGCGCTCCTCAATGAGATCGAGTACGTGTATGAGGAGTGTCCTTACTCGTTGGGGGCGAAGACGCTGCTCTACAAGAGTCTTCTCAACCGTGTCGAAGACGTGTCGCCTGCAACGAAGATCGCTTTTCTCAAAGGATACCTGAAAAGGGCCAAGGCAGAAGTCAGCCGAGGGCAAGAGGAAAAAGAGAGGAGTTCCTGCAAGCTGTGCGGCTACCCGTCCTACGGCGAAGAGTGTCACTTCTGCCGGCTGATGAAGAGATTCGGTAATGAGGCTGCCGTCCGTTTCGATATCTACGTGCCTTCCGAGCCATGAGCCTCGATGGTTTCGTAGAACTCATCTTCAATGTATACGAGGCATATACAGTGGCCCTGTTTATCAGGGAAGGCGACCATTTGTCCTGTTTTTCCTCCGTCACGTTTGCGAAGAGCTTTGATAAGGCGAAGCCGGTACCCCTGGACGGGACGCTCGCCGGATGGGTGGTGAAGCACAGAGAGCCGCTGATCATCGGGAACTTTGACAAGGACGAAGAGACACTCGGTTATTACGGCAAGAAAGAGGAGATAAAGTCATTTATGGCCTATCCACTCGAAATACCCGGTGTCATTGTCGTCGACAGCAAAAAGAAATGGGTCTTTACCGAAAAGGAGAAGAAGATCCTCGCCCACTTTGTGACGGTCGCGTCAAAGGAGGTTGAAAGGGAAAAACAGCTCAGGGAGATGGAAGAGGAGCGCGAAGAATTCTTCCTTCTCCGGAGGCAGCTCAATTTCCTCCGCCAGGCGCGCGCCAGCGGCACATTCATCGAGGAGGTGGTAAAGGAGGCCCTTGCCGTCTCTGCCGGCGATATGGCAGTGGCAGGTATTGAGAGAAAAGGCAGACTCTCCGTCGTCGCCGCGGTAGGGACCGGCGCAGCGTCGCTCCTTGGGGCCGAATGCCCCCTGCAACACACGGTCGCCTCTACCGTCATGGAGGGCGGCCGGGACGTTTTGCTCCCTTACGAGAGCGGTTACTTGCGGGAAAAGCCCCTCCTGTTCCAGAATGACGGCATAAGGGCGAAACAGTATTTTGGTTTTCCCCTCGTAATGGATGAGAGACCTTTTGGCTTTCTCGGCTTCGTTTCCCTATCCTCGCGCCCCTTGAGAGAAAACTCTATCAGCGCCTTACGCGACACCGCGCATCTTACGTCACTCTTTCTCGGCCGCGTGCAGATGCAGGAAGAGATGGGGGGGCTGGCGCTGAGGGATCCCGCAACGGGAGCCATGGGATTCGCCCTTTTCTTCGACGGCGTCCGCGAGCTGGCGAGGCAAAAGAAAGCTTTTTCAGTAATCTCCATAAGGCTTCCCGGTTTTCGCGGGATCAACAGGACCAACGGGTGCGCATACGGAGACGACCTGTTAAGGAAGATGCGCCAGAGCATCGAGTACTGCGCGGGAAAGAATGCGATGGTAACGAGGAGCGGAGGCGCACACTTTTACGTTGCGATAACGGGCTCTGATGGGTTGGAAGAAGGCCGGAACATCCTCAATATCTTCAAATTTACCATTCTGAATACGTTACCCGGTCTTGCACCCGGCGCGAAGAAGGACGTAGAGATCGGCTCTGCATATTTCCCGAGAGACGGCAAGGATTTGTGGGAGCTTCTTGATATCGCGGAAGACCGGGCCAAAAGGAGCAAGGCATAACTATCTGATTATAATCTCGGACAAAGGGGGCACGCGGCATGGGCTTACTGAAAACGCTGAGTACATTTTTTTCGGGCTTATCGACACACTTCGCGATGGACCTCGGCACCGCGAATACGCTCATTTACATGAAGGGTAAGGGCATAGTGCTCAACGAGCCGTCGGTCGTCGCCATTGAGCGGAACACGGGGAAGATCATTGCGGTAGGTAAAGAAGCCAAGGAGTATATAGGAAAAACGCCCCAGCAGATGGCGGCTATACGACCTATGAAGGATGGAGTCATAGCCGATTTTGATGTGACCAAGGCGATGATCAAATACTTCTTGACCGTGGTGAAAGAGACGAACCGGGTATCGAGGCCGAAAATGGTGGTCTGCGTGCCGTCAGGCATTACCCAGGTGGAGAAAAAGGCCGTGTTCGATGCCTGCCTGCAGGTGGGCATCCATGACATACATTTGATCGAAGAGCCGATGGCAGCGGCAATAGGGGCCAACCTGCCCATAGAAATGCCCCTGGGGAATATGGTTGTCGACATCGGGGGCGGGACAACGGAAGTGGCGATTATCAGCCTTGCGGCAAATGCGTACAGCGAGTCGCTCAGGGTGGCCGGGGACGAGCTCGATGAAGCGATTGTCCGTCACCTGCAGAGGAAATACCAGGTGGCCATCGGTCTTAACGCGGCGGAAAAGATCAAGATGCAAATAGGCTCGGCCCACGAATCGGTCAATCCCGGTTCTCTCTCCATCATAGGCAAGGATATGGTACACGGCATACCGAAAACGCTGACCGTCACGAGCGAGGACGTGAGGGAGGCCATAGAGGAACCGGTGGCTGCAATAGTTGACGCAGTGAAAAGGGCGCTCGAGAAGCTCCCGCCTGAGCTGGTCTCCGACTTACAGGATTCAGGCGTGACCCTCACCGGCGGCGGCGCGCTCCTCAAGGGGCTCGACAGGAGGATTGCGGAGAAGACGAGCCTCAAGGTCACGGTAACGGACGACCCCCTTACGTGCGTGGTCATGGGGAGCGGGAAGGCGCTGGAACAGATGGACCGGTACAGGAAGGTCTTCATCGGCTGACCTTCGCAGCATGCGCCTTGGCGCCTCTACGCGCTGCATGCGAAGCGGCGATATCGCTGCCGGACGCACAAAACTACAGGGGCATCTTCCGCTCACCGGCGGAAGATGCCCCTGTTCCATCAGTGGTTTTTTCGTTTATCCGGATAGGCGTGCTTTCAGCTCCGCGAGCTTCTTCTTCAGCGCCTGTGGCAGTCTGTCGCCGAACTGCGCGTAGAAGGTCTCGATCCCGGCGGCTTCCTTCTCCCACTCGGCCTTGTTGACTTCGAACAGCGTCTCCATCGTCCCCGGCGGCAGGGAAAGGCCCGTCATGTAGAGGTCTTCGAGGCGCGGCATGAGACCCAGGGGGGTTTGCCTGGCCGGCACTTTGCCTTTTATCCTATCGACCATCCATTTGATGACCCGGGAATTGTCCCTGAAACCGGGCCACATGAATTTCCCCTCCCCGTCCTTCCTGAACCAGTTGACGAAATACATCTTCGGCGGCTGAGCGAGACCCGCGCCTACCTTCAGGTAATGGGCAAAATAGTCCGCCATGTTGTAGCCGCAAAAAGGGAGCATGGCCATCGGGTCCCTTCTCACCACCCCCGCCTGGCCGGCTGCTGCTGCCGTGGTCTCCGAACCATTGGCAGAGGCCCTGAATACGCCGTGTTCCCAATCGAAGGCTTCACATACCAGAGGTATCGTCGTCGACCTTCTGCCTCCGAAGAGTATCCCCGATATTGGCACACCCCTGGGATTATCGACCTCGGGGGAAAGGGTCGGACAATTATAAAGGGAAACGGTGAAGCGTGAATTGGGATGGGCCGCGTTGCCGCCGCTCTTCGGGTCATAGGGCCTTCCCTGCCAGTCAAGCATGGTTTCCGGCATGGTATCGGTCATGCCTTCCCACCAGGGCGAGTTCGTGCCCGTGTCGAGGCCCGTGTTGGTGAAAAGGGTGGGGTAGAACTTATCCGCCCTCAGCGTCTTCATCATGTTGGGGTTCGTTTTATCAGAGGTGCCGGGCGCCACGCCGAAAAACCCCGCTTCGGGGTTTATGGCGTACAGCCTTCCATCGGGCCCCGGGTTGATCCATGCGATATCATCGCCCAGTGTCCATACCCTGTACCCATCCATCACCGGGTCGAGCATGGCCAGGTTTGTCTTGCCGCACGCGGACGGGAAGGAGCCGAGGATATAGGTGATGTCCCCGTCGGGGTCCTGAACGCCCATGATGATCATGTGCTCCGCGAGCCAGCCCTGCCGATAGCCGAGGTAGGAGGCAATCCTGAGAGAAATGCATTTCTTTCCCAGGAGGGCGTTTCCCCCGTAGCCGGAGCCGATACTCATGACCAGATCATCCTGGGGAAAATGCATGACAAACCGCCTTTGCGGATCGAGGTCCCCGATCGAATGAAGGCCCTTCACAAAGCTGCCTGTAGAATTGATGATCTCCAGCACCCTGGTCCCGACCCTTGTCATGATATACATGCTGACCGCCACATAAACCGAATCGGTGATCTGGACGCAGGCCCTCGCATAGGGGGACTCGGGATGGCCCATCATATAGGGTATGACATAGAGGGTCCTGCCGGCCATGCACCCGTCATAAAGGGGGCGAAGCATCGAAAGTGCCTCCGAGGGTTCCATCCAATTGTTGTTCGGCCCCGCATCCTCCTTTTTCGGGAGGCATACGTAAGTCAGATGCTCGGTTCTCGCCACATCGGTCGGGTGGCTCCAATGGAGGTAGGAGTTGGGGAAGAAGCTCGTGTTGAGAGCGCGAAAAGTGTAATGGTCCGCGATCTTTTCCTCCCTTATGCCTATGTCCACGAGTTTTCTCATCTCCTCTTCCGTACCCTGGATCCAGTGTACTTTAGCAGGCTTCGTCAGCCTTGCCTGCTCCTCTACCCATTCTTCAACGATCGTGCCCACAGTTGCCTCCTTCAGTTTAATCGCCCATATTCATGGCGTCGCTTCATTAGGTTAAGACAGACAGAATAACCGGTCCGAGTGCCGCTGTTCCGCCGGGGCCGCGTCAGATCCTCGGTTCCTGGCCTTGCCTTATCTTTTTCTTGATAAGATTCTTCCCCCTGGTCATATGTTTTTTCACGAGCTTTTCGACCTGCCTCCCATTTCTCGCCTTCATCGACGCAAGCATTTCTTTGTGGTCCTGAACGGCAAGCACGGCTTTTCTCCCGTACCGCAAGAGGATCACCCTGTACCGGTACATGTAATCGCGGAGGTCGTTGAGCAGGGTGTAGAGACGGCTATTCCTGGCAGCCTTGTACAGGCTGTCATGGAATTCACTATCCAGTCTGATGAATTCCTCCACGTCCATAGTCTCGAGACACGCCTCCTGCATCCTGATAATCTCTTCGAGGGCGTTCAACTCGTCCTCCTGGATCCTCGCCGTCGCGAGGTAGGCCGCATATCCTTCGAGGACCGCCCTCAAGCCGAATACTTCTTCTACCTCTTCTTCGCTGACCCCCTTGACCGCAAACCCACCCCTCAAAAGCCTGTGTATGAGCCCTTCTTTTTCAAGCTTCTGTATCGCTTCCCGGACCGGGGTACGGCTCGTTTTCATATCCTCTGCAAGCCTTTCCTCTATGAGCCTTCTTCCCGGCTCGAATTCTCCGCTGATAATGGCATTCTTTATACCGGCGTAGACTTGCTCCCTTAAGAGCATCTTCTTCTTTCTCTTTCGATCCTCGCTGCTCCCCTTGCTTTTCATTAATTCCCTCCTTCTCGATCCCCTGGCTGGTCTTCAGTGACAATAACAACATATTTTAGCACAAAAAGCTACTCCTCTGTATACAGGTTTTTACTAAATAACATACATTGTTTCTGGGGATACGTCACATTTCGGCAGCATCGAAGCTCTACACGAAATCTTTGAAGCAGCACAAAACAGCGGGTTGTATTGATTTTCAAGGCGGGTTGTTGTAGATTTATCAAGTTTTCCGGGGGGTTGATGAGAAGAATTTTTAGCGGCATCCAGCCGACTGGCGATATTCATATCGGCAATTATGTAGGGGCGATCAGACAGTGGGTCTCTCTCGTGGAAGAGTACGAGTGTGTCTACGGCGTGGTGGACTATCACGCCATCACGGTCGAGTATGACACGGATAGCTTGGGACGGAGGACTCTGGACACTGCGCTCATACTTGTTGCATGCGGCCTGGACCCGGCGAAGTGCCATCTGATGGTCCAGTCGCATGTCGCCGAACATACGGAGCTCGCGTGGATATTCAACTGCCTTACGCCGGTCGGCGAAGTGGAAAGGATGACCCAATTCAAGGACAAGTCCAGGCAGCACAAAGGGAACATCAATATGGGCCTGATGGATTACCCTGTGCTGCAGGCCGCCGATATCCTTGTGTATAAGGCCGGGTTCGTGCCCGTGGGCGAAGACCAGGTGCAGCATGTCGAGCTGTCCCGGGAAATCGCCCGGAAATTCAACGCCAGGTTCGGGCAGGTATTTCCAGAACCCCAGGCGATTTTGTCGTGTGCGCCGAAGATCATGGGCACGGAAGGCAAAAACAAGATGTCGAAGACGCTCGGTAATTATATCGGCATTTTGGACGACGAAAGCAGCGTATGGGAAAAGCTGAGAACTGCCGTCACCGATGTAGCCAGGGTGAGGCGGGCCGACACGGGCAATCCCGAAGTCTGCAACATCTACACGATGCACCGCGCTTTCTCCCCGGACCAGGCCCTCAAGGAGCTGGACAAGGGCTGCAGAAGCGCCTCTATAGGCTGCATAGACTGCAAGCGGTTGCTCTTCAAGAACATGATGGCCGAGCTTACTCCTATCAGGGAGAAGGCCCTCTCTCTGAAAGGGCATCCCGACCCCGTGCTCGACGCGCTCCGTCAGGGCGCAGCCGCATGCAGGCGGCTCGCCGCGGAGACCATGGCGGAGGTGAGGGACGTCCTCGGCCTCCTGAAAGGCTAATAGCCTAAAAGGTTTGACGGCTCCGGAGTCCTATGATATTCTCACTAGATCGGCTTGGCTTCGCATATCCAATTACATCGCCTTCAGGAGGTTTCCATGCCAACCATATATGAAGTATTCGCGCGGGAAGTGCTGGACAGCCGGGGGAATCCGACGGTGGAAGCAGAGGTGGTACTCGAGAGCGGCGTCATGGCCCGCGCAATCGTCCCGTCAGGCGCGTCGACGGGCGAGAGGGAAGCCCTCGAGCTGAGAGACGGGGACAAGAAGAGGTTTCAGGGAAAGGGCACGCTTACGGCGGTGAAGAACGTGAACGAGATCATCGCGCCCAAACTGGAAGGGGTCGATGTCATGGAACAGGCACTCATCGACAACACGATGATAGATCTTGATGGAACCGATAACAAGAGCGAGCTCGGGGCGAATGCGATCCTTGCCGTGTCGATGGCGGTCGCCAGGGCCGCAGCGGACTTCGAGGACCTGCCCCTGTACCGCTATCTGGGCGGGGTCCGGGCCCGTGAGCTGCCGGTGCCCATGATGAACGTGATCAACGGAGGCGCCCACGCGCAGAACCCCCTCGACATCCAGGAGTTTATGATCGTCCCTGCAGGCGCGAGCAGCTTCAGGGAGGCCCTGAGGATGGGCGTGGAGGTCTTTCACGTGCTGAAGGGCGTCCTCAAAGAGCAAGGGCTTGCCTCGGGCGTCGGCGACGAGGGCGGCTTTGCGCCGCAGATATCCTCGACCAGACAGGCAATCGAGATGCTTGTGCTCTCCATAGAAAAGGCCGGGTATAAGCCCGGTGAAGAGATTGCAATTGCTATCGATACGGCGGCAAGCGCGCTCTATAAGGACGGCGTGTACAGGATCGAAGGGAACGCGTGGAACTCGGAGCAGATGGTGGCTTTCTATGAGTCGCTCATCGACGACTACCCCATTGTCTCCATCGAAGACGGTTTTTCGGAGAGTGACTGGGAGGGGTGGAAGCTCTTCACCACACGATGTGCAAAAAATATCCAGATTGTGGCAGACGATATCTTTGTCACCAATCCGAAGATACTCATGGAGGGGATAAAGCAGGGTATCGCCAACTCCGTCCTCATCAAGCTGAACCAGATCGGGACCGTCACAGAAACATTGACGACCATCGAGATCGCGAAGAGGGCAGGCTATACATGCGTGATTTCCCATAGATCGGGTGAGACCGAGGATCCCTTCATTGCCGACCTCGCCGTTGCGGTGAACGCCGGCCAAATCAAGACGGGCTCCGCGTCGAGAAGCGAAAGGATCGCAAAATACAACCAGCTCTTGAGAATAGAGGAAGAGCTTGGAGATATGGCCGTATTTGGCGGAAACGGCGTATTTTACAGCGTGAAATGAAGATCGACCTGAAGTACGGAAGAGATGTCGTATCTTTTGAGCCGCCAAAGGCATGGACGGTTTCTCTCGTGGACCATGGACACCCTCTTCCGCGCCCGTTCGAAGAAACCCTCGCCGCGTCATGCGCAGAGCCCTATGGCTCAACCCCCCTTAAGGACTGGGCGGCCGGGAAGGATGTCCTCGTCATAGTCTCCGACGTGACGAGGTATACGGGGGCCGACCTGCTTCTCCCCGAGCTTCAGCGGAAGTTCTTCCCCAGGGCACGCCGTGCGCGCATTCTCTTCGCCCTTGGCAACCACCGCAAACATACGGAGGCCGAACAGAGGGCGCTCGTCTCGGATGCGGTCTACGAGACCATACCGTGCGTTGACCATGACTGTTTCAATGAAGACGTCCTGTCTCCGCTGGGTGTCACCCCAACCGGTCTGAAGGTGGCGCTCAACAGCATGCTGGGTCAGTCGGATGCGACGATCGTCACGGGAGCGATCAGCTTCCACTACCTCGCCGGCTTTGGTGGGGGGAGGAAATGCATCATACCCGGCATCGCTGCGTACCAGACCATTCTCGATGTCCACAAAAGGGTTTTCAACAGGGACAAACCGGGCAAGCATGTGCGCGCCCAGACAGGGATCCTTGAGGGCAATCCGATGCACGAAGCCATTATGGAGGGGATTTCGCTCATCAAAAAGCCCCTCTTTCTCATCAATACCATCTTCGATGAGAAGAAGCGCCTTCTCAATATTTTCTCAGGAGACATAACGCAATCCTTTGATGCGGGCTGTGCCTGGTATCACGCGCATTTCTCCACCACGGTCGCGGAAAAGGCGGATGTGGTCGTGGTGAGCGTGGGCGGCTACCCCAAGGACATAGACTTTATTCAGAGCCACAAGGCCCTCGAGCATGCCCGGCACGCGGTAAAGATCGGGGGGACAATTATACTGCTTGGAAAATGCGAGGACGGCGTGGGGAACAGATATTTCATGCCCTGGTTCGATTACGGGTCAAGCGAGGCGATGGAGCCCCGCGTGCGGGAGAGCGACAAGGTCTATGCCCAGACGGCGTATTCGACCAGGTGTAAGGCCGAGCGCTACCATATTATCCTTGTCTCGCATCTTGAAGACGATCAGGTGAAAAAGATGGGGATGGAGCCGCGACGCACACTCGTTGAGGCGCTCGCCTCCCTTCCCCGGGGCAGGGAAATGCTCTGCCATGTACTGCCGGAAGGATCGAAAACACTGGTGAGGGAAGGATGAGAGGGACAGGGAGGGCGGACATGGAATGCACCCTTGAAAAGAACATAGCCGCATGTACCTGCACGTATACTTGCGAAAGAAGGGGGAAATGCTGCGCATGCGTTGCCTATCACAGGGAGAGGCTGGAGGTGCCCGGCTGTTTCTTCTCTAAAGAAGGGGAAAAGACATATGACCGATCGATCCGGAAGCTTCTCGATGACCGCAGGTAGGTTTTCAGGCGCCGGGGGAGGAACGGCCTCTTCCCTACATGCGGCGTGCCGGTGCGCAGCGCGGCTCATGGAGGGACTATTCCGGGACTGCACGGGTAAAACAGAAAATTAAATAAAAAAAGCGAAAAGGAGACATCGATGGCCAAAAACACTTTGCATATTACCGACTTAACACTGAGGGACGGGCACCAATCCCTCTTTGCCACCAGGATGACCACTGCCGATATGCTGCCCATAGCAGAGAAACTGGATAACATCGGCTTCTATTCGATGGAGGTATGGGGTGGGGCAACCTTCGACGTCACGACGCGGTTCCTCAATGAAGATCCCTGGGACAGGGTGCGCGTCCTGAGAGAGAAGATGCCGAAAACGCCATTCCAGATGCTCCTTCGCGGCCAGAACCTGGTAGGGTACCGGCAGTATGCGGACGACGTCGTAGAGGCCTTTGTCGCCAAGGCCGCCGAGGTCGGCATCGACATTTTCCGCATTTTCGACGCCTTGAATGACGAGCGGAACTCCATCACCGCGTATAAGGCGGTCAAGAAGGCAGGAAAGCACATACAGGGCACCCTGTCATATGCGCTCACGGAACGGAGGATGGGCGGTCCGATCTTCAACCTCGACTATTATGTGACGCGGGCCGGGAAGCTGGAGGAGATGGGGGCCGATTCCCTCTGTATCAAGGATATGGCCGGCATCATATCTCCCTACGACGCCTACGAGCTCGTCTCCGCCCTGAAAAAGACCCTGAAAATTCCCGTCTTTCTCCACACCCACTACACAAGCGGTATGGCCTCCATGGCGTGTCTCAAGGCGATAGAAGCAGGAGCCGACGGGATCGATACCTGTATCGCGCCCTTTGCCCTCAGGAGCTCCCATCCCGCGGTCGAGCCCTTTATCGTGACCCTGACAGGGACCAAGTGGGATACGGGCCTTGATCTGAAAAAATTTCCCGAGATCAACGACTACCTGGAGAGCATCATCGCGAAGTACCTGCAGTTCTCCGATACGACGAAATTTTCCGTGATCGATATCGGCGTGCTCATGCACCAGATACCGGGCGGCATGATCAGCAACCTCGTGAGCCAGTTGAAACAGGCAAAGGCCGTTCACCGCATCAATGAGGTGTATGAAGAGATACCCCGGACTCGGGCTGAAATGGGCTATCCCCCGCTCGTCACCCCTACGAGCCAGATCGTTGGGGTCCAGGCGGTGATGAACGTGCTTATGGGCAGATACAAAGTGACCACAAAAGAGGTGAAAGATTACTTCTACGGCCTTTACGGCCGTCCTTCGGCACCGGTAAACGAGGAGATCAGGAAGAAGGCGTTGAAGGGCTACGAGAGGGGGGAGACGCCTATCGACGTTCGCCCCGGTGACGTACTGGAGCCTGAACTGCCCAAGGCGCGTGAGGCCCTGAAAGGCATATCGGAAAAGATGGAGGATATACTGATCTACGCGCTCTATCCGATGACGGGCATGGAGTTTATCAAGAGGAAATATAACATCGCCTGACAAGGGGTATACGGCCCTTGGCCGCTCGGATGGATTTGCGTGAGGATATCGGTAGATCCGGGGGCATCTCCACACAGAGATGCCCCGACGATCAAGAAGCCCCGGCACCTGATGACGCGTTCGCTACGCGGTTCTCTCCCCCGGAACCCCAGGGCAAGCGCATTTGGAAATCCCACCTTAGAGTGAGGCCGTATGGCGCCCTTCCTGAGCACGTATGTGGAACGACCGGCAACCAGCGTAGGCGGACCAGAGCGTTCCCGCTCCCGGGATGATGTGCGTGCTCGATCTTCTCGCCCGCACTACACCACGCACATCAAGCGATGGGGAGCCGTACGATGGTCGGGAGTGGAACCTTAACGTGCGAGGGAACGGGTGTCATGCGGCCCGGCGGATAGACAGTTTCCAAATGTGTTTACCCTGCCCGGAACCCCCTCAAAAGAATAGTAATTCGCACAAGGCGACGACAACATACGGGTTTTGAAATGCATTCGTTCTGATCTTCACGCCATTTTTGCCAGTCTCATGCGCTACCCTTTCTATCGGGAGAGCGCTATTTCGAGGCGGGTCGCGTAGGCTTCGATCTCCTCCGCCTCCCGCTCGACCCTGGTAAGGAAGTAATTATAGGGTATGAGGGTGATCACCGCCACGGTGATGCCGGCGGCAGTGCAGATGAGCGCCTCCGCCACCCCGCCGGTTATTGCGTGGGGCTGTCCGAGACCGGATATTGCCATGACGTTGAAGGAGTTCATCATGCCCATGATGGTGCCGAGAAGCCCGAGGAGCGGTGAAAGGGTGATGATGGTATCCAGGGCAGGGAGACCGCGCCGCATGAGGGAAAGCTCGCCAACCCCCGCGGACTCCATGGCCCCCGAGGGTTCGGGGGCGTGGGTGAGACCTGCCCGCAATACCCGCATGACCGGCAGCACTGCCTCTTCGGCAATGGCGAGCGCCTCATCGGTCCATTGTTTACGGACGAGGGCAAGCACCTCTTCGCCGCGGTGCGTCTGCCTGATGCGGCGGAAGAAGAGAAATCTCTCAATGATGACCGTCACCGACACGAGCGAGCAGGCCGCGATGGGGAGCATCATCCACCCCCCTCTTATAAGTGCATGGAACATTGTGTTGCCTCCTCAGCGCCACTCATCGAGGCGGAACCTTATCCTCACGTCGTGGAAGCTCGCCACGGGCTCTTTTCCCCTTCTGGCGGGGGAGAAGCGCCATTTCTTCACCGCCTGGACCGCGGCATCGTCGAAATCCTCATGGCCGCTCGTCACGCGTATTGTCACCGATGCGGGCGTGCCGTCCGTGCCCACGAGGACCCGGACCGTCACTATCCCCTCCCGGCCCGCCCTTCTGGCAGAACCGGGATACCCGGGAAGCGCCCCATACCGGAGACCGTTGCCGGCGTAGTCTCCCCCGCCTTCTCCGTCTCCGGTGAAGCTGCCTGTCCCTGCGCCTATGCCGCCTGCCCCTTTCCCCCCACCCGATGCGCCCCCGGCGCCGGGTCCTGGTCCTCCCCCCGCACTCTCTTTGTCTCCCGGCAGGGGAAGTGCTACCGAGGTCTCGTTTATCTCTCCCGGCAGAGGGGGAGGGGGCGGATCAATACTGGCAGGGGAGGAGATGGGCGCAGCAGGCTTGGGAGGCTCCTGCTTCACAGGGGCAGGTATGGCCGCTGCCGTTCGCACTTTAGGCTTCGCCGCAGCCCTTGGTCCGGGAGGCGG
>Ga0187854_10001660_pt1 | contig 21077 bp, 19 predicted proteins | sample June2016WEW_6_15_FD_132445 | JGI IMG/M metagenome (GOLD analysis project Ga0187854, IMG submission 132445) | Peatland microbial communities from SPRUCE experiment site at the Marcell Experimental Forest, Minnesota, USA - June2016WEW_6_150 | ecosystem: Environmental > Terrestrial > Soil >...
GAAGGGCCGCCGCTCCGCGCAAACCGCGATCTGGCACATTGGAGAAGCGCTCGTCCGGCTGCTCGCTCCGATCATGACTTTTACCTGCGAGGAAATCTGGCAGTATTTGCCACAAGTCGCGGGACGTGAGGAAAGCGTGCACCTGGCGTCATTCCCTTCCGCTGCTGAGATAGCGGCGGAAGGCAACTCTCAAGCCTCCGCATCAGGATTTGCATCAGGAGACGATTGGAACACGCTGCGCTCCGTCCGCGATGTCGTGCTGAAGGCTCTCGAAGAGGCGCGCAACAATAAACTCATTGGCGGCGGCCTCGAAGCCCGGGTCTATCTCACCGCTCCTGATCCGATGTACTCGGTTCTGAAGCGCTACGAAGGCCAACTGCGCTACCTGTTTATCGTTTCGGCGGTAAAACTCGTGCAAGGTGCGGGCAACGGCACTGGGGGAGTACAGGTCGAGGTCACGCGCGCCGACGGCGCTAAGTGCGAGCGCTGCTGGAACTACTCGATCTACGTGGGCGATGACGAGAACTATCCAACGGTCTGTGAGCGCTGCAGCGCCGTGCTCAAAGAACTTGGAGGCGCGTGACCGCGGCTCCCGTAAACGCGATAAAGTATAGACATCAAGCTAGACAACGAGAAAAAGCCTTTCGGTCATGCGCAAATATCATTTTCTGATCGCGTTGTTCGTCGTCGCTCTCGATCGCGTCACGAAGATTACGATCGCACACCGGCTTTCGCTGCACGACAGCATTTCGGTCATTCCTGGATTTTTTCGCATCATTCATACTGAAAATCCGGGGGCTGCGTTTGGTATTTTTGCCGATTCTCCGTCGGAATGGAAAGTGGGCCTGCTGATCGGGTTTTCTATCGTTGCGCTGCTGATCGTCTCCGCTCTGCTGTGGAAAAACAGTCACCGTTTGACTTCAACCGGAATCGGCCTATCGTTGATTCTCGGGGGCGCGGTTGGCAATTTGTGGGATCGCCTGGTCAGCCGGCACGTGGTGGATTTTCTTCTCTTCTATATAGGCCCACATCAGTGGCCGGCGTTCAATGTGGCCGACAGCGCGATTGTGGTCGGAGCGGGGCTGCTGGTGTTTGAGATCTTGTTTACCAAGTCGCCCAGCCGGCAGTCGGCGTAGCAAGGTCAGAGGTCAAAGGTTAGATTGCAAAGGTGAAACAATCGCGAGGGTCGTGAGCTTTTACTTCTGCAATCTGACCTCTCACCTCAGCAATCCCTATTCTACGGCGTCCCGTAAAGCTGCCGGTACACACTGGCATTCCGCAGGATGGCTTGAACGTATTCACGGGTTTCGGTGAAGGGGATGGACTCGACGAACTCTTGCGGATCGCGGTAGTGGCCTTGGCCCAGCCAGTCGCCTACGCGGTCGGTGCCGGCATTGTAGGCGGCTAGGGCGTATTCGAACTGTCCGTTATATTTGTCGACCATGTCTTTGAAATAGCGGGTGCCGAGTTCGAGGTTCACGGCGGGTGTGTATAGTTCCGGCGCGCTGAATTTCTTCAGCTTGACTTGTTTGGCGACCGTTTTGCCGGTCTTCGGCAGAAGCTGCATCAGGCCTACGGCGTTGGCTCGGGAGAGTGCCAGCGCATTGAATTCGGACTCCTGTCTTATTAATGATGCTACGAGATAGGGATCGAGGCCGTTGAGTTCGGAATATTTGCGCAGGTCGGTCCAGTAGGCTTTGGGAAAAAGCGCTTCCCAGTACGGACGCGGCAGGTCGGGAATATCGACGGCGAAATAGTTGGGCGTCGCTCGCTTCATGATCTCGATGCCGCGATCGTAGCGGCCGCCATCCTGATAGACTCGCGCCATTTCGGGCGGCGCCCAGGTTCCACCTTCCTGGCTGGCGGCGGCCTGCAACTCGCGCACCGCCGCATCGGCGAGGCCTCCGTTGGAGAGCAGACGCGCACGTTCTACGCGCAGGTTGTCTTCGGGAGGATCGGCTGCGGTAATTTTCCCCGCGGTTGAAAGCGCAGAAACACGGTCGAGCAATGCGTAGTGCGGCACGTCGTCGTTCGGCGGGCGGGGCAAGGCTTGCAAGCGCTGCCGGCCTAACTCGGCGTAATAGTAGTTGCGAAAGCGGTCGGAAAGTTTCTGATAGAACGCCCGCGCCATTGCCGGATCGCCCTCTTCTTCGGCCAGACGCGCGCGCCAGTATAGGGCGTTGGGAATTTCCGCGGAATCGGGATAGAGCGCAATCTGGTTTTCGAAACCTTGCCGCGCCTGATCGGTTCGCCCTTGCCGGAAAGCCAGCCAGGCAGCCTTCCAGTGCGCATAGGAGGAGCGCGCGCCGTTTGGAAAGCGCTCCTGCAACTCGCGGAAGTAATCGATGGCGCGATCATAATCGCGCTTCAGCAAGTACATGTTTCCGGCCGAAAGCAAGGCTTGTTCGAGCCACGGGCTGGAGGGACCGAATTGCCGCAACTCATTCAAGGTGCGTTGCACGGCCTCTTCATCGCTGGTCGAACGCTCGGTCTCACTCAGCAGGTATAGGCGCTCAGCTTCAGCGTCGCCCGTTTGCGCTCCCATGGAAGTCAGAATCTGGCGGGCATCACGGCTTCGGTCGCTTTTTTCCAGCGCTCCCGCCAGCGCCAACTGCACTTCGGGACGCTCCGCCGGACTGACTTCTCCCGCGAGTTCCCGGTAATCATGCGCGGCGTCGCTATAGTGCTTGGCTTTGAACAACAGATCGGCGCGGGTGCGGCGCTCGGGAATGGAGCCGGAGATGCCGAGCTTGTGCAATTCCGTTCCCGCTATGTCCGCTTCGAAACTGGTGGGCAGATTGAAGTAGAGATTGCGGAAGGCGCTGGCGGCTTTCTGATTCTCGCCGGCGGCCTCGTAGGCGCGCCCCACTACCAGTTCAATATCGCTGCGCAGAGGAGCGCGGTCCTTTTCCAGCTGGGCCGCTGCCTCTTGCGCGCGGCCTTCCTCGAGCAGCGCGTTCGCATAGATCAGGTGGGCATCGCGGATCAGAAGTGAATCGGGAAAGTTCTTGCTGAAATCCGCAAGCGTGGAAAGCGCCTCGGCATTGTGCGCCGTTTTCAGGTAGGCGTCGCCCAGGTAGTAGGCAACGTAGTCTCCTAGCTCACTGGCGCCGGCCTTGGCCCGATTGAACGGGTCGATCGCTTTGCCATAGTCGTGATCGAGCGTGCGGGCGTAGCCGATGACTAGCCACGCGAGTGCTCCGGCGTCTTCTTTGGGGTGACGGCGCGCATAGGCTTCGACCCCGGCGTAGGCGGTGGGGGTGCGGTCCTGCAACAATTGCTGCGCCATGGGACGAAGGCTGGCCGAGGCGACGAAGGCCTGCCGCACCCGGCGCACACGCGGAGAGATCGGTTTGCGCTTTTTCTTTGTACTGGCGGAAGCGGCGGTAGTCTTTCGCTTGGCTGGAGTGCGCTTCGCTGCTCTGCTTTTAGCTGGCGTGCTGTCAACTGGCGTGGAGGACTGGGACTGGGCGACTGCGGGCGGCAAGCCGAGCCAGGGCAGAGAGAAAATTCCAACGAGAGCCGCAACCGCAAAACGCCGCACTCAAACCCTACCTACTGCCGAAAGTTGGCACCCATGATGGAGAGGTCGTCTTCTGCGAGACTTCTTATTATTTCATGCTGGAAGTAATTGGCGGAAGCTGCAACCGTGTTTCCGTAACGTTTCTGGTACGTCACGCGGCTTTTCTCAATCGCGTCCTTCAAGCGGTCGTAGAGGTCCTTATTTTTCCGGCCTTCCGCGACCTTGGCCTGATTATAGAGTTTGATCTCGTCGACCAGCAGGCGGGCAAAACGCTGGGCCTTGCGGCGAACCTCCTGATCCTCAGGTGAGATTGAGGAAACGGGCGGCGTCTCGGGTGTTTCGTTGGTGTCCGCATGACCGATCGGAAGCGGCTCGGCGAGGGCAGCATCCATCTCAACCACAGCGGATTGAACTTCGGTGGACTCAACTTCGGCGATCATGTTGTGGGCTTCGCCGCCTTCGATAGCCGGAACCGCAACTGCAGCGCTGGCAACTGGCATTGAAGTCGCTGAGGCTGCGGCAGCCTTGGCGCGGCCAGAAAACGCGGGCGCATGCGAGGCGAAGGGATCATTGAAGGCCGGCGCCGTTTGCGCGGATGCCTGGTGCATAGGGGTCTGGTACGGCGCGTCGGCCACTGCGGTGCCAGAACCATCTGCGTGCGCCGCGGACGGTTCCTTCTGCGCTTGCTTGCGCAGTGAGTTGACCTCGAGCCATGCGCCGGTGGAAAGCACAAGCAGTTCGAGCGCGCCGGCATCGAGCAAACCCTCCGCACCGGTTCCGCTGTCGGCATAGATCAGCGCGGCAACTTTGTCTTTCAAAATCAAGGGGAGAATCCGGCTTTCTCCGCTCGCCGGAGTCCCCATTTCCTGCAGGAACCGCGAATCCATGTCGGCGACCGGCGTACTCGCGACTACGCGATCGCCGATAGCGCGAACCACTGCCGGAGCGCTTTCGTCGAGCGCGAAATCCTTCGCCGCATCGTTATTGGCGAAACCGCGTCCCTGCCATCCCGTGGCATGGCTGCCCTTAACCACAAAGAGCGCGACTCGCGCCGCATAGCGGGCACTGGCATCGAGCAACGCCCGCAGAATCTCTCGTTGGGAAGATCCCGACTGAATTTCGGCCACGGCGCGCGCCAGGTCTGCCGGGCTTGAGGCGGGAGCCGCATCGTGGAAGGTTGAGCCGGTGGTTGGTTCGTCCGTCGCAGCTTCGGCCGCAATCTCTTCCATCACGCGGCGGACAATCTCGGTGCGTAGCTGGGCCGCATGGCTGTCCAACACTTGGCCAACCACCCGTTCCACAATTGGTTCAATCCAACCGCGGTCCTTCATTCGTACTCCGAGGTAAAAGTTCTCTTGGGGGAAGAAAGGCGTAGCCTTCTAACCTCTGATTATAGGGCTCCTTGCAGATGTTCTCGGGACACCTTGGTACCTGCCCTACCGGGTGCCTGAGCCAGCAATCGCCGAGCGGGGGAAGCCTTTCTGGCAAGGGCACGTCAAAACAGCGCACCGAAAACTACGGCCACCAAGTACAATAGCACTGGGGATTCAGTGGCGCTGTCGGAAAAATCTGCATCAAGTTACGAATGAGTACCATCCAACCCAACATAGAGCAACCGGTCAGCGAAGAAATGCAGCTGGTCCGGCGGGCCAAGCGCGGCGACGATCAAGCGTTTGAAGAATTGGTACGGCGCTATGATCGCAATGTTTTCCGCATTGCACAGCACATCACGCAGAATCGCGAGGACGCAGAAGATGTGGTTCAGGAAGCGTTCCTCAAGGCGTATGGGAACCTGGCGAAGTTCCAGGAACAGTCCAAGTTTTATACCTGGCTGGTGCGAATTGCGGTTAACGAAGCGCTGATGAAGTTGCGCCGGAGAAAGCCGGAACGCACGGTTTCTCTGGACGAAGAAGTAAAAACCGAAGATGACTCGCTGCCCCGTGAGGTTGCGGATTGGAGCCCCAATCCGGAGCAGATGTACAACCAGGCGGAGTTGCGGGAAATCCTGACGCGCACGATTCAGGGGTTGCCGTCTGGATTCCGGACGGTGTTCGTACTCCGCGACGTGGAGGGCCTCTCGACGGAAGAGACGGCCGACGCGCTGGAGTTGAGCATCCCGGCGGTGAAGTCGCGGTTGCTGCGCGCGCGCCTGCAATTGCGCGAGCGGCTGAACCGCTTCTTTCAGAAAAAGGCGAGTGGAGATGGCGACCAGTGAAGTGTTCTGAGTTTCTAAACGAGCTAACCAACTACCTCGACGGCGCGCTGGATGCCCGGACCAAGTCCGAACTCGATGATCATTTGGCATGGTGCCACAACTGCTACGTCGTCTGCGATACCACTCGCAAAACGATCGAAATCTACCGCGACTCGGCGCTCTACGAGCTACCCGACGATCTGCGCGTGCGACTCCGCGCGGCCATCATGACCAAATGTGCGGCGCACAAGAAGTCTGACCCGTCGGCCGGCTAAGCGCTCAGGATCGACTGCGATTAATTTCTCTAAGTTTTCATATCCTTCCTGTTGTGTTTCTAATCAGGTCCTCGTAAATACTTCATTCTGCGGCGCGTGGGGACGCACCTACTCAGCTAATCCGACCGCGAACCTTTTTAGTGAGGCTGGAATCTAAGTAAGGTAGAGTTCATCTCAATATTCAGACGAAGGGGATGAGCTAATTTTGTCGCTTTATTCTGTGGAGGTTACCCGATGTTTTCGAAGTTGATGGATGCCATGTTTGGTTGCCGGCACGCTCGCTACAGCTTTCCGATCACGGTGCGCGCCGGTTCACGTCGCAACCCAACGGCTCAGCGCACGGGCACCTACGTCGCTTGCCTGGACTGCGGCAAAGAATTTCGTTACGACTGGCAGGAAATGAAGATCGTGGGATCGCAGGCAAGAGAAGCCGCGCATTCCCTGGTTACGAAAGAAGCCGCATAAGACACGCTGTTGTCCTATCAGCGTATTCTTAGCAGCATTTCTGGGACCAAAAATGAACATTCCTCGGTATCCCCAAGCAGTTCTCGCTTCGCGTTTTCCCGTTTTGGGTTTATGTGCGCTGAGATTTCACTAACTCCCTAACCTCTGAAAAGCGCATAATTGGATCGGTGCCGATTCGCATAGCATGCTTCGGCAGTCCTTCAGAAGCGTTCCTGCTGGCGGGTCGGACGGGAGGTGTCTGTGCCTCTTTCCATACTTCGGGAATTCCTGGATCGTAATCGCATTCAATACCTGGTGATCTCGCACTCAGTGGCCTACACGGCCCAGGGGATTGCCGCCCTCACCCACACACCTGGAAAAGAGCTAGCGAAAACCGTCATGGTCATGGTGGATGGACGTCTCGCCATGGCGGTGGTGCCGGCTTCGTTCCGCGTGGATTTGTACCGGCTCAAGAGATATCTGGGGGCAGACTCAGTGGAACTGGCCAGCGAGTTCGAATTTCGCGGTCGTTTTCCGGACTGCGAAACCGGATCCATGCCACCATTCGGTAATCTTTACGGCATGGATGTTTTCGCGGATCAGAGTCTGGCCGATGATAAAGAAATCGCTTTCAACGCGGGTTCGCACCGTGAACTGGTGCGTATGAGATTTGCCGATTTCCGCGATTTGGTGAAACCGGCAATCCTTCCGCTGGCGGCGGGCAAAGCCCATATTCACGCGGCTTGAGTGCTGCGCTAGCGGACTTTTCTCACTCGCGAAGCCCTGCCGTCTCGCGGCCATCGGCCTCCCAGCGAGCGGGCCGTGGGAAAATCCTGTCTCTCGCCGTTTTTTCATACAATCTTCACAAATCGCTGTGTTAGATTTGCCCTTCAGATCAAAGACTAAATTGCAACTCGAATTTCGTGGGAGGAAACTGAATTGGGCAAGGACATGGTCCCCAAGAAAATCTTCTTCACCAAAGGTGTGGGAAAACATCGGGAGCGTCTCACCTCTTTCGAACTCGCTCTGCGCGACGCCGGCATCGCCGCGCAAAACCTGGTTCGTGTCTCGTCCATCTTTCCGCCCAACTGCAAGCTCGTTCCACGCTCGCAGGGGCTGACGTATCTGCATCCCGGGGAAGTAGTATTCGCGGTGGTTGCCGAAAACTCCACGCACGAGCCGCACCGTCTGCTCGCGTCTTCGATTGGCGTCGCCATCCCCGCCGATCGCAACACTTACGGATATCTCAGCGAACACCACTCGTTCGGCGAGACCGAAGACGCCGCCGGAGACTATGCCGAAGAACTCGCAGCCGAAATGCTGGCTACGACACTGAACGTCGAGTTCGATTCCGACCGCTCGTGGGACGAGAAGAAGGAAATCTATCGCATCTCGAACAAGATCGTGCGGACGGCCAACGTGACGCAATCGGCGGTGGGGGACAAACGCGGGCTTTGGACTACGGTGATTGCTTCGGCTGTGCTGATTTTTGACTGATCAAGCTTGCGGGGTAAACCCGTCACTCCCCGGCTTTCTTCACCACCTGCTTCACCGCCTTAGACGTGCTGCCGAGGAGGCTCGAGTCGTTGCTGTACACCGCAGTGATCACGTCCTTGCCCACCGGTAGCGTCGAGGTGGTAAAGCTGGCTGAGCCGCCAGTCAACATCCCCGTTCCCAGCAGGGTTGAGCCGTACATAAAAGAGACGGTTTCTCCGTTCGGCGGCGTACCGGCTTTGGAAGTGACCGTCGCGGTAAAGGTTACCGCCTGCCCGAAAGAGGAGGGATTCGGCGAAGAGGTGAGCGTCGTCTTGCTCGGGGTGAGTACAAAGCCGTGAAACACAGAGTTCGCGTCCAGGTAGGTTCCCGTGATTTGCCCCGATGTGTTGATGCTGGCGCCGACGGTTCCCTGAAGCATGCCCGTGCCTGCGCCCGGATCGGAGAAGGCGGTTATCGTGCCATTGGCAGCGCGCACGAAGCCGTGCAGCACCTCACTCGAGTCGGCGTAGACCCCCGCGATAGCCCCCGCGGAGTTGATGCTGAAACTGCCGGTTCCCTGCGTCGGAATCGCGTTTCTTTTCTTCATCAGCAACGCCAACCAAAGGTCCGCGCCTGCCCCTGGGGCATCGAAGGTGGTTATCGTGCCATTGGCGGCGCGCACAAAGCCGTGAGCCACACCGCTCGAGTCCGCGTAGACTCCAGCGATAGCCCCCGCTGTGTTGATACTGAAGCCGATGGTTCCCTGACCCGCGCCCGTGCCCGCGCCCGGAGCATCGAAGCTGGTTATCGTGCCATTGGTAACGCGCACGAAGCCGTGATGCACACCACTCGAGTCAATGTAGAATCCCGCGATATCCCCGGCCGTGTTGATACCAATGGGTTCGGTTCCCTCATACGTGCCCGTGCCTGCACCCGGAGCGTCGAATGTGGTAATCGTGCCGTTGGTAGCGCGCACGAAGCCGTGATGCACAAAGCTTGTGTCCCTATAGATTCCCGTGACATCCCCCGCCGTGTTAATGCTGGAGGCAGCGGTTCCCAGATCAAAGTGCTCGAGTGCACCCGGAACATCGAAGGTGGTTATCGTGCCATTCTTAGCACGCACGAAGCCGTGATACCAATTGCTCGCGTCACAGTAGTATCCCGCGATAATCCCCGCCGTGTTGATGCTGAAGGGGAAGGTTCCCTGATTCTTGCCCGTGCCTGCACCCGTAACATCGAATTCGGTTATCGTGCCATTGGCAGCGCGGACGAAACCCTGATACACGGGGCCCGCGACAATGTAGATTCCTGTAACATCCCCCGCGGTGTTGATGCTGAGGCCGACGGTTCCCTCATACGTGCCCGTGCCTGCGCCCGGAGCATTGAAGGTCTGAGCTTGCGCCGATGGGGCCGCAACGATCGCCAGCCCAAGCACAATTGCTAGAGCCAGCGCGTAAGTGCCTAATTTCTGTCGAATCCCGTTCGTCAAATGCGCAGAACCACCGACGCGCAAGGTTGTGGCTAATTTCGATTCGGTTTTCATGGAAAGTAGCATCCTTTCGGATCGTAGGGGGACATCACACACACCGGCTAGCGCTCCGTGGGGAACGGAGCAGTCAAGCGCTGGAAGTGTGAATCACTGGCAAGCGTTTGTCAAGGACGCAGCTCGCCTCTTACCTCGGTCCCGAGAAGCGGGAAGGCGCGTCTCCACTTTCTTTCTGCGATTTTGGCGACCACGGTGATTGCATCGGCTGTGCTCATCTTCGACTGAGAGTCTCCGGTAGACACTCGCGGCGCTGGCGAGCGTCCTTGAAGGAAGGCTCCTTCGCAAGGAGACGCCTAGCGGACGTTGTACGGGAAGAACCGGCGAAACAGTCTTCCAACCGAGGGAATGAGCCGCGACCGGGATCGCGTCTGCTCCGCCGCTTGATAGAAGCGCGCCTCGAGAGATGACATCCTTTCGCGGTAGATTTCAACCGTAGCCAAGGTTTGGCGAACGCCCGCGCCTGCGTATTCTTTCTGAGGTGACTCGCCGATTCCGAAGTCCACGCACGCAATCCCCGACTGGAAAGCATGTTTGAGAAGCATTTCAAGTTGCAGCATGGAAGGCGAGTAGCTTGCGAATGCTTCGTTAAAGCAGGTTGAATACAGGTGCAGCGTGCCATCAAACAGCGGAGAGAACCGCATGGCGATCGGCTCCCCTCCGCAAGCAAGGACGGAAAGCCAAATCTGACGTTGCGGGGCGAGTTCTTCGACGATGTGCCGATAGAATCCACGGTGCTGCGGGTCGGCCAGCGGACTGCGCAGGCCCTTGGCGGCAAAACGCTCTACGTGCCATGCGAAAAACATCTCCATGCGTTCGAGGATTGGGTCGGCACTGTCATAGACCTCAAAGCTGATGTCTCCTCGTTCCGACAGCCGGTTTCTGGATTTCCTGAGACTCTTGCTGGAATGACTTCTCGGCCCTTCTGCCGCAAACTGCTGCTTCGTGAGCTGGCGGATGTGGTCGGTTTCTCGCACGGTCGTGGTCAGCCCATGATTTCTAGCGGCGGAAGCGAGGTGGCCGAGAAAAGGGGCGCCGGCCTTGAACCTGTCCAGGTAGATGCCATCCCAACTGTCAGCCTTCGAACGCCAGAATCCGACGAGGCTTTCGGCCACCGGCGATTCCCAGCCAGGACGCACGAGGCAGGAGCCATAGTCCGCATAGGGCAGGCCGGCAAATTCCATCCAGCGGCGTTCTCGGAAATAACGCCGGCCGCGGCGCACCACTAAAGGAATCACGGCCGCCAGGGCCGAGGACGAATGACGAAAAGCCAGCACCCACGTGTCACTGTTCGGAAAAGCCAGAAGATTCGCTTTGATCCATGCGAAGGTATTGAAGACTGTCGCTTCTGGACACGAGCAAAGAAGTTGCTCCCATTCAGGCTTCAGGGGCTCGCAGGCAGCAATCGAGGAAATGACTTCCAACTCCACGCTCATCCGCGCTTCACTCCCCTCGTGCTCCAAACGCCAACACCCTCTTGAGAGAATCGACGGCTCCGGCAACGGTAGCGGCAAACTGAGCACGCGTCATTCTTCCGATTCCGATACGCGGCAGCGCGAACTGATTGCTGGAGCGGGTCACGAATCCGCCCTCGCCGGCGAAGGCAAGCGCATAGCCGCTTTCTTTGACGAGGGCCTCGTCTCGGGGCATGAAATCAAGGCCAGGAGCTCCAAAGGGATAGGCGAATGCGCGCACAGTTTTTCCCAACAATCGTTCTAGTGCCGATTTACTGTCCGCAATTTCGCATCGGGCGTTTTCCGGCTCTAACGCCCCGAGAATGGGATGGGTGATGGTATGGGATCCGATTTCGATGCCATTTTCGGAGAGCCGACGAACATCCTCCTGGCTCAGAAACTCGAACCTGCCGCCCAGTTCGCCGTCGACCGCTATCGCTGGAACTGGAAGTTGACTCTGCAACAATCGCAGTTCCTGCTTTTGTTCTGCTTCCGATAAAGTGCGGCAAAGGCTGAAAAATCTCCCGCAAGCGGCCGCCCGTTGCTGCCTGGTCTGGAGTGGCCAGCATTCACCGTTGCGGAGGCTCCAGCTCTGAACCTTCGAGAACATTAGCCGGTAATAGGCGTCTTCAAACCAGGTTTGCCGGGACGATCCCAATTCTCCCGTTAACACGAAGCATACAGCTGTGATCTGTTCTTGCTGGAGTACGGGCAGGGCGAAGCGGAGGTTGTTGGCGTGCCCATCATCGAAGGTAATCAGCACGGGGCGCGGCGGAAGAGCATCGCCGCGAAAATACCAATCGCTGAACTGTTGAAAGCTGATGGGATTGTAGTGCTTCTTGAAATAGTGAATTTGCCAGGCAAATTCTTCGACGCTCACCGTCATGCCGAACAACGGATTGTCTTCCGGGAAACCAGCCGGAAGGACATCATGGTAAATCGCGATCAGCACAGAGTGGCGTCGCAAGAAACGAAAAAAACTCAGCAAACCGCTGCGGAACAGGAAGTCGAATAGCCACTGTTTCGATCGAACGTAGAGCGGGTTGCTGTACCAGGACTCACGGACTCTCATGGCTCGTCGCTCATCGCTTCCCGCACGTTCCTCCTTCCGGTGGCACGCTTATCTCTGGGCAGGAATCTTCGCCCGTTTTGATTCTCGTTTTGATTCTCCTCGGGCGGGCTTGCGTCTCTCCAGCCGCTCCAGCACGGCGGCTACGATCAGCGGCAGACCTACGGTAGCATCCACAAAAACTTCGCCAAATTTTCCGCCTTCCGCTGGAGGCACGAACTTGCCCCAAGAAACGGCCTCACTGTAGGGACTGCCTGAAAGGCCGCCCCAATACACCGGCTCAGGGCAGATGCGCAGTCCGTAGTGATAGCGCTTCAGCGGCAAGTCTTCCCCGCCCCGGCGATGGCGCAATTCGATGAACGGTCCAAATTGCTGCGACCAGTTGCGCGGAACGCCTCCGCCGATGGTGAAGATTCCCAGCCGCTTCTGACTAAGCAGGGTTGCGGCAAAGTACTCCAGGTCCTCGAAGGGATCGAAGCGGAAGCGCGGCTTCCCTTTTTTGTCGCGCTCCCGGTTAGTTAACGCGTAATCGAGGCCGAGCTCGGAATCGGAAAACGCGGGCACAAATACCGGAACATTTTTTTCGTAGGCCGACTTCAGAATGCCGCGCTGTCCTTTGGCGTGCTTCGCCAGATGCGCTCCGATGGCGCGGTTTAACTTATACGAGCACATCACTTCGTCGGAGTCCCAGCCGCCGAACACCGCGGCCATCACGCGCTCCACGTCGTCGAGGTTCTGCTCAGGTTCGAGCGTGTCATAGACGCGGTTATATCCGGCCTCGTAGAGTTGCTCGTCACTGAATTCGGGATTGTAGCGGAAATGCGCGCGCCCGGTCGCTTCGACCAGGCCGTGAGCCATCAGCGCGCCGGTCGAGACGATGGCGTTTACGATGCCGCGATCGATCAATTCGGCAATCACTAATCCCTGCTTGGCCACGGTCATCGCGCCTGCAAGAGTCATGACGACGAAGCATTCCTTGTCGCGTGCCATGGCTTCCAGAACATCGGCCGCTTCGCCGAGTTGGCGGCCGGTGAACGCAGTCTTGGACATCGCGCGCACCAGGTCATCGATCGATCGAATCTTGGCGAGATCCAGCGGCTCCAGCGGAATCAACCGATCCGCCACCGGGTCGTGCAGCTTGCGGTCGATTCCCGCGCCTTCTTCATGAGCGCCATGGTAATGATTGCCGTGCTTCGCGGCATTTTTGGGCTTCACGGACGAACCTCCAGACTGAAACCGATTTTGACTGAAGAAACAATTTACTAGAAGTGAGAGAATCGCGGTGACTAGCTTTAACCGGGTCGTAACATTCACGCCCAGCACGAGCCCTTTGATATCCTAGAACGCGAGTCACGATGGTTGTTCCATAAAAAGCATCCTTCATGAATTGTCATCCCGAGCGAAGCGATGGATGACAAACTTATGGGGTTCCGGAGCCAAAGTGCGAGACAAGTTCACCGTCGCCCTGATCCAGATGTCGTGCGGCCCCGAGCCTGCCGACAACTTGGCCAAAGCGCTTGATCGCGTGGCCCTGGCGTCACACAATGGCGCGGACGTCGTCTGCCTGCCCGAACTCTTCCAGACGCAGTATTTCTGCCAGCGCGAAGACGCTGCCCTGTTCGATCTCGCGGAGCCAATCCCCGGCGCGGGCACGGAGAAGCTCGCCGCCGCTGCGCGCCAGAACAAAGTGGTGCTGATCGCATCACTTTTCGAGAAGCGCGCGCCCGGGCTCTACCACAACACCGCCGCCATCTTTGATGGGGATGGCGATTCGGATGGCGCGCTCGTCGGCATCTACCGCAAGATGCACATTCCCGACGATCCGCTCTACTACGAGAAATTTTATTTCACTCCCGGAGATCTCGGCTTCAAGGCCTTCGACACCTCCGCTGGAAAACTCGGCACGCTGGTTTGCTGGGACCAGTGGTATCCCGAGGGTGCGCGCCTCACAGCACTCCAGGGAGCCAGCATTCTTTTTTATCCCACGGCTATCGGATGGCATCCCGGGGAGAAGGCTGAATTCGGCGCAGCGCAACACGATGCCTGGCGCACCATCCAACGAGCGCACGCGATTGCGAACGGCGTTTATGTCGGCGTGGTGAATCGGGTTGGCTTCGAGACTGGCAACATTCGCGGCAATTCCGCGCCCGGCAAGGGCCTCGAATTCTGGGGAGGATCGTTTTTCTGCGATCCCTTCGGCCGCGTGCTCGCTGAAGCTTCTCACGACAAGGAAGAAATTCTGCTAGGCGAAGTGGACCTGCATCGTCTCGAGGAAATCCGCCGCAACTGGCCTTTTCTGCGCGACCGCCGCATCGACAGTTACTCTCCCATCACCCGCCGCATGCTTGACGGAAAATGATGGGACCCGCAATGCCTAAACGACCCGCTACGCGCACGAAACTTCTCCCCACCGCACAGGGCTACCGCATGCTCGCCGAGTGGGAGCCGCACGAATCAACATGGCTTGCATGGCCGCACCTCCGCGGCGACTGGCCGGGCAAGTTTGAGACGATTCCGTGGGTTTATGCCGAGATTGTCCGCAACCTAGCGCACCATGAGCGTGTGGACCTGATCGTCAATGACGCGAGTTGGGAAAAGCGGGCGCGCACGGTACTAGAGAAGGCCGGGGCGCTTTCCGATAATATTTGCTTCCACCACTGGCGCACCGATCGCGTATGGACGCGCGACTCCGGCTGCATCTTTCTTATGCCGCCCGTCGACGAAGCAGATTCCGGGCTGCTCGCTTTGCACTTTCAGTTCAACGCTTGGGCCAAGTATCCGAATTACGCGCACGACGAAAAGAATGGCAAGCGCATGGCGAAGGCCGCCGGCGTTCGCGTTGTGCAACCGTTCGTCGTTGATGCGTTTAAAGACAAGCACCGCGTGGTGCTCGAAGGCGGATCGATTGACGTCAACGGCTGCGGAACGCTGATCACCACCGAGGAATGCCTGCTCTCTGCCACGCAACAGCGCAACCCGTCGATGGACCGGGCTGCCTATGAGCAACTGTTCGCCGACTATTTTGGCGTGCAGTCAGTCATCTGGCTCGACAGCGGCATCGCTGGAGACGACACTCACGGACATGTCGATGACATCACTCGCTTCGTCGCTCCTACTACCGTGGTCACAATGATCGATCAGAATGAGCAAAGTGAAAATTACGCGGCCCTGCACGCCAACCTGGGCCGCCTGAAAAACGCCCGCACTTCCGACGGACAGAAACTCGAGATCGTTGAAATTCCCATGCCGCGCCCGGTCGTGTTCGAAGGCCGCCGGTTGCCCGCCAGCTACGCCAACTTTTATATCGCGAATGGAGCGGTGCTCGTGCCGGTTTTCAACGATCCGAATGATCGAATTGCGCTCAACACGCTCGCGGAAGTTTTCCCCACTCGCGAAATCGTGCCGATCTATTCTGGCGATCTGATCTGGGGATTCGGTGCGCTGCACTGCATGACGCAGCAGCAACCGGCAACTGGCATCTAGCGACCCAGCGAGGGATTTGCATTTTGCAGCCAACTGCAGATCCCCCGCTCCGCTCGGGATGACAATTTATGAAAGGAATGGATTCCCCTCATCATTTACACTTTTACCCGTGAACGCCGAGATCATCGCGGTTGGGTCTGAGCTGCTCACTCCCCACCGCCAGGACACCAACTCGCTCTACCTCACCGAAAAATTGAATGACCTGGGCGTTGAAGTGCGCTTCAAGTGCGTCGTGGGCGATGACGCCGAAGGACTCACGGCGGCTGCCAAACTGGCCATGCGGCGCTCGGACATCATTATTTTCTCGGGCGGCCTCGGCCCCACTGAAGATGACCTCACGCGCGAATCGGTGGCCGACGCGCTGGGACTGGAATTGCAACGCGATCCAGTGATCCTCGCTAAGCTTGAAGAGCGCTTCGCCAAGCGCGGCTACAAATTTTCCGCCAACAATGCGAAGCAGGCCGACATCCTGACCAGCGCCGCGGTGTTGCCGAATCCGCTCGGCACCGCGCCCGGACAGTGGATTGCCGGAAAATATGACGGCGAGGAGCGGCTGCTGATGCTGCTTCCCGGCCCTCCCTACGAACTGAAGGCACTGTTCGAAACCGAATGCATTCCGAGACTGCGCGCCCGAATTCCTGTCCAGCACATCGCGTCGCGAACGCTCAAGGTAGCGATGATGCCAGAATCGCAAGTGGACGCGCGGGTCGCGCCTATTTACAAAACTTATACTGATGTGGAGACTACGATCCTCGCGGGCGGGGGCGAGATTCAACTCCACCTGCGCTGCCGGAAGGATTCACAAGCCGAGGCCGAGGCGCGCGTCGAAGAACTCGCCGACAAAATCGAAGACGAACTTGGCGACGCCATCTTTTCCCGCAAAGGTGAAACCATCGAACAGATCGTCAGTTATCTGCTGCAGATGCGCGGCATGACGCTGGCGGTGGCCGAATCCTGCACTGGTGGCCTGCTGGCCGAGCGCATCACTTCGCTCAGCGGCAGCTCGCGCTATTTCATTGGCGGCGCCGTGGTCTACTCAAATGAATTGAAAACGCAATTTGCGAACGTTCCCAAAGCTCTGATCGACCAGCACGGAGCGGTGAGCCGCGAAGTGGCAGCGTCCATGGCGGAAGGCATCCGCAAGCGCTGCCTCGCAAGCTACGGTATCGGAATCACCGGAGTCGCCGGCCCGAGCGGCGGAACCGAGCAAAAGCCGGTGGGACTGGTCTACGTCGCGCTGGCAGGAGAAGAAGGAACGCAAGTGGTCGAACGCAATTTCCCCGGCGACCGCAAGCGCATCCGCCAGTTTGCGGCGCAACAGGCATTGGAGATGATCCGCCGGGCGCTCTTGTAAGCGCGCTGTGCAAAGTGATGCGAATATTCATCGGCATCGATCTCGACCCGGAAGTCCGTGCTCGCATCGAGCGCTTCCTTGAAGGCGTGCGAGGCTTCGCTCCCGATGCCCGCTGGGTGCGGCCGGAGTCGCTGCACATTACGTTGAAGTTCATCGGAGAACAACCGCCGGAGCGAGTCGAAGCCATCACCGAACGTTTGCGGCAGATCGAGAGCAGCGTTCTTGATATTGGCTGTAGCGGATATGGATTCTTTCCCACTGCAAAGGCTCCGCGCGTATTCTGGATCGGAATCCAAGCCGGACCGCAACTGTCCGAACTGGCCGAGAGCGTCGATATGGCCGTCGCCGAACTCGGCATTCCGCGCGAAGACCGGCCATATAGTCCGCATCTGACTCTGGCGCGCGGCGGCGCCGGGAGAAAGTCGGGCTCGCCGAAATGGCGCACGGGAGATGGCCCCACCGCAGTCTTCGCAGTGCTCGAACGGCGTCTCGCCGCGATGTCCGAGCTTGATTTCGGCAAAATGACGGCCCACGAGTTTATTCTCTATCGAAGCCAGCTTTCGCCGGGAGGATCGAAGTACACGAAGCTGCAACGGTTTCCGCTGCGGCGAGGATAGTGGAGGAGGATAGTGGAGAGAGACGGGCGGGGCGCCCGCCGCTCCACCCGCAAATTTGGATAAACAGCAACCAACATGAATCCCTACTTCATCGCCGCCAGTGAGAGCTATCTGCTCGGGTCGATTCCGTTCGGCTACGTGCTGGTGCGGATCTTCACGGGTGAGGATGTACGTGCGAGTGGCAGCGGAAACATTGGCGCTACGAACGTAGCCCGCAGATCTCCAGCGCTCGGAGCTCTGACTCTGTTTCTGGACGCCGCCAAGGGCCTGGCTGCGGTTCTCGTGGCGCGAGCGTTGTTCGTTGGACTTGGACCTGGACCGCATCAACAACTCATTATGACCACCGCCGCGTTCTTCGCCGTGCTTGGCCATCTGTTCCCCGTCTGGCTCAAGTTCCGCGGCGGGAAGGGCGTTGCCACTAGCCTTGGAGCTTTTATACTCCTCACCCCGAAATCCGTTTTGTGCATGGTGGTCCTGTTCCTGCTCATTGCCGTTGTGTTCCGCTACGTCTCGCTCGGTTCGGTCGCTGTGGCAGCGGTTTTTCCGTTGCTGGCGTGGGCCTTCCGTGAATACGTGGACTCTCGGCAGTTGCTCTTGATCGCCGCGGTTTCGCTGCTCGTCATCTGGAGACACCGCCAAAACATCGGCCGCATCGCCGCCGGAACGGAATCCAAATTAGGAGCAACCAAGTCAGGAACATTCGGAGCAACCCGGCAATGACAATAACGACGAGCCGCATTGCCGTTATCGGCGCCGGCGCCTGGGGCACTGCGCTGGCCATCGTCCTCGGACGCAAAGGGACACACGGTTTCAGGCATGATGTCCGGCTCTGGGCCAACGAGCCTGAAGTTTCGGAAAGCATCGCAAGAAGCCGAATCAACGAGCACTTTCTACCCGGGTTCATCCTGCCAGAATCGATTGCAGCAACCGGCGATCTGAATACGGCGCTCGACCGCGCGGAGATCGTGGTCAGCGTGATGCCTTCGCAGCATTGTCGAGCTTTGTTCGAGCGCATGGCGCCGTCGCTTCATCCAGAAACACTTTTCGTCAGCTGCACCAAGGGACTCGAAGACGGCACTCTGCTGCGCATGACCGAAGTGATTGGCGACGTCTTGCGCAGCCGCCGGTTCACGCCGCGCGTGGCCGCACTCAGCGGCCCGTCGTTTGCCAAAGAAGTGGCGCGCGGCGATCCGACGGCTGTCACCGTGGCGTCCGTCGATGGCGAGGTGACGCGCGCCGTGCAGCAAGCGTTCAACGATTCCCGCTTTCGCGTCTATACCAACGACGACGTGATCGGCGTGGAGTTAGGCGGGGCGCTGAAGAACATCATCGCCATTGCCGCCGGTGTCTGCGACGGCCTCGGCCTCGGCCACAATTCGGTTGCGGCCCTGATCACGCGAGGTCTCGCCGAAATGGCGCGCCTGGTCGTGGCCTGCGGTGGCCGCCTGGATACCATGGCTGGACTCGCCGGCCTGGGCGACCTCGTCCTAACCTGCACCGGAGATCTCTCGCGCAATCGCAGCGTCGGCGTTGAACTCGGCAAGGGCCGCAACCTTCCCGACATCATCGCCGGCATGCACGGAGCGGTCGCCGAAGGAGTCTTCACCACCAAGGCCGCGGTCGGTCTAGCCCGCAAGAAAAACGTCGAGATGCCGATCACCGAACAGATATTTGCCATCCTCGAAAACGGCAAGTCGCCGCAACAAGCCATCGAAGAACTGATGACGCGCGCGGCGCGGTCGGAAATTTGCTGAGCAATGGCGCTTGCTTCCCACCCGCTCACGCTGCTATTTTCGTTGAGCCACAAAACCTCGGGCGCAGGCTTGAAGTTAGCAATAACAATCCAAAGCTCATTCTGAGACGTACTTCAGGAGGATGAAGATCGGCGTGCCGAGCGCTGACATCAACGCGATGCCGTCCGACCTTGCGCTGGTGACGGCGATTCGGTCTGGCGATCAGGGCGTTATGAACGGCGGGGTTAGACTTAGGAGGTAGTCCTTGGATCCGTTCTCCGCCGTGAACAAAGAAGACGAAACCAGCCCAATCGGGTTCCGCTCGGAACAAATTACGGCACGTTTCTTATCGCCCGATGGATCAACGGTGATGAAATCTCTGGAGGTCCGGTTTGACCCTTTGCTGGGAACCTCGTCCCGTATCGCCGAAGGCGTCGTACTCTCAAAGGCCGATGAGGGCGCACTGGCTCCTCTTCAAGTTCCCAACCCGGGCTGTCCGTTCTGCCCAGATCGAATAAATAGGGTCACTCCCAGAGTGTTGGAACCAATTCACCCCGGCGGACGCCTAGCGCAGGGAGAGTCAGTGTTGTTCCCCAACCTTGTTCCTTACTCTCAGTACGCAGCGGTCGCGGTTTTCTCCGAGCGGCATTGGCTGGCATTGAACGGATTCACGCCTCAACGACTGTTTGACAACCTCGCAGTTGCTGTGGACTACGTGCGCAAGGCGCATGCTTTCGATCCGCGGGCCGAGAACTGCGCCTATAACATAAATTACCTGTATCCGTCCGGCGGGTCGCTACCGCATCCGCACGCGCAGATCTATCTCGATCCACACCCCACAACTTTCATGCGCTTGCAGCGTGAGGCCAGCGACGCTTATCGGACAGCCCAAGGCCGGTCGTATTGGGAAGACCTGGTGGAAACCGAAGAGGCCCGCGGACTACGATTCGTGGCTCGGGTAGGCCGGACCGCATGGATTACTGGTTTTGCTCCTATCGGCTTCAATGAGGTGCGGGCTGTTGTTTCGGGCTGTGAAACCTTTCTCGACCTCACGGAAGGTGATCTGAATGCACTTGCAACAGGTATCTCGCGCGTCCTCCAGTGGTACGAATTGACGGGGTACAACAGCTTCAACCTGGCGCTTTATTCGGGACCGCTGAACGCCTCGCGTGGGTGGCGCGTCCATCTGTCGATGATCACGCGCACGGCGATGCTCCCCTATTACCGGAGTGACGCAATGCACATGGAGCGCTTGCATTGGGAAGCGGCAGTGGATCGCCCACCCGAGCGCATCGCCGACGATCTTCGCGCCCATTTCGCCGGAGCTTAATTTCCGTCCCACGCGTCTTGAAGTTTTTCTCTCCTTTCCTGCTTGCCTGTTGCGATTAACTATGGTTAACTAATAAAAATGATCTCCGGTTAATGGATTACAGCAGGTAACCGCAGCGGTCATCCCAAATGAGCGGGGGAACTCAATGGCACGGGCAGGTCGCTTTACTCTTCTTGTGTTGAGTGTGGCGTGTCTTCTGTCAGCGGAAGCACTGGGACAAGGCGAAACCACCAGTGCCATCGTTGGCGAAGTAAGGGACGCAACCAACGCAGTTGTGCCGGGTGCCACGGTGACGGTTACAAATCACGAGACCGGTCTAAAGCGCAATGCCCAGACAGATAACGCAGGCCGGTTCAATTTCCCACAGTTAAAGCCGGGCACTTACTCGGTCAGAGTGGAAGCGCGAGGCTTCGACCCGCGGCAAAATGACAATGTAGTTTCGGGTCTGGGCCAGAAGCAAACGGTGGATTTCACGCTTAAGGTGGCGCGATCCAATGAGGTGGTTGAGGTAAACAGTGAAGCTCCGCTCATCAACCCGGAAAACGCAAACACCTCCACCACTCTGAATGCGCCGGCGCTGGA
>Ga0187854_10001661_pt1 | contig 21069 bp, 16 predicted proteins | sample June2016WEW_6_15_FD_132445 | JGI IMG/M metagenome (GOLD analysis project Ga0187854, IMG submission 132445) | Peatland microbial communities from SPRUCE experiment site at the Marcell Experimental Forest, Minnesota, USA - June2016WEW_6_150 | ecosystem: Environmental > Terrestrial > Soil >...
CGCAAGACGGCCGATCTCCTGATCGCGCAGGACGCGCTGGCGGAGAAGCGCGCCATCCTGCAGCACCGGCTGATCGAGATCTACAAGCGCGGGCCGCTGTACACGGCCCAGGTGCTGCTGGGGGCGGAGTCGTTCGGGGACCTCCTCAGCCGCTACAAGTACCTGTACCTCATCAGCCGCCAGGACCGGCAGCTGGTCAAGGAAGTGCAGGCGCTGCGCGACTCCGCGGCCGACGGGCGCGACCAGCTCCTCAGTCTCCAGAACACCCTCTCGCGGCGGCGCGACGAGCGCGCGGAGGAGAACCAGCGCTACCGCGACCTGGAGCAGGACCGGCAGCGCAGCCTGCGCCAGTCCCAGCGCGCCGCGGACCGGGCGCAGCAGCAGCTCGCGCAGCTCGCGCGCGACGAGGCGCGCCTCAACGACTTCATCGCCGCCCTCGAGCGGCGCCGCCTCGCGGAAGCCAGCCGCGGCGTCGCCAGCGCCTCCCGGCTCCGCACGTCGGACATCGGCCAGCTCGACTGGCCGGTGAACGGCAACATCGTCTACCGCTTCGGGCGGCAGCAGCTCGAGAACAACACCACCATCCGCTGGAACGGCATCGGCATCGGGGTGAGCAGCGGCACGCCGGTCCACGCCGTCGCGCCCGGCACCGTGCGGCTGGCGCGCGCCCTCGGCACCTACGGTCCCTCGGTCGTGATCGACCATGGGGGCGGGTACTACACCGTCTACGCCTACCTCCGCGAGATCCAGGTCCGGGAGAACCAGCAGGTCGCCAAGGGCGACGTGGTGGGGCTCTCGGGCGGGGAGAACTCCGACCAGGGACCCCACATCGAATTCCAGGTGCGCAAGGAAGGCCAGGCCCTCGACCCCATCGCGTGGCTGCGCCGCCGCCAGTGAGCGCGCCGGACGGACGCCTCGCCAAGCGCTGCGAGACCTGCGGGCGGTTCCGGCTCTACGCGCCGGAGGACGACTACTGCATCGTGTGCGGCTACCAGAGCCTGGCGTCGGAGTGCACCTGCGGCCGCAGCTTCGACTATGCGCTGGCCGAGCCGCCGGGTGGGGGCCTGCACTGCCCGCGGTGCGGGCGCGATTTCCGGGCGGGCCGCGCGGCCCTCGGGCTCGACTAGCCGCCCGCTCCCGCGGCTCGCGCAGCCCCGCCGTTGCGTTTCCGCGCTGAGGCGCGGTCCACCGTTGCAGCCCGGTCCGCCGCGTCATATCTTCGCCGCATGTCCGACGAGCCGCTCCTGACGCTGAAAGAGGTAGCCGACAGGCTGGACCTTCCGGAATCCACGGTCCGCTACTACCGCGACGCCTTCCTCGATCACATCCCCTCGATCGGCACCGGCCGGCGGCGGCGCTATCCGCCCGCCGCGGTTGCCGTCCTGCGGACCCTCGCCGCGGGGTATGCCGCGGGCCGGTCGCGCGAGGCGATCCTGGGCACCCTGGAGGGCGCGACGCCGCAGGTCGCTCCCGGCCCCGCACACCAGCCGCGCGCCGCCGGGCACCGGGCGTCCGGCGTGTCGAACCTCGAGCTGCTGGCGGCCATCGTGGACGGCGAGCGCGAGCAGCGCGACGCGCTCTGGCAGATGGCCAAGGAGATCGTGCGGCTCACCGATGTGCTGGAAGGCCAGGAGAAGGTGCTGACGGAGATCGCGGACCACGCCGGCGTGCGGCCGGCGCTCGCTGCCGCGCAGCCGCCCAGGGCCCTGAGCGAAGGCCGTGCCGACGCCGCGAGGAGCCCGGCGCCGCCCCCGCCCGCGCCGGTCGCCCCTCCGAGCGCCCCTCCGCCGGTGCAGTCCGCGCCGCCGCCGGCCACCGTCGAAGCCCGCGCGCCGTCGCCGCCCCCGCCGCCCCCGCCGCCACCGCCGTGGCGCGCCGAGGCGCCGGCCCCAGTGCCGCCTCCGGGCATTCCGCAGGCCGCGCCGCCGCCAGCTCCCCCTCCCCCTCGCCCCGTCCCATCGGGGACGCCGGCATCGGAGATGGAGCGCCTGCGCATGGAGCTGGAGTCCGAGCGGGATCTGGTGGAGCGGCTGCGGGAGGCGAAGGTCAAGCTCGAGCATCGCGTCACCGATGCCGAGGCGCAGCTGGAGGAGCACCGCCCGCGGAAGCGCACGTCGGTGCTGGGCAGGCTCCTCAAGCCGGGTGACGAGTGAAGAGAGAGACGGGGACCGGGGTCCCTGCCCCGGAGTCAGGGAGGCACTTCCCCGGACCCCGGATCCCTGATCCCGGAGACCCTCCACGCGTCGCGCTGGCCCAGATCCGCGCCGCGCTCGAGCGCCGCAACGCGCACCGGCGCGAGGCCGTCGCGGAGGTCGCATCCGCCCTGGCTGCGCTGGCCGACGCCGTCGCCCGCCACGCCGGGCGGGTGGAGGACGTGCGGCGCGCGGTCGAGGCGCAGGGGGGCGACCTCGAGCCGCTGCAGTTCTACGATTCGCTGATGGCGCGCCTCAGGATGGAACTGCGGGCGGCGGAGCGCACGCTCGCCGACGTCTTCCGCGTCGCGGCCGACGAGTCTGCGGCGGCGCGCTAGCTCCCCGGCGACAGCGCGATGGCGATGCGGTCGTCGGGGGACGCCTTCGCCTTGGCGAGCGCCGCATCGGCGAGGGCGAACAGATCCTCGGGGCGGAGCGCCTCGGGATGCGGGAACGACACGACGCCCGCCGAGAATCTCGGATGCTCCCCGCCCAGGTCGGGGAAGGTGTGCTTCGTCACCACCGAGTTCAGCCGCTGAACGAAGTTCCGCGCCCCGCGCGCGTCGGTCTCCGGCAGCACGAGCGCGAACTCGTCCCCGCCGTAGCGCGCCACGAAGTCGGGCGACCGCAGCTCCCGCTGCAGGATCTGCCCGAGGTCCGCGAGGATCCGGTCCCCGGCCTGCGTCCCCAGCCGGTCGTTGATTACCCGGAACTGATCCACGTCCAGCACCACCAGGCAGAACCGGAGGCGGTAGCGCCGCGCCCGCTCGTACTCGTCGCGGAGCCGGCGGTCGAGCGCGTCGAGACTGGCGCAGCCCGTGAGGACGTCGAGCGCCCCGGCGTTGAGCTGGCGCCGGAACATCGCGGCGCGCCGCTCCTCGTTCTCCAGGACCTTCGACGCGGCCTTCGCGATGGTGTCGGCGAGCGCGATGTCGCGGCTGGTGAGCTCGGGGTCGCCCTCGCGCGTGCGGAGGAAGAAGACCCCGGCCGGCGTCCCCTGCACGAAGACCGGCAAGGCGACCGCCGAGCGGATGTTCACCTCGACCGACTGGGCGTCCCACTTGTCGCGGATCGTGGCGAACAGCGGGTGCTCCTGCACGTCTTCGATGACGACCGGACGCTCGGTGCGCAGCGCCTCCTGGATCTCCGGGTAGCGCGCCAGCTCGACGCGCATGTCGCGCACCGAGGGGTTCTCGTACACGGCGACCACGCGCCCGTGCTGCGCGCCCGGCGAGGTCAGGACGAAGGAGCAGTGCGAGAGGCTCAGCGCCTGGCCCACCCGCCGGACCAGGGTCTGGAAGATTTCCTCGGCCCGCAGCGCGGCCGAGACTTCCTGGAAGATGTCGAAGAGGAGATCGCGGGCGCGGAGCGTGGCGCGGAGGTCCCGCAGCTCCTCCCGCCGCGCCAGCAGGTGCTCCAGACGCGACCGCAGCTCGTCGCTGTTCACCGGATGTCCGACCGCGTCGTCGGCCCCGGCATGGATCAGGTCGGCGACCGCCCGTCCGTCGCCACCCGAGACGATCGCCACCAGCGGCAGCTCCGCCCACTGCTGCGCCGTCTCCCGCATCTTCTTGACCGTGGCGAGGTCGGCCGCCTCCGCGCCCGACACGCAGATCAGGACGGCGTCCGGCGCCTCGCCCTCGACTGCCGCCTTCAGGTTGCGTCCCGGCGGGGCCAGGTCCACGCGGAACCCGGCCTTCTCGAGCGCGGCCGCCAGGCCCGCGGGGCGTGCGGCTGCCTCGCCGGCGACAAGGAGATGGGTGCGGAATACGTCGTTCACGGTCCCTCGTTCACCTTACTCCGGCGCGAACCTATCCATCGGGCAGGCCAGCCGCAAGCGATTCGGCGGCCGCGGGCATTCCCGCATGCGCGTTGAGACCCATCTGGCGGCCCGTCGGCGCATGGTCGCCGGGCAGATAGCCGCGCGCGGCGTTCGGGATAGGCGCACGCTCGCAGCGATGGTGGCCGTTCCCCGGCATCCCTTCGTCCCCGCCGCACTCGCCTTCGCGGCGCACGACGACGCGCCCCTGCCGGTGGGACATGGCCAGACGATCTCCCAGCCGTACATGGTCGCGCTGATGACCGAGGCCCTGCTGCCGCGGCGCCACGACCGCGTCCTCGAGATCGGCACCGGCTCGGGATACCAGGCGGCCATCCTCGCGCACCTCGTCAGGCAGGTCGTGACGATCGAGCGGATCGAGGCGCTGGCCGATGGGGCCCGGCGCCGGTTCGACGCGTTGGGGCTCCACAACGTGGAGGTCCACGTCGCCGACGGCTCGCTCGGCTGGCCGGAGGGAGCGCCGTACGACGGCATCCTCGTCACCGCCGCGTCCCCATGCATCCCGGAGCCGCTGGTCGCGCAGCTCGCGCCGGGTGGGCGCCTCGCGGTGCCGGTGGGCGACCTCGCCCTGCAGGAGCTGGTCGTCGGCGTCCTCTCGCCGGACGGGCTGGTCACCCGCCGGGCAGGCGCGTGCCGTTTCGTGCCGCTCATCGGCCGCCACGCCTTCCAGGAGGGCTTCTGACGCGCCGGACACACGCCGAACCGCGGACAACACCTCCGATGCGCCGCCCGCTCGATGCGGCCCTGGCATCTTTGCCACCGCGCCGGCTGCCGCCGGCGGATCTCCTCGGGGCCCACGTCTCCACCCAGGGAGGCATCGCCCTGGCGCCCGAGCGCGGGCGGCTGATCGGCGCCAGCGCGATCCAGGTCTTCACCAAGACCCCGAACCAGTGGCGCGAGCCGGCGCTGGAACGCGGCGCCGCTCCCGCTTTCACGCGCGCCCTCGCCATGCACGGGATCCGCGCGGTCACGAGTCACGACTCGTACCTCATCAACCTCGCCTCGCCGGTGCCGGCGCTCCGCCGCCGCTCCCGGCAGAGCTTCATCGCCGAGCTGGAGCGGTGCGAAGCCCTCGGCATCCCGTATCTGGTCTCCCATCCCGGCAACTTCCTCGACGACCGCGAGCGGGGCCTCGTCCGCAACGCCGCATCGTACGCGGCGTGTCTGGCCGCCGTGCCCGGCCGCGTGCACGTGCTGCTCGAAACCACCGCGGGGAGCGGCACCGCGCTGGGGAGCAGCTTCGAGGAGCTGGCGGCCCTGGTGGAGGCGATGCCGCGCGCCGCCCGGCGCCGCATCGGCTTCTGCGCCGACACCTGCCACCTCTTCGCCGCCGGCTACGATCTGGTCGGCGACTACGACGGCGTGTGGAACGCCTTCGACCGCGTGCTCGGCATCGAGCGGCTCGTCTGCCTGCATCTCAACGACTCCGTGGGCGGCCTCGGCAGCCGGCGCGACCGCCACGCCCTGATCGGAGAGGGGTCGCTCGGCCCCGAGCCGTTCCGGAGAATCATGACCGACGAGCGTCTGACGGGCGTCATCAAGATCCTCGAAACGCCCAAGGGCGAGGACCTCGTGACCAACGACCGGCGGATGCTGCGGCGGTTGCGGGGGTACGCCCGCGCGACACCGCGACGTCCGGCGCAACCGGGGGCGACGGTGTTATCGTAAGTGCCGATGCCAGGGAAACACGCCATCACCGAGGCCGATGTGCGCGAGGCCGCCCGCGCGGGCCGCACGCTCGACCTGCCCGCGGGGGCGGTGGTCACGCCCGCCGCACGCGATCTGGCCGCTACGCTCGGCGTCGCACTGAAGGAACCCGAGGGCACGGAGGCACGGGTGCACGGACGCACGGTCGCCATCGGCGCGGACCACGGAGGATACCCGCTCAAGGAGTTGTTGAAGCCGGTGCTCGCCGAGTCGGGCTACGAGGTGCTGGACCTGGGGACGTACGACGCGCAGGCGGTGGACTACCCCGACTTCGCGGTCGCCGTGGCGCGTGCCGTGGCGGAGGACCGGGCCTGGCGGGGAATCATGATTGACGGGGCTGGGATTGGGAGCGCGATGGCCGCCAACAAGATCGCCGGAGTCCGGGCCGCCCTCTGCTACGACCTCACCACTGCCCAGAACGCCCGTGAGCACAATGACGCCAACGTCTTGACGCTGGGCGGCACGCTCATCGGCACGCGCCTTGCGGTGGATATCGTTCGCACGTTCCTCTCCGCCGCCTTCGGCGGAGGCCGCCACGCGAAGCGCGTGGAGAAGATCAACGCTCTCGACGCCGGCCGCGGCTGACTTTCCGTTCGGGATGGGCCGCGGCGGCTGAGGTCGCCATGGCCGTCAAGCGCCAGGAAGCACTCGATTATCACTCGCAGGGCCGCCCCGGCAAGATCCAGATCGCGCTGACGAAGCCCTGCAAGACGCAGCTCGATCTCTCGCTCGCCTACACGCCGGGCGTGGCCGAGCCGTGCCTCGACATCGAGAAGGACCCCGATCTCGCCTACAAGTACACCGCGCGCGGGAATCTCGTCGCCGTGGTGTCGAACGGCACGGCGGTCCTGGGGCTCGGCAACATCGGTCCGCTCGCGGGGAAGCCGGTGATGGAGGGCAAAGGGGTGCTCTTCAAGGCGTTCGCCGACGTGGACGTGTTCGACCTCGACATCAACGCGCCGACGCCGAAAGAGATCATCGCCTTCTGCAAGATGCTCGAGCCCACGGTGGGCGGCATCAATCTAGAAGACATCAAGGCGCCGGACTGCTTCGAGGTGGAAGAGGAGCTGATCAAGGCGCTGGACATCCCGGTCTTCCACGACGACCAGCACGGGACGGCGATCATCTCGGGCGCGGCCCTGATCAACGCCGCGGAGCTGATCGGCAAGCCGCTCGAGAGCCTGAAGGTCGTCTTCAGCGGCGCCGGCGCCTCGGCGATCGCGACGGCGAACCACTACATCCGGCTCGGTGTCAAGCGCGAGAACGTGACGATCGTCGACACCAAGGGCGTGGTGCACGCCGGGCGCACGGACCTCAACAAGTACAAGCAGGCGTTCGCGAAGAAGACCGACGCCCGCAACCTCAAGGACGCGCTGATGGGCGCCGACGTCCTCGTCGGCCTCTCGGTGGCGGGCGCCGTGACGCCCGACATGCTGAAGGGGATGGCGCCGAAGCCGATCATCTTCGCGCTGGCCAATCCGACGCCGGAGATCATGCCGGAGGACGCCCGCGCGGCGCGGCCCGACGCGATCATCTGCACGGGCCGGTCGGACTACCCCAACCAAGTCAACAACGTGCTCGGCTTCCCGTTCATCTTCCGCGGCGCGCTCGACGTGCACGCGAGAAAGATCAACGAGGAGATGAAGATGGCGGCCACCCACGCGCTGGCCGACCTGGCGAAGCAGGACGTGCCGGACGCCGTGCGCACCGCCTACGGCGTCGAGCGGATCCACTTCGGCCCGGACTATCTGATCCCGAAGGCGCTGGACCCGCGGGTGCTGCTCTGGGAAGCGCCGGCCGTCGCGGAGGCCGCGATGAAGACCGGCGTGGCCCGCAAGACGATCGACCTCACGGCCTACCGCGCGGAGCTCGAGGCGCGGCTCGGCTACGCCCGCGCTCTGATGCGGGGCCTCACCGACCGCGCCGCGGCGCACCCGCAGCGCATCGTCTTCTCCGAGGGTTGGGATCCGCGGGTGGTGCGCGCGGCCCGGATCCTGGTGGACGAAGGAATAGCGAAGCCGATCCTCGTCGGGGACCCGGACCGGGTCGCCGCCGTGGCGAAGGACGCGGAAGTCCCGCTCGACAACATCCCGGTGGTGGATCCGCGCACGGCCACGAGCCGCGAGCGGTACGCGCAGGCGCTCTGGCAGCGCCGCCAGCGGAAGGGCGTCACCCTCGGGGCGTCACGCCGCCTCGTCGAGGAACCGCACTACTTCGCCTCGATGATGGTGGCGCAGGGCGACGCCGATGCGATGGTCGGCGGGATCGAGCAGTTCTATCCCGACAAGCTGCACGCCCCGCTGCAGGCGGTGGGCGTGGATCCCAGGACGAACGTGCTGGCCGGCGTGTTCATGATGGTGGTCGAGAAGAACGTGTACTTCGTCGCCGACACCACGGTGAACGTGGACCCCGACGCGCCGACGTTGGCCCGCATCGCCTCCGAGACCGCGCGGTTGGTGCGCCGCCTCGGCGTCACCCCGCGGGTCGCGCTGCTCTCGTTCTCGAACTTCGGCTCGGCGCGGTTCGCGCAATCCACCAAGGTCGCCGAGGCGGTACGGCTGCTCAAGAAGAGCGATCCCGAGCTCGAGGCGGACGGCGAGATGATGGCGGAGACGGCCCTCGAGGCCGGCGTCCTCCGCGGCACCTACCCGTTCAGCAGCCTCACCGGATCCGCCAACGTGCTGATCTTCCCGGACCTGAACTCCGGCAACATCGGCTACCAGCTGATCAAGGAGACGGCCAAGGCCGAGGCGATCGGCCCGATCCTGGTCGGGATGACCAAGCCCGTCCACATCCTCCAGCGCACGGCCCAGGCGCAGGACGTCGTCAACACCGCCGTGATCGCGGCCGTGGACGCGCAGGAGAGGGCGCATTGGGACTGACGAAGAAACGTGAGAAGTAAGACGTAGGGGCGAGAAGGCGACAAGTGAGAAGTGAGAGGTCTTGGTGAGAGGTGAGATGTCGCGATGCCGCATCGCTCGTCTCACCTCTCACGCATTCGGACCTCTCACTTCTCACGTCGCCTTCTCACCTCTCACGCCTCACTTCTCTCCTGATCAGCCCGCCACGTCTCGGGCATCCCCTCCACGCGCGCCGCGAGCTCGGCGAGCTGCTCCGACATCTCGTGCGGCAGGTGCTCCCCGAACTTCGCAAACCACTTCTTGACCCCTTCGATCTCGCCCTTGGCGGCTTCGCGCCTGAGGTCGGTGATCGCCTGGAACAAGGCGCGGTCGAAGTCGAGGCCCTTCCAGTCCAGGTCGTCGTACCGCGGCATGAGGCCGAGAGGGCCGTCCACCGCGTCGGCGCGCCCGTGCACGCGGTCCACGATCCACTTGAGGACCCGCATGTTCTGCCCGTAGCCCGGCCAGACGAGCTTGTTGGTCTCGTCGCGCCGGAACCAGTTCACGCGGAAGATGCGCGGCAGCTTGATCCCGCCGCGCCTGCCCATCGCGAGCCAGTGGGCGAAGTAGTCCCCCATGTTGTAGCCGGCGAACGGCAGCATCGCGAACGGATCGCGCCGCACCCCCGCCAGGCCGAGCGCGGCGGCGGTGGCCTCCGAGCCCATCGTCGCGGCGAGGAAGACCCCGTGGACCCAGTCGCGGCCCTCGACTACGAGAGGGAAGATCGTCGAGAGCCGCCCGCCGAACAGGAACGCGCTGATCGGCACGCCCGCCGGATCCTCCCATGCCGGGTTGTACGAGGGGCACTGGGTGATCGGCGCCGTGAAGCGCGAGTTGGGGTGGGCCGCCGGCTCGGGCGACGCGGGGGTCCAGTCCCGGCCCTTCCAGTCGATCAGATGCTCCGGCGCCGGTCCCATGCCCTCCCACCACACGTCCCCGTCGTCGGTGAGCGCGACGTTCGTGAAGATGCAGTTGGCCCGCATCGAATCCATCGCGTTCGGGTTCGTCTCGCGGTTCGTGCCCGGGGCCACACCGAAGAAGCCCGCCTCGGGGTTGATCGCGCGCAGCGTCCCGTCGGGGCCGGGCTTGAGCCACGCGATGTCGTCCCCGACCGTGCTGGCCTTCCAGCCCTCGAACCCCTTGGGCGGCACGATCATCGCGAGGTTGGTCTTGCCGCAGGCGCTCGGGAATGCGCCTGCCACGTAGGTCAGCTCCCCCCGCGGCGACTCGAGGCCGAGGATGAGCATGTGCTCGGCCAGCCACCCCTCGTCCCGCGCCATCACGGAGGCGATCCGCAGCGCGAGGCACTTCTTGCCGAGCAGGGCGTTGCCGCCGTAGCCGGAGCCGTACGACCAGATCTCGCGCGTCTCGGGGAAATGGACGATGTACTTCCGGTTGACCTCTCCCTCGCACGGCCACGGCACATCCTTCTGGCCCGGCTCGAGCGGGGCGCCGACCGAGTGCATGCACGGAATGAACGGCCCGTCGCCGAGGGCGTCGAGCACTTTCTGCCCCATCCGCGTCATGATCTTCATGTGCGCGGTGACGTACGCGGAGTCGGTGATCTGCACGCCGATGTGCGCGATGGGAGAGCCGATCGGCCCCATCGAGAAGGGGATCACGTACATCGTCCGGCCGCGCATGCAGCCGTCGAACAGGCCGCGCATCGTCGCGCGCATCTTCGCCGGGTCTTCCCAGTTGTTCGTCGGCCCGGCCTCGTCCTTCGTCTTCGCGCAGATGAAGGTCCGCGCCTCGACCCGCGCGACGTCGCTCGGGTGGGAGCGCGCCAGGAAGGAGTGCGGCCGCTTGGCGGGGTTCAGGCGGATGAACGTGCCGGCCTGGACCAGTCCCTCGCACAGCGCGTCGTACTCCGCATCCGACCCGTCGCACCAGTGCACCGACGCCGGCTTGCAGAGCGCCTCCGCCTCCTTGACCCAGGCGAGGAGCGTCTTGTTCGTCGTGCAGGCGGTCACCGGGATGGACACGTCCTCCTCCTTGGCTCAGCACCTGCTGGAGCGCGTGCGCCGACGTCGGTTCGCTGATCCGGAATCCCGTAGACCAGAACAGCAAATTCCGTGCGAACCATCGCCCCAGGGGGCTGCAACTCTCTGTGCGCCGCAGACTTGCGCGGCGGTCGCGGCGCCTTCGCCGGCCCGCTCTCGGGTTGCGGCGCAGCCCCCAGCTCCGTAGCATCCAGCGTCGCCAAGGGCCGGTACAATCGCCGCCCGGGGTCAGCGCTGTCAACCGCGTCCGGAGGGCCGTCCGACGCCCGAATCCCACGAGGCAGAGGAGAAGGTCGTCCGCGACCTGCTCTGGCAGAACATCCGGCTCGAGCCCGCCGCCCTGCGCGTGATCGACACGGCCGCCTTCCAGCGGCTGCGCTACGTCCGGCAGCTCGGGCACGCCTTCCTCGTCTATCCGGGCGCCACCCACAGCCGCTTCGAGCATGCGCTCGGCACCTACCATCTGGCGCGGCGCGCCATCGGGGCGCTGCGCGCGCGGCGCACGTTCGAGATCGGCGAGGCCGACGCCCTGCTGATCCAGCTGGCGGCGTTGCTGCACGACATCGGCCACTACCCCTTCTCCCACGCGCTCGAGGAGTCGGGGTTCCTGTCGCACGAAGCGCTGGGCGAGCGCTACCTGGCGCGCGCCGACCTGGCCGGCCTGGTGAGCGCGACCGCCTGCACCGAGCCGGCGGCGCTGGGGGCCGTCATCCGGGGCACCAGCACGCATCCGCTGGCGGGCCTCGTCTCGGGCTCGATCGATCTCGACAAGATCGACTACCTGAAGCGCGACGCCGTGATGTGCGGGGTCCCCTACGGCGAGATCGACGTGGAGCGGTTGCTGGCGTGCCTGGTCGTGATCGAGCTGGACGGCCGCCGCACGCTCGGCGTGATGGAGAAGGGCCTCTCGGCGCTCGAGTCGCTCCTGTTCGCCAAGTACCAGATGTACCGCAACGTCTACTGGCATCACGCCGTGCGGAGCGCGACCGCGATGTTCAAGCGGCTGGTGCGGGACGCGGTGGCGCGCGGCACGATCGAGCCGGCGACGATCGCCGAGGCGACGGACGACGCGCTGATGCACGACCTGGCCGCGCGCGACAAGACCGGCCTCGCCGCCGCGCTCCGCGAGCGGCGCCTCTACAAGCGGGCGCTGGAGCTGCTTCCCGGCGAGCTGGACGGCGAGGTCCCGTCGTGGGTCTGGAAGGGCGGCGAGCGCCTGGAGGCCGCGGAGGACGCGCTGGCGAAGCGCGCCGGCCTCTCGCGCGGCGAGTTGCTGATCGACTTCCCCTACAAGACGGCGATGCTGGGACTGGACGTGGCGGTGGCGCGGAGCGACGGGACGGTGGCCCGGCTCACCGAGCGCGGGTGGCCCGGGCGCATGGACCTGCCGAAGATGGCGGAAGACCTGGTCGAATCGGCGCGGCGGCTCCGCGTGTTCGTGCGGCGGCCGGTCGCGATCGCCGCCGCGGACGTGGTGGCGGCGCTGCGACCTTAGTCGCGCCCCAGAGCAACGCCGGAGGCTCCGCGGCAGCCAGGATGAGATCGCTTGCGCCAATCACCGAATCCACCTTGACGATGATGACCGTGATGTTGTCGAGGCCGCCGCGCTCGCCGAGGCGACTAAGGCCCCGGGACCCGCCGAGCTGCCTATCGACTTCCCCTGTAAGACCGCAATGCTCTGCCTGGACGTGGCGGTGGCCCGGCGGGACGGGACCGTGGCCCGGCTCACCGAGCGCGGCTGGCCCGGCCGGATGGACCTGCCGAAGACGGCGGAGGACCTCGTCGAATCGGCGCGCCGGCTGCGCGTGTTCGTGAGCCGGCCGGCCACGATCGCCGCATCGGACGTGGTGCCCGCGCTGCGGGGTTAGTCGCGCCGACGAGCAACTCCGATCCATTCTCTTGGATACCCATTGTTGACCGACTCGACGCTCTGCAGTGGATTGATGACGGGGAGATGACGCCTCAGTGCTAGCGTCTCCGGCGAAGTCCGTCCGTTCGGGCGGGCTTCCAGCGGATTCTTGCCGGAGGCCCCGATGCCCCCCGTTCCGACCGGCTCACAGTGGAGGACCCCACGTATGCTCGCCCATCTTCTGGCAGCTGTGTGCACGTCGGTCTTCGGGGCCGTCGGATGCCAGCAGGACCGGCCGACAGGCGTGCCAACGGCCCGGCCGCAGGCCGATGCGGTGCCGGCCCGCGACACGACGCTGGCGCCGACGGCCGACACCTACATCCGGCGACTGGAGCCGAACCGGAACCAGGGCGCCGAGCCGATCCTGCGTCTGACCGCGCTGGGGAAGAACCGCGCCCTGTTGCGCTGGGACCAGCAGACGCTCACGCAGGCGGTGGGCGGCGGGACCGTCACCGCGGCGCGGCTCGAGCTGACCATCGCGGAGCTGGCCGACAACTGGAGCGCGGCGGGTCGCCCGGTCGAGCTGCACCGCATGACTCATGACTGGACCGAGTTGGGTGCGACCTGGAACTGCGCGGTGGACACCGCGCCGGCCGATCACCGGCCGAGCTGCACCGGGGCCACGGCCTGGAACATGGACGACAGTGCTTCGTACCCCTGGGTCGCGACGCCGACGGCAACAGCGCTACTCAAGAATGGCCAGACGGGGCTGGTGAGCTTCGACGTGACGGCGGACGTCCAAGCGTGGCTGGCCGGCCAGTCGAACGACGGGTGGATTCTCAAGAAGACCGTAGAGGGCGACCCAGGCAGGGGCGATTTCCGGTCCCGCGAAGGCACGTCGGGCCCTCTCCTGCTTCTCACCGTGGTCACCGACACTGTGAGGCCGCCGATACCGACGTCAGACAGACCTGACGACTCTCTGTATCTAGTGCGAGACCCGGTCGACACTGTACCGATCTACTACCGCCGTCTGTTCGACATCGTGTTTGCCGACTCGACCTCCGGAGGTACAATCCGAGCTTTTCTGCTGAAGTACGGAGCCGAAATCGTGAGCGGCCTGCCGCTTATACACGCCTACACGGTCCGGACGAGCGATCCAGGTGAGGGATGGAGCGCATACCAAGCGCGCATCCATGCGATGCAGGCGGAGCCGGGGATCACTCTCGTATCGCCCCTCAAGCGCCGTGACTACCGCGTGCACTTGAACTCTCGATTCCCGGCGGACGGGCCCGGCCTGGACCGAGCCAGTTGGTTCAATGGCAGCGGGCTAAGATGGGCGCTGAATGCTATCCGGGCTCCCCTCGCTTGGGGATGCGAAGACGGAGAATACGGCGGGCACGCCCCAAGTATCGGGGTCCTCGAGATGCGATTCGATACCGCTGAGGCGGACCTTCGCGGCTCTTCTCCGACACTGTACAGCGTTAGTCGCGAACTCGCACCGCCGGAGCCCGACAGCGTCATCGCAGGGTACGAGTTGCATGGCACAATTGTCGCCGGCGTGGCGACTGCCGAAGGTGACAACGGCGTGGGGGCCACAGGTGTCATTTGGCGTACCCGGCTTCATCTCTATGCGGCGGGAAGTCTTGACAATCGCGCTGGCACCGACAACGCCAGGTCATTCACACTCCAGCTGGGGCCACAGTTGATTGCGGACCGGCCCCGGGTGTTGAACATATCGATCAGCGTCGGCGGCAAACCCAGTGACTCGACTAATCAAGCCGTCCTCAGGGCTGCGCTCACGCAGGTCCTGGAGCAGAGTCCCAACACTCTGATCGTCGTGGCGGCGGGGAACGACGATTCGGTATTCACACCGCAGGCATACCTCGAGTCCCCGGCGCCGCAGTACGGTCTTACCGCTGCTCTTCTGTACCTGAAGATGCACGGATTCGCCGACCGGATTCTGTTTGTTGCTGGCACCATGCGTGGGAGCACGCGTTGGCACGATGCGATAACGGGCCAGGGCTCCAACGTCATCCGCGGTCAGACAGATATCGCGGCGCCTGCTGAATCTGTAGTGTCGATCGCCCCATCGCGCTTTGGCCCCCAGGCGATTGCCATCGGGAGCGGCACCTCTGCGTCCGCTCCACTGGTCGCCGGCGTCGCTGCTCAGCTTCTGGCGATGGATTCCACCCTGACGCCTGCTCAGGTTAGGGACTACATCGTCCGAGGGGCACAGCAGAAACGTCTGAACTCGACCGGCGACTCGGTCCTGCCCCAGCCCGTCCCCGTCCAGGGTGCGCCTGAGCCCATCTACCAGCTCGACGCCTACGGCTCCGTCTCTCTGTTGTCACGCGAGCGCCCCGGCACGCCGATCTGCGGCTACCCGGTGCACGTGGCCCCGGGCGTGGATCAGACTACCGTCATTCTCGAGCCGCCCGGCGCGCCGGCGCGCTCGGTCCCAGTGCCAGGGGCGGGTTGGGCCACGGCGGTGTCGGTTGCGCAGGGCGGCCGCCGGCTGGCGGTCCTGGATTCCCCGAGCGGTGACACAGCCTGGCGAACCATCGTGATGGACCAGAACGGCACGCCGCTGGCCACCGCTCCCTTCCTCCAGCGCATGTACCTGGAGAAGGACAGTGTGGACGTGCTCTGGTCAGCGCTGCCGTACCCGAAGTTCATCATGTACCGAAGCGCTCCAGACACGCTCGACCCCATCGGGCCGTATGTCGCAGGGGACCCCATCGGCTCTGGCTTCGGAGCCGTCTCTCCGACGGCCGACCAGGTGGCCTTCTATGTGAGTGGCAGCGTCCGGTGTGGCGCCTACCTGGCGCCATTGACCGGCGCGAGTGCTACGCCCGTCGGCAACAATCGCGACTGTGACCGATTCGGCACCGAGGTCACGTGGAGTCACGACAGCCGCCGTGCAGTCCTCGTATCGCAGGGCCCCGGCGGCGGCGGCTTGACGACGGTCCAGTCGTCCGGTCTTTACGGAGAGGCCTTCGTTCCCGACACGGCCTTCTGGAATCCGCTCTACCTGCCCGATGACTCGCTGCTGCGCGTCGGCGAATACGCCGGAGTCTGCGAGGTGGCACTTCGTTCTGCGGCCGACCCCACGACTGGGATTGGGCCGGTCGTGCCGGGGAGACCGCACAGACTGTGAGGCGGGGGCGAACACCATGACGATCCCGAACGCCCCCGCGCGTCGAGCCTCAAACGTGCTGTCCGGCCTCAACCCGTTGGCGCTGCGCGAGGGCCACTCGGCCTTCGACCTGGGCGCCCCGGAGAGGGTGCTGCAGCGTCAGGCGGCCATGGCCCGCCGCCGCTGGGCAGGCTTCGGCCGCGTCCAGGTGAACTGAAGGGCTACCGCAAGCGGAGCGCATCGTATGCTCGCTCGCCTCGTCGCCGTCATCTGTGCGACTGTGCTTGGCGCGGCAGGATGCTGGCAGGGCCGGCGCGCGAGCATCCAGCCGGTCCACGCCCAGGCTAACTGGCCGCTGCTCGTCGGCACGTACCCACGACTCGACGCCAGCCGCTTGGTTCACAGCCTGGGCGATACGAGCCTGATCTACTTCAGAACCGACATAGCGCTACGCTTCAATGCGAGAGTGACTGACTCTGCGAAGATCGTCTTCTTCACCAGGCACTCCATGACCGTGGTCGGCGTGACCACGAACGGCCAGTTCTTCGTCCGCATGCCCGACCCCGGCCCATCGCTTCAGAACTTCTACGACGTCATAGACCGCCTCAGGGTCGAACCGGAGATTCGTCTCGTCGTTCCGATCGAGTACGCTGGGATGAGAGAGATCGGCTTCGCTTCGGATACGGCGAGGCCGCCGATCCCGACAGGCACTGCATATCCTCGCGACACGCTGTACGCGGTTACGAACCCTGCCGATACTGGGCGGATCTACTATCGCAGGCTGTACGAGATCATGTTTTCCGACACCGCGTCCGGATCCAGCATTCGAGCCCTGCTCGCCAAGTATCACGCCCGGATAGTGGGCGGCGTGCCGATCACAGGATCCTACATCGTGATGATGCCGGACCCGGGCGCCACGTGGCAAGCCGTCCAGGCAAGGAGGGACTCACTCCACCGGGAACCCATTGTTCTGGTGTTCATGCCGCTGATCCGCCGCGACAATCCACCCGTCCCGCGCAGTCGCTTTCTGAACAGCGCCTCACTCGGGGCCCGGCCCATTCTGTCTGGGTATCCTCGCTTGGATGCCAGCCGTCTGGTACACTCGCCAGGTGACACGACCTTCCTCTATTTCAGGGTCAACCTTGCGCTAAGGTTCAAAGAGGGGGTGTCTGATTCGGCGAAGCGCGCGTTCTTCGCCAGGAACTCGATCAGCGTGATAGGAATCGGCGGGGGCCAGTTCTTTGTGACGATCCCGGATCCCGGGCCAACGCTTGACAGCCTCTACGCCGCCGTGGATCGACTGAGGTCACAGCCCGAGATCCTCGTGGCGGTTCTGATACCCTTCACGCCAATGAGTCCGGCTCGGTTCAGCCGCTACCCTTCGCGCCCCGACGCCGGACATCCCGCGCCCCGAGAGCGCCGGTTGGAGCCGCTCCCCGGCCAAGGAACGAACTGGCCCCTTCTGACCAACTCGGTCCCCCCCCTCGATACGACGCGCGTGGTTCGGCACCCAACCGACTCCGCTGTGGTCTACTTCCGAACGGACATCGCGCTGCGCTTCAAGGCAGGAGTACCGGACTCGGTGAAGGCCGCGTTCTTCGCGCGCAACGGCCTGCAAGTGCTGGGAGTGACGCGGTCGGGACAGTTCTTCGTGCGAATGCCGGATCCGGGATCGACGCTCCAGAGCTTCTACGACGCCCTGGATCGGCTTGAGGCAGATCCCAGCGTGCTGCTCGCGGCACCCATTCCGCGGAACCCGTGGCCAGAAAACGGTTCTGGGAGCCCGGAGTGAGATACGCCGCGCCGATCACACGGCTTGGAGGCGAGATCAGGATCCGCTGATGAGCTAGTTCGTCGGGTCGCCGACGGCGGCGGTCTGGGTGGTCTCGCCCGAGGGCCGGCCCACCGAATCCACCTTGACGATGATGACCGTGATGTTGTCGAGGCCGCCGCGCCGGTTGGCCTCGGCCACCAGGCGGTCCACCCATTTCTCCGGCGAGCCGTCCGACTGGACGATGGACGCCAGCGCGTCGTCCTCCAGCATCCCCGTGAGCCCGTCGCTCGCCAGCAGGAAGACGTCTCCCGCCCGGACGACGCCGGAGAAGAGGTCGGGTGTCACGTCGCCGCTCGCGCCGACGCAGCGGGTGATCACGTTGGCGTAGGGGTGGGTGCGCGCCTGCTCGGGGGTCAGGTAGCCCGCATCCACCTGCTCCTGGACGTACGAGTGGTCCTTGGTGAGCTGGTGGAAGACGCCGTCGCGGAGCAGATAGCCCCGGCTGTCGCCGACCTGGCCGACGAGGTAGCGGTTGCCGTGCAGGACCAGCACCGTGGTGGTGGTGCCCATCCCGCGCTTGTCGTGCTCGCTGAGCGTGCGCTCGTAGATGGCCGCATTGGCCTGGCGGATGGCGTTGATCATCCGCGTCGCGGCCTCTTCCGCCCCGAGTCCCTTGAAGCTCCCGAGATCGCCCGCGATGATGCGCACCGCCATCTCGCTCGCGACCTCGCCCGCCGCGTGACCGCCCATCCCGTCGGCCACGATGAACAGGCCGCGCTCGGGCACGATCAGGTAGTTGTCCTCGTTGCCGGACCGGATCAGTCCGACATCGGTCCGCGCGGCGCAGGTGATGTGCACGAGCCCAGTCAGGCGGCGTTCAGCGGGGTGGCCCGGACGGTTTCTTCAGGTCCTGGAGCTTGACGGCGGAGATGGTCCGGGTGGCCTTGGGCGCGTTCATGTCGGCCGCGTCGTCGGTGGGTTCGAAGACCAGCTGCACGTCGCCGAACCGGACGAACGCTCCCGGCGCCAGCGGCACTTCGCCCTCGACCTTCTCGCCGTCCACCAGCGTGCCGTTGGTGGATCCGAGGTCGGTGAGCACCCAGATCCCTTCGCGGCGCGTGAGCTTGGCGTGCTGCGACGAAACCGAGTCGTCCGGGATGACGAGGTCGCAGTAGTCGGCGCGCCCGATGTTCACGATCGGCACCTTGATCAGCAGCCGCTGGCCCTTCATCGACCCCGACCGCACCAGGAACTTGGCGAGCTGCGGTGCGGCGGCGGCCGAGCCGCGCGCGGCGGGGGCGGCAGCCTGGGGCGGCGGCGGGGGCGCGGCGGGCGGCGGCGTGGGCGCAGCGGCCGCAGGCGGAGCCGGCGCGGCGACCGGGGGGGCCGGGGGTGCGGCCGGCTTGGGCGGCGACTCGAAATACCCGGTGGACTGGAGGTGCGCCGGTGCCGCGGGCGGCGGAGGAGGCGCCGGGGGGAGGGCGGCAGCGCTCTGGGGCGGCACGGCCACCGCGGGGGGCAGCCCGGACACCGGCAGGGTCTGCCCGAAGGCGGGCTTTTGCGCGACCGGCGGCATCGGCGGGGCGGCGGCGGCGGGCGCCTGCGGCGCCGCGTCCGCGTAGAAGCGGAACTCCTCGTCGCCGATCTTGATCACGTCGGCCCGCGCGAGGATCCGCTGATTCTGCACCCGCTCCCCGTTCACCATCACGCCGTTGGTGCTGGTGTCGATCAGCATGTAGCCGCGCGGCGTGGCCACGATCTCGGCGTGGCGCCGGGACACCTGGGTCCCGGGCACCACCACGTCCGCCCCCGCCTCGCGCCCGAACCGCAGCGCCGCCGTCTCGATCTTGTACTCCCGACCGTCGGTGAGGCAGACCACCCGTCCGCCCGTCGTCCCCGTCGGCTTCGCGGGGGCGCCGCTCTTGGCGCTCGCGGGCTGCAGGTCGGTCAGCTTGACCGCGGAGATGTACTTCGTGCTGCCGCTCTCGCGCTCGTCCGCGAACAGCAGCTCCTCGGCGCCGATGGTGATCTTGTCCCCGTGCAGCAGCGGCTGGGGCATCGCGCCGAGGTGGACGCCGTTGATCTCGACCACGCCGCTCTCGTCGGCGCGGCGGATCGTCACCGCCTTGTCGGCTCCGGTGCTGAGCACCACCGGGCGCTGGGGCACGCCCGGACCTTGCAGGCGCAGGTGGCACTCGGCGCCCGACCCCACCAGCATCTCGCCCGCGGGGACCGGGTACCGCTGACCACCCAACTCAATGAACGCCATTAGGGAGCCTCGCCCGGACAGGTGGAAAAAACGTAGCCGCCGCCCAACAGCCAGGCAAGCACGCGCGTCACGCCGACGCGGCCAGCCCGGAGCCGAGTTGCAGCTGGTACAGCCGTTCGTAGAGGCCGCCCGCCGCCAGCAGCTCCCGGTGGCTGCCCCGCTCCCGGATCTCCCCGTGATGCAGGACCAGGATCGTGTCCGCGTGCTGCACGGTCGAGAGCCGGTGCGCCACCACGATGCTGGTGCGGCCCCGCATCAGCTCGGCGATGGCCCGCTGGATCAGCTCCTCGGCCTCCGCGTCCACCGAGGAGGTCGCCTCGTCGAGCACGAGGATCGCCGGGTCCGCGGCCAGCGCGCGGGCGAACGCCAGAAGCTGCCGCTCCCCCACCGAGACGCTCTGGCCCCGCTCGCCGAGCCGGTGCGCGTAGCGCTCGGGCAGCCGCTCGATGAACCGGTCGGCGCCCACACGCCGCGCGGCATCGGAGACCTTCGCGTCGCTCACCGGCGAGCCGAGGCGGATGTTGGCCGCGATGTCGCCGGTGAACAGGAAGACGTCCTGCTGAACCAGGCCGATCAACTCCCGCAGCTCCTGCTGCGCGAGCTCGCGGATGTCCACGCCGTCCACGGTGACTCGCCCACGCTCCACGTCGTAGAAGCGCAGCAGCAGGTTGATGATCGTGGTCTTCCCCGCCCCGGTGTGCCCGACGACCGCCACCGTCTCGCCCGGGCTCGCGGTGAAGCTCACGCCCTTGAGCACCCACCCATCGGCGACGGGTTCGGGGCCGCCCCGTGCGGGATAACGGAACCAGACGTCCTCGAACGCCACCGTCCCGCGGGCCGGGCGCGGCAGGCGCCGCGGCCTCTCCGGGTCGCGCACGGTCTCCTCCGCGTCCAGCAGCTTGAAGACCCGCTCCGACGACGCCATCGCCGACTGCAGGATGTTGTACTTCTCGGAGAGGTCCTGCAGCGGCCGGAAGAAGCGGCGCGCCAGCTGGAGGAACGCGGCGAGCACGCCGACCGTCAGCGTGTGCCCGAGCACGCGGTCGCCCCCGTAGAGCAGGATGCTGGCGAGCGCCACCGAGGTGAGCACTTCGATCGCGGGGAAGAAGATGGCGTAGGCGACGATCGAGTCCAGGTTGGCCACGAGGTACTCGCGATTCACCGCCTCGAACCGCCCGAACGACTGCGCCTCGCGCCCGAACAGCTGGACGACGCGCATCCCGGACACGTGCTCCTGGAGGAAGGCGTTGATGCGGGCCAGCTTGACCCGGATCCTGCGGTACGCGCCGCGCACCGTGTCCTGGAAGACCTTGGCGGCGAGCGCGACGAACGGGATCACGGCGAAGGAGACGAGCGAGAGCCGGACGTCCACCGCCAGCATCCACGCCATGATGACCAC
>Ga0187854_10001666_pt1 | contig 21010 bp, 21 predicted proteins | sample June2016WEW_6_15_FD_132445 | JGI IMG/M metagenome (GOLD analysis project Ga0187854, IMG submission 132445) | Peatland microbial communities from SPRUCE experiment site at the Marcell Experimental Forest, Minnesota, USA - June2016WEW_6_150 | ecosystem: Environmental > Terrestrial > Soil >...
AGCGGAACGGCATATGCTACGAACACTATATACATATTCGTGACCGGCCCCGGACTGGATCCCAATGGGGTGAACCCCAGTCAGATGAAGAGTCCCGTGGTAAGTGGGGATCCATCGACATTTATTCAGGTCGATGTTGTGAATGATAGCTGGTCTTTCATATGGAATACGGCACACCAGGGGTTCAGCCTCAAAGAAGGCACCTATACAATCTACGCAGTAAGCCAGCCGGTTGCTAAAAATGCCCTTCCTGAAGTGTATGGTACTATCGACATCAGTCTTACACAGGGCGGTGAATCATTTCCAACCTTTGGAACGATCAATATAACCACGTCACCTCCGGGAGCGGTGATATATCTTGACGGGCAATTTGTTGGTATCACCCCGAAGAGTTTTACGGCTGCCCTCGGTACCCATACCTTCAGGATCGAAAGCCCTGGCTACCAGACAATCACTGAGTCCCTACAGGTGAATGGTGACGGGGTGATCTCGATTGAAAAGATTCTGGTGCCAGTCGCCACAGTAACCACTACCTCGATGGTTCCCCCGACCACACAAGCCACGCTCATGACCCTGCCTCCAGTCCCTGCAAGCACTACCACTCCTCCTATACCTCTGACTGCCGGGACTGGCCTCCTTGCAACGGCTGGTGCAGCAGTCCTGCTCCAGCATAGCAATAGGAAGAAGTAACGTGAGACTCGTAGCAGAGGTAGAATGACGAATGCATTTCGCTCAACTATGTGCTACCCATGATGCTTGTTGAGGATGAGGGGGAGGAGGATAAATGGTCTCCCGCCGTAATAAGAGCTCACGGTTAACAAAACCATGGATTTCAAAAAAGAGCTCTCGCTGTTCGATCTGACTAATATTGTGGTCGGATCAGTTATCGGGGCTGATATATACATCGCCTCTGCGATAACTGCAGGAATTCTCGGGCCGTTTTCTCTGGTTATCTGGATTATTGCAGGGATATTTGCAACGGTCATCGCGCTTGTTTTTGCCTACTGCAGTTACTATATCCCAAAAGTGGGCGGGCCGTTTGCATACGTTTCAGCGGCGTTTGATGATTTTTATGGATTCCTCACCGGCTGGAGCATGTGGATCGCCGAACTGATCTCCCTGCCGGTATTTGCGATAGCGTTTGTCAGGTACCTCGAGTACATTCTCCCACTGAATACGCCGGAGGAAATCCTGGTTAAAGGCATGTTTCTCTTAGGTCTGACGTCGGTTAATATCCTAGGGGTGAAGATGGCCGGACGGGTTAACGATATTCTGACGCTTGTTAAGCTCCTGCCTCTCTTGCTCCTCATTGGTGGCGGCATCATCTTTTTTTTCAGCCAGCCTTCAATATTTCTTGGAAATTATCATCCTTTCGTTCCACTAGGAGTATCCGCAACCGGGACTGCCCTGGTTCTTGTCTTCTGGGCCTATGCAGGATTCGAACTCGGGACTCTGCCTGCAGCAGAGGTCAAAGATCCGCAGACTACGATTCCCAAGGCAATTATCATAGGAATGTCCATCGTGGGATTATTCTATCTGGCAACGAATTTTATCGTCTATGGTGCGGTTAACTGGGCAGATCTGACAAGGACATCCACCCCGCTGATACTGGTCGGAGGAGTGCTTCTCGGGACATCCGGTGCTCTCATCATGACCCTTGGGGCTCTGGTCTCCGTATCCGGATCGGATGAAACGGGCATGCTTGGTACCGGGAGGTTGTCGTATGCGATGTCTGTTGACGGGCTCTTTCCACGAGTATTCTCCTCTCTTCACCCGACGTACGGGACTCCCTATATCGGACTTGCCGTCCAGGGTATCATCGCCTTTCTCATCTCACTCTATTCACCTGTTGCCGGTCTGATCTCGTTTGCGGTCTTCAACCTCGCATTTGCGTTTCTCCTTACCTGTCTTTCCCTGATCGTACTGACCCGGGATACGGAAAAGCAATTAACCGGCCAGAAAGTGTTCCCCTGGGTAGGGATTCTGATCTGCCTTTACCTTTTATACTCGACGTCTTTATTCGACAAAGTGGTCGGGGGGCTCATAATTCTCGCTGGAGTAGCTATTTACGTATTTTTCTCGCCGAAACAGGATATGCACCATTTAAAGGATCTGTTTATCTCCGAAGAGGCAATCTTTGTCCGGGCGATGGCGAGAAGAGAACGGTTTTTGGGAAATTTCATGTTGCTGCTCTATCGCGGATATCGGCGGGTGAAGCAGAGATTAGGATGGAGGAGATCGTGAAGTTCCGGAGTATGAAGCACTTTCGCACTGAGCGTGATAAAACTCATGACTGAAAGATGTAAATGCAGATTGCTGACGAAGAAGAATCCAATACTATATGACCATCCTGTAAGAAATTTCTATCTAGTGGAATCATTGCAAACCTGGAAGACATGCTATCATGATCATTGACAGTCGCAAACTCCTCAGTCTGCATAGCATCCCCATTTTCCATTCATAAATTCCGTCGCAGGAATGAAGTACCACTTATTCTTCAGCAGGATTCAGGAATATCGGTTTGTATTAGCGTTTGTTCCCGGTATTATCAGGAAAAATGTAATATTTTGGATCCAATCTGCTGCATCATGACCGCTTCGACGAGTTCGCACTGTTGGAGGTCCCGCACAACCCCCGGATAACTTTTGCCAGTCGCCCCATACCAGTGACGATCTTCTCATCAGTAGAATTGGAAAAGTTGAGCCGCATTGTATTCATGCCACCTCCGTCAATATAAAAGGGAGAACCCGGCAGCACGGCAACATTCTCCTTCAGGGCGTTTTCAAATACGTCCATGGATGAACATCCGTCTGGCAGCGTGATCCAGACGAACATTCCCCCTTGCGGCCTGGTATATGACACCGATTCGGGAAAGGTCTCCGCTATCATTCTGATCATGCAGTCGCACTGGTTTTTATAGGCAGTACGGATTTTCCTTATATGAGCGTCGATATCCTGCTGGTCCAGGTACTCGTATGCGATCCGCTGTGAGAGATAATTGGAGTGCAGATCAGATGCCTGCTTTGCAATAATGATAGATTCCATGATTTCGCGGGAAGCTACCACCCAGCCTAACCGCATACCCGGGGCGAGGATCTTGGAAAAGGATCCGGTGATAATTGTCTGATCCGGTAAAAATTCTCGCATGGAAGGCATTGTTTCTCCGGCAAAATTGAGTTCTCCATAGGCGTCGTCTTCGATAAAGAGTGTGGTTGTCTTTCTCATGACAGAAGCCAGTTCGCGGCGCCGCTTGCCTGTATAGGTGATTCCCGATGGGTTCTGTGAATTGGGAACCCCATAGAACAGGCGTACCGGGTGGGTATCCAGTACCTGTGCGAGCATGACAGGATCGGGGCCGTCTTCATGAAGCTTAATCGGGTGGAAGACCGGCTCGTAAAGTGAAAATGCCTGGATTGCCCCGAGATACCCGGGCCGCTCAATGGAAATATGGTCACCGGCATCAATGAGTATCTTGCCGATCAAGTCAAGACACTGCTGCGAGCCGTTGGTGATAAGGATTTCCTCTGGAGAGACGGACAATCCGAGACGTTTTTTATACCTGTCCGCGATAAACTGCCGGAGAGGGAGGTACCCCTCGGTGGTCGAATACTGAAGTACATTTCTCCCTTCCTGCTCCAGCACAGTTGCCGCAGCCTTCCTGATCCCATCCACATCAATGAGCGCAGGATTCGGGAGCCCCCCGGCAAAAGAGATAATTTCCGGGTTTGCGGTGACTTTGAGGATCTCCCGGATGAACGATTTGGGGGTTTTTGCCATTCGCGATGCAAACGTGTAGTGCCGGCCTGTTATCTGATTCCGATCCGCCCTGATAGGTGTCTGCTTGCTCATGGTTGGAACCTCAATTATTCTTACTTATTTGTCAAGGACAAGGCCATAAAGTGATCAATCCGGTTATCTTTTTTTTCTCCATCCCGACAGGTTCTTTACCTGCCTATTTCATTTTTCTTACCATCGGCACACCCGGTTGCATGACAGGATAATAGAATTTAACGATAAACTGACGCCGGAAAACCAACTGGTGAAATTGTGTATTGATAATGATTCCGAAAAAAAGAAGAGGGGGATAGGATTACCTAGTTAACCGCATTCAATTCGTAATGTAAATCTTTCAGAACGACAAATACCCTAGGAAAGAGCTCATTGAAATTGTTTGCATCGAAATTGAAAGACTACTGAAGACTGGCTGATTCGAATCGATGAGAAGTCCGGTAGAGAATTACCTTATGATTCGCAATGTCAACAGATGGCTGATTATCGCAATAATCGTTATCCTTGCAAGTGGTATCTTATTGACCCTGTGGACTGCTCAACGAGAGGACAGCCAGCTGCGGGAGGACCTGCTCACCAAAACCCGCTTTGTGCAAAGCGGTATCAGTCCCGGGAACGTACTGGCGTTGACCGGCTCTGAAGCTGACCTTGAATCACCGGATTACACGGCATTAAAAGAGGAGCTGATAAAGATACGATCCGACGATTCGTTGATCCGGTTCGTCTACCTCATGAGACAGCGGCCGGATGGGACTGTCATCTTCCTTGTCGACTCCGAACCCCCGGAGTCTGAGGATTACTCGCCGCCAGGACAACCGTATCCTGAAGCATCTGCAATCCTGTTGAATGCTTTTGTTTTGGGAAAGGAAACGACAGAGGGCCCTCTGACCGATCGCTGGGGCACGTGGGTGAGCGGCTTTGTCCCGATCAGGTATACCGGGACTGGTAAGGTTATAGGACTCCTTGGCATAGACATCAATGCCGCGGATTGGAACCTGCAGATTATTTTTGCCTGCGGACCTGCGATCATAGGGACACTCCTGCTCCTGTTTCTTATACTGATTTTTTACTATGTGCTGGAGCGTAATGAGAGGGAGAGGCAGATACTTGCAGCATCTGAAGCAGCCATACGGGAAAGCGAAGAACGGTTCCGGATGCTCTTTGAAGATAGTCCCATCCCGATATTACTCTCAGAAGTCCCTTTGGGCTCAATTGCCTTTGTTAATAAAAAGTTTCTTGATCGCGTTGGTCTGTCGCGGGATCAGGTCATCGGGAAGCGGGGTATTGATCTGGGAATACTGCATGATCCCAAGGATCAGGATCGCCTCACTGCTGCCGTTATAACAGACAATCGTGTTGATGACATGGAAGTCAGATTCGTAAACCGGGACGGCACCCCGGGTACTGCTCTCGTCTCCATGCGGATGATGACCCTGAGGGGAAAACCCTATTGTCTCACGGTAATGAAGGACGTGACCGAACAAAAGGCGGTTGAAGAAGAGAAGCACTACTACACCCTGGGATTACAGCAACACGCAAATGTCCTCGCAGAGATGAACGACAAGCTCAACCTGTTAAACAGTATAACACGGCACGATATCCTCAACCAGCTTACCGTTCTACTCGGATACCTCGAAATCATGAAGATAAAATTTCCCGACCCTGCATTGCGGGAAACTATCGACAAGGAGATCCTTGCTGCTCATAACATCCAGACCCAGATTATGTTCACCAAAGATTACCAGGATATCGGAGTCCAGTCCCCGCAATGGTTTGATCTCAGGAAGGTAATAGCGTCGGGCGCAGCAAGACTCCCGATTTCTCAGGTTTCGCCCGTAGTGCACTTTGACAAGCTTGAGCTGTACGCAGATCCCTTACTTGAGAAGGTTTTTTACAACCTCATGGAAAATGCACTTCGCCACGGGAAGACTGTTACAACTATCGAATTCACCTGCAAAATGCAGGATGACTGTCTGGTAGTTGTCTGCCAGGACAATGGAGTAGGAATTCCGGCAGAATATAAAGAGGCAATATTCGAGCGCAGGTTTTTTAAGCACACCGGATTTGGATTACTCCTTTCCCGGACAATTCTTGGTATTACCGGGATAACGATCCGGGAAACCGGTGAACCGGGAAAAGGTGCCCGGTTCGAGATTACGGTGCGGGCGGGAGCATACCGGTTCACAAATTCTGTATAAAAAACAAAAATCGGGGCAGGGGGACAGGGACCTGATCCGTCCCTCATTTTACGACATTTATGGCCACGCATAGTCAGCGGTCTGTGGTTCTCATGATTCTGTGACAGGATCGCAAACTTTTTGTTACCGGTGTTGTCGGGATCTGGAAGAAACTGGTTGTTTGTCTTGAAGGAGCGGGAATCCCATACTGGAAATTTGATCATTCGGGAATGAGAGATGCGGCATTGCCGGAGATATTCACGGCTCTTTCAGAGTATCAGCAAAGTGCAGGACGAGAACGGCTGGTCCGGGCCTGTCGATATTGTGAGCCATTCGATGGGAACCTGCATCGTGCGATACCTTCTCGAGGTGATAGACGGGACAGAGCACAGTCAAAAAGTCAGGCAGCTGATCGGTCTTGACCTGCCCAACAACGGCTCGGCGCTTGCAGAACTCTTTTTATTATCCGAAACGTGGCGAAGAGATCATTAATAAACTCACCGGCATCTTTGTTCCTCGGGGTTTTGATCCGGTTTCTGACCGGATCATGCAGGGTGTACGACCCGGAAATCCGGTCATATACAGTCTTCGCACAGCTGGCTTACGATCAGATATTACCTACAAGATTATCATGACTACAAATCCCGGAGATGGTAACGGATTTTTTCCCTGGTTTGATGGAAAGACGTGGGAGATTGCAGATGACGGGTGCTACCGTGCGACTATAAATGGGGATGGGGTAGTACACTACCGTGAATCTGTGCTTCCGGGTATTTCACTTGACATCATCCCAGTCCCCAGTGAACAGGGGGATCATTTTCCTGCTCCGTACCAGTACTGCCATATTAACCTGCCCAAAAACCCTCTCGTGATTAAGCAGATCATGCAGTACCTGACTGGCCCGGCAGGTACGAAGTAAGGATTCTTTTTGAATCCTTCTCTTGTCCCTGTTTTACCCCCTGAATCATAAACCCTAAAAATCGTGAATGGTATTGAGTATCTCGCCTGGATCTCTTTCCCAACACTCGGTTGTGTCCTGGTGTCGGAATGAGGGCGATGTTAAATAACCGGTCAGGAGTGGACTTATCTACCAAGAAAACGTCGTGAGAAACCTCAAAGTAAGGATTTTGGTAATTCTTTTGTAAAATATTAATAGAATGAACTCTGATTAAAATACATAAGTTTATTTATTAGTAAGTAATTATATCCATTTATGAGAAAAATGATGATGAATTATGTGGCTCGTGCGCACATATTCCCTGCATTTATCTCAGCATAAACGGGAGGAATTTTTCATGTGTGGTGACGGAAAGGAATCGTATCGCGTGCCAGCAGTAATGTATAGTGAGGATGTGATCCGGTATATCACATCTGTCTGCAATAGCTGCCAGTCACATGGCGAATGTGAAATTGCAAAGAGCTTTTCAGTATTGGATCGCTGTGAAAATTTCAAGGGCAGAGAAATGCCGTTAATTCGCGATGACCTGCAGCACTCAGTTTTTGTTTTCCCATCAACTCCGCTATATCATTCTATAGCCCGGGAACTCCCTGAAGGGAAATTGCATTCTTAATATATGGAGGAGAACCGGAAACAGTTGCCTCAGGATGCAAGGATGATAATTGCCGACCAGAGACTAACTCCCTGTAACAGGCACAATAGCAGCGGAAGTATCCACACGGATACTGAGAATGTGGTTGCTGATATCAACAAAGATAAAATCAGTTGTTACGTATCCGCAGGATATCCCGCACCAGTACTGAGTATTCTTCCTATGCACCCATTAAATCTGATGATACTGAAAGAAGAAAAAATTCCTCTTTTTGAATAATTTTTTTTACTTTCTGCATCTTCCTGCAGTCCGGGAAACTGCTACAAACAACGGGTCCCATCCCGGCACTCAGCAGAGAGTCTTGTCCAACGAGCTTCCTTAAAAAATCAATCGTAACATTCTATCACATTTCCCGGATTTTTGCCTGATTATCTGCTGGTTTCCACAGCCATATTTCACGAAGTATGAATATTATAGGGTTTTGTCGCGGCATCAAACGCTATAAGTGCTTCTTCAAACCGGTTGAGTTGTCGTAAGGTGAACCCTTTGTTATACCATGCAGGAGCATAGTCCGGGTCCAGCCTGATAGCCGCATCATACGCGTGAAGTGCTTCTTCAAACCGGTTAAGCTGGCTCAATGCGAGCCCTTTATTATACCATGCAGGAGCATAGTCCGGGTCCAGCCTGACGGCCTCATCATATGCACGAAGTGCTTCTTCAAACCGGTTAAGCTGGCTCAATGCGAGCCCTTTATTATACCATGCAAGGGCATAGTCCGGGTCCAGCCTGACGGCCTCATCATATGCACGAAGTGCTTCTTCAAACCGGCAAATTTTTCTGAGCACGTTCCCCCTGTCATTCCAGCCATCGGCGTTCTTTGGATCAATTTCCAGCGCTTTATTAAATGCATTACTTGCTTCCCGGTACCGGTCAAGGAAAAATAATGCATTTCCCAGGTTAATCCAAGCGATGGCATAGTCTGGATCCCGTTTGACGGCCGTGCTATACGCACCGATTGCGACTTCATACCGTTTGAGTTCCCATAAAGTGAGCCCTTTTAAATTCCATCCCTGTGCATTATTTGTATCCTGGTCAATCGCCCTGGTATACGCTACGAGTGCCTGAGTAAATTTTTTTTGCTGATAAAAAAGATTCCCCTCTCTTATCCAGTGGTCTGGACTATCTTTCAACAATTCCCTGCTCCTATTGACCCTCAATCTATTTTCAAAGATTATCATTTTTATGGTTTATCACGTTTTTTCAACCTTTAGTTAAGTCAGGGAATACAGATGGGCCCTGCCCTGCAGGCAAAAGGGGTGTGGTAATGTACTGTAAAAAGCGAACACAAGGCACCTCCCGTATGCTGGAGATTACCGTAAAATAAAAAAACGGATCAGATGGGCCCGCTGAGATTCGAACTCAGGACCTCCGCCATGTCAAGGCGACGTCATAGCCAACTAGACCACGAGCCCGTTCATGTCTGATGCTCTATAACATCTGTCATCTTATTATTAAAAAATAGTGCACCGACTTTTAACGGATGTCATGACCTCGATAATCACAAATCTGGAGAGAACGAGACAATGATTTTATTGCCAGACATGATCTACCATTGCACTGATAAAAAAATGACAGAAATACCAGGTTCACCAAAACAGCTCTTTATTTTTGAGCAAAACGCAAGCCGCCTTGAATTGCTCATCCGTATAGTCTACTGGATCATTATCGGTATTATCCTCTGGGTCTACGGGATCCTCGCTTTCATCTGCCTTTTCGTCCAGTGGTTCCATATCCTGATACTCGGGCGTCGGAATGAGGCATTGTCCAACTTCGCCAAGGGCTATCTGGAATATCTTGTTCACGTCATGAACTATACCTACCTCATGACTGACAAGCGCCCCGATATCATGCCTGTACCAATAAAGATTTTCGAAGAGTAATCAGTGGCTGTGGAACCGGGAAACGGTCAGCTCTTTTTTATTTTCAATCGGATCACCTTCTTCCTTGTTCCACGGAAATACCCTTAGATATAAGCCTTCAGGCCCCAGATAATTCTTCTTTGGCCTTCCTTCAACGAGGTCTCCCCGCAGACCATCTGGATCTTCTCCGCGATCCCTTCTGGTGATCCGGAATAATACCTGTTTTTATGGTTTTTCTCCTGTTCCTTATTCTATAGAATTTTTGATCCCTTTCAGTATCATTTCTTCGCTGACTGGCAGCCATTCCTTTTCGCGTTTCTGGTGGCGTTTTATCATGCTGACATATATGGAACTATCGAAGAAACGAAAGCCTGGTTTAAGGTAAATCCTGATTGTTCCTGGGCTGCAGGAGAATATTTGGGATAGGTTGAAAAAATGTTTAGATTTTCTCGGATGTGATTTTGGCAAACGTCGCGGTAAATATCCCCGGCATGGAACGGATCTCTTCCATCACTTCTTCGGGTACTTCACTGTCCACGTTCAGCACCATGATCGCTTCTTCACCGGGATTGATCCGCCCGACCTGCATCCCGGCGATGTTGATGTTGCACTTTCCCAAGATGGTCGATGCACGCCCTATGACCCCGGGCTTGTCAAGATGCCGGGAGACGATCACGTAGCCTTCGGGAATCATGTCCATGGTATACCCACCAACTGCCACAATCCTGCTCCTGCCCTTGAAAAACACCGTACCACTCACGGTCTCCTCTGTCTTGTCCGTCTTAATCCGGATTGTGATCAGGTTCTTAAACCCGTGGGACTCCTGCGTTACGGTCTCGCTCACCGTTATACCACGCTCCCTGGCGATGAACTCTGCGTTCACAATATTCACCGGCTGTTGGAGGATGGGATCGAGCAGGCCTTTGAGGGCAAGCCGGGTGACAAACTTCATGCTCCCCGCATAGGCAGAGAGGTCGCCACCGTATATGCATTCGACAGAAGATAGCCGTCCTGTCGCGATCTGGATCGCAAACCTTCCCATCTTCTCCGCCAGCTGTGCGTAAGGTTCCAGTACCTCTGCCTGTTCGGGCGGGACCATCGGGGCATTGACTACATATTTTGCCGCCCCGCCATTCAGGACCTCGATACACTGCCGCGCAACCGAGATCGCTACGTTCTGCTGGGCTTCGACCGTGCTTGCTCCGAGGTGAGGAGTGACGATAACCTGGTCCAGTGTAAGGAGTGGGGATTCAAGCGGAGGCTCCGTCTCAAAGACATCCAGTGCTGCACCGGCCACTTTTCCGCACCTGATTGCATCGTAAAGCGCCTTCTCATCAATAATACCGCCGCGGGCACAGTTGATTATCCGCACACCGTCTTTCATGGTCGAGATAGTCTTTGCATTGACGAGGTGTTTTGTCTCCTTGATCAGCGGGGTATGTACCGTGATGACATCCGCGATCCTGAACAGTTCCTCAACCGACATCATCTCCACGCCAAGCTGGGCAGCCCTCTCTTTGGAAATGAAGGGGTCATAGGCAACGCACCGCATATCCAGTGCGTTTGCCCGCTTTGCCAGCTCGCGTCCGATTCGCCCGAATCCGACGATACCCAGCACCTTATCGTTCAGTTCAACACCCATGAACTTCGAGCGCTTCCACTCCTTCTTTTTGAGGCTGGCTGTCGCCTGCGGGATATTTCTTGCCAGCGAGAGCATCATGGCCATCGTGTGCTCTGTCGCTGCAAGGGTATTGCCTTCGGGTGCGTTTGCAACAATAATCCCTTTACGGGTTGCCGCGTCCGTATCGATATTGTCCACACCGGCGCCGGCACGCCCGATAAACCTGAGCCGGTTCCCGGCGTCTATCACCTTTGCGGTCACTTCAGTGCCGCTCCTCACCAGCAGGGCATCGTAGTCCCCGATTATCCTGCAGAGCTCGTCCTCTTTGAGCTCGGTTTTGACGTCGACATCGCATGCCTTATTAAGGATTTCGAGCCCCTCTTCAGCCAGCGGATCGCTGACGAGCACTCTAAAGTTTGCCATAAAAACCCATACTATATCTGCACCATACTTAAAGAGGGTTATTCTTTACACGAGGGACAAGGGCTTCTCCCTGCAGGAAAAAACACATCCTGGCATGAAAAAACAGAGTGATAATAATTATTATACAAATGAGGTCGACATCATAAGTGGTGCGAGCATGAAAGAGGTCCCCAATATTCTATGGCTTGAAGAGATCCGAAAAGAAGACATATCTTCTGTCGGAGGCAAAGGAGCTTCTCTCGGTGAGATGGCGTCCATCGGTCTTCCCGTCCCAAAAGCTTTCGTAGTCACCGCTCAGGCTTTCCGAAAGTTCCTGGTCGAGACCGGCATTGAAAAGAAGATCTTTGCATCCTACGAACAACTCGATGTCGAGAATAATGAGGCTCTTGAAAAAGCTGCCAGCGGTGCAAAGAGCATGGTGCTCAAGGCTAAGATGCCGTCGGTCCTGAAAGACGAGATCCGGAAAGCCTACAAAAAGATGTCTGCCGAAGATCTCATCGTAGCGGTCCGCTCGAGCGCCACTGCGGAAGACCTGCCCGACGCAAGTTTTGCAGGACAGCAGGAAACATACCTTAATATCAAAGGGGAACCGGCTCTCTTAAACGCCGTGCAGATGTGCTGGGCATCCCTGTATGGGGCTCGAGCAATCTACTACCGCGCCAAGCAGGGATTCGATGATCATACCGTGAACATCGCAGTGGTCGTCCAGCAACTGGTCCCCTCGGAAAAAGCGGGAGTCATGTTCACATCCCACCCGATTACCGGCGAGCCTCTCACGATTATTGAAGGATCCTGGGGACTCGGTGAAGCAATTGTCTCGGGTACGGTCTCACCGGATAAATATATCTTTGACCAGCGGTCGGAAAGAGTGGTCGATGTACTTGTCTCTAACAAGAAAGTTGAGATCATCGCTGACGGGGACCACGGCACAAAGATCGTGGAAGTAACGGGTGCCCGACAGGATACTCAGGTGCTCACCGATGCAGAAATTGGAAAGCTGGCTACGTACGGGAAGATCGCCGAAAACCATTATGGCATCCCCCAAGATGTGGAATGGTCTATCGTGGGTGGGACAATTTATATCCTCCAGTCCCGCCCGATCACTACCATAGGAAACAGGAAAGAGGCAAAAGGCGTGCCAGGACAAAAACAGAGCGCAACAATAATTCTGAAAGGACAGGGAGCGGCACCGGGTATCGCTTCGGGGAAGGTCGTTATCATACGGGACGTAAAAGATACCGGCAGTGTAAAAGAGGGCGATATTCTCGTCACCAAAATGACGAACCCTGACATGGTACCGGCGATGCGGAAGGTCGCGGCCATCGTGACCGATGAAGGCGGAATGACATGCCATGCGGCAATCGTAAGCCGTGAACTGGGGACGCCGGCTGTCGTCGGTACAAAAACTGCTACCCATGTGCTGAAGACCGGGCAGATGGTAACGGTAGACGGTGAGATGGGGCTCATCTACGAAGGCGAGATTCCCCACGCAGCTCCCACCCCGGCAACCGCTTCCCAGCAGGGAGGTGCAGGACCGGCAGCTGTCATTACCGCAACATCGGTAAAGGTGAATGTCTCCATTCCCGAAGCAGCCTCACGGGCTGCAGCGACCGGTGCCGATGGTGTCGGGTTACTCCGGATCGAGCACCTGATCCTCGGGCTCAACAAGACACCGGGCTGGTTCATCACCAACAACAGGGAGGAGGATTTTGTAAGGGAACTCCATGACGGTATCAAGATCGTGCTCGATGCGTTCCCGGGAAAACCCGTATGGGTGAGGACCCTTGATGCCCCGACTGACGAATTCCGGAACATGATGGGGGGAGAGAACGAGCCCCATGAGCATAACCCTATGCTCGGCTGGCGGGGAATCCGTCGCGACCTCCAGAGCCCGGACCAGTTCCGTCTCCAGGTCGAGTCGTTCAAACGCCTCTGGAAGGAAGGCTATGACAATCTCGGCATCATGTTCCCCATGGTCTCCCATCCCGACCAGTTTGTTGCCGCAAAAGCGATGATGAAAACGTATGGAGTCGATGTCGAAAATGTTACGCTCGGCATCATGATTGAAATACCGTCAAGCGCGATAATGATCGAGGAATTCATCAGGTCCGGCATAAAGTTCGCGTCCTTCGGAACCAATGATCTCGTCCAGTACACGCTGGCAATCGACCGGAACAACGAGAATGTAGCCGACATGTACCAGCCCCAGCACCCTGCGGTACTTCACCTTATCCACAACGCGATCCGGGTATGCCGGGAATATAATGTCGAGTGTTCGATCTGCGGGCAGGCCGGCTCTGACCCGAAGATGGCCATTTGGCTCGTTGAGCATGGTATTTCAAGTATCTCGGCAAACATCGACGCAATTGCCAAGATCCGCGAAGCAGTCGCCCGCACGGAAAAGCGTATCATTCTTGAGGCTGCGAGAACCCGCGATGCTGAATAAGGGTTGTTCAAAAGAAGAACTCTTCTCTTTTTTCTCCCAAAAAAAAAGGGAGGATATTGATCATATGTATATCCTGAGCTCCATGTGCACCATCCCCCACCCGGTAGCGGTGCAGGCACACACTATGTTTATGGAGACCAACCTTGGCGACCCGGGGCTTTTTCCCGGGACGGCATCTCTCGAACGGCTTCTCATACAACGCCTTGGCACCCTGTTCCATGAAAAAGAGGCAGGAGGATATGCAACCTCAGGAGGGACCGAGTCCAATATCCAGGCGCTTCGTCTTGCAAAAGTCTTAAAGAAGGAGATTGTATACCCCAATATTGTAGTTCCTGAATCGGCGCATTTCTCATTCAGGAAAGCGTGTGATCTGCTCTGCCTGGAGCTGCGGGCCGTACCGCTTGACGACCATTTCCGGATGGACGCGGAAAAAGCGGCAGAACAGATAGATATGAACACAGTCTGTCTCGTCGGTATCGCCGGTACCACCGAGTACGGCATGGTTGATCCGATTGCCGATCTCGCAAAGATAGCAGGTGCGCATGATCTTTTCTTCCATGTGGATGCGGCCTTTGGCGGTATGGTGATACCCTTCCTGAAAAACCCCATTCCGTTTGACTTCGCGCTCCCCGGGGTTGCCAGCATCGCTGTTGACCCGCACAAGATGGGTATGAGTACAATCCCGGCCGGTTGCCTGCTCACCCGGGAACCGGACATGCTCCGGGCGCTCAACATTGACACCCCTTACCTCTCGGTAAAGCAGGAGTATACGCTCGCCGGTACCCGCCCGGGCGCTCCCGTTGTCGGGGCTCTTGCGGTGTTGGACTATCTGGGTATTGAAGGAATGACAGCAATCATTTCCGGCTGCATGAAGAACACGGAGCGCCTGATAAGCGGTATGGAGACCTTCGGTATCATGCGTGCTGCTACTCCTGACGTGAATGTGGCGACCTTTACGTGCAGGGATGTGCCTGAACCCTGGAAGGTCTCGTGGACACGGCAGGGGCACATGAGGATCGTTTGTATGCCCCACGTCTACCGGGACCGGATTGAGGCATTTTTAAAGGATATTGGTGAAATGTATGCTTGAAAGACTGGTAGCATCCCTTGAGACCTGCCCGATGGTAAAACGGGGAGAATATAACTATTTCATCCACCCGATCACCGATGGAGTACCGATCATAGACCCCGCACTCCTCCGCGAAGTATGCAGAGCAATGGTCAAAATGCTTGACATGACCGGCGTGGAAAAGATCGTCGTAGTTGAGGCGATGGGCATTCACATCGGTTCGATCCTTTCCATCATGACCGATATCCCCATGACCATTATGCGCAAAAGGGCATACAAATTACCTGGCGAGATAGCCGTTCACCAGACAACCGGCTATTCGAAAGGTGAGCTCTATCTGAACGGCGTATACAAAGGAGACCGGGTCGTGATCATTGATGATGTGGTGAGCACAGGTGGCACGATGAGGGCCCTGTTAAAAGCGCTTGAAATTGCCGGCGCTGAAGTCATGGATGTCTGTATTGCCGTTCAGCGCGGTGATCCGGATATTGGACGCCCCTATAAATCACTGGTAAAGATAGAAGTGACAGATAAGGTGTATGTTGTTGAACGACATCTCTGACCTTATTGAACGCCTTAAAAAGAGGGGGGCGCAGAGAGTCGCCCTCCAGTTTCCGGAGGGGCTGAAGCGGCGTTCAGCAGAAGTGGTCGCGGCACTGAAGAATGCCGGTTTTGAGGTGATCGTAAGTGGTGATCCCTGTTATGGTGCCTGTGATCTTGCGCTTGAGACCCTCGAATCTGCTGATGTACTCGTCCATTTCGGGCATGCTCCGGTTAGTGAACAGCCGCGTGTAATCTTTGAACAATGGGAAGTGGCGTTTGATGTAGCAGTACTGGAAAATGCGCTTCCCTTTCTCAAAGGAACAACCATTGGTCTTGTCACAACGGTCCAGCATGTCAATCAGATCCCGGCAATGAAGACGTTCCTGCAATCTAGAGGGATTATCGGCATTGTTGCAGAAGGGAGCGGGCGCACCCCGATCCGCGGGCAGGTGCTCGGGTGCAGTTTCGCCGCTGCAAGAGTGAGCGGTGTGGACGAGATTCTTTTTGTAGGCACAGGACTCTTTCACCCCACCGGTATTGCACTCGCTACCAATGGACGTGTGATTGCACTGGATCCGCTCACCGGAATTGCACAGGAAGTACGCGGGGATTCACTTATTCGCCGCCGTTTCGCAGTTATAGAGAAAGCTCGGGGTGCACGAACCGTGGGAGTCATAGTCAGCACAAAAAGCGGGCAGCAGCGGATGGAACTCGCGAGACGGCTTTCCCGGCTTTCGAAAAATGCAGTCATAGTTATCATGAGGGAGATTAACCCGGACGAATTGCTGAACCTCGGGTTTGACTGTTACGTCAATACCGCGTGCCCCCGTCTCGCGTACGATGACCAGGCACGCTTTCCGGTGCCGGTCCTTTCACCGCAGGAGTTTGAGATACTGTGCGGCACGCGGTCATGGGAAGAGTACGCCATCGATGAGATCGTATGAAGCTCAAACATCTTGAGATGGCACTCCAGCAACTTACAGGATTTTCCTGTCCCCGTGCAGCACTTGAACAATACCAGACACCGGCCCCTCTCGCTGCACGATTGTTGTTCCATGCACTCCTGAAGGGAGATATTAAGGAGAAGAATGTCTGTGATCTCGGCAGCGGCACAGGCGTGCTTGCCATAGGAGCTGCCCTGCTTGGTGCAGATCGGGTAAAAGGTGTCGATATTGATAGAAAAGCGATCGAAGTGGCGAAGGCAAATGCGGCACTGCTCGACATTGATGTTGAGTTCGTGATTGCTGATGTGCGGGATGCGGCACTCCCTGCAAGTCTCGGCTGTTCTGACACTGTTATCATGAATCCGCCCTTCGGGGCGCAGAAAGCACACGCCGATCGCTCGTTCATCGACCTTGCCCTTACTCTTGCTCCGGTCACGTACAGTATCTTTAATGCGGGTTCTGCCCAATTTATAAAGACCTACACAGCGGAGCGGGCGGAAATCGACGAACATGTCGGCGGGATATTTCCCATAAAACGTACCTTTTCCTTCCATACTCAGGATATTCAGGAAATCGGGGTTGAGATCCTGCGGTTGAAACGGATACCCCGGTCCATCCACGCACCATAAAAATACCATAACAGGACTTGTCGCAGCACACCCTGTCACTGATATTTACATGCCGCTGCTGCCTGCTATTCGTTCCTAACCGTGGAAATATTTATAACCCACACCATGCATAGACCGGGAAGCTTATCAATACAATATGCTTATATATGACCATTTACGAAAAAAGAGAGGTTGAGGAATTAATATGGATAAGATGGGAATTATCTCGGTGATCATGGGAATTGTACTATGTGCAATCGGCGGTCTTGCAATTTGGATCTTTCTACCGGAAGTAGTAATTGCAGTAAAAGGGCTGATCGGTATCGTTGTGGTGCTTGCAGGGCTTCTTCTCCTTGTCTTCGGCTTATTGATCGTGAACGATTAACGGCAAAGCAAACAGAAATACCAAAGAAGAAAACCAGATCAGAAAACAGTGTTTTTTATACCTTGACGACAAGGCACTGTGAACCGGCTGTTTCGAGGACCGGTTCTGTCTTGCCGTCAAAAAAATTGTCGAAGGCTTTTTTCACACCGGGTGCTGTGATATAATCATGGGAGAGGAGGATACCTCCCGGGCTCATGCGGGAGTAGAAGAACTCAAGACACTGCTTTGTGCTTTCGTAGGTATCGACGTCAAGATTTACCAGGGAAAATATTTTTTCTTTCACTGGATCTGATGTAACAGGGAAGATGCCTTTATAGAAAAACACGTTATTATCATTTTTTAAGTACTCCTTCACGCCTTCGCATGAAGCGGCAAACTTACCCTCGTAAAAAGGCCAGACCATATCAATATCTTCCACTTTTGGCAACCCTTCGAAGGTGTCGAAAAGATGGAGGTGTTTTTCTCCCTTTGCCGAGCAGATGATCTTTGCTGAACCTCCTTTATACACGCCAACTTCTGCAATATCCCCTGGCACTTTCTGCGTCTGCCGTACGGCCATGTAAACGTAGTATGCCTCTATATCTTCTAACAGGAGTTCCGTCTCGGAACGGATTTTTTTTAACGATTCTGCAAATTTTTTTCGTTCCGGGTTGCCGTAGTGGGAAAGTCTGCCCCTGTTCGCGATGTCGTTTCCCAGAAATGGCTCAAAAAAGATGATTTTTCTGAATTTGAGAAGGTATTTACTGGGGAGGAAGGAGTCAAATACCAAAAATAGATTTTTTTTAGGAAACATGCTCATGCTCATACCAGTTGGTCTTTCTTGAATTTATAAGGTGAAGGTCAGGTACCCGTCAGTTTTTTCCTCAAACGCCGGTTGGTTGCCAGATAACCGATAATAATGGCGATACCAATAAGGACAAGTGATGTGGTATTCGAGACGAGGATGAACAGTCCTGCAATATAGGCTACGATAACCGAGATAAGCCCTAACACTCTTCCATGCCGGTAAGCACCGATGATGGAGATGATAAGCAGGATCGTAGGGAGGATAAGGAGAAAGGACCGGACCCCGGGATCAGAGTATGCAGTCTCGACCATATCTCCCAAGATATTCAGGATCACCGCCTCGGGATCGATCCCGATCGCTGTCCATACCCCGGAAAGTAAACCAAGCCCGATAACAAACTGCCAGATATATGCCCCGGATCTTTTTTTTACCATAGATGTGTTCCCGTTGTTTTCCGGATAGATGTGTTGCTATCTCAGGTTAGATCGTTTTTCTATAAAGGACTCGGGAAAGGCATTGTTACGTTTTCCTTAACAACATAGTGTCCCACGACTCCCGTGGCACTACGTCGAATCCAAACACGGGTCACTCCTGCCGGGAGAGCCGGCTCAAGGGATAATCCCACGCAGGATATTGTTACTTCAAAAAGGGGTGGTTCTTACATGAGGGGTTGGGTGGATTGACGGTCCATGAAGGTCCTACAGTCCTGTATTCTTTTTTGTTGACTGAAAAGATCGGGGATCAAAGAACAGGAAAATATGTCTTGGTCAGCAGGGCGGATCGACATCAACATCCATTTCATCCAGAAACGGCATCAGCCCGGTGATGAAAGGAACAATCGTTCCATGCCCGGATGATTGCATCTCACCTGTATTCACGATCTCGATCACGAGTGGAAAGTCCCGTATGGTCTGCTCGAACGACGGGTCATTCTCCCGGGTGAAACGGAGGAAACTTCCGACTGTGACATAAGGGCGTCCGAACTCCGGTACCGGGTCAAATTCCTCAAGCACAGATTCCAGTTCCCGGGTACGTGCAAGATCTTCTTCGAAAAATAAGTAGACCTCGACATCATATCTCCGTTGGATCTCGTCCAGCATGCGGATATCGAGCATACTTCCCTTCATAGCACCAAGAGATCGTAACTTCTCTTCAGGTCTTTCCCCCGGAAGCGCTTCCCACGCTGCATTTTTTTCCATACAAGGGGTTGGAAGTCAGGAATGGAAAAGGTATTGGGTAGTACCTTTAACATGCCCTGACCAAAAACCCTTTCAGGCTCATTCTTGATTTTGGATCTCAGACTCCCTTTCCTTTATGACTGATAAGCAAACAGAACCACGCAGATGTTAAAAAAAAGCGGGTCATCACTCATTACCAGAGTGTCGTTCCTGTCCCATAGGGCGTATCCTCAAACCCGGTAACCATACAATAGTCTTCCTCCACGGGAACCCTCAGATCCTCGTATCCACCAGATTTCGGCAACCTCTTTTGTACCTGTCATCATGCAAGTACAGACCTGTGAGTACCTGCAAAATTCATTGAAGGTCCCAAAAAGATGGCGGTGGGACTGATAAAAAACGAGAAGTCACGGTATGAAAGTTGTTGGCGGACAAAGAGGAAAACGTTCACCTACCATGGATAAAAAGGAAAAGTATTGTTCAGATATTTCCTGGCCCGGCCTGTTTTGGGACAAATGCATGCTTGATAAGATCCCTGCTGAATGCTGACGGAATCGCCCCGGTTCTTGCGTAGGTGTAAAGAGCCGTGACAAAAATGCCCTGCATTGCCGCGGCAACGACAGCAAGAATGACAACGAGAAGGAGGAAAAGGACTAAGGCAACACCAAAGACAACCATATTTCCGATAGCCAGTGTTGCAAGCACACCAAAGAATGCAACAAACCCGATAGCAATGAATATGAGCATAATTGAACCCGAACCCACGATACTTTCACCCCAGGTCTTTTTTATGAGTGCCACGGACTCCTTCACCGATTCCAGCACCCCTTTATCCTCAAGGATGAGAACCGGAACAACAAAGAAGGTTACCAGGCTCCAAACACCCCCGACGATGGCGGTGGCTATCCGCCCGAGGATCCCGGCCCGCCTTTCAATGAGGTGCAGGATGATCCCGACAGTGGCTGAGATAAGCGCCCACGCAAGAATGGAGGGGAGATGCCGCGAAGCATTGGCAAGACCTTCCCCCACGGACATCTCCTTGCCGTTCAGGTGTGCATTCACGCAGCTTATCAGCGCCGTATTAAAGAAAATAACGACAAAATAGCTGGCTGCATAAAACGCAAACAGGATCACAAGAAAGAGGTCCGACCCGGAAGTCGTCAGGCCCGTGAAGATCCCGGAAAAAATGAGAGGCAGTGCAAAGGTCAGGATGACAATCATAGTTACAATACCGGACAGTACTGGGAATACGAGGAGTTTTTTATTTTCCATCAGAATGTTCCAGCTCGTCTTAACCAGCTCGATACTCCTGCCAATACTTTCAAACATAGAATCGGTGTGGGATGTGAAATGTGATGAATGTTTTTAAAAAACCCCGGACGGATCCCCCCATTACGAATGCCTTGTTCAGAACGGGGAGATATATGGGGAGATTAGGGAAAATATTTTTTAATAATATTACTGCTTACCATCAATTGTATTAGCGGCGGGTTTGAGGTCATAACAAGCCATTGCGGACACACTTATTATTGCTGTCGTATCCCGTTATGAAAAATCTGATCATACCAGAT
>Ga0187854_10001671_pt1 | contig 20952 bp, 16 predicted proteins | sample June2016WEW_6_15_FD_132445 | JGI IMG/M metagenome (GOLD analysis project Ga0187854, IMG submission 132445) | Peatland microbial communities from SPRUCE experiment site at the Marcell Experimental Forest, Minnesota, USA - June2016WEW_6_150 | ecosystem: Environmental > Terrestrial > Soil >...
CCCTCGTGCGCTAGCGTGCACCTCAGCCACTTGTAGAGTATTTCTCCGAAGGGACGCACATGGCCTTTGAATGACACGCCCCAATCGGGTGCCTCGGTGACCTGCTTGATTCCCTCAGCCACGAACAGCCTAAAGCACTCGCCATCCCCCATGGCCTTCCCGGGATGGGTCTGCGACCGTGTCTCGCGCGGATATCGACGGCGCGAAGTCGCGGCGACGGCTACAAGGACGCTGAGAAGCGCGCCCTCCCAGTGGCCATGCTCAATGAGAAGGCGAGCATCTTCAAGTCGAGATGTAATGCTCAATCGGAAGCTCCAGCGGCGCTGGTGAGAAACGCCTCCGCGACGGCTCGCCCGCCAGCCGCACAACACCTGCACGACCTCGGGTCAACTGTCCAGCCACGCAGCTCTATGGAACCTACGCGCCCGACTGCTGCAGGTGCGGGTTGGGCAGCGACCCACTTAGTCCAACGTGATCTCGAGCTTTGGTGGGTGCTCTCCTTCCTGGACGGCATCCCACGCCTGCAACAACGCGCTCCGCCGGGCGTCAATCCACGTGAGAACCCGTCGAGCGAACCGCGGGCGGCAGTCGCCAGCGAGTATCTGCGGGGGCTCGATTGAGAACGTGCCGTCGCAGGTGTCGGCGAATTGCACGTGAATGTGGGGCCGATGGTGGCGGCCTCCCTGCTCTTGATACATGGACACCTTGATTGGCCCGCGTGGGACAATCAGAAGCTCTATGCGTCGGCCGGATTGGCGATGCCGAGACTCTAGAAGCAAGTCGTGACGCAATGCGTCCCGGAGTTCCTTGACCGCGGCTTGGAAGTCCTTGTCCACCTCAGGTCCTCCGGCTTCTGCACGAGCCCAACGGAGTGCGCCTCAGCGGCGGGCACCTGACCGCCAGCCGCACAACACCTGCACCACCTCAATTGCACTCGCAAGCCAGCACCTGCGAAGATGCCCGCCGCTGCAGGCAGGTTAGACCTCAACTCCCGGAATCATGGGATGCCGAGTTGCGCTTTGGCTGCTTGAACAACGAGCACCTTCAGCAGTTCGAATGACACCGTGCCGACCTTCTCCTTGATGACGGCCCTGCTCTTGCGCCACACGGTGTCGTTGCGCGCGTTGTTCAGGAAGTTGTGACCGGACATCGTTAGCCTGTCGATCACCGCGGCGGCGATCCTACCCTGACCCATGCCGCCGCCATGCATCGTACCCTCAATGAGGCCGTCGTCCATTAACAGCTCGAGGTGTTCGAATACCGCATTCTCATCGTACCCGTCGACGGTGATGGACGTGACGCGCTGATTGGGCGGTGAGGCTTCGATGCGCAACAGCAGTAGTCTGAGAAGCTCGGGATCCAGTTGCATACCCGCTCCGAGGGTTACGGCTTTACGAATTGCGCTTCAGCGGCGGGCGACCTCCTGCTGGCCACACAACACCTGCCCTAGCCGCCAGCCCTCAACCGCCTGCTGAACCTAATCCCGTACCTATCTCCGCCGACCGCTTCCACAACCGATCCGCTCAGTCCGGTCCTTCGCCTTCGCTGCGGCAACGGTCTGCCACTGCATGTTGCTCGGCGCGTCCGCGCCACCGCAAGCCAGCGGCCGGACGTGGTCAATGACGTACCCGGGCCGGCCGCGCGGGTAGCCGGTCTGACGCTCGAAGGCTTGCCTGGCGCTGCGGCTGCGCCGGATGCGACCGCGGGAGTCGCGCGAAGGGCTGCCAGCGCTGTAACTCGGCGCTCGCGACGGGCGAGGCGTGTAGGAACGGGTGCGAGTCGTTCGGGCGCGCACGCCGGTTGAAACGCGGGGGCGGTAAGTGCGGACGCGGGGTGCCTGGTACGCTGGCGCTCGGTAGGCTCGAGCCCGCGGTGTCCGGTAGCTGCTCCCCCGCGAGCTGCGCGGCGAGTACGATCGCGAGTAGCTGCTGCGACCCGACCGCCCACGTCGCTGCCCCTCGGCCGCGGACGTGCTGAGCGCTAGGAGGCCCGATCCGAGGAGGCCGGAAAGCAGGAGGAGCCGCGCTAGTTGTCGCACATTCACCGATCTCCGATCCCGGCGGGACTCTAATGGCGAGGGGATGATGGGGCAGGAGGCGGTAGCCGCTGAATTGTGAGCTGCTTCTCTACGGTTCGACCGGCGCGATCCAACCGGATGGCCACATGCTGGCCCTCGTATTTCACCAACAACTGGCTGAAATGCTCCACAGAGGCGACGCGGTCATCGCCGATCTGTTGAACAATGTCCCCCGGTAGGACATCGGCGTTGAATGCTGGCGAGCCCTCTACGACGACCAGCACTCTGACGCCGAAGTTGGTCTGCAATCGGGCTCTCGTGCTGTCATCAAGAGCAACCGGGATTATGCCGAGCCGCGTTCGAGAGCGGGCGAAATACACAGCGTAGAAATCGCCCCGCGCAACGGTGTGCGGTATTACCACCGTTTGGGTGCCGTAGGTTGTGCTGGTGCCAGTTCCATAGACGGTGGCAGACCCGCCCGAACCGTAAACGGTCGCCGTGCCGGTAGAGGTGGTTGTGCTTGAGGCGGGAAGGGTGAGTGGAATCGCGGTGGTGACGGAATTCGTGTAGCGCGAGTAGACCAGTACGACCTGTGCGCCCACCTGGTTTGCCTGTTCCTCGAGTTGCCCCCGCGACACGCGGTTCATTCCGGCGTTGAACGCACTCGTGCCGATGACGAAGTAGCCGCGACGCAGCAGTTCAACCCCGTCCCGATCGACGTTGCTGCTCGAGTAGAGCTGCAGCGGGCCAGCATCGGCGACATAGGCCGGGCTGGTGCGGGCGTCCTGTAGCCCCTGGTAGAACTTGGTATAGGGGTTCACGCAGGCCGCCAAGAGCGCAAAGGCGGCAACCGTAGACCTCTTCATGCTCCCCTCCACGGCCAACTTGTTCACGAAGCGGTCCGCGCGGCGAGGCCACGAGGACGACGTGCGTCGGGAACGATAGCGCGAGGGCGTTAGGCGGGCGTGAGGGCTGCCAGAAATGACGCTCCGGTGGTCTTTGGGGGCTCAGGGGCCACAGCGGGAACTCCGGCCAGATCAGGATGCCCATAGGCAAGAAAGAAACGGGCCGGCATCACCGGCCCGTCACCAAACAATACTGCTGGTGTTACTTCTGCTGCGGTTCGGCGACGCCGGCCGACGGTTGGGGTCCATGCGTCAACGCTGCTGACGCTATGAAGTTGACCGGGTGCAGCCAGACCGGACCGAATCTGCCTCGACCTGTCAGGGCCGCGACGACCTCACGGACGAACGGAAACAAGAGGCCCGCACCGTGCGCCGCAGCGTACTGGTGCAGAGGCATGTTGGCTTCGCCGGGCTTGACGCGGACGATACCGACTATAACGATCTCGACAACATAGAGGGGCCGCTTCGTGCGGTCGGTGGTCAGTTCGAGTCGAATTGCAGCCTGCTGCCCATCGGGCGCCAGCGCGTAGCTTGTTGTTAGACTGAGCGGCAACGTACCTGCGTTCGTCGAGGGATCGAGCCCAAGATAGTCCTCACGGTGCTCGAAGTGCGCGCGCTCGACGACGATCTGGCCGATCTCGATACCTGGCTGCTTGGTCACGTCCATATGTCCCCCTAAGCAGCGCGAGCCGCAACGTTAGCTGCGGCTCGTGTGTCGGTCGCCCCCGTCACAGGGCCGGCTGCTATGCCGGGCGGCCCGCCTCCGGGCCGCGTTCGAGTGTCGGTGAGCACCGTGTAGGCCAGAGTCTTCCAGGCTTTCGCGCAAATCGCGTCGCGGAGTTGCGGCCAAGACCCGGAAATCCGACCTGCGGTCAAGGTGACCTGGACTCCCGCCGCGCCGACGAAGTTGGGCACAGCAGAGAACCCGAGTGAGGGGTCAGGCACCACGATCTCAAGCGCACCCGGACCCATCGCGTCCAGCACCCGAAGGAGCTTGTCGGCAGTTCCGTTCTGGCACACCGTGCCACGTTCCCACCGCACTACCGTTTTCGGGCCAGCACCCAGGTGTTCTTCGAGAGCCGCCTGCGAAAGACCGTACTTGCGTCGAATAGCCCGGATCTGAGTTGGGGTTAGTCGTCCCTGATGCGCGCGGAGTACGTCGGCACGTGCCCGGCTCGAAAAGAGAGACTGGTCATCCGTGTAGAACTCGCTCGCACAGGACGCGCAGCGCATGAGTTGCACAGAGAAGCGAAGCATCTCGCCATCAGGCGCGACCACCTCACGCTCGACACTCACGGCTGCCGCGTCAGAACGCCCGCAGTATGGACATCTAGTAGGATTCATGCAGTTCCCACTCTTTGAACGAAAGAACCACCAGGTCGTGTTCGGGCTCCATGCGGAGCGACACCTTACAGTAAACACCGTTAGGGAAATAGATCGGCAACTGCATCAGGAGCGCCATCTTGTCTTCGAATCCGCGGCTCTCGTCAGGGCCGAAGGTCCGAATGTTCTCGGGCTTCGCTTCGAGGATACGACCCCAGATGTCTTCGCGGTCCAGGTCACAGTCTTCCATGTCGGGCTGGACGCGCCCATCAATAACGCCAGCCCTGCGCTGCACGAGTTGCTGGACGAGGGCAAGCGCCCGAACTGACTCAGGAGATGGCACCTAGACATGGTGAACATGGTTTACGGTGTACCGCCCACGCGACGTATGGTAGCACGATGCTACCACTAACGCAACGCATTGTTCCTATCCGTGAACGGGCCAACGCGCGACAGATGCTTCATAAAATGCCTTCCTGTAACAGTTTACGATCCTCTTGGTGCCAGCTGCCAACGGCGGCTACCTAACGGTTCCACAGCCAACGGGACCCGAGAGGAGCGCCGCAACCGACACTAGCTGGCAGGCGTTAGTCGGGCGTTAGGGCGACCCGGCGGGCCATGAGAGGACGCGGGAGGCTGGTGGTTGGTGTCGGCCGGCAGTCGCCGTCGTCAGCCGGTGTCGCCATCGTCTCCCTGGTCCGTGGCGTCAGCCCGCTCCCGCTCTGTCGCCGCCTTGGCCGCCGCCTCCGCCACCGCCCGCACGAACCGAGCGGAAGACGACTCACCGATCGCCTTGTGACGGTCCACCAAGAGCGGTTTCGGCTCGCAGCTCACAGCGGCGAATCTACATCCCCCGGGCGGGTCAGGTCCGGGCGGGCGGAGGCGCGTCGAAGTCGTCCCAGCTCGAGCGCGGCACCGGCGCATCCTCGCCGGCCCGCTCGAACAGCCGCGCGATCACAACGTCCCGCTCCGCTTCCAGCTTCCCAATCAGCGCCGCCGCGCGCGCATCAATGGCCGCCTGCCGCGCCAGTAGCGCGTCCGCGCGCGCCCCGCGCCGTCAGGGACGCCCGGACCAACGCATAACGGCTGCCTAACGCCTGTGCTATACGTTGCCAAGAAGACTCCAACTGAGGTCTTTCGCTGGAAAGTGGCCAACTCTGACGCCGGAGGTTCCCCATGAGGTTGCTTCGAGCCGCTCTTGTTCTCGCGATCGCGTGCCAGATCGGAGCGTGCGCCGTGATCTTCCAGGGCACGCGCGAGAATATCCCTGTTCAGTCGGCTCCAAGCGGCGCTTCGGTAGCGACCAACCCCGCGACTGGCACGTTCACCACGCCAACCACACTCGACCTTCAACGCAAAGAGACCTACGTCCTTACGTTCACGGCGGCTGGCTACAGTCCTGCATCGTTCACCATCAGTAGTCACCTGCAGGCAGGCTACGTCGTGGCCGACGTGCTCCTCACGGGCCTCATCGGAGTAATCGTTGATGCCGCGACGGGCGCGTGGTACTCGCTCCACCCGGAGTCTGCTACTGTGTCGCTGACCCGCACGACGGGGATGCTGGGGCCGGATACGATCCGGATCGAGATTGGCGACGCGCACAACGGGCAGGTGGGCGTGAACTCGACCGTGCCGGTGCACGTTACGGTGACGCGGGTTCCCTAGGGGCAACACCGGGTGGCACCGCGCATACTGGGGTTTTGACGGTTTTGGCAGTTTTGGCACAGAGACGTAGAGCGTGAATGGGAACACGCTCACTCTCTCGAAAAGCGGGCACGATCTTGGCACGTTCTTCGACGTAGTAGACCGTCGAACGGTGACCCCGCTCGGTGAACGGGAAGCCGTGTGACGCGGTGTCGGCGCTACGGTTAGCTACGGTGGGGTACGTCCTGCCCGAGCGGCTGTTCCGATTTTGAGGCCGACGCGGCGCTCGCCTCCATCACCGAGCACCGGGAAGCCACGAACCCGAAGGTGGCGCAAGTGCTAGCGAATCTCAGAGGCTCGCGCTGGAGCGCGGCGGCCCCGGTTTCGGCGATGTTGGGCGGCGGTCGGCGACGGCACGGGCAAACTCTTGGGCGAAGTCGGGCGAGTACCCCAGCTCGCAGCCTGAGTCCGTGACCGGCGCACCTCCACCGGAGTTGTCGCCGGAGTTTCCGGCGCGGCCTTGGTGCGCTGCGGTGCGGCTGGAGCCGCCAGGGTACGGAGGGTGCCACGGAGTTTCCGTTGAGGACGGGCAGCTTTGACGCCGGAGGAGCATCACAGGCTTCTGTAAGCCCTCCGAGTCCATTCGTGACTTGACACCCGCAGAAAAACCATCAAAAATGGGGCACGGCTGGCGACGCGCCCGGAGCCGCTCCGCGCCTCCTCGCGAGGCCGGCCGGACATTCGAAATAGCGGGAGCTGTGTTGAATCGGGGAGTACCGGCGCGCCTCAGCGACCTTGGGCCGCGTCCGCCACGATTGGCGCAGCGCCAGCAATAAGTTCACGGTTCGTTAAGCTGAACTGCCGCCGCCGATAGGCGCCGGACAACAGCCGGGCGACCGCGAAGGGGCTCGAAGCTCGAGCCTCTCTGCGGTCGCCTTTTTTGTTTTCCTATTCCGGAGGCGTAATGACCACGCGAAGGTCTAAGACGGGAGAGATGATTCGGTTGGTCCGAGCTGCTGCAATTGCCGGCCGCAGTTACCGCGCAATGCTCGATTCCGTGCTGCGCCACGAAGTGCACGGCCGCCAGGACGCCGGGGGCAGATGGTGGGTCCGGGCTGCCGATGCGCGGCGGCTGGTGACAGAGCGCAGAGCTTCCGAGACCGATGCTGCCTGAGATGCGATCACCCCGGCGGCGGAGCCACGGCGTGGCGCGTAGCCGTGTTGCCGTGCCGATGGCCTTCGCCCGCGTCGAGCACGACGGCGCGCACATCACCGCCAGCGGCGACTAACATGCCCTCCAGGAAGACTCCGACAGAAAGACAGGCAAGCCTGTTGAACGCCGCGCTGGACTACGCCCGGCGCGGCTGGCCCGTCTTTCCGTTTTATAGCGCACCCGGCGGAGTCTGTTCCTGCGGCGACCCCGACTGTGACCGTCCGGGCAAGCACCCACGCACGCGGCACGGCCTCGACGATGCGACAACGGATGAGGCGCAGATCCGCGGGTGGTGGACGCGCTGGCCGGACGCCGGGATCGCTACTGTCCCCGGACGGTGCGGGTACGTCGTCTTCGACCTCGATGGTCCCGAGGCCGTGCCTGAGGCCCAGCGACTTGGTTTGCTCGCAGAACCCACGCTGGAGGTAGTGACGGGCCGGAAGGGGGGACGGCACCTCTGGTATCTCCGACCCGACTTCGAGGTGGGCAGCAAACAGGGCAACCTCACCCACATCGACATCCGCGGCGACAAAGGATGCGTCCTGTTGCCTCCGTCGATCCACCCGAACGGAAAGCAGTACCGCTGGCGCGGCGCCGACAGCGAGGCCGAATGAAGCTGCGCCCGCAGAACGCCCTCCCGCTGCCCCCACCGGCGCTCGAGTTCCTCCGCAGCATCAACCTCCACGCCGGCGGCGGGAACCCCGACCGATCGGTAAAGCGGGCCGCGCTGGCGCGCCCCGACCGCATCCCCAAGGGCCAGCGCAACACCGCACTTACGGCCGAAGCAGGTCGCATTGCTCGATCTGCAAGGGACGGCGAGGAGGTCGAGCGGAAGCTCATCGTGTTCAACTTGGACCACTGCGATCCGGCATACTCAGAGCGAGGGGTCCGTGGCATCGCGAAGCGGATCTGGGAGCGGGAGAAGCGGAGGCACGCTGAGGAGAGAAGGAACCGTCCAAGCTCGTCTGGGCCAGCCGTCACTTGGACCATCCGCTCCACCGACTACCCGTGCAGCGAACCCCACGCATTGGATGACCTCGGCCACCTCCTCGATCTAACGCGGCTCATCGCGTGCAACGAAGAAATGCCCATCAAGACAGGATACGGGCGCGCGCGCCCGGCCTGGGTGGCTAACGGTGAGGCGGAAATCGCGGTGCGCTTCCTTGAGAATCGCTGGGGTTTGACGCGAAAGAAACTGCGGCTGAGACTGCAGCAATGGGAGGACTGGGGCTTGATCGAGTTGCTGGCCCCCCTTGGCCGAGGACGCGCCCGGAGAGTCCGTCTCACAGGTTGGGTCCGCTGCGACCCAGCCTGGGGCCAAGCTTCGACCGCGGCCAAGGGCCAACCTCGCGAAGGTCGCAAGCCCAATACGGGCATTGGCGTAGACGCGCACGGATCTAGTCTCGAGGGCCAACCTCTTTGGGCAGAGAAGGGCCACAATAGTACCGCTTCTAGGGGACGTCGAGTCGAGCGGTGGCTGCGTCTGTCTGCGAACTTCGAGGTCGGTGTCCCGAGAATCGGCGCGCGGCCCTCGCGCAGCAGTAGCATGAGAACACCCTTGTTGCAGCCGGGGGAGCGCGGCGCGCACTCGACGCAGGTGGCCGGATGACTCTTGATCCCAGCCCAGCGCTCCAGGTGCGCGGCCTGGCTCCCCACCACCCGGCGCCGTGGTCGCTGGAAACGCGCGTTGGCGATGCGCCGCTCGACTTGCAAGATTGGGTTCGGCGGTACGTCACGCTGGTGCTGGAGCTGGAGGGCAGCACCTGCACGGATCCTCCCCCTGCCCCTCCAGAGGCGATCGTGTCGTGACGACTCCAGGGCTTCGCGCTTCGCCGCTGACCGCTGGCGATTGCCTCGGCTACGCCAGGGTCTCGAAGGAGGACCAGGCCGCCGAGAACAAGACATCGCTCAACGACCAGCGGACAGCGATCATGGCGCTCGCCGCCAGACTCGGCCGCCAACTGTCATCAGCGCTGATCTTCGAGGACCCCGGCGTCTCCGGCGCGACGGCGGAAGACCGGCCCGGCTTTATGGCGCTCGTCCGCCACTGCGAAGCCCACCCGCGGCCACGCTCGGCTCCGGGCTTTGTCCTGGCTCTGAACGACTCGCGGTGGGGCAGGTTCTCCGACGCCGAGGAGGCCACGTTCTGGCGCGTCCGACTCAAGAACTGCGGGTGGCGCGTGCGGTTCGCGGAGGGCGACGAGACGGAGGACCCGACCGCACGGAGCGTCCTGCGCGCCATCTACTCTTCGCAGGCCAGCTTGTACCGCGAGAACATCCGCGCGAACGCGAAGCGGGGCGCCGAGGGCGCGGCCCGCCGCGGCCTCTGGCAGAACGAAGCACCGATCGGCTACCGGCGGCGTGCACGGGACCCGATCACAGATCAGGAGCGGACGCTCGAACGCGGCCAGCTCAAGGGCAAGAACGAGGAGGTCCGACTCACGCTCGGGCCACAACAGGAGCAGCAGGTCGTGCAGTCGATCTTCGCGCGGTACGCGGGCGGCGGTGTCTCGCTCGGCGCGCTGGCGCGCGAACTGGACCGCACCTTCCCCGGCCGCGCCTGGTCGAAGCAGACAGTCCGCGCCGTCCTGAAGAACCCAGCATATGTCGGCGACGTGGTGTGGTGCCGACGCCCGCACGACAAAGCCGAGCGCCGGGAGCACTGGATACGGCCGGAGGCGGATTGGGTTGTGACTCGGGACGCACACCCAGCACTGGTCTCGCGCGATATGTTCGCCGCGGTCCAAGAGCGGCTGGTCGGGAACAAACGGCAGACTCGCGCCACCGCCGGGGGCTACCCGCTCTCCGGGTTGCTGCGGTGCGCCCAGTGCGGCGAGTCCTACACGGGCGGCGGCGGACCCCAGGGGCCGCCCGACGATCCTGATCGGTATCGGTTCTACAAGGACCGCGGGGGAGTCGGTCGCGCGCCTGTGTGCTCCGGCCCCCTCGGGACTCTCCAGAAGCGGTGGATTGAGCCGCGCATCATCGCTACGGTAGCCGACGTAGTGTCCCGTCCCGATGTGCGGCGGCTCATCGCGGAGGAGTGTGACCGGCAGCTCTCGGACCTCCGTTCCGTGCACACCGGGGGCCGCGCAGCACTCGAACGGGAGCGCAAGCGCCTCAACACGGAGCGCGAGCGACTTGTCGCCGCGATCGCCCACGGAACCGTGACCGAGGCTGAGGCCGCCGTACAGATCGCAGGGAGCCGCACTGCACTCGATCGCATCGCCGCCGACCTGGAACGCCTCCGATTCGATGATCGCCGCTCTACGCGCCTCGACGGCGAGCGGGAGCAGCTTGTCGCCTTGGCCGCTGATTTCGCCACCGTGGCGCGTCGGGCGAGCGGAGCGCAGCTCCGCGAGATCCTGCGACCCTGGATCGCTGACGCCGTGGTGGACAAGGCTAACCGCAAGCTGACATTGACGATCCGCCGTGTGCCGCTCGCTGGTGTCTTCTTGCAGTTGAGCGCCGCGCCGGGGCGAGGTTCACCGTGATGCGCTTGAGCGGGAACTCGAACCCGGCGTTGTGGATGGCGGCGTTCACCCGCTCGCGGCCCTCCTTCACCGCCCCCTGCGGGAGTCCCACCGTCACGAACGACGGCAGGCCGCCCGCGATGTCGGTCTCGACGTCCACGAGATAGGCGTCGATGCCGAGCACGGCCGCCGACGTGATGCGCGCGAGCACGATGGATGGTACGACCGGCGACGTGAGCGGGCGGGCACCTTCGGTTGCAGAGAGGAGCCTATCGTTGCCGAGTAAGGAGGCGCGAGAGGGGAGAATACAGGACAGTTGCGAGACGCCGAGTTGCGAGCGGTTACGAGGAACGAGGTTGCGGTGCGAGGAAGGCGAAAGCCCCGCCACGCAGCCGCGGCGAGGCCGTTTCTCCCTCCACCTTCTCCGTGCTCACGACCGCTCGCAACTCGGCGTCTCGCAACTGTCCTGCAGTCTCCTATCTGCGCTCTCTTCGTCGTATGAGCCACCACACGCCCAGCATGTCCCCGATCCCCACGAACAGCCGGTCCAGCATCCCGTAGTGCGACCGGCCTCGCTGGCGCGGCCGGTGCCCCACCTCCACCGACACCACGCGCCCCCCCGCCCTGATGAACAGCGCCGGCAGAAACCGGTGCATGTGGTCGAAGTGTGGCAACGCCAGGAACGCGTCGCGCTCGAACAGCTTGAGGCCGCAGCCCGTGTCCGGCGTCCGATCGCCGAGCAGCCGCCCCCGCACCGCGTTCGCCACGCGCGACGAGACGCGCTTGAGCCAGGTGTCCCGCCGCTTCTTCCGGTAGCCCGCGACCAGCAGCGGCCCCGACGCGGCGCCGCCCCCGGCGCGCAGGGCCACCAGCTTCGGGATGTCCGCCGGATCGTTCTGGCCGTCGCCGTCCAGCGTCGCGATCCACGCGCCGCGCGCCGCCTTGACGCCCGTCGCGATCGCGAAGCTCTGGCCGCGGCTGGCCGGATGGCGCACCGACCTCAGGCATGGCGTCGTGCGCGCCAGCTCCGCCAGGCGTTCGCCCGTCGCGTCCGTGCTCCCGTCGTCCACCACCACGATCTCGTAGTCGCCCCTGCCGCCCAGGGCCCCTACGATCTCGCGGACCAGGGGCCCGACGTTCTCCGCCTCGTTGTGCGCCGGGATCACGACCGAGAGGTCCACGCCCGGATTCTATCCTTTCCGCGCCGTCCGCGCCTTCCAATAGAGATAGACGGGGATCCCCAGCAGGAGGAGCACAACGCCGATCCCCGCATTGCGCGGGTTCGACGCCACCGAGCTCGCGACCACGTAGACCGCGGCCAGGACGAACAGCGCCGGCGTGACCGGGTAGCCCCAGGCCCGGAAGCCGGTCGGGACGCCCGCCGCGGCGCCGGCCCCCGGCTCCCGGACCCCGGGCCACGGGCCCCGGCCCCCGAGTCTGTCCCGCCGACGGTAGACGAACAGCGTGCTCACCACCAGCCCGAAGAAGATCCAGTCGCCGAAGACCACGTAGTCCAGCAGCTGCCCGTACGTGCCCGTCAACGTCAGCAGGATCGCCCACGCGCCCTGGAAGACGATGGCCGCTCCGGGTGTCCGGTACCGCGGGTGCAGCCGCGCCAGCGCCGGGAAGAACGCGCCGTCGGCCGCCATCGTCCGGTAGACCCGCGGCGACACCAGGATCACGAGGTTCAGGAACCCGAACGAGGACACCGCGATCCCGGCCGCGATCACCGTCGCGCCGGCGGCGCCCAGGACGTTCCGCATCGCGTCCGCCGCCGGGGCCGTGCTCGCCGCCAGTCCCGGGGCGCCCAGCGTGCGCAGGTACGTCACGTTGGCGAGCAGATAGACCGCGACCACGACTGTCACCCCGATCACCAGAGCGCGGGGGAGGTTCCGCTCCGCGTCGATCATCTCCTCGGCGATGAAGTTCGACTGCTGCCAGCCGCCGTAGGCGAAGAGCACCGGGACCAGCGCCGCTCCCACCGCCAGGACCGCGTTGGGCGGCGGCGCCGGCGCCACGGCCGCCGCGATGGCCCCCTCCCGCATCCCGACGAAGAGCCCCGCCCCGATCAGCCCCGCCAGCGCGACGAGCTTGAGGAGGGTGAAGACGTTCTGGGTGACGGCGCCGGGCTTAACGCCCACGTAGTTGACCGTCGAAAGGAGTAGGATCGCGGCCACGGCGACCGGCTGGATGGCCGGCTCCCGCAGGGCCAGGAGTGATCCGAGGTATCGGGCGAACGTGACGGCGACGGCGGCGATCGCGCCGGTCCCGATGACCAGGAGGATCATCCAGCCGTAGAGGAAGGCGGGGAGCCCGCCGTAGGCGTCCCGCAGGTAGACGTAGCCGCCGCCGGCCCGGGGCGAGCGGTTGCCCAGCTCGCCGAAGCAGAACGCGCCGGCCAGGGCGATGGCCCCGCCCAGCACCCAGACGCCCAGGGTCAGGAATGGCGTCCGGACGCGCTGGGCGACGTAGGCGGGGTTGAGGAAGATGCCCGAGCCGATGATGCCGCCGATGACGGCCATCGTCCCGGAAAACAGCCCCAGGCGGCGGGCGTAAGTTGGGTACTTGTCGGGCGCTTCGGGGTAATCCATCATGCATCCGTACCCAGGGGAGACCATGGCGCTTCGGCTACCGCGCGTTTCCGCGATTCTGCTGCTCGGCCTGTGCATCGCCGCCCTCGGGCCCGGTGCCCGGACGGCCGAGGCGCAATACTTCGGGCGCAACAAAGTGCAGTACGAATCGTTCAAGTTCCAGGTCCTGCACACCGACCACTTCGACGTCTACTTCTATCCCGAAGAGGAACAGGCGGCGGAACAGGCGGCGCGCCTGGCCGAGCGCTGGTACGCACGGTACTCGCGGTTCTTCGGCCACGAGCTGAGCACCCGCCAACCGCTGCTGCTCTATGCCAGCTCGGCCGCGTTCCAGCAGACGAACGCCATCCCCGGCGACCTCGGGGAGGGCACCGGTGGCGTGACCGAGGCCACCAAGCGCCGCATCATCCTGCCGCTGGGCAGCTCCCTGGCCGAGTCGGACCACGTCATCGGCCACGAGCTGGTGCACGCATTCCAGTACGACATCACGGGCGGCTCCGGCCGCGGCCCCGGCGGCATGCCCACGGCGACGCAGATGCCCCTCTGGTTCATCGAGGGGATGGCGGAGTACCTCTCGCTGGGCCCGGAGGACCCGAATACCGCGATGTGGATGCGGGACGCGGCGCTGCGCGACAAGCTCCCATCGTACCGGCAGCTGGACGACCCGAACTTCTTCCCTTACCGCTACGGCCAGGCGCTGTTGGGGTACATCGCGGGGCGGTGGGGCGACCAGACGATCGTGCGGCTGCTCCGGGGCGCGGGGCACAACGGGGACGTGTCGATCGCCATCCAGCGGGAGCTCGGGATTTCCGGGGACTCGCTGGTCAAGGCGTGGCACGCGGGCCTTGCGGCGGCGTACACGCCGCTCAAGGCGAAGGTCGAGCCGCCGGATCACTACGGCCGGAAGCTGATCGCGGGGAAGACCCAGGCGACGGGCCTCAACGTCGGCCCGGTCGTGAGTCCCGACGGCTCGCGCATCGTCTTCTACTCGGCGCGCGACCTCTTCTCGATCGAGATGTACCTGTGGGACGCGACCACCGGCCAGATGGTGCGGCGCGTGACCAGGACGACGGCGGATCCGCACTTCCAGAGCCTCGAGTTCATCAACTCGGCCGGGTCGTTCGATCCCACCGGCAGGAACTTCGTCTTCTCCTCGCTGGTGGACGGGCGGCCGGCGCTGGACCTGATCGACGTCAACAACGGGGCGCTGCAGCGGGAGATCCACTTCCCCGCCCTGGGCGAGATCCTGCACCCGGCCTGGTCGCAGGACGGCCGGTACGTCGCCTTCGCGGCGCAGTCGGGCGGGCTCACTGATCTCTATATCTACGATCTCCAGAGGGACAGCCTGCGCCGCCTGACCAACGACGCGTTCGCGGACCTGGAGCCGGCGTGGTCGCCCGACGGGACGAAGCTCGCGTTCGTCACCGACCGCTTCTCCACGGACACGACCAACCTCCGGCCCGGGAACTACCGGCTGGCGCTGATGGACGTGGCGTCGGGCCGGATCACGCCGCTGCCGAGCTTCGACGGGGCGAAGAACATCAACCCCGTCTGGTCGCCGGACGGCGCGAGCATCTACTTCCTGTCCGATCGGGGCGGGATCACCAACATCTACCGTCTCGACGTGGCCACCGGCGCGCGCACGCAGGTGACGAACCTGATGACCGGCGTCAGCGGGATCACCTCGCTGTCGCCCGCGCTCTCGATCGCGCGCGAGACGGGCCGGCTGGTCTACAGCATCTACCAGGAAGGCAACTACGCGGTGTACAGTTCGGACTCTGCGGCCGTGCTGGCCGGCACGCCGCTGGCCGATACGGTGACGCCTGACCCGGCGCTGCTGCCGCCGCAGAACCGCCAGCTCGGGGAGCTGGAGCGGCTCCGGGCGGACTACTCGATCGGCGAGGACGCCGCGGCCACGCAGACCGTCTCGAGCTACCATCCGCGCCTCGCGCTCGACTACGTGGCCCAGCCGTACCTCGCGGTCGGCGCCAGCAGCTACGGCACGTTCATCGGCGGCGGCGTCACGCTCTACTGGAGCGACATGCTCGGCGACCAGAACCTGGCGACGATGCTCCAGGTCTCGGGGAGCCTCTCGAACCTCGCCGCCCTGGTGGCCTACCAGAACACGAAGAACCGCCTCAACTGGGGCGTGGCGGTGCAGCAGATTCCGTACATCACCGGCGGGTACCTGCCGACGTCGTACAGCGCCGCCGGCGACACGATGTACGAGCAGATCGAGATCATCCGCCAGACCAACCGGGAGGCGGACGCCTTCTTCTCGTATCCGTTCAGCCAGGTGACGCGGGTCGAATGGTCCGCCGGCATCCGCAACATCAGCTACGCCCTGCAGGTGGAGTCGCTGGTGGTGGCGTACCCCGGCTACCTGATCAGCGACAACCTCACCACCGTCGCCGGGCCGCCCTCGCTGACGCTGGGCACGGCGTCCGCGGCGCTGGTCTACGACAACTCGTACTACGGAGCGACGAGCCCGGTGCTGGGCGAGCGCTGGCGCCTCGAGGTGGATCCCGTCGTGGGCGGGCTCAACTTCTACAACGTGCTGGCGGACTACCGGCGCTACTTCATGCCGTTCCGCCCCTTCACGCTGGCCATGCGGGTCATGCACTACGGGCGCTACGGCACGGATGCGGAGGATCTGCGGCTGTACCCCAACTTCCTCGGCTACCAGAGCCTGGTGCGGGGCTACGACTACAACTCGGTGCTGACCGACTGCGAGGACGGCGTCAGCAACTCGTGCGACGTCTACCAGGCGCTGTTCGGGTCGCGCATCGCGGCGGGGAACGTGGAGCTGCGCTTCCCGCTCCTCGGCGTGCTCGGGTTGGGCCATGGCTACTACGGCGCCTTCCCCATCGAGACCGCGTTCTTCGCGGACGGCGGCGTGGCCTGGAGCAGCGGGCAGAAGCCGTCGTTCCTCGGCGGCACCATGCGGCCGCTCACCAGCATCGGCATCGCGAACCGCATCAACCTGTTCGGCTACGCGATCCTCGAGCTGGACTACGTCCGCCCGTTCCAGCGCCAGGGCGTGGGCTGGACCTGGCAGTTCGGCTTCTCGGAAGGGTTCTAAAAGGCAGGGGTTAGGGGTTAGGGGTTAGGGATCGGGGGTGGCCGCGAGGTCACCCCCGATCCGTTGCGGCCCTCAGGCGCCCGCCTGATGCTCCGGGCCCGCCAGCCGCAGGGTGACCGTGGTGCCGGCGCCCTGCGTGCTGGCGATCGCGATCGTCCCGCCCCATCCCTCCACCAAGCGCCTGGCGATCGCCAGGCCCAGGCCGCTGCCGCTCGTGGTGGTGCTGAAGCGCGGCTCGAAGACCCGCGGCACCAGCTCGGCGGGAATGCCGCGCCCGTCGTCGCGGACCTCGATGCGCGCCGCCTGATCGCCGGGTCCGGCGCTCTCGCGGCCGCTGCGCGAGGCACGCACTTCAACGCGTGACGCGCCGGCGTCCCGGGCGTTCTCGAACAGGTTGACCAGCACCTCCGACAGCTCGTCGCGCCGCGCGCGGACCACGATCCCCGGCTCCGCGGCGACCTCCCAGCGGACCGGCGTCTCGCCGAGCTGGTAGAGCCCGACGACCTCCCGCACCACCTCCGAGGCGTCCACCGCCTCGAGCGGCGGCCGCTCGGCGGTCGGCAGCGCGAAACGGCTGAAGGCCCGCGCGATCGCGTCGAGGCGGTCGATCTCCGCCAGGATGCGGTGCCCCGTGCTGTCCAGCGCGCCGCCCAGCTCGGCCGGCCGCTCGCGATGCAGCCGCATCAGATGCTGGATGCCGAGCCGGATCGGCGTGAGCGGGTTCTTGATCTCGTGCGCCACCTGCCGCGCCATCTCGCCCCACGCCAGCACGCGCTGCGCCTCCTGCCCGCGCTCGACGTCGGCCGCGGCCTGCTCGATCGAGCGGTACACCGGCTCGAGCTCGCTCGGCATCGGGCGGCCTTGGGGCGCCGGCCGCACCCCCGTGCCGGCCGCGAGGGCCGCCTGCGCGAGGTGGGCCAGCGGGCGCGCGAGGGCGCGCGCGGCCAGCCCCGAGAGGACGATCGCGGCCACGATCCCGATGACGGCCGCCACCATCACGGCCACGCCCAGGTCCTCCTCGCGCGCCCCCAGCGTCTCGTCCGTCAGCAACTGCGGCGAGAGGAGGATGTCGGACGTGCCCCCGAGCACGCTGTACCCGACCAGGACCGGCTGGGGCGTCGTTCGCTGCCGGAGCGTCAGCTCGAGATAGTCACCCCAGACGAGCCGCGTGAACGCTTCCGGTGGCACCAGCCAGTCCACGAGGCCCAGGTCGCTGAGGACCGGCGCCGACGACGCGCGCTGGACGCCGTCGGTGGTCAGCACCAGCTCGGCGTCCACGTTCTGCGCCACCTGGCGGAGCGCGAGCGCGCGGTCCATCGAGAGGTCCTCGAGCGCCGAGGACGCGTCGCGCAGCGTGCGCGTGATCAGCAGCTCGCGCGAGCGGAGGAACTCGTCGCCCTGGCGCGCGTAGCTCCACAGCGCCAGCGCCACCGTCGGCACGACGAAGAACGCGGCCAGACTCATCGTGAGCCGCGCGCGCAGCGAATGCAGGCCGTGCGGATACGAGACCCGCAGTGTCGGCACCAGCCGCCCGCTCACCAGATCCAGCACCAGCCAGAGCACGGCCAGGACGCCGAAGTCCAGCACCAGCACCAGCAGGCCGCGCTGGAGCAGCGGCGACAACCCGCCCAGATCCACCTGCGCGTGCACGTGCCGCCGGCCGCCGGGCATGTCCACGATCCGCTCGCCCCGGATCGTCCACCCGTCGCGCCGCCAGGTCGCGCGCTCCGACGGCGGCGCGCCTCCCGCCTCCACCGGCGAGACGGAGAACCGGTAGGGCTGCTCCGCTTCCCCGCCCGTCCCCGCCAGGAAGCGCGCCACGCGGCTCGGCGCCACCAGCCGCGATTGCGGGCCCACCCCCACCGTCACCACGCGGCCGTCGGTCAGCGGGATCGTCGCCAGCCCGTACACGCCCGGGCGCCGGAGGTACGAGCGCACCTGCGGGAGCCGCTCGTCCATCGTCTCCAGCACCTGCGTGCGCACGAGGCCGTCCGGGAGGTCGAGCGCGGCCAGGTCGAGCTGGAGAAGATGCTCGCCCTGCGCGGTCCACAGCCCGAGCGCCGCCGGGTAATCGTGGGCCGAGAAGTCGCTGCGTCGCCACAGCAGGTAGAGGTCCCCCGCGGTCTGCGGCGCCGTATTCGGCGGGATCGAGCGCACCAGCCGGTCGAACAGCGCGACCTTGAGCGGATCGGGCGCGTTCCCCAGCGCCTCGAGGTCCCGGTTGGCGAGGGCGATCCGGCCCTCGGTCGTCGCGCCCCACTCGAGCAGCGCGGCCGCCGATCCCGCGACCACCGCCACCGTCGCGATCGCGCTCCGGAACGGCATCGGCCGGATGGCGACCAGCAGCGCCGGCAGCCAGAGGTACGGGTACCACTCCGGCCAGGCACCCGTCGGCCTCCAGAGGAAGAGACCCGCCACCGCCAGCGCGACGGCCAGCGCGGACGCGAGGAAGGGCCAGGGCCCCGCGTGCGCCGGCGCCGCGCGGCCTCTCACCAGGGCGGCCGCAAACAGGACGAGCGCCGAGGCGGCCAGCACCAGCGTCACCTGCCAGGTCAGCCAGAGGACCAGCGAGACGCCTTCGGCCGGCGGCGAGATCCCCCGCGCCAGGTCCTGGAGGAGGTACGGCGCGAGGACCGTCACGCCGAGCGCCGCGAGCCGGCTCATCCACGTCGGCTTGAGCCCCAGCCTCCAGAGCGCCGCCGCACTCAGCGCGACGACCAGGCCCGTGAGGATGACCCTGCCCGCGGACGCGGAGTACGGCCCCAGCACGTCCTGGTAGTAGGTCGCCGCAGAGAAGAGGCTGCCGGGACCGAACGCCCCTTCCAGCGGCGCGCGGGCGATGAAGAGGGCCGCGGCCGCCGCACCGGCCACCGCGCCCGCGACCGGCACGCCGCTCCGGGCCGCTCCGGCCACGCAGCCGAGGAGCAGGGCCAACGCGACCCAGAACACCACTCGGCGCGACAACGCCAGTTGATCGGCGATCGCGGCGTCCTGCTCCGGCGGCACCGGCTGGACGGCGAAGAGGGTGTCGCCGGCGCGCAGCCCGCGCGGGAGCACGTAGTCGAAGACGTCGGAATCGGCCGGGGCGCCGCCGGGCTGGTAGAAGCGCAGGCCTACGCCGGCCCGCTCGGCGAACCGGTCCGTCAGCGCCACGCCGGCGCTCGGTGCGTACGAGGCGCGCGCCAGCATCACCGCGGCCACCGCGGTACCGCTGTCCGCCTGGCGGCGCGCCACGAGCCACAGGTAGAATGGAGTCGTGACCGTGGAAAGCTCGGGACCCGTGGCGGCGAGCGGCACGCGCAGCGTGCCGGCCCACGCCGTGGCGTGGCCGAGCGCGTCGAACAGCACCACGCCCCGCGCCGGCGACTGGTCGCGCACCATCGCCTCGAGCTGCCGGAACCGCTCGGGGCCCGCCGGTGCGCGCAGCTCCGCGGCGCGGTCCGCCAGGCCCCGCACCGCGTCGAGGCTCGCGCCGAGATCGCGGTTCAGCTCCCGCGACGCGCGCATCACGACCTGCTCGCGCACGTCCGCCCAGCCCGCTTGCAGCCGCCCGAGCCGCCAGGTCGAGGCGAGGGCGGCCACGGCCGCGACCGCCAGCAGCGCCGCCCCGGCCACCCGGATCCAGCGGCCGGGCGCCTCGCGCCCCCCGCGCCACACGGCCGCCAGCGCCACGAGCGCCAGGAGCACGAGACCGACCGCGAGGACCCAGCCGGGTGCGCGCATCCACTCGGCGCTCAGCGCGCTTGCCGCAGCGAGCGCGCCCACCCAGACCAGGCTCCCGCGCCTCACGGCCCGTCCCCCCGACCGCCGCGGGGCGCCGTGAGGGGCCCGCTGCGCCTCAAGGAGATGGCGCCCGACGACGCCCGGCTCGCGATCGCCGCGAACCCCCGGCTCATCGTGCCCGCAGCCACCTGCGCGCACCACGGCCGGCACCTCCCACTGGGCTGCGACGCCCTCATCGTGGAGCGCCTCGCGGACGATCTCTCGGCGGAGTTCAGGATCGTGACGGCCCCCACCATCGAGTACGGCGTCAACGCCGATGCGGCGCAACTCCTGCCCGGCAGCGCGTCGGTGCGCCGCAAGACGCTGCGCCGCCTGCTCAACGACCTGCTCCTCGACTGGGAGAAGGCCGGCGTCGAGGAGTTTCTCGTCCTGACGGCCCACGGCCACGCCCCGCACCAGGAGGCGCTGACCACCGTCGTGACCGACGGCGCACGCGTGCGCGTCATCGACATCTTCAGCATGGACCTCGGCGACGTGCTCGAATCGCCGGCCGGGCCGATCCACGGCGGCGAAGTGGACACGTCCCTGATGCTCTACATCGCCCCGCACCTCGTGCGGATGGACCTCGCCCGCGACTGTATCTTGCCGGACCGCGAGCGCCGGCGCTACCGGCGCGGCACCCGGATGATCCTGCCCGGCGCCTCCGACGGCTCGGTCGGAGAGCCGACCCGCGCGTCCGCGGAGAAGGGCAAGCGCATCTACGAGTTCATCCGCGGGCGCATCAGCGAGCGCGTCCTGGCCGCGGGCGCCAAGGCGGCCACCGCGTGAGACGGCTCGCCGGCGCAGCCCTGCTCTCCGCCGCTCTCCTCGGTGCGGGCCTCGCGGCCCGTCCCCGCCCCTCCCAGGGCTTCCTCGACCAGGGCACCTTCGTCATCGCCCGCGGCGGGGACGAGATCGGACGCGAGGAGTTCGCCATCCGCC
>Ga0187854_10001672_pt1 | contig 20948 bp, 21 predicted proteins | sample June2016WEW_6_15_FD_132445 | JGI IMG/M metagenome (GOLD analysis project Ga0187854, IMG submission 132445) | Peatland microbial communities from SPRUCE experiment site at the Marcell Experimental Forest, Minnesota, USA - June2016WEW_6_150 | ecosystem: Environmental > Terrestrial > Soil >...
CCACCGAGAGCCCGGTCTGGCCCTGGGAGAGGAGATATTTGTATCTCTGGTTGGTATCTTCGGCGCTCCCGAAGCCTGAGAACATGCGCATGGTCCAGAGGCGGCCCCGATACATGGAGGACTGGACTCCCCGGGTAAAGGGGTACTGGCCCGGAAAGCCGATATCCTCCAAAAAATCAGTCTGGGGAATTTGTTCAGGAGTGTACAGGCCTTCAATCTCCAGGTCGGAGACGGTCGAGAATCGAGGCAAGCGTTCCGGGCTTTGCTTCAACGAGGGACGATAACAATTTTTCTGCCAGGACTCTCTTGCTTTCGTAATCTCTTTTATCTTTTTCTCCTCCATTTCTTCCTCCGTGTTACCATCCCTGGAACCCCCAAGAGGGTCATGCTCTTCGGTCCCCTCACCCTGTTCCTCCCCGGCCCGTCACGGGGGAGAGGGGAAAGTCAGGGTGAATCCTCCGGGGATGGATTCTTTTCGATTCCGGAAATGGTATGGCCCTGGATAACCAAACTGGCCAGAGCTTTCTTCTGGATTTCTGCCCGGTCAGCGCAAGCAGTCAAACATCCGTTAATAATCACGACTAGATCTGGCTTTTCTTCCACCCTAACCCAATGAACCGTCCCGCTGCATCCTTCCCGGATGGTCTGAGCGAGAAATACTCTTTCAATAAGCGGGTTGCAGCCCCCGCAGAACTTGATGGCCAGGCGGGGGATGAACCCTTCTCCTCTGGCTTCTCTTTCCTTTTCCAGCCAGCCCCGGATTTGATCGATCGCCTGGCGGGCCAATTGTTCTTCGCTGGACAACTTATCTTCTATTTGGCGTAATCGTAAAATCCCTTTCCGCTTTTTCTCCCGAAGTGGCCGGCCCGGGCCATTTTTCGGAGAAGCGGGCAAGGACGGTACTTGGAATCTCCCAACTCCTGGTAAAGGTTCTCCTGTACCATCAGGAGGGTGTCCAAACCCACCAAGTCAGCCAGAGCCAGGGGGCCGATGGGATGGTTGGCACCAAGCATCATGCCCTTGTCAATGTCCTCGGCGGAAGCGACCCCTTCCTGTAAAACAAAAATGGCCTCGTTAATCATCGGGACGAGGATGCGGTTGACCGCAAACCCGGGGGCTTCATTCACGGCAATGGGGGTTTTCCCCATCTTTTCGGCCAGAGCCCTGATGAGCTTATAGGTTTCCTCCGAGGTAGATTGCCCTTTGATGATCTCAACCAGCTTCATCACCGGTACGGGGTTGAAAAAATGCATCCCGATTACTTTTTCTGGCCGTTTGGTCACGGAAGCGATTTCGGTGATGGAGAGACCCGAGGTGTTAGAAGCCAGGATGGTTTCCCCGGAGCAAAGCTGGTCCAACTCCTTATACACTCGCTTCTTCAAATCCATGTTTTCGATGATCGCCTCGATCACTAGGTCGACACCCCTCACTGCGTCCCCAACGTTTACCACCCCTTTGACCCTGGCCAGGAACCCACCTGCTTGCTCTTTGCTCATCTTCCCTTTGCTGATGGCTCTTTCGTAGTTCTTTTTAATGGTATTCAGGCCTCCCTGGACGAAGCGCTCCTCGATGTCCCGCAAGGTGACGTCAAAGCCCGCTTCGACAGCAACCTGAGCAATCCCCGCACCCATCAAACCCGCTCCCAAAACACTTATCTTTTTAATCTCCATTTTCCGCTCCTTTCTTATATCGCCTATATCCGCTCAGCGATCCTCGATATTCTCATTTCCGCGCGGCCGCACAAGGTGCCCAAACCCACTTTGAGCAGTCTCTTCGCCCTCTCATAGAGAGATGATGAGAATCTTTACTGACCCGATCCACTAACCCTATCTTTTTATTTTCCCTTGAATTTGGCCGGCCTTTTCTCCAAAAAGGCCTTGGCCCCCTCATCCTTGTCTTCGCTACCGAAGCAGACCCCCTGGCAGTACCCTTCCAGGTCCAGGCTCCCACGCAGGGACATTTCCCGACCTTCATTAATCGCTTTCTTAGCCATTTTGATGGCTACCGGTCCCTTGCTCATAATCTTTTTCAAAAGCTTCTTGGATTCCTCTACGGCCTGCCCTTTGGGAACCACCCGCTCTACCAGGCCGATTCGTAATGCCTCCTGGGCGTTGATGCGCTCATCGGCAAAGATAATCTCCTTGGCCTTTCCGGGGCCGATCAGACGCGGAAGCCGCTGCGTTCCCCCATATCCCGGAATAACCCCCAAATTGACTTCGGGCTGTCCAAAGGTGGCGTTCTCCGCGGCAATGCGGATGTCGCAGGACATGGCCAGTTCGTTGCCCCCTCCCAGGGTAAACCCGTTGATGGCCGCGATGACCGGGCGGTCAAAGGTTTCAATTTTGTCAAATATCCTCTGGCCCCGGGCCATAAAAGCCGCGGCCGTATTCCCCTTGACCTGGAGGAATTCGCTGATATCGGCCCCGGCTACAAAGGATTTTTCTCCTCCCCCGGTGATGATGACCCCTTTCACCTCAGGGCTGCCGGCTAGTTTATCAAAGATTTGATCCAGCTGGTTGAGGGTCGGAGTGTTCAAAGCATTTAGAGAAGCGGGGTTATCGATGGTTACGATGGCGATCCCCTCTTCAATCTGACATCGTACGTATTCCTTTTCCATAAACAAACCTCCTTGAATCGCTTTTTAAATGCGAATGATTCACTGAAGCCCAGATTGAATTGATTGATCATTACAATTCTGCCAAATGATTGTCAAGGGGTTTTGCGTCCTATAGCTACCCTCGGTTTTGAGAATCACTTCTTCTTGTCCCACACCCAGAGGGAGTTATGCTCATTAGCACCGGCGGGATAGGATCTTCCGACAAAGGTCCTGCCATCTTTCCGCAAAATGTGGCGGCGGTACTTATCAATCGGGCAGCCACGGGGGCCTCCCCCTACATCTCTCTGTGCGTTTGATCGCTGGGCATTCCGCCCGGGCCGATGAAAGAACCAATGCCTTGTGATAATGAGCATAACACCCTCTCGCCCTGGGCCCGGATTGCCTTGAATATCAGAATTTTTTAATCATTATCGAAAAGTGGGAATAGGCAAGGTTTTGCGTCCCTGGCCCGCTTTCACTTTCATGAATTTCTATTTATTTTGCAGGAGATACAAGCTTGAGGCTCGGGCCCGATGGACGTTATTCAACGGCGGGGAAAAAGGAAGGTTCTCTACCTCTAATCGAAGCCTCTCTTCAAGACCAATTCCGACGACGCCAGCCCGTTTCCTTCGCCGGTTCGAAAGAGCGGGGAGAAGCCTCTTCCCCGCATCGGGGACAACGGACATAAAAACCTTCCAGGTCAGCCGAGCGGGCAACCTCCGTTTCCATAAAATCTACATGGAAAGTGAACCCGCAAGCGCAAATAAATTCAGCTCTAAGCATGATCTTGGGAAGGAGAAGCGTTAGAAGGTTTCCATCCGACCGATTCCGGACCCGGATGAAAAAAGGAAAGAAAATTTTCTTCTATGAAGACGTTGGGCTAAGGTAGTGAGGGCAATCCTTTGAGCGAAGAGACCACAATTTCTTTTAAAAGTTCACTGCTCTTCTGTCCCCTTCGCCCCTCCTTCGCTCCTTCTGCATACCACAGGGTCTCTCCCGTGTTGGGGGCTACGCACTTGATGCTCAGCCGGTAGGAATCCCTGAACCGGCTGAATTCTGAAACGCTGCACAAGACAATCCCTTGCACCTGCAGTAGATCTCCGATCTTCGGCAGGCTTTGCGCCTCCAAGGAACCTTCTTTCAGGAATCCCTCTCTTCTCAACAACTGTCCCACCGCACCCCCGTCCTTCACTTTGTACCCTCTTTTTAGCAACTCCGCCTCAACGTATTGGGCAAACTGGATTTGAGGGTCAAGATTGATCACTGCCAGAACAGGGTAAGCCTGGGGCTTAAAATCTCTGGAAAGGACGAAATCCCTTTTTACCCGTGTGTCGAAGCATCCAACTTGGAGGAGAAACAGGATAGGCAGAAAAAGGAAGACAAATTTGGGTTTCACCCTTTTTGCTCCTGCGGGAATTTCCCAAGAAGAGGCCGGAGAATACTGGCTTCTTGGGTGAAGGACTATAAAAGTGATCAGGGGGACAGGATTTCTCCCGCCCCCCTTCCCTTTTCCCGCATTTGGCGGGACGGTCTGATCGAATTGGTCGGGGCGACTGGATTTGAACCAGCGGCCACCTGAACCCCATTCAGGTACGCTACCAGACTGCGCTACGCCCCGTTATTATCAAAAATAGCACTAAGCCGGAGGACTGTCAACTACAAGAGTGTCTAAAATCTCTCAAGTGCCTAAAGTAAAAAGGGCAGTGTGGCGGTGCTGTAGTTCCGCTGCACGATCGCGGCAGAACCGCAGCACCTTTGCTCGGCAGCACTCAGCTGAGGAGACCGTGCAGATCCTGCAATTCCTTTTTCACCCGGAGAAGACCGTCATAGTATTTTTTGTCCGGAAGTTCCAGTTTCAATTGCTTCTCCTTGAGCCCCTTAATCTCCTGCAACCTTTTCTTGGCCCCGGCGATGGTGAATTTTTCCCGGTAAAGAAGCTTTTTCACTTCCAGGATCAGTTCCAGGTCTCTCTTCCGGTACAGACGTTGCTTCGAATTCGTACGCAACGGGCTGATGATCTTAAATTCAGACTCCCAGTAGCGTAAGACATAGGGTTCGACCCCGGTAATCTCACTCACTTCCCCGATCTTATAATAGAGTTTCTCGGGGATGGAAGGTTGTAATTTCTTTTCCATGGCCCTCGACCACCTTCGATGGACAACCCTAAAACCGATCTTCCCGCGGGAGAAGAATTTCAAACGCCGGTATTCAAGGACTTGCGCAAGACCTGGCTGGGCTTGAAAGTCAAGACTCGACGAGCCGAGATCTGGATCTCCTTGCCGGTTTGGGGATTCCTTCCCTTCCGGGAACGTTTCTGGCGTACGATGAAATTGCCGAAACCGGAAATCTTAATCTTCTCTCCCCCTTCCAGAGTCTCCTTCATGAGGTCGAAAACTAAGTCTACGATCTCCGCAGATTCTTTCCGGGAAAACCCGATTTTCTCATAAATCGTTTCCACGAGATCTGCTTTGGTCATGACCTTCCCCTCCTTTCAAGGTACGGCTGTTGAGTGCCGTCAGATATTTTTCTAGACCTAACGGAGTACACCCCCATATTGTTGGACCAGAATTCGGACCAGCTTTTGATGAAATTCGTTGACTTCCTGGTCGGTGAGCGTCCGGTCATCCCTCTGGTAGATCAACCGGAAAGCCAAACTTTTCTTCCCCGGAGGAACGGGATTTCCCTGGTAGAGGTCAAAAAGCCTGATGTCTTTGATCAGGCCGTCATTGGCCTTCCAAAGAGTATTCAGCAAATCACCCGCCGCAATCGTGTCCTCAACGATCATAGCCAGATCCCGGGTAACCGCCGGGTAACGGGGAAGAGGGATAAAACAGGGATGTTCGGTGATCTTTTCAATTAACTTCTGAAAGTCTAATTCGAAGAGAAAAGCTTTTTCCTTTAAGTCGAAAAGCGCATTCACGTCGGGATGAATCTCTCCCATGATCCCAACGTCCTCTCCTCCTGCTTCAACCCGACAAGCTTTTCCGGGGTGGAAAAAAGGAATCCGGGGATCCGGGAGACAAACAAATCCTGAGACCCCCAGTCCTTCAAAGAGCGCCTCCAGAGTTCCTTTGAGATCAAAGAAGTCGCACTTCGCTTTGGACTTGGCCCAGGACTCTTCTTCTCGAAGGCCGGAGAGAAGCCCTGCCAGAGTCTCCACTTCCTCGGGCAGATTCTCTCCTTCGCGGGGGAAAAAGACTCTTCCCAATTCGAAGACCTTCAGGTCCAAGTTCTGGCGATGGGTATTCGTGCGGGCCGTGTGGAGCAACCCAGGGATCAGCGTGGTACGCATGACCGACTGGTCTTCACTGAGAGGATTCTGAATCGCCAGAGCCCTTGCTCTTCTGTCGGTCTGCGGGATTCGTAACTCCCTGAGAATGTGGGGGGATATAAAGCTGTAGTTGATGACCTCCCAGAAACCGAAAGAGGTCAATAGATTCCTGGCCCGCTCGGAGGTCTTCTGGATCTTGGTTTTCTTTTCCGGCGCAATTCTCCCCGCTGGAAGGGTTATCGGAATCCGGTGAAACCCGTGCAGCCGGGCTACTTCCTCGATGAGGTCAATCTCCCGGGTCAAATCCACTCGATAGGTGGCCGCGGTTACGGTGAGCCTTTCCAGCCCATCGGCCTGAACGGCCATCTGGAGCCTCTCCAGATAATCTTGAATTTCCCCCCCGTTCAGGGAAGTGCCGAGAACCTGGTTCACCCGGGGAATTCGTAGAGGAATCTTAAGGGGCGCCATTTTTCGGGGGTAATTATCCACAGCGCCCCGCGCAATTCTTCCCCCTGCCACTTCCCACATCAATCCCGCCGCCCGCTCCGCAGCCCGTAGCGATCCGTTGGGGTCAATTCCCCGCTCAAACCGGAGCGAAGCTTCCGTAGTCAGGCCCAGATACTTGGAGGTTCGGCGGATCCCCATGGGGTCGAAATAGGCGCTTTCCAGGAGGATATTCGTGGTATCCGGCTGAACTTCGGAGTTCAGTCCCCCCATGATGCCGGCCAAAGCCACCGGTTTTTTTCCGTCGCAGATCATCAGCGCATCTTTGGGCATGGACCGAACCATGCCGTCCAGAGTGGTAAAAGTCTGCCCCGGAAGAGCGGTGCGAACCACGATTCTTTTTTCTTCCAGTCGGTCGAAGTCGAAGGCGTGAAGAGGCTGGCCCATTTCCAGCATCACATAGTTGGTTACGTCTACGATATTATTGATGGCCCGGACCCCCAGAGCCTCCAGCCTCCTCCGCATCCAGAAGGGAGAAGGGGCGATTTTTACTCCCAGGATCAATTTGGCGACATAACGTGGGCATAATTCGGGGCGATCGATAGCCACTGAAGTCAGGCTTTCCGCGGCCGGGTCCCTTTCGACTCTTCTTTCCTCAGGAATACGAAGACGCTGCCCGGTCAAGGCGGCCACCTCTCGGGCCACACCGAGGAGGCAAAGGCAGTCTGAACGATTGGGCGTGATGTTTACTTCGAGGATCCAGTCTTCCAGGGGAAGAGCTTTTTCTAGAGAGACCCCCAAAGACAGATTATGACCCAGGAACATGATTCCAGATCCCTCATCGCTCAACCCCAGTTCTTTTTCCGAGCAGAGCATACCCTCAGAGAGAACGCCCTGGAAGTAGGTCTTCCCGATCTTCTCACCGCCGGGGAGCAGGGCTCCTTCCCGGGCCAGGGCAACCCGTTCTCCCACCTTCATGTTGGGAGCTCCGCAGATGACAGAATAATCGCGCTTCCCGTCATTTGCTGTACAGATGGAAAGATGATCACTCAGGGCAAGGGGTTTGAAAGAGTCCAGTCGGGCCACCACCACGTCTTTGAATTCGGCCTTCCATTCCCTCAGGTTTTCTACTTCCAGGCCTGAATGGGTCAGAAGATCAGCGAGCTCGCCAGGAGGGAGAGTCAGATCTACGTAATCTTTCAACCACTCTAAACTGATTCTCATGATCCAAAAAACTCTAAAATGCCTAAAATGAACAATTTCAAAATTCTAAAAACCGGCAATGTAGAAATCTAAAACTGTCTCAGAAACTGAACGTTATTTTCGAACAAAAGGCGAATATCGTTTAGGCCCACCCGGAGCATCGCAATACGCTCCACCCCCAGGCCAAAAGCGAACCCGGTAAAACCTTCGGGGTCATATCCCACAAAACGGAAAACCTCCGGGTCGATCATCCCCGATCCCAGAATTTCCAGCCAGCCGGTTTTTTTGCAGACCAGGCAGCCCTGTCCCTGACAGATTACGCATTGTATGTCCACCTCGGCGCTGGGCTCGGTAAAAGGAAAAAAGCTGGGCCGAAAACGCATCTGCACATCCGGTCCGAAGAATTGATGGACAAAAAAAGTAAGCGTACCCTTGAGGTCCGAAAAAGTGACCTGATGGTCAACGATGAAGCCCTCCACCTGGTGGAACATGGCGCTGTGCGTGGGATCAGAGTCATGGCGGAAAACCTTTCCGGGGGCGATGACCCGGAGGGGAGGTTTTCGGCCTTCCATGGTGCGGACTTGAACCGGAGAGGTGTGGGTGCGCAAGACCACATTGGGAGAGACATAGAAGGTATCCTGCATGTCCCGGGCCGGGTGATCCTTAGGAAAATTGAGCGCCTCAAAGTTATAATAGTCCAGTTCCACTTCCGGGCCCTCGGAAACTTCGAAGCCCAGGCGCTCGAAGATGGAAACAATCTCCTCATTTACCTGGGTGATCAAATGCTTGCTCCCCCGGGAGGGCTTTCGCCCGGGCAGGCTGAAATCCACCCTTTCCTGGAGCATGCTCTCGGTTTTCTGCCTGGAACGCTCCTTTTCCAGTGCCTCTTCGGCCATCTCTTCCAGAACGGACTTCGCCCGGTTGGCCAACTGCCCGATAACCGGGCGTTGCTCTGCCGGAAGCTTCCCCATTTCCCGAAGAAATTGGGTCAATAGGCCCTTACGACCGAGATATTTGGTCCGGACCGCGTGGACTTGGGCTTCTCCCTGGACTGCCCGCAGTTCGGCAAGACCTTCTTCCTCCAGCCGCTTCAAAGCCTCTTCCATACTTTGGAAATCGGTCATGCCAATTGCCCTTTGGCAATCTCCACGATTTTGGCGAACCCAGGCGGGTCCGAGTAGGCCATTTCGGCGAGGATTTTCCGATCAATCTCCACCTGGGCTTTATTCAAGCCCTTGATCAACTGGCTGTAGGTTAGATCATGGGAACGAGCCGCAGCATTGATCCGGGTAATCCACAATGACCGGTAGGTCCGCTTTTTGGTCCTTCGGTCCCGGTAGGAAAATTTGCGGGCTCGATCTACCGTATCAGCCGCGATGCGATAGAGGCGTCTCCGGGAACCTCGATACCCCTTGGCTGCCTCCAGAATTTTTTTTCTTCTCTTCCGCGTCTTGACGCTTTTATTGACTCTAGGCATTTCTGCTACTCCTTCTAGGGAATGAAAAAATTTCGTCCATTCAGAAAACGGGGTTAGAGATAGGGAACGAGTCTCTTTACATTTTTCACTTCTCGTTCACTCACCAACTCTGACTTTCGCAAATTCCGTTTCCGCTTGGTTGTCTTTCCGGACAGAAGATGGCTGGCGTAAGCTTTATAATGCTTAACTTTTCCACTAGCGGTTACTTTAAATCGTTTTGCTGCCCCTCGATTTGTCTTTAATTTAGGCATGTTAAATTTTCTCCTCTGCCAAATTACTTCAAATCTAACTTTTCCCCCATAATTCGGAAAAATTCCCCCCTCGCCGCACTGTTCGTCCGGAAATGAAGAAATGAATCTTCCGCCGGGAAGAAAGACTTACTGACTCTTGGGAGCCAGGATGGTAACCATGTTTCGACCCTCCAGTCGGGGAGCCTGCTCCACCACTATCAGGTCTTTCACGCCCTCAATGAAACGTTTGATCAATTCCATCCCATGCTCTGGATAGGCCATCTCTCTGCCGCGAAAGAGGACCGAAACCTTCACCTTATTGCCCTCGCTTAGAAAACGCTGGGCATGGCGAAGCTTGAACTCAAAGTCATGTTCCTCCGTGCGGGGCCGTAATTTTACCTCCTTCACATGGATGACCGTTTGGTGTTTTCGGGCGTCATGGGTTCGCTTGGCCTGCTGATATTTGTACTTCCCGTAATTCATGATCCGGCAGACTGGAGGGCTGGCATTGGGAGCCACCTCCACCAGGTCCAAACCCTGCTCTTCGGCGATCCGCATAGCCTCTTTCAAGGGCAGGACCCCGACCTGTTTACCGTCTGAGCTGATCACCCGAACCTCTGGGGCTCTTATGCCCCAATTGATACCCACGACTTCTTTAGCGATACGATTCACCTCCTATGCGCGATTCTTCTTTTATTTTCTGGATAAATTCTTCGACTTTCACCGGGTTTAAAGTTTTACCCGTACGCGCCCGGGGAGCCAGCAAATCCTGTTTCACCTCCCGATCTCCGATAACCACCATGTAAGGAATTTTCTGCATTTCCGCTTCTCGGATCTTCAATCCGAGCTTCTCGTTCCGGAAATCCTTCTCCGCGCGGATGCCCGCTTCGATCAATTGCTGGTAGACCTTCTCCGCGTAAGGGATCTGCGGGTCGGTAACGGTGAGCAGGATGACCTGGACAGGTGCCAGCCAGGTAGGGAATGCGCCGGCATAATGCTCGGTCAGGACTCCGATAAAGCGCTCCATGGCCCCCAGGATAACTCGATGGACCATTACGGGACGATGCTTCCCCCCGTCGGGAGCAATGTAGGTCAAGTCAAAACGGTCGGGCATGGTAAAGTCGACCTGAATGGTGGCACACTGCCATTCCCGCTTCAGCGCGTCCCGTAGCTTCACGTCGATTTTGGGCCCGTAGAAGGCCCCTTCCCCTTTGTTGATTTGATAGGGAAGAGAACTCTCGTCCAGCGCCGAGCGCAAGGCATGCGTGGCCCTCTCCCAATCCTCATCCGAGCCAATCGTTCCCTGGTCGGGCCGGGTACTGATTTCCAGGTCATAGGGGAAGTCGAATATTTTCATCACATCCCGCACGAAATCGAGGATGCCTTTGATCTCTCCGTTCAGTTGTTCGGGGGTGCAAAGGATATGGGCGTCATCCTGGGTAAACCCTCGCACTCGCAGCAACCCGTGCAGCTCCCCCGATTTTTCATGGCGATGGACCGTGCCCAGCTCGAAATAGCGGATGGGAAGGTCGCGGTAGCTGCGGATCTTCGATTTGTAGATCAGCATATGGGCCAGGCAGTTCATGGGTTTGATTCCATAACCCTGCCCTTCCACTTCGGTGAAGTACATTTTATCCCGGTAATTATCGTAATGCCCCGAGCGTTTCCAGAGGTCCAGTTTTAGGATCTGGGGGCCGATGACCAGCTGATACCCTCTCTTCAGGTGTTCCCGCTTTTCGAAATCTTCCAGGATCATGCGCAGGAGCGCACCCTTGGGATGGTAGAGGACCAGCCCTGCCCCGGCCTCCTCGTTGATGGAGAAGAGGTCGAGCTCCCGGCCCAATTTTCGGTGGTCCCGACGACGCGCCTCCTCCAGGAGAAAGAGATGATTCTCCAGAGCTTCCGCAGAGGGGAAGGCGGTTCCGTATATCCTCTGGAGCATCTTATTCCGTTCATCTCCCCTCCAGTAAGCTCCAGCTACGCTGATGAGTTTGAAGGCTTTGATCTTCCCCGTGGAGGGCAAATGGGGTCCCCGGCAAAGGTCGACGAACTCACCCTGCTGGTAAAGGGTGACCTGAGGATCGGGAAGTGCTTCGATGAGTTCGACTTTGTAAGGTTCCTTCCGCTCCTGAAAGGTGCGGATGGCTTCATCCCGGGGAACCACCTGGCGAATCATCGGCAGGTCTCGGTCAATCATCTCCTTCATCTTCTTTTCAATTGCGGGAAAATCCTCGGGAGAGAAGCCCCGGTCAATGTCGAAATCGTAATAGAACCCATCTTTAATGACCGGGCCGATCGTAATTTTGGCCTCAGGAAACAGGCCCTGGACGGCCTGGGCCATAACATGAGAGGTACTATGTCTCAATACTTCAATCCCTGGGTCGGAAGAAAGACCGATCCACTCGACGAATCCCCCTCTTTCCAGAGGGGCTTGCAGGTCCACAATCTGTCCGTCAACTCTAGCCGCAACGGTCTGGTCCGTTTGCCCCGGATGATTCTTCAAAAGGTCCCGGAGGGAGATTCCTTTGGGATGGAGGCTGGTAATTCCGTCTTTAAACCGAATTTCGATCTCTTCCATGGATGCTTTTGTTGGCCCGGCAGGGACCATAAAATAAGAAAAGGCATCACCTTGACGCTGCATGATGCCTTTTCATTTTGGGGGTTAAATTTTCGATTGCCTCAAACTGAATTCTGGTAGGCACGAGGGGATTTGAACCCCTGACTTCTACCGCGTCAAGGTAGCGCTCTCCCCCTGAGCTACGTGCCTACATTTGTTCAAGATTTATTATTGTTACCAATCCGGTTCAAAATTGTCAAGCAAAATATCGAGCTTAGTCCTGATTATTAATGTGGTCTCTGAAAAATCGACCCTTTTTCTTTTCTTCCATCGAAAAAATTGATCCCCCTTCGGAAGGGAATCCCAATCAAACTCCCGCTGCTTTCCAAATTCTAAAACCTTTCCCGATATATTGCAACCCGGAAATAATCGTGGCACCGGCGGTCACGGCTATAAAAAGATTTATAAGAACCGGGGGAAACCCCCATGGAGATAGGAGAGCCGCTGCGATGGTAGCTAACTGGAAGAAGGTGGTTAATTTGCTGGGGATGGACGGCCGCATTTCCAGGGGGCGGGAAGCCAGACGTACGAGGATGAGGCCAAGGACGATGATCACATCCCGGAGGATGACCAGGACAGTGAGCCATAGCGGAAGAAATTGCAGGACGGACAGAGTGATGAAAGAGGCCGTCATCAGGAGCTTATCCGCCGCTGGATCCAGGTAAGCGCCCAATCGGGTCCGCTGGCGGAGAAGCCGGGCCAGAGCCCCATCTATGGCATCGGTCGCGGCGGCTGCGATGAAGACTCCGATGGCCCATCCATAGCGTTGATGGATCAAAAAGAGAATAAAGGGAACAATTAAGATGATCCGGGTTATGCTCAGGAGATTGGGAAGATTCAGCATGGGAAAAGGATATTCCTTAGAGGCTGCAATGCAGACCCTGAACTTGAAACCTCAGACATCAGACCTTATCTTCGTGGAATCTCTGGTTGCTTTCCCGTCGGGTCTGAGGTCTAAGGTCTGCTGTCCGAATTGTATAATCTCTGGCCGTTTTGAACTGTCAGTCTGATGTCTGAAGTCCAATGTCCGACGTCTGAAGTCTAATCTTTAGGGGCTGATCTGCCGGTCCCGTTCTTGATTCCAGCGGACCCACTCTTCCCCCTGATCTTCCTCCAAGCGAAAAGAAGTGGGGTCCCCCGGCCTCCCCACTGCGGGAACCACGACCTGCATCATTTGGGTCAGAACGATCTGTTCCCATTGTTCCTTCGTGACTTCACCATAAGGAGGAGGGACTTCTTTGGGTCCCGGAACTTCTCGGGGAGTCTTAAATCCCCCTTCTTCCGGCTTATAATCTGGTTTGACAAACGGATTGTAGACTTCTACCGTGCCCTCATAAACCCGGATCATGGTGGACCGGTCGGCATTCACATTCATGCGCCAGGTCGTGTCCCGGACGCCGGCAACCGCGTTGGCCGAAGCCACCTCAAAGGTCTTCTTCGGCCCGAAAGCTTTGCGAACGTTAGCCCAGGTCTTACCCACGGGGATCTCCACTTTCACATCCCGAGATCCCTCCTGGGAATCGAAAAGAAGATTCTTCATCTTGAATGTGCTCCGCTGGTCAAAACGCATGATGGAACGGTCAGGAAGGCGGATTTCAATCCGGGCTCCCTCCGCCGTACGGACTTCATCTTCCGGGAAGAGGAGATTTCCGACCCTTAAAGATTTCCAGGCCGTCTCCCCTTGGGGCAGGACGTCTGCCTTACCCTGGAGAAAGGTAACTTCGGCCTGGCTGGATACCGCGGGTTTATTCCCCGTTTGTCCCGGCGCCTCTCCCGGGTAAAAAAACAGCATCACCAAAATAAAAATGCCGCAAAAGAGTAAATTTTTCCCCGTACCTGGCCGCATAGTTTTTCCTTTCTTCATGAGCCCGGAGCCAGCCTACCGGACGACCCGGAATGGCCTAGGGGGACTTTCTCAAATTGACCTTGAGCGTATGCCGGGATTGATTCCCTGCGTAGATGTCTCGTACTTCCGGAAGGAACCCGGCCTTACGAATCTCAATCTTATGAGTCCCGCTGCTTAGCTCCAGGGGGGTACTTTCGAACTTTCCCGCCTGGCCGACCTTCTCTCCATCTACATACACCTCGGCATCGTCCGGAACAGCCTGAATGATCAGGAATCCCTCATTTCCTATGCCCCGGCGGGTCTCGTGGAGGCTGCATCCCCAGATTAGAACAGCAGCCAAGACCAAGAAAGCACATCTTTTCATCCGTTCCCCTTTTCCAGCGGATCCATCTTATTTTTTGATTTTTACCATATCCCCAACCTGGAAACCTGTGCCCGAGCGGACTTTCGTAATGGTCATCCGTTCTTCTAACTCCGTGACCAGGAGCTCTCCCTTGACGCCCCCCCTGGTTCTCCCCAAAAGAACCTTGGTCTGGGGATCGTAAATTTCCTGGCCCAGAGTTTGGACCGTCAGGATGTCCCCCGGATTCAAGCCTACGTCTCTACCCGCGTTTATATATACGTCGCTGCCGCTTACCATGGCAACGGCCCCCGACCATTCCACGCTCTGCAGCTTTTGAACCAGATTGTCCATGAATTTGGTGATGGCTGAACGCAAGGCCTCCGACCCTAAAGTCTCGTCATACCCTGCCCTCTGGCCAAACCCCAAAACCTCTGAGGCCTTCCGTTCAAACTCTCCTTTGCCTGAATCGGCAAACAAGAGCTGACCGGTCGAGGCATCTACCACCCGGACGTCCACGGCGCATTTGGCCTTTTGGACCTTTTCTTTATAGATCCCATAATCTGACCCGGTGGTGCTGACCCCGAATTCAGAGATGGACCCGGTTACCAGCGCATTCAGGCCTAACACCTTACCGGCCTGAGCGGCACTCTCGGAACTCACCACCCCGGTTTGGCCCAGGGCTTGTTCTCCGAGGACTTGCTTAAGCTGAGCCCTTTCTACCATGATGAAGGCGCCCGTTTTGAAAAGCTCGGTGGTGAGAACATCCGAAGCCGAAGTTCCCAGCCTGCCGGCCCCGTAGCTGCTCTTGTTGACAAAATCTACGATTCCCACACGAAGCTTCGGTCCCTTGTGCGTGACCTGACGGGCGGGAGCAGCTGGCTGGGGAGCCGGTTGAGGAGCGGGTTGAGCTTGGGCCACCTGGGTTCCTTGCGTCTGGCTTCCCCCGGTTCCCGACATGGTGGCGCAACTCCAAAAAGCAAAAAGAAAAACCAAAAGGGGAAAAAGGTACAATTTCCTCAATCTCATATTTCTCTCCTCCCTGCTATACCCAAAAGTGTTCCTTCCGTTCATAACCCCCGCTTGAGATATCCTCCCGAAGCAGGAGCCTCGGGCCTTCCGGGAAGGATGCTAAAGCTATATCTTTACCGATTCCAACGTATCCTTCATTTCGGGGATACCTGGACCTCCAGGGTATTCCAGGTACTGCGGATGACTTTGATATTGAATTCCGGGAAATCCTTTCGGCTCATCTCCTGGGAGAGGGATTGGGCACTTCCTTTGACATCCACATCCATCTTCGCGGCATTTTCCGAAAAGCCCCTCTCATGAATCCCCTCGACACCCCGGACTTGTCCCAGGACTGAACTCTTGAATTTTCGCAAGTCGTCAACTCCCGTCAGTCCGAATATGGTCAACTGGACCAGGGTCGTAGCCCCGACCCGCTTCTGGAAATTCTTGATGATGTCGTCCATCAACTTGTCCGACATCTTCACGCTGGCTTTCTTGATCGCTTCCGCTCCTGCCGTAACTTCATCAATGTGCACCGCGGCTGCATTCTCCGATCCGGCAGAAAGAACACGGGCATTATCCACCTGGATAGCCCTCAGGGAAATATTGGCTTGAACGGATTTCATCGAAGTGCCGGCGATGTTTCCAATCGATTTAGCCAGGGCCTTGCCCACGATGACAATCTCGGCATCGACTTGTTTGCCCAAGGTTATCGCGGCCCGGTCATTGAGTTCAACGACCTGCAGGGCCGGGGGTACTTTAATATTCTGGGCCTGGGCCTGGGGATCGACCAAATCAAAGCCTTTCTCCCGGAAACGGTCGGTGATCGTATTATCGGCAATGTTGAGATCGGCCTGTTCCGCACGAGGGGCGCTCCACCAGTAATTATAATATTGTCGGCCAATGTTCTGTTCCGCGATAAAAATCATGATCCTCGGCTTACCGACCTGACCGAGAAGAAAGCCGAGGGCCTGGAGGTCTTTTTCCAGGTCCCCCATGGCGACCGTAGCCTGAATGGTTACCTGGTGGACGTTCGGGCCGGGGTTCTCGGATAGGACCCGGTAATTTTGGATATACCCCTGAGTCTGGGTGTAGATCCGGTCATTGAGAGTCTGGAAATTTTGCACCATCGTCTCGGAAGAGACCATGGTTCCAACGGCCTGCTCCACTGCTTTCCGCAGAGCGTCATTGATGGCCTGGTCTCGCGCGATAGCGCGATCAGCCCCGATGACCGCCCCGACTCCCTCAGCGGTGACGGTTTGAACCGGCTGTCCCGAAGCCGGGGAACTCAAAAAAATGAAAAAGAGAAGAAGCGGCCACCCGATCCTGGCATTTTTTTTCAAAGGGCTCCCCCCTCTCTTAGAAGAAGCGCAACTCATCCTTCAGCTTGCGGATGATGAGCAACGCATCGGCCCCCGATACCGTACCCGTGGGGGCGAATTCACCCGTGGTTAAGTCTTTGGCTTCCATGACCCCCCGCGAGGTGACGACCATAACGGCGTTGAAATAGGGGAGGTCGTTGCGCAGGTCCGGGAAGGGCGATTGGGAGCCGATGAACTTGGTAGCCAGCTTTTCATCGCCGCTCACCTTGATGAGAATATCTTCAATCATCATCGCGTAGGCCGCCCGGTTGATCTTCTGGTCGGGGAAGAACTTGTGATCCGGAGAAGGTTCGAGGCCCCGCACCCCCAGCCGCAGTACCGTTTCAATATCCACCCGCAGAACATGGCTCTGAATGTCCGTGGCGGCTTCCGCTTTGACAATCTTATCCGCCTCGAATTTCTGCGTCGAAGTCGGGGCCTGGTACGTCGTGTCAAACTGCTTGGGGGTCCGCTTCTCGTAGAGCTTTTCCAGCAGCAGTTCCTGAATAAACAACGCCGCCACATCCGCGCGGGTGATCTCATCGATGAGGGCAATCTTTTTCCCGATCAAAGAACCCGGGGCCGCCCGCTGGATTTTCTGGACTAGCTTCCACTCATTGTCCGCTTCGATCAAGTACTGATCGTTCAGGTCCAGAACTTTTTTGAACATTTCCCCGGCTTTGTCGAAATTATAGCCGTATTTGTAAGCCTTTCCCATGTAGAAAAAGGCCGCCGAGGATTTCGGGTCGATTTTGACCGCCTCTTCAAATTCCTCTTCTGCGTTGTTCAGCCACTTTTCTTTCCGCTCCATGGAGTAAAGGCGGATCATGCCCACACTGGCATTTACTCTGTCTTCCTTTTTCTCCGCCAGACTCTTCGCCTGTTTCATATTTTCGTGGGCTTTTTCGAAATCCTTCTGGTAGGCGAAGACCAGACCGAGTCCGACGTAGGCCGGGGAATATTTTTTGTCGAGCTGCATGGTCAGAACGAACTCTCGTTGGGCCCCGATATAATCTCCCTTATCCATGAGTTTGTTTCCGGTGAAAACGTGGTGCTCTGGAGTGTCCAGGGCCGCCTCCGGTTTTCGCGGAGGGGCGGCACAAGAAGAAACCATCACTGCTACCCCCACCAACGTAAGCAGCGCCATGAAAAATAAAAAGGTGCCTCGCCGTTCCATGAAACCCTCCTTTAGTAAAAATCATTGGGACGTAGATTTTCGCAGAAAATACATTCTGGTCTATAAAATCCTAAGAGTCTGCGTTCATCTGCGTCCGGACCGAATTTTTGAAAATCAATCAACGACGATGAGAACGCGGCATTGTTCCAGAAAACTCAGATTTTGGGACATGTCTCTCATCCCCTGGGCATCGGCGGTGCTGATGACGATGTCGCATCCCCCGGTCCCCGAGGATTTGGTAGCTTTGATCACAATGGGATTGGCCGCGACCCGGTCATTTTTCTTGGCCGCCTCCACGTCTTTTACGTATCCCACGATCCCGTACTTGGTGGCCCATTCCTCGGAGACGAAAGCCGAGCCGTACACTTCCCGCCCTTCTTCATCGAGAACCTTGGGCGACATGGCCGGTCGCAGGTTCAAACCCCGGGCGTCGAATACCACTCCCGTGTAGACAGGATTTCCTGTCTTGGGGACGGCTTGCGTCCCAAATGAGGCTGGGGGTATAACCGCCTGAGTTAAAGGCCCGGCCAGGGGAATTTCCACAGTTACCTCCACGGCCCCGTCAGAGAGATAGCGGGTGTTGACTACCCGCGCGCCCCTTACGATCCCGTGCACCTGGGTCCGGATGGTATCACTCTGGGTCATCGCGTTGACTACCAGGGTCTGAGAATCGATACGGACCCCCTGGACGGTCTCCAGAATATTTCTTAATGCATCGGCTTTGGCCGCGCGCTCCGCCCCCAGCCGAGCTGCGGCGACATTGGGAGCATCAGGGTTCGGCGCCCCGCCCCCGGTAGCCCGGATGACCTGCTCTCCCCAGTTGATCTCTCCATTTCCAATTGCCTGGGTCAATGGCTGTTGTGCTAAGGCAAGAAAAGTTGAAATGAAAAGGCAAAAAGCCAGAGTCAAGATCCCTGCCACCCAATCCTTTCTCTTCATCATCGTAACCTCCTCGATCCCATCTGAAATTAAGAGCCTCCCAAAAATTTTCTTTAATGGGGAATAGATCCTAATGGAATTAAGGTACAGATTAAATCAACCCCATTCGGTCTTAAAAAACCATAAAACTTGTGGGTTTGTCAAGGCAAAACGAAACGAATCTTAAGAGGAAAGTCCCATTGGGAATATTTTCTCCATTCAATTTTTTCAATGCAAAAACCGGGCCTTTCTTAATAGTTACCCTGTAGGAAAAGGGTAAGTAGAGGATGGATCGGCCCTTTTCAGCTAAATATCGATGGGGAAAGGACTATTTCTAAAGACCTATGATTAAGCGTCCTGGAGGAAGATTGGAGAGGCCGGGTTCTGGTTTCTTCCGAGGATGGTATTTTTTCAACAGTGGTTAAAAAAATCCATTACTATCGCCTCGATCTCCGCCTCGCCATTCTGGTCTGCAGGGAACCAGTGGATTTCAGGATCGGTCTTGAACCAGGTGATCTGTCGTTTGGCATAGCGCCGGGTGTCTCGTTTGATCAAATCGATGGCGCGAGTCAAGCCTATTTCTCCCGATAAATGGGAGACAATGTGTTTGTAACCCAAAGAGTGCATGGACTTCAACTGGGGGGAGTATCCCCGCCCCAGCAGGGATTGCACCTCTTCCACCCATCCCATCTCCAGCATCTTTTCGACACGAGACTCGATTCGCCTGTACAACTCCTCCCTTTCACGGTAGAGGCCAATTTTCAGGATCTCGTAAGGGCTTTCCCGAAACCCGTGCTCTCTTTGAAAATGAGAGATGGGTTTCCCGGCCAGCGTGCAAACCTCCAAGGCCCGGATGATCCGGAAGACGTCATGAGGATGGATCCGGCAGGCCGCCTCCGGGTCCAGGCGTTGCAGTTCCTGGTAGAGATCCCCTTCTCCTACGGATTCCGCCCTTTGGTACATGCTGGCCCGTAGCTGGGCATCCCCGGCCGGACCCCGGAAGAGTCCCCGGTTCAGCACTTTCAAGTAGAGGCCGGTTCCTCCCGCTACGAAGATAGGAATTTCTTTTAGGTGGAGTCGATGAATAACTTCATCGGCGTGCCTGCGGAATAAGGCGGCGCTGTATTCTTGATCGGGGTCCAGAATGTCGATCAAATGATGGGGAACCCGCCTCCTCTCTCCGGCTGAGGGCTTGGCCGTTCCGACATCCAGACCCCGGTAGACCTGGACCGAATCGGCGCTAATGATTTCTCCGTGGAAGTTCAGAGCGAGTTCTACGACGAGAGAGGTTTTTCCCGAGGCTGTCGGCCCGAGGATAACTACCAGTTTCGGTTTATTCATAAAAAGACGATTCACCGCAGAGATTCCAGAGGGCGCAGAGAAAAACAATCAATTATAAATCCCTTGAACTTTTCATGCATTTTGTCTGTTGACCTTCTTGCAAAAGTTTCAGGAAAACATATAGAAAAATCTTTTCTTACGGAATGTACCCATTAACCACGATATTGTTTCCCTGAGCTTCATCGGTTTTCCTGGTTTGGTATTTTTTGCCAAAAACAATATAACACAGAAGAACCCTTGAAGCTCATCCCTTTTACTGGCTTATTTACACTTATTTACACTTTTGCAATACGCTCAGATGGAATCTAATTGAGCCTCCGACTACCCTTCTCTCCGAATTCTCATCTCCCACTTTTTGATCTTATCCCGATAAACCAGATGGATCCTCTTCCAGTCCGAAGTCTCGGTTGTGGCGCAACCCCAGATTGAGATGGAGAGAAGCATGATCCATTGAAAAAAGTGCATTCGCGCCAGGGCAGAAAAGCAGTGCAACAGAGACACCGGGTACATTCCCCGCGTCCTGCCACGGGAACCTTCGTTCTTCTCCGCGTTCTCTGCAGTTAATCTTCTATTTTTATCGGGGTCGGAGAGGAACAACTTACGCCACTGGAATAAAACTGATGCAGCCAGCCACCTGAAGGCCGAAACCATCGTAGGGGAAAACGATTGGGATCTCAGAGCGCGACCGACCTATTTGGAGAAAGTCGCCGAGCTGGCTCTGGGGGTGCAAGAAAGATTTTTCAACCGTTCAAGACTATTTGGGAAGAGAAAAAACTTTGCAAATCCAAAAGGAAAAGACCTGACCTTGCTTTCACCTTTCTCCAGCATCCGCGTCCGGTCGGTCAAGAATTTCTATGAAACTTTTGTAGAAGGTATATTCAACAGGCCCATAACTACACTCAAAAAGACTCCTTCAGCCCCTTTTTTTGAAAGGATTATGGAGGAAAAACAGCATGAAATCGAGCCAGAGATTTTTCCCTTTTTGTCCGTGACCTTAGATAACTGCTTTAAATTACAATATATACTTCAAAATAACCCTTCCAACCAAGTTTGGGTTCGTTTCGCAAAAATTATTTTTTCAAGGAATGATGAATCGTTTGATTCAAAGAAGCCTAA
>Ga0187854_10001676_pt1 | contig 20882 bp, 20 predicted proteins | sample June2016WEW_6_15_FD_132445 | JGI IMG/M metagenome (GOLD analysis project Ga0187854, IMG submission 132445) | Peatland microbial communities from SPRUCE experiment site at the Marcell Experimental Forest, Minnesota, USA - June2016WEW_6_150 | ecosystem: Environmental > Terrestrial > Soil >...
CCCTTTCTTATGGATCTCCACGAAAGGTGCAAGGAAACGGTTAACGCGGCCGTGTGGGACTATAATGAAATCCGTTACATCTTCCGATTGGAATCGGAAGAGATGCTTCGCATTTCAATATCAGCTGGCGCACGATTCCCCGGTCACTGTGCCGCAACCGGCAAGATATTTCTTTCACACATGAGTGATGAGGATATCCGGCAGATTTACGGCCGGAAAAATGCGCTCAAAAAACGAACCGAGAGGTCTATTGGCTCCGTAGACGCGCTGATTCGAGAAATCGAAAAGGTCAGGGTCGGCAAGATAGCCGTCGACGATGAGGAAACCCTTGTGGGGGTTTACTGTGTTGCCGCACCGGTACTGAGCCCCAATGGAGAGTGTGTGGCGGCCATCAGTATTTCAGCTCCGAAAAATCGGGTAGCCGTAAAAACCGGCGAAACGTTTGCGAGATTAGTATCAGAAACGGCCCGAAACATTTCAAGTTCATTTCGCGAGCCGTAAACATAACAGGCACCATTCGCAGCGTAGGGGTAATTGAAATGGTTGGTATTCGGTTTCATGGAAGAGGGGGACAGGGCGTTGTTGTCGCTTCAAAAATCTTGGCCAACGCCTATTTTAAACAGAGGCTCTGCGTTCAGGCATTCCCGTTTTTCGGTATGGAACGAAAAGGGGCGGCTGTTTCCGCGTTTGTCAGGCTGGATAGCGTTCCTATTGTCGAACGCGGAGAAATTAAACATCCCGAGGCGGTCATCGTATTGGATTCTTCTCTGCTCCATAAAGTGGATGTAGCTCAAGGCGCTAAGCCGGGGGCGCTGATCCTGCTCAATTACAAAGATTGTGAAAACCAGACCCCCATCCCCATAGAAGGTTCCTTTCGGGTGGCTGGCGTGGATGCCACTAAAATAGCGCTTAAGTACGGGTTGGGCTCAAAGACGGCCCCTGTCATAAACACCGTCATGATCGGTGCTTTTGCCCGGTTGGCTGGCGACCTTGCGCTTTTAAACCTTCTGGAAGCCATTGAGACAGGCGTGCCGGCAAATCCTAAACAGAACATGGCTGCCGCCGAAGCGGGATATCAGGCAGTATTCAAGATATCGGGAAATGTTGATGCAGTCTAGAAAAGGAATCGAAAGTCTGTCAGAACTTCCGATAATGCCGTCAACCATCGGCACCATGGCCTGGAACCAGACCGGCGACTGGCGTTATCTAACACCGGTGGTCGCGAATAAACTGGCACCCTGTAGCCAGAACTGTCCGGCCGGCATTCCGATTCCGATTTATCTGAATGCCCTAAAAAATGGGCGCATTCAAAGTGGCCTCGACCTGCTGCTCGCCCATAACCCGTTGCCCCGTCTGACCGGCCGCCTGTGCTATCACCCCTGCCAGGCAAGATGTGTTCGGAGAAAAATCGATCGGACCATATCCATCCAAAAAATCGAGCGGTTTTTGGCTGATCTCGGCACAGACGTAACGATTGAGAAGGGCAAGAAAACGGGTAAACAGGTAGCGGTCATAGGTTCCGGCCCCTTGGGGCTGTCCTGTGCATTCTATTTAGGCTGCTGGGGGCACCAGGTTGTTGTTTTAGACCCGCGCAACCAGGCTGGCGGAGCGCTTGTTGATCGTTCACCGGAAAAAGTCGATTCCCAGGTGCTGGCGGATGAAATCAGCCGTTTGATCCGTCTTGCCGATATCAAACTTGAAACCGGCGTTGTGGTCGATTTTGACGCACCCGGCAACGTGGTGTCAAAAGCTGACCTTATCATTCTAGATCCGACCGGCGTTTCGGAAGATCTTCGCGCACCCGTCGGCGCGGTCGGGGTCAATCCATTTGATGATGAAGCCGCAAATAGCGACATCATCGCACCAAGACTATCGCAAAACCTCAAACCATTTAAGGCGCCCATGATCGCCCATTACATTGCCGCCGGCCGTCTGACGGCCCAGAAAGCCTTCAACCGTCTTGCCATGTGCTCGGGGCAACAGGGGCTCGCACCACCGAACCCAGATCTGCTCCCGCAGACGGTGAACACGGACGATATTAAGATTGAGCACTTTTCGTCGTCCGCTCCTGTCGCGGAGGCAGAAGCTCAGCAAGAGGGAGCGTGGAACCACGAGCGGGCGCTGCACGAGGCGGAGCGCTGCCTGTCCTGCGGCACCTGTGATCTGTGTTTGCAATGTGTCTCGTTTTGTCCTGACGCCAGCATCAAACTGGACGAAGATAAGACCGCCGTTATAGTCGATGAGTACCACTGCAAGGGATGCGGCATCTGTGCGTATGAATGCCCCCGGGGGGTTGTGACGATGGAGACAATAAGCGGATGAAGAAAGTCGTGATGGGGACCGAAGCCGCTGCCCTGGCCGTAAAACTGGCCCGGGTTCAAGTAATATCGGCGTACCCGATTACCCCTCAGACCGTTATTGTTGAGAATCTGTCCGACATAATCGGTCGGGGCGAACTGAACGCGAAGTACATGCCGGTGGAGTCTGAGCACTCAGCCATGGCCAGTTGTATCGGGGCTTCCCTGGCGGGCGCGAGGGCCTTTACGGCAAGCTCCTCCCAGGGTCTGGTCTACATGCATGAAATGCTGCATTATGCTGCCGGGGCGCGTGTTCCGGTCGTGATGGTCAACTGCAACCGTGCCTTGGCCCCTCCCTGGAACCTCTATTGCGACCATACCGATTCGCTGGCGCAGCGCGACACCGGCTGGGGCCAGTATTATTGTGCCGATGCCCAGGATGTGCTTGACGCCATTTTGATCGCTTACAATGTTGCCGAACAGGCGCTCTTGCCGGTCATGATTAATATGGACGCGTTTTACTTGACCCACACTTCCGAGCCTGTGGACGTGCCGGATCAGAAGGCGGTGGATATTTTCCTTCCTTCTTATCAGCCCTCGAGCAAGCTGGATGTGGATGATCCCAAAACCTTTGGCAATGTGTGCGGAGCAGACCTGTTTACCTCTATTAAATACAAACGACATTGTGACACCCTTTCGCTGGAAAAGCTTTGGGACCGGGCGGCGGTAAGATTTTGCGGCTATTTTAGCCGCTTGCATCCAACGGTGGAAGCATATCAAACCGAAGATGCCGATGTGTGTATCATCGGCATCGGCACTGCCACCGGCGCTATGCGGCTGGCAGTCGACCGGTTGCGGGAAGAAGGCTTAAAGGTTGGCAGCCTGAGGCTTGCGATGATCCGGCCGTTTCCCCGCGGAGGGTTTGAAAAAGCGACAGCAAATGTCGGACATGTGATAGTCATCGATCGGGATGTTTCTTTCGGCGCTGAGGGCATCGTGGCCCAGGAGTTGAAAGCAATCCTGTTTGACCGCCATGAGGACGTAAGATTGACAGGCTTCGTCGCCGGCGTCGGTGGAAACGATATCTCCGTTGAGACAATTGTCCCGCTGGTACGGCAAGCGATTTTCGGAGACGGAACAGCAGCCGAAGCCGGCTCAACGCTCTGGGCGGAGGTGCTGCCGTGAGTGAACACGCCGGCCGGAAAAGAGATCTGTTCACCCCCGGTCACTACGGATGCCCGGGCTGCGGTGCAACACTGGCCATGCAGCAGACCCTGTGGGCCTTGGGTGAGGATACGATTGTGGTGATGCCAGCCGGATGCTGGTCCACCCTCATCGGTATTTACCCTTACACCTGTTTGACCGTGCCGGTGATCTCGGTCGCTTTTGCATCCACAGCAGCCGTCGCCGCCGGCGTAAAGGCCGGTTTGAGTATTCAGGGCAACGACCATACGACCGTCCTGGCCTGGGCGGGTGACGGCGGTACCTTTGATATTGGCTTGCAGGCCCTTTCCGGCGCGGCGGAAAGAAACGACGATATCCTTTTCATCTGCTACGACAATGAAGGTTACATGAATACGGGTATCCAGCGTTCCTCGGCAACACCGGCCGGCGCGTGGACCACCACCACACCGAACTCAGCCTTGAAGGGGCAGAAGAAGAAAGATATCGTAGGAATCATGGCGGCCCACGCCATTCCCTACGCAGCCACTGCCAGTATCGGCGCACCGGAGGATCTAAAGGGCAAGGTCAAAAAGGCGAAGGACATGAAAGGCACACGTTTTATCCATTTGTTTGCCCCATGCCCGACCGGCTGGCGGCACGCACCTGAATTGACTGTCGAGGTTGCCAGACAGGCCGTCAAGAGCCGCATATTTCCGCTGTATGAAGTATTCGACGGCGAAATCTGGCAGCTAAGTCCCATGCCAGACAAGATAGGTGTGGATGCTTACTTGAAACATCAGCACCGGTTCAAGAAAACATTGGATAGCGACTATCTGCACTTTCAAACACGGGTGGATGAAGACTGGCAGCGCTTGCTGAACAAATGCCAGTCCGGAGACTGAAGCGGCATGCAGGCAGGATGCATACATGCGGGACGACTGAGATACACAGTGAAAATCTTGTGAATGGCTGGAAGTCCACTACAAAGGAGAAAGGCCATGCCGGAAGAAAGCGTTAGTATCAGCACGCCTTGCGGCACTGATGAATCTTTTGAAAAGAAGACCTATGCAAGGGTCACCTGGCGTTTGATGCCCTTCCTTTTCCTCTGCTACATCATCGCCTACGTCGACCGTGTCAACGTTGGCTTTGCCAAACTCCAGATGCTTCAGGATTTGAAGTTCAACGATACCATCTACGGACTCGGTGCGGGCCTCTTCTTCATCGGCTACTTCTTCTTCGAAGTCCCCAGCAATATCATTCTCCACCGTGTCGGCGCCCGAAAATGGATTACGCGCATCATGGTCTCCTGGGCGATCATCTCTGCTGCGACGATGTTCGTGACCACGCCGCTGATGTTCTACGGCCTCCGCTTTCTCCTCGGTATCGCCGAAGCAGGCTTCTTTCCCGGCATTATCCTCTACCTTACCTACTGGTATCCTTCGCACTGGCGCGGAAGGATGGTCGCCTTGCTCATAGCCGCGAATCCGGTCTCCGGCGTTGTCGGCGGACCGATCTCCGGGTGGATCATGCAGTCGCTGGCCGGGAAATACGGCCTCGCCGGATGGCAATGGTTATTCATGCTGGAAGGGCTTCCCGCTATCGTCGTGGGCATCATTGTCTACTTCTATCTCGATGACAGGATCAGCGAAGCCGGTTGGTTGTCGGGAGACGAGAAACAACTCCTCAAGAAGAATATCGAAGCAGAGTCGCGGGAAAAACAGAGAGATTCGCTGCGCGATGCCTTCGGGAGCGGCATGGTATGGCTCATGAGCTTCATATACTTCTGCCTCCTGATGGGCATGTACGGGGCGACCTTTTGGATGCCCACCCTTATCAAGGCGACCGGCGTCAAAAGCGTGCTCAACGTCGGCCTGTTGACTTCCATTCCCTTTGCCGCAGGCGTGATCGGCATGATACTGATCAGCCGCAGTTCGGACAAACGTCAGGAACGACGCTGGCATTGCGCGATCCCCGCTGCGGTCGCCTGCGTAGGCCTAATTTTCAGCGCGGTCTTCGGGCATAACACTGTCCTTGCCATGGTGGCCCTCAGCCTCGCCATGGCCGGAAGCCTATCCGCGCTACCCGTGTTCTGGATTCTCCCGACTGCCTTTCTCGCAGGCACCGCCGCGGCCGCCGGTATTGCCGTCGTCAACTCCATAGGCAACCTTTCCGGGTTCCTCGGCAACTATCTGGTCGGCTGGCTCACGGATCTGACGCACAGCACGGATTCCGGCATGTACGTGCTCGCGGCTGCCGCGTTCATAGGGGCGGCTCTGGTGATAGCATTCGTGCCGTCCAAGCTTGTCAACAAGTAGTCCCTAAGGGGCTTGGGCATGGGACGCTTTACTCTGACTAGCTGTGAAGGAAGGAAGGTGAAGCATGCAACTGACCCGTGATGTGATCGTCATTAATGAAAAAGACTCCGTTGCAGTGGCTGCCAGACAACTTGCGAAAGGGGAGGCCATAGATATCGGAGGAAGAAGCATTATCGTGAGGGACGACATCCCCGTTCCCCACAAGATTGCCCTGAAGGAGATCAAGAAAGACGAGACCGTTTACAAGTACGGCTACCCGATCGGTCTAGCGACGCGCGACATCGGAGAAGGGGAGTGGGTGCACGTTCACAACATCAGATCGGCCCTCACTGCTTCGCTCTCCTATGAATACCATCCGGAGCATGCACCTGTCGTGACTCCGATAGTTCGGAGTGAATTGACGTTCAATGGCTACAAGCGTGACGACGGGAGCGTCGGGATTCGAAACTACGTCTATATCATCCCCACGGTCTTCTGTGTCAACGGCCCCCTACAGAAACTGGCGGCCATCGCGAACGAAGAGATGCCGGTGTCTGCCAATTTCGACGGCTTCATCCCCTTGACCCACGAATGCGGATGCGCCGAGGATGGCCGCAATTTGTCCTATACGAGGTCGATCCTTGCCGGTATGTCGAAAAACCCCAATGCAGCGGGCGTTCTTTTTGTCGGTCTGGGGTGCGAGATCAATGACCTCGAATCCTTCAAGCCCAGCCTTGGGACGTTCGATCCGACGCGCACCAAGTTTGTCGTTTTTCAGGACGTCGAAGACGAATTCGAGACATCGCTCATGCTGTTGCGAGATTTGCACCGCCAGGCCCTGACCTATCAAAGAGAGCCCGTTCCCATATCGAATCTTACTATCGGCACGAACTGCGCAGGATCGGACGGCTTCTCCGGCTTGACCGCGAATCCTCTCGTGGGGGAGATTACCGATATCCTTACCAGCCAGGGAGGCACGTCGGTGATGACCGAAGTGCCTGAGATGTTCGGCGCCGAGCAGATCCTCATGGATCGGGCAATCGACGAAAAGGTATTCGGCGACGCAGTCGAGCTGATCACCGACTTTAAAGCCTACTACAAGAAATACGGCATCGATGTGAGCAAGAACCCCACGACGGGGAACTACGCGGGCGGGCTTTCCACGCTCGAAGAAAAATCCCTGGGATGCACGGAGAAGGGAGGCAAATCAAAGGTGGCGGCCATTGTCCGCTTCGGCGGGCGAATAGCAGTCCCAGGCCTTAATCTGTTGGAAGCGCCCGGGCACGACCTGGTGAGCATTACCGGTCAGGTCGCCGCAGGCTGCACACTGATTCTCTTCACAACCGGACGGGGCACTCCGGGAGGATTTGCGGCACCGGTGCTTCGGGTGACCACCAACAGCGACATTTATAAACGCAAGCAGAAATGGAACGATTTCGATGCCGGTGTGCTCATGAGCGGAACGAGCATGGAAACGCTGACGAAGGATCTGCTGGATCTGATACTCAAGGTCGCGAGCGGAGAGGTGCGAACCAATACCGAAGAGAACAGGTATTTCGAGATGGGTATCTGGAGGGACGGCATTACGACTTGAATCTGGTTCTTGGCTGCTGGTTGGGTTTCGGGCAGTAGGGGTTACGTCACTTAAACTACCAAAGGAGGAGGCGTCATGGAAGAGATAAATAGGAGGGATTTCATAAAAACCACAGCGGTAATCGCGGGGGCCGCAGCTTTGAGTGGTATGCCGGGCATACTCAAGGCGCAGACAAAATCGGTTGTCGCAGTCATGAAAAGCGACATGGACCTGGGGTCGAGCTGCAACTTCGACATGTCGGTTTGGGGAGATGACACGGCAAAATCGACCCAAAAGCTGGGATTGATGGAGCTCAACTGGAAACCAGATACCATGGCCGAGATCGAAAGAATGGTGAGAAGCGCTGTTAAGCTCACGGGCGGGCTTCCCGTAAAAGCGGGGGATAGGGTTCTTATCAAGGTCAACGTCGTACAGACGCCGCATCTTGGATTCTTTCTCTTGCCTGAATATTCAACGGGCCGGGCCATAGCAACGATCAGCGACCCCCGGGTGGCCATCGTCACGGCCAAAATAGCGAGGGAACAGGGCGCCAGGAAGGTCATAATCGCCGAGAGCAACGCCAGTAATTGCCACAGTTTTTTCCAGGAAGCAGGCTACGAGACAGGCGTTGCTGCACTGAAGGACCCGGACGTAGAGATCCTCTATCTTGACGGCACCCCTTACAAAACGATAAAGCCCCGGAAGGCACTTGCGCTCCCCCAGTACGCGATATTCGATATCGTTGACAAGGTCGATACTCTGGTCAGCATCGCCCCTATGAAGACCCATATGTGGGCAGGAACCTCAATGACCATGAAGAATTTTATCGGTCTTCCGGCGAATAAGGTGTACGGAAGCTACAAGTCCGGCCTTCCCCATTCGAACATCGCCGATGTCATCGTCGACATGACGGCCATGGTCAGGGACCGGATCAAGTCACACTACGGGATCGTGACCGGAATCTATGCCGGCGAGGGCCTGGGACCTCTCGCGGTAGACGCGAAATTGTTGAATACCATCGTGGCAGGTCCCGATTATGTGGCCGTGGACGCGGTGGGAAGCACTATCATGGGGTTCGACGCCGCTGCCATCGGTCACATCAGGAAGGCCCATGAAAAAGGCCTCGGAAGCATGAAAGGCATCGAAGTGGTCGGCACACCCATCGAGAAGGTGCAGTTTGCCGCCAAGCCGATTCCGGAGGCGGCCAGGCAGAAGGGGGGGGAGAACAACAGTTGGGACAGCCTGATAGGGCGCAAGCTGCCAGCGTGACAGACTCTATTAAGAATAATGGGGAGGTAAAATCTATGAAGGCGAAAACAGGGGTCGGGATTTTGGTGGTTGTTTTTGCGGCAATGTTCCTGGCAGCATTTCTTGTCGGGACGGACACAAGAACGAGCAGTGCCGGAGAAGCGGCAGGCCTGTTGCCGGAGAAATGGTGGCCCTCCAAGTATGGGGCAGATGATGAGAGAGGCGCCAATAATCTCATAACTCCAGGCGTAGTCATGGGCGCCCTCAAGATACCCAAGACCGGGCAAATCTACAAGCTTACCAAACCCTATACCAATCACATGCCGCTTCCGTGGGGACGCACCTATAGCCTGACTATCCCCGGATGCCCCGCCGGAGGCCCATATGGAAAGCAGGGAATCGTATGGAATGACGAATTTCTGGTCGGGGAAATTTCGCAGGTAGGGACTCAATTTGACGGTCTGGGCCACATTGGCTTAAGAGACAGCCAGGGGGTGTACAGATGGTACAATGGTCATGCGTTCAATCAGAATTCTGCGGAAAATGCCCACGGACTCAAACACCTCGGCCCGGAGAAACTGGTGCCCTACATAACGAGGGGCGTCCTGATCGACGTGGCAGGGTTAAGAGGCGTCAAGACGATGAAGAAGGGTGAGATAATCACCGTCGCCGACATAGAGGCCTGCATCAAGAAGGCAGGGATCGCCCCCATCAAGAAGGGAGACGCGGTCTTATTCAATACCGGATGGATTGAACTGTGGGATGGGGATCCCAAAGTTTACAATGAAGGCTGTCCCGGCGTGGGCGTCAAGGGTCTCAAGTACCTTGTCAGTAAGGAGGTGAGCATAGTAGGAGGGGATACCTGGCCGGCCCTCGATGCCGTCCCCGGGGAAGACGCAGACTATCCTTTTCCGGCGCACAGCTTCATGGAATGCGTCAATGGAATCGGGCAACTCCAGAACCTCGATTTGCGGGAACTTGCCAAAGATAAGGTGTATGAATTCTTGTTTGTTTTTTCGCCCATTCCTCTGGAGGGCGCAACCGGTTCACCGGTAAGCGCACTAGCTATTCGCTGATAGGGCTTAGGTTACGCGGGTTAGAAGTAGTTAGTCCTCCCTCTCCTCCCCTCCCCGGGCCGTCCGGCCCGGGGAGGGGAGGAGAGATTGCTCTTAACCAGCCGATATTAAGACGCTAAAAGGGTCGGTCCCATGATGACGCCGCAGGCATACGAGGAGAGTCTGAGGGAGCTGAATCTGGTCGTCTACATGTTCGGCGAGAGGATAGAGAACGTCGTCGATCATCCCATTATCCGCCCCTCGATGAACGCCGTGGCCAAGACTTACGAATTAGCCCTCCGGCCCGAGTTCGAAGCGATCATGACCGCCCGGTCCCATCTGACGGGAAGGAAGGTCAATCGGTTCACCCATGTCCACCAAGGTATCGACGATCTGATAAACAAGAGCAAGATGGGGAGGCTGCTCGGTCGGGAGACGGGATGTTGCTTTCAGAGGTGCGTCGGCACGGACGCCCTCAACGCGCTCTCCATCGTCACCTACAATATAGATGAGAAACACGGCACGAACTACTATAAGCGCTTCCTGAAATACCTCCGCTACGTGCAGGAAAGGGACCTCACCTGCGACGGGGCGATGACCGACCCGAAGGGCGACAGGTCCTTGGCGCCGCACAAGCAAGCGGATCCGGATCTCTTCCTCAGAATACTGGAAGAAAGGAAAAACGGGATTGTCGTGAGGGGCGCCAAGGCCCATCAGACTGGCGCCGTCAATTCTCACGAGATCATCGCCATGCCTACCATCGCCCTGGGAAAAGAAGATCAGGATTACGCGGTGGCATTTGCTGTCCCAAGCAACGCTTCCGGTGTCCTCTTCGTCATGGGGCGGCAGTCGTGCGACACGAGAAAACTTGAAGACGGAGATATCGACACGGGCAACGTGCTCTTCGGGGGGCATGAGGCACTGATCGTCTTTGACGACGTCTTCGTGCCGTGGGAGCGCGTGTTCATGTTCAGAGAGTATGAGTTTGCGGGCCAACTGGTGGAGAGATTCGCTTCCTATCATCGCCAGAGCTACGCATGCAAGGTCGGCGTGGGAGACGTGCTCATAGGCGCTGCCCAGACGGTCGCGGAATACAACGGGATCGAGAAGACCTCACACGTGAAGGATAAGATCATCGAGATGAACCACCTGAACGAGACGCTCTACTGCGGGTGCATGGCCTGTGCGTCCGAGGGGCACAGGGAGCCGAGCGGCACATACGCGGTCGACACGCTGCTCGCCAACGTGCACAAGCAGAATGTGACGAGGTTTCCTTACGAGATCGCACGTCTTGCGCAGGACATCGCGGGGGGGCTGCTCGTCACGATGCCGTCCGAGAAGGATTTCACCTCTCCTGAATGCGGCAAATGGGTAAACAAGTATTTCAGGGGAAGGGCTGATGTCCCGACCCTTGATCGCATGCGGATACTAAGGCTCATCGAGAATATCACGCTGGGCACGGCGGCGGTCGGGTATCTTACGGAGTCGATGCACGGGGCAGGTTCTCCCCAGGCACAGCGGATCATGATCTCCCGCTACGAGAACATGAAAGAGAAGCAAGAGGCGGCGAAGAGACTCTGCCGGATCGAAGAGGCGTGAGATGTGCCGTTGTCTCCTTTTCTGAAGCGGGCTTCCATGCCGAAGCCGCCCTGTGCTGCATGAAAATGCACGACTGTTTTGACACGACCGTCCGCTTTGTCGTGACCGGCATCGACAACGACCAGACCAAGCTCCTCACGAACGCGTTCCTCGTGGAAGAGAACCATGCATGAATCTATCCTCCGACTCCTTTCCGCCGTTGCCGACGGCACGGTCTCGGTGGGGACCGCCTTTGAAGAGCTGAAGGATTTCCCCTTTCAGGACCTGACCCACACGAAGATCGATCATCACAGACAGCTGCGCAAGGGGATCCAGGAAGTGATCTTCGGCGAAGGAAAGACCATCGAGCAGATAACCGACATCGTGCGCTCCATGCGGGAGAAAGAGATCGATGTGCTCGCCACGAGGGTCGACGAGGGGAAGGGGAAAAGACTCCTCGAGTCCTTTCCGGACGGTACCTATTTCGAGGCGGCCCGTTGTTTCCACATTCAGAAGGATACGTCCGTCAAAGGGAAAGGGACCGTCCTCATACTCTCCGCGGGCACGAGCGACATACCCGTGGCCGAAGAGGCGTTCGTGGCCTCCACCTTCTTCGGCAACACCACGGAAAGACTTTACGATGTCGGCGTGGCAGGCATCCACCGCCTGTTCCACAACCTCGAAACCCTCAAGAAGGCGCGCGTGATCATCGTGGCCGCGGGCATGGGAGGGGCGCTCCCTTCCATCGTGGCCGGCATCGTCGGGGTGCCCGTGATCGCCATCCCCACGAGCATCGGCTACGGCGCGAGCCTGGGAGGCTTCTCCGCCCTGCTCTCCATGCTCAATTCCTGCTCTACCGTGGCTACCTTCAATATCGACAACGGCTTCGGAGCTGCCTATTTCGCCACCCTCGTCAACCGCCTATGAAGATTCTCTATCTCGACCCCATCCTCGGCATAAGCGGCGACATGACGATCAGCGCGCTCATCGACGCGGGATGCCCCTTTCCCGTGCTCATGGACCTGCACGGACAGCTGCCCGAGGGTCCTGATGAGGGACCGTAAATAAGTAACCAACTCACCACGTCTGCCAAGTTCGGTGACCATACTCGTTATGGCTCACTTTACGGATGTGCGGGGGGGGGCGCTCTTGAAATGTGATTCCTGAGAAGTAACTCCGTTTTGTGGATTAATGACGGCTCGCATAAGAAATTGGTGCAGTATTTACAAGATGTTGGATACGGCATGTTGTGCCGACCTGCTTCAAAGTGAGTTGCTTCTCAGGGATCGCATTATAACTTTCCCTCCTCAGGGAGTAATTGTTGACAAAAGTCCTATTTGAGGCCGAGCCGGCGCCGGATCAAGTCGCAGAGAGAGCTCTTAATTTCATTGTGTCGGGGAACTGGAGCCTTCTTTCCGTTCGCGGGATTAGCATAAATATCTTGGCCGCTGCCATGTCTCTTAAGATAGCAGCCTGCCTCGACCAGTTCCTTCAGGAACTCGTGCCGTTTCGAACGGCAACCTCGATCTGTTTGGTCTGACGTCCCTTTGCATTGGGTTCAACTTCGTCTTCCATCATCAGCGCATAGGCTTCCCTGATGTTGTTTTCCAGGTCGTTTAATGTTTCACCCTGGCTAAATACGCCCGGAACTTCCTTGAGGCGCCCTACGTACCAATTGTCGTCAAGCCAGTATTCAAGGGTAAACAGCTTTGCCATGGTTTCCACCTCCTGCGCGTTTCCCTAGTCTACTTCTTCAAGCTCTATTGGTCAACTAGGACCCTCAAGGGCAAGGCCGCTTGACAACGCCGACAGGAGCAGCATAAATTAGGACCGACGGTGCAAGGGGCGTTATGAAGAGGATACTGGTCGAATGGTTCCACTGCGACGGGAAAGGGTCTGTCTGCTCCGGATGGGAGAAAAACCGGGAGCTGATCGAGAGCACTATCGAGGCCATGCGGCCTTTCATGGGGACAATGCAGGTGCAGCTCGACTTCCGGGAGGTCAGGCTGACCGGAGACGAAACGCAGCGTGCCGATACGGTGAAGATCAACGGCAAGAAGATAGAGGAGCTTATCGACGCGGCTCACGAAACAACAAAGTGCAGCCGCCCGACAAATGGTCGCACCGGCCCGGATCTTGTGCGGGGTTCTTCTCTTCCCGGCGGGAACGCGACTAATCTCTCGGAGATGCTGGTCGATGCTATTCTGAAAGAAAGCGGCAGTTTTGCCCGTTGCGGCTGCGGGTGCAGCCCCGACGATCTGTCCCGCTAAAGGAGTTTTAGATAATGGGCACGTTCAACGCGTATGAGATGAAGAGACTCGCCTATGAGAAGCCGCTTATAGAGAAGGGATACGCGAACCGGACCCTCTACGTCAACCTCTCCGATCAGGATATCGCTATCAAACCGGTGACAGGGAAGATGAAAGAGGTCTTCGTGGGAGGGAAAGGCTTCGACCTGTGGCTCCTATGGCACGCGGTGAAAGGGAGCACCCGATGGAACGATCCCGAGAACGCCATCTGCATCGCCTCCGGCCCCCTCGGCGGCACGCCTATCTATCCTGGTTCCGGCAAGAGCATCGTCACCGCCATCTCCGCTACCACCGGCTCCGTGATGGATTCCAACGTGGGCGGCTACTTCGGTCCCTACCTCAAGTTCTCCGGCTTCGATGCGCTGGAGATCCAGGGCAAGTCGAAAGTCCCGGCAATCATCTTCATCGACGGCATCGAGGAGCAGGTCCAAATCCTGGAGGCCGCGGGGCTGCCCGAGGGGGCCCATGAGATATCGGCGCTGCTGACGGACTATTTCGGCAGGGGAGAGCCGAGGGATATCTCCGTCGTGACGACCGGACCAGGGGCGCGCCATACCCTTATCGGATGCCTCAATTTCTCGTGGTATGATCAAAAGCGGTCGAGAAGCAGGCTCAAGCAGGCCGGCCGCGGGGGCGTAGGGACCGTATTCGCGGACAAAGGGCTCGCGGCCATTGTCGCCCGCTGGCACACGGTCACGCTCTCCACGAACAACCCGGCTGACGCATCGGCGCTGAAAAAGGTCGCAAATCTCCATTCAAGGGAGATCGTGGAGCAGGACCCGAAACAGAACCACATGTCCTCGGTGGGCACCGCCCATCTTGTGAGCATCATGAACGACTACGACCTCCTGCCCGTCCATAATTATCGGTACGGGCGCCACCCGGATGCGGCCGCTATGGGCGAGGAGGTTTTTCGGGGCCTCTTCGACAAGGGCTTTGACGGCTGCTGGATCGGCTGTACACTTTCATGCAGCCACGGGGTGAAGGATTTCGTGCCTGTCAGCGGGCCCAATAAGGGGCAAAAGGTGTTCGTCGACGGGCCTGAGTACGAGACCATCGCGGGGTGCGGATCGAACCTCGGCATCTTCGATCCCCTCTTCGTGGTCGAGATGAACTTCTATTGCGACGCCTACGGCCTCGACTCGATCTCTGTGGGGACAAGCATCGCCTTTGCCATGGAGTGCTTTGAGATGGGTCTCATCAACACGACGCATACGGGCGGGATAGACCTTTCTTTCGGCAACAGGGAAGGCGTCCTTACACTGCTCCACCAGATGGCAAAAGGCGAGGGGTTCGGCGCCGTTGTGGGCCAGGCAGTCCGGAGGATGAAGGAGATATTCAGCCGCAGCTACGGCGCGGACAGCGCCGTTATGGCGGATATCGGCATGGAGGCCAAGGGCCTGGAGTTTTCCGAATATATGAGCAAGGAATCCCTTGCGCAGCAGGGCGGCTACGGTCTGGCCCTGAAAGGGCCGCAGCATGATGAGGCATGGCTGATTTTCCTCGATATGGTGTACAACTTCCTGCCCACCTTTGACAAGAAGGCAGAGGCCCTCCACTGGTTTCCCCTCTTCCGCACATGGTTCGGCCTCTGCGGTCTCTGCAAGCTGCCGTGGAACGACGTCACGCCTGCCGACAACAGAGAGACGGCAGAGCCGGCGAAGGTAATGAAACACGTAGAGTGGTACGCCGAGTACTTCAGCGCGGTGACGGGCAGGAAGGCGACGCCGGACGACCTGATCGCCATGAGCGAAAGAGTGTACAATTTCCAAAGGGTCTTCTGTCTGAAGATGGGCTTTGGCCGCAGGGTCCATGACGCGATCCCTTACCGCGCCATGGGTCCGGTAACCGTCGAGGAGTACGAGTCGAGGGCAGAGCGCTACGACGGCCAACTGAAAGAACTCTACAACCTGAGCATCGAGGGAAAGGAGACGCAGGAGAAGGTGAGGCTCCTCAGGCGGCTGCGCGAGGAGAGATACGAACAGCTCAAGGATGCCGTGTACGAGAGAAGGGGCTGGACAAAGGACGGCATTCCCACCCTTGCCACGGTAAAGCGGCTCGGCATCGACTTTCCGGAAGTCCTGGAAGTATTGAAGGCCCACGGGGTTGCGTGATGGTGAAGGTCGACGGCAAAAACCTGGCCTGGCACGAGGGGATGACCGTCGCCGATCTCCTCAGGGAATTGAACGACTCGTATCCTTATGCATTGGCGCGGATCGACGGTAAGGCCTTCACCGGTCACGAATTTGACAAGGCGCCGGTGCCGGACAACGCGGAGGTCTTTCTGGTACATCTGGTGGCAGGCGGCTAAAGGACCTTGTGGGGGAGTGCGGATGGCGCGTGTAAGGCTGGTCGAGCAGGAGCAATACGCATTTCATTATCCCGTAAGAATTGAGCCGCGGCACCTCAGCATCGGCAACCACCTGGGCAGTGACAATCTCATCTTACTCGCCAGCGCCGCCAGGGCTGATGTCTTTGCCTCGATGGGCCTGACCCAGGTGGACCTCGGCGACGGCGTCACGGGCATCGTCATCGCCGATATGGTCGTCACCTTCAAGGCGGAGGCATTTCTTCACGACGAGATCGTGATCGATACGCATTTCGGCGCGTTCACAGGCCACAGTTTCACGACATTTCAAAGGATCAGGAAAGGCGATAAGGTGCTTGCCCTTGCTGAAACGGGCGTGGCCACCTTCAACTATCGGTCGAGAAAAATCGCCCCGGTACCGGAGCGCGTGCTGCACGCATGCGCGGCGCATTATTCACACACATAGGCCAGCCTGCCTCTCCTGTCGCTTTTTTTGCAATTCGCACCGTTATTTTATATGGTGTGTATAATGGACCCTTGCCTATGACTGACGGCGCCATCCTGAGCATTTCCGGTCTGACGAAAGAATATGATTCTTTCAAGGCGGTCGACCGTCTCTCCTTTTCCGTGAATGAGGGGGAAATAGTCGGTCTCCTCGGTCCGAACGGGGCGGGCAAGACAACTACCATCAACATGATCCTGGGTATCCTGACGCCGACAAGCGGCTCGATCGAGATATTGGGTAAAATGATCGAAAAGCGGAGGTCGGAGATCAGCAAGAAGGTCAATTTTGCGGCCGTTTACGCCCATGTTCCCGCCAACCTCACCGTCCGCCAGAACCTCTACGTCTTTGCCCTTCTCTACGGGATCAAATCTATCAAACAGAGAATAAGCGCCTTATTGCAAGAATTCGACCTCGAGCACTTTGCGGCCACCAAGGCCGGGCTCCTCTCTTCCGGAGAGCTGAGCCGCCTCAATCTCGCCAAGGCGTTGATGAACAAGCCGAAGCTCCTGCTTCTCGACGAGCCGACCGCCTCGCTGGACCCGAGTATCTCACGGCTCGTCCGTGAGAAAATAAGGGAATATGCCGTGAAAACCCCGGCCGGGATACTCTGGACATCGCACAATATGAACGAGATCGAAGCCGTCTGTGACCGGGTCCTTTTTCTGTCCCATGGAAAAATCCTTTTGAGCGGCGATCCGCACACCTTGCCGGCCGCGCACGGAAAAAAAGACCTCGAAGAACTCTTCATCACCGTGGCGCGCGAGCCTGTCTCTTTGAAGGAATGAATAGATGAGTCTTTCGAGGACCCTTGCCATCTTCGTCCGGCAGCTCTTTCTGCTCAAGAGCAATCCCACACGGTTAGTCAGCATTTTTTTATGGCTGATCATCGACATCATCCAGTGGGGTTTCATCAGTAAATACCTCGGCTCATTGGGCGAGGCCACCTTCGGTTTCGTCACCGTTGCGTTGGGGGCTATCATCCTGTGGGAATTCATGAGCAGGATCGAGAACGGGATAATGATGGCCTTTCTGGAGGATGTATGGAGTCAGAACCTCATCAATTTCTTTGCCTCCCCCTTAAAAGTAAGGGAATACCTGAGCGGTCTTATCCTGACGAGCATCACGACCGGGCTGGCAGCCTTCCTGGCCATGGTCGCCGTGGCTGCGGCGGCCTTCGGCTACCACGTGCTGCGCATCGGCGTGGTGCTCCTGCCCTTCATGCTGATACTCCTGCTTTTCGGCGTTGCAATGGGCATCTTTGTCTCGGCCCTGATTTTCCGGCTCGGGCCTTCGGCGGAATGGCTGGGTTGGCCCATTCCCCTGGTGCTTTCGATTTTTGCCGGCGTCTATTACCCGGTCTCGACACTGCCGGCCGCTCTCAGGGCCTTCGCAAGGCTGATCCCCCCGTCATACGTGTTCGAGACCTGCCGTGCCGTGCTTGCCACCGGCAGCCTGCCGGCCGGCTTCGGCTCAAATCTTCTTCTCGGCGCCTTCCTCTCCTTGCTCTATCTGCTCGCGACGTCCCTTCTCTTCGTCCGGGTTTACCGAAGAAACCTCGCAACCGGCAGTATTGCGCGATTCAACGCGGAAGCGCTCTGATACTCAATCCGCATGGACCGGCACGGACGTATTGATGATGGTCGATTTCTTCCACCTTCCCGAAGAGTAGTACGCGAGACTGGCTGTCATCGACGTCACGAAGCTGAGCGTTATGGCCATCCATATCCCCGTGATCCCCAGGCTGGTGCGCGTAAGCAGCCACGCAGCGGGCACCCGCACCAGCCAGAGCGACAGGAGGGTAAAAGCCATTGTCACCATGGTATGGCCTGCACCGTTTATGACGCCGTTCGATATAAACATTATTGCGAGGAATATGTAGCAGGATCCGACGATCCGCAGGTACCCGACGCCTATGTCCATGACCCTGGCGTCATCTCCGAGACCGAACATTCTCAGTATGAGCCTCGAAAGGATAACGACGACCAGCGATATGAAGAGGGTGATGGACGACGTCATGACAATCCCCCATTTGAATACCTCCTTCACCCTTCCGGGCCTGCCTGCGCCGAGGTTTTGTCCTGTGAGAGCGGAAACCGCGATGCTCATGGAGAGGGCGGGCATGAACACGATCATATCTATTCTCCCCGTCGCGCCGAAGGCATTCGTCGCCGCGCTGCCGAAGGAGTTCACGAAGGTCGTCACTACCAGGCTGCCGATGGAAACAAGCGACTGCTGGACTATCGAGGGAAGGCCGATCTTGAAAAGCAGAAAAGTCATGTGGCCGTCGAGGCTGAGTTTCGAAGGACGGAAAGCGATCACGTGGTTCCTGCGATTCAGGTAGAAAATGCTTGCCCCAACCGCCGCAGCCTGCGAGATCAACGTGGCGCAGGCGGCCCCTTTCAGGCCCCAGTGGGGGAACGGCCCGAAGCCGCCGATCAGAAACGGGTCGAGGAGCGCGTTCAGCCCCAGCCCTATGGACATAAACACCATGGGGGTAACGGTATCGCCTATGCCCCTGAGAATGAAATTCGTGAGAAAGCCGAGATAAAAGAGGACCATTCCCGCAAGGTTTATTTTAAGGTAGGCCGACGCCATGGCGAAATTTTCCGGCGGCGTCGCCATAAGCCTCAGAAGGGCGTCACTCGAAAGCACGCCCGCCATCGTCATCACGGCGCCTAGTATCAGGGCCAGCGAAAACGAGTTGCCTACCGCCCTCTCCACCATGCGGTACTCTTTTGCCCCGTAGAACTGCGCGACGAGTATGGTCGTCGCCATCGACATGCCCATGCAGATCCCGACGAGCACGTAGATCACGGGGAAGCTGACGCCTATTGCCCCAACGGCGTTCTCGCCCACCAGATGTCCGACCCAGATGGTATTTACTATGCCGTAGCCGATCTGCATGGCGTTGCCCGCCAGCATAGGGATTGAAAAGAGCAGAAGATGCCTGGGGATGCTCCCTATGGTCAGGTCTTTCCCGAACTTCTTGTCCATTATGTGTCTTTCTTTCGCGTCTGCGGCGTGAGACGCGGCGCCACGGCCGCACTCCGGTTGGCGATCAGGCATCTCTGGTCCTGGCAGGTCATGTCCGCATCCTCGATGCCCAGTTTTTTCATTTCGGCAAGCCGCTTCGCTTTCACCACAACAAACACCGGCCTGTCCGAGTGGAACAAACGCACGACTTCATCCCGATTCAAAAAGAAGCCTTTCGAGTCGGGATACTCTGAGCCCATCTGCAATTCGCCGGTGTACTCGGCAAGATACGTCCTCTTGCCCAGATAGAACGGCAGAGTTTCATCGAAAGAGCCGTAATTGACGACAATCGCGTTGTCTTTGCCCGCCTTGCGCATCGCCGCCGCCAGCCCTTTTGTGGTGCTCAAGCGGTCGATGACATGGCTGTGGAGCATGATTCCTATCACCACGAAAAGGGAGAAGGCGCCCAGCATGGTGAAGAGGGATCTGAACGAACCCATGCTTTTGCGGGCGAGGAAGAAAAGCATGGCGAAGGAGACAGCGGACATCCCCAATGACAGACCCCGAATATCACCGCCTAAGGAGCTGATGCCGGTCATACCGGTGAGGTAGTTGTCGAGGAGGCCGCACCCGCCGGCAAGACCCACGCTTGCGAGAAACGAGAAGAACACGGCATAGACGATAAGCTCGCGTCTCGGGGGCACAGGGCGCTGCCACTGCCCGTCGAAGAGGCAGCCGAGGACGATCGAAAGAGCGGGAAAAAGGGGGAGAATATAGGGAGGCAGCTTCGATCCCGACACGCTGAAGAACGTGAAAACGACGAGGGACCAGATAAGGAGCAGCCGGGTCTCTCTTTTTTGCCAAAAGAGGATAACGGCCCTGGGAATAAATACCGACCAGGGAAACAGGCCCCCGAACAAGACAGGGAAGAAGTAGTAGAGAGGGCCGGACCTGCTGTGCTTTGTCGTCAGAAATCTGAGGACGTGTTGGTCTACGAAAAAGAACCGAGTAAATTCCTTCTCCTTCACACACATGAGGACGAACCAGGGACCTGCGATTACCGCGAAGAGGAGAATCGCCCTTGGTGAAGCCGCCTCCTTCAAAAAGCGCAGGTTTTTTTCAGACCCCAGGAAAAGGAGGACCGAAGCGCCCAGAAGGACGGGCGCAACAGGGCCTTTCGCCAGTACCGCGAGGGCAAGGGCCGCCCAGGAGAGGTAGAGGAAAAGACGCCTTCTTTCCCGGTAGAATTCATAGAAACAGGAAAGAGAGGAGAAGAGAAGAAAGGAAAAAAGCATATCGATCGTGCCGATGCGGGCCATCGCGAAGAAGCCGAAAGAAGTCATGAGCATGAGACCTGATATGAGGCCGGTGCGGACCGAAAACCATCGGCCCGCGAACAGGCAGGTGGCCAGCACGGCCGCGAGGCCGGCAAGGGCGTTGGGGAACCTGAAAGACCACTCGCTGACCCCGAAGAGCTTGTACGACGCAGCGCACGTCCAGTAGAGAAGAGGCGGTTTCTCGAAATAGCGCACGTAATCGAGATGGGGGACGACATAATCGCCCTGCTCGACCATCTCA
>Ga0187854_10001687_pt1 | contig 20781 bp, 18 predicted proteins | sample June2016WEW_6_15_FD_132445 | JGI IMG/M metagenome (GOLD analysis project Ga0187854, IMG submission 132445) | Peatland microbial communities from SPRUCE experiment site at the Marcell Experimental Forest, Minnesota, USA - June2016WEW_6_150 | ecosystem: Environmental > Terrestrial > Soil >...
CCGCATGGCCGACTAGCTCAATGGTAGAGCAACTGACTCTTAAGCCATTGCTCCACCTAAGTGCTTATTTCAAGCGCAATCGTACTGCGTGGGTATAAGTTCTGGTTATGCTAATCTAATCTCTTGAGCGCGCGTCATTGGTGCTTGCTCCGTTAGCAGGTTACTCGAATCGAGTGAGCATTAAATTCCCAACAAGAAGGCTTGTTGTAACCTTGATAAGGACCAATAATATCGTCCAAAAAATAATGGTCCCAAACTTAATCAAAATTGGGATTTACTTAAGTGATTCACTATTTGAATTCAAGTTGTATGCAGCTGTTTATTCGCTGCTTTGGATCAAATCCTCGACTGTGAATAACCCGATCTTCTCATATCCCGCTTGCTCTTTCAGCGCATCCGTAAAACCCCTACGCGAGAAAAGGGTGTACTGGATGTGTTCGATGCCGCTTTCCTGGGTCATCGTGTCTGTTCGACGCTTTAGGTCTTCCAGGATGTTCGTCCCAACCGGGTTGACCGACCATTTGCACTCCCCGACCAATGCAATCTTCCCGGCCTGGTTAATCGCCAGAATATCCAGCTCCGCCTCCCGGCTCCACCAGCCCCCGATCCTTTCAGGCAAAAAAGACCATTTTCCTGCGCGTGCCCCGGCCGCGACGAACTCCCGGGATGCCTCTTCGAAGGCATTCGCGGCGAAGTGATCCAGGTCTGGGCGCACGCGCTGGGCCAGGATTGAGTCAGCTAACCCAAGATCAAGAGAACCCTGGTTGGGGTGAACGTAACGGAACCAGAAGCGCAGAAAATGATCGTCGATCAGGTACAAGCCACGTTTGCTTTTCTGGGGCTGGCTTTCGGTGGCCGGTACCCGGCGGGTGATTAACCTCATTTGCTGCAGGATGTCGAGATACCGAGAGACAGTGGACGCGGACCCGACCCCCGAGGCCTGAGCGATCTCGTTCAGCCGGGTATTTCCCTGAGCAATCGCCCGCAGGAGAGAAAAATAGTTGCGCGGTTCGCGCAGCTCTTCCATGAGAAGCAGGCGTGGCTCGTTGTAGAGTGACCCGGAATGAGTGTCCAGGATGTGCTGGCGAATATTGGACAACAGGTTTTGCCGGTCAGTGAAGGTGGTTAAATAGTAGGGCATGCCTCCAACAACTGCCCAAGCCAGGAACTGCTCTTCAGGTATATATTTTGGATAGAACAGGGCGGAGGAGGGGAGACTGAGTGGCTGAAGCAAGGTGCTTCCGGTGCGCCGGCCGTAAAGCGGGGCTTGATATCCCATGATTTCGGTCTCCATCATGCCGATATATGATCCACACAGGATCAACATGACCTGTGTGTTTTTTAAACGCTCATCCCAGACTTTTTGAAGAATGGATGGAATTACCTTGTTCCCGCTGATAAGATAGGTAAATTCGTCCAGTACCACCACAGGCCGGCCAGGCAGGTCAGCCATGGCACGGAAGGCAGCTTCCCAGGATGGAAATGTAAAGCCTGCCGGTGTTTCAGCATGTCCAATCCCCAGATTTGTTGAGAGAAGTTGGCCAACTGCTCACTGTCGGTACTCAGGGTGGCAATGAAGAAAATATGCGCTTTCCCGGCGCAGAAGGCGCGCAGCAGTTCAGTTTTTCCCACCCGCCGGCGGCCATACAAGACAAATAATTCCGCCCGGTCCGAGCGGTACAGACCTGACAATTGTTCGAGTTCGACTTTTCGATTGATGAACACAACGACTTCCTTAAAAACAAATCACGATTATTATAATCGTGATTTGTTTTTAAGTGTATCATTTTCACAACTGTTTCTCAACAAGATATGGGATTGACTAAATGGGGATTTACATAAGTAATTTACTAAGCAAGAATTATTCAGGAAGTCCAGGGTAGTGCCGAAGTAATATTTTTTTTAAATAAGAATTAATCTGGCCGTTTGATGATTACTGGACGACATAGGCAATTTAAATAGCCCGGATTAATCGGCTGTGCTTCCATTTAGTCACCTCGTGAACAATATTGATACCTTCTGCGGGCCTGGGTCTCCAACCCTTTGGCAGCCATACCGATCTCGCCCGGGCGGGCAAAGGCAGATTGAAGAATATCCATCCCTTTAGAGGAATCAACCTTTTGACCGGCCGCGGCTGGCGTTGCCCGCGACAGGGATTCCAATTATGGAGAACTAGATAATCCAGAGAAAAAGTTAAGAAAAGAGTAGAATGTATACCAATACATTAGGAGTGATACAGAACCCAACGACCACAGGTAATCCCCCCACACAAACAAACTTCAAACCATGTCAAATACTCAGCAATGATTTCTGAGTTGCTTTATACAATATAATACTAAACTAAATAATCTAAATCAATGTAAGAGGAGAACATATGGACATAAAGAATAAAGTAGCTATTATTACTGGATCATCAAGTAACATCGGCAAAGCGACCGCTTTGCTTTTTGCAAAAGCAGGGGCAAAGGTGATTATAAACTCAAATATAAATATTACTGGCGGTCAAGAAGTAGTAAATCACATAGCAAATTTGGGAGGGGAGGCAATTTTTGTGCAGGCTGATGTTTCTAAAGAGCAAGATGTATTACGCTTATTTGATAGAACAATCGATAAATTTGGTACGGTTGATATTCTAATAAATAATGCAGGCGTTACGCTTGGACAACCATTCTTAGAAACAACTGTTGATATTTGGCAGCAAGCATTCGCTAACAATTTGATTTCAGCAGTATTATGTTCCAGGGAGGCAGCAAAAATTATGCTCAAGAAAGAACAGGGCAGCATTATAAATACTGTCTCGGTTAGAGGAATAGAGCACACTGGCCGAGAAGGCATCATGGCATATTCTGCAGCTAAGGCTGGATTAATTAATTTTACAAAAACTTTAGCAAAGGAATTAGCACCTAATATATTTGTGAACGCGATTGCTCCAGGCTTTGTATATACTCATAATTTTGCAGAAATGCCCCAGGAATTAGTAGATTCATTTATTAATGCGACTCTCATTAAAAGATTTATCCAACCAGAGGAAATTGCAGAATCATATTTGTTTTTAGCTCGATCCAATATTATTACCGGTGAGGTTCTAGTTGTTGACGGCGGGTTTACGCTGAAAGTAGCATAATAGTGGTTTTATCCTTGGCAGTGTCTTTATTAGAAACCTCTACTTTGAACCTTTGTACAAGAAACAAACGAATCGAGCTGGGTGACAAAGTCTAGGTTGAGAGAAAGGATAATAACCATCAAGACAAGTAACGGCATAATTCTTTTATTCTCAGCCTCCCTTCTAGCTTAAACATACACTTATCGCCCCCCGATAGAACCCCTTTTTTTATATTAAAAAAGCTTGAGAACTGCTGCTTGACAATGGAATTCTATCTATATATAATACCTCCACATTGTGGGAATGTTGAACAATTCCACAATGTGGTAGTATACCAATAAATTTCCGCTGTCATACCCGATGAGTCAATTTAACTTCCCAGACAATATCTTAAAGGCTGCTGTTAGGCTACCTTTTCCAGAGGCGGTTTCTCTCATTGGTATAGACCAGGCCCGGATAAGGTGTTTCTCAGATTTGAGTGCTTTGTAGAGGATAAGAAAATGGCCCCAAGGGATAATTCTATCGTGACCCAACAGACACAAGTTCCACTGGATAATAAAGTTGAACCTGTTTCGCTGGTTAACATCATCGTAGAGCGCTTTCGACAATCCATCGCTAATGGCACATTCAAACCCGGCGAAAACGTCAATGAGGTGCAATTGGCGGAAAAGATGGGTGTCTCGCGAAACACCTTGCGCGAGGCGATTCGCATCTTGATCGGAGAAGGCTTATTGGAAAAATTACCCAACTACTCTTCAAGAGTACGCATATTATCGCCCGGAAAGGCGGGTGAAATTCTTACCCTACGAGCGGAACTGGAAGGTTTTGCTGCTCGCTTGTTATCTCAAAAACTCACTCCGGAAAAAATCGACAGGCTCCAAAAGATATGGGAGAATCTATTCGAGGCAGCCCAAGCAAACAATCAGTCTTCTTTTTCGCATTGGGATTTTATGCTTCATCAAACGATTGTAGAAATGTCAGAACATGGATTGTTGTGCGAAGCTTGGCTTAAGATAGGCGCTTGGATTCAACTGATGTTTGTTTCCGAGATTCACACCGAAGAGGAAATGATCACAAATGCGATAAATCATAAGAGCATCATTGATGCGATTTTGTCTGGTGATGAACACAAGGCAGAGGAGACCATCAAGAAGGACTTGTTAGACCAACCCGAATTATTGCGGTCGCTCAAGTTTACGAGAGAGAAGTCTTCTGACCAGCCGGGTTGAAGCCAACTTGAATTTCATTCCGACACATTTTTTCGTATAGAAGCGAGGTTAATAAAATGAAAATCGTCTGCTGTTGGATGTATGCAATCGACAAATATGGTTTTCCCCCAAGCATCGAGCATATGTTACAAGCTATACAAGAAGTGGGCGAATTGGGGTTTGATTACATTGAGCTGGAGGGGGTAGGTTTCGACAATTTACAAACGGTAATCGATCATCGCACCCAGATCAAACTAGCCCTTCAAACCGCTAAAGTTGAATTGGCTAATTTTGCCATTGTGTTGCCGGAAATGATCTCCTCCGATCCTAGAGTTGCCAAACGCGCCATGGAACTATTTGAACAAGGCGCTAAAACAGCCGTCTACCTAGGAACTCCCCGAATCTGGATCGACAGCTATTTTCCGCCTGTGGATCTAAAAACCGGGGCGACTATGACCGAAGAGATCAGCTTTGGGCAAGTGTACAGGATTCATATCCCAGAAGGATTCCGTTGGCCAGAGTTTTGGGAGCGTTATGTGGTGACCATCAAGCAGGCCAATCAAATTGCGAAAGCCAACCACCTCGAATTCCTGATCGAACCACGTGTTGGAGAAGTAACCTCGAACACTGATGCTCTATTGCGATTGATGGATGCAGTTGATGACGATAACCTTGGTGCGATATTCGATACCGCTCATTTGCATGCCCAGAAAGAACATTTACCTCTCAGTGTGGAGAAATTAGGCAAACGAATTCGCTATGTCCACGTTGCAGATAACGATGGACGCACCAACAATCATCTGTTGCCGGGAGAAGGGAATATTGATTGGGAAGAGGTTTTCCTGGCGCTCAAGCGACAGGGATTTGACGGATTTTATGCCACTGATATCGAAAAAATGCCGCAATTAGAGCAAAAATTTTTGGAATGTAAGCGCATTTTGGAGCGCTACGGCAGCTCCTTGAACCTGTAAACCAGTGATGAAATCCCATACTCCCCGCCAGAAGGATTGTCAATGATTCCTCAACCAGTTCTTGATGTCAAGTTTGATGATCTCCAGGTAAGCATCTATAAATCGAATCAGGAAATGGGCTTGGTTGCCGCACATCTGGCAAGCGAAGCCATTGCCCAGGCGCTCCATGAAAAGGGTGTTGCCAATGTAATCCTGGCTGCAGCGAATTCTCAACTCACTTTCCTGGAAGGACTCAGAGCAGAAACCGATATTGACTGGCCGAAAGTAAATTTTTTTCACATGGATGAATACATTGGGCTCGAACCAGGCAATTCGGCCAGTTTTTCCCAGTTCCTGCGCCGGAACTTCATGGATTTTATCCACCCCAGAACATTTTTTACGATCCCGAGCATGGGGAAAGACCTGGATGCGATATGCAAAGACTACGAGAAATTGTTACATTCCAACTCGGCCGATGTCTGTGCAATGGGGATTGGGGAGAACGGCCATATTGCCTTCAATGATCCGCCATATGCAGATTTTGATGACCCTGTATGGGTAAAAGCTGTACAGATTGATGATGTCTCGCGCATGCAGCAAGTCAACGAAGGTCACTTTCCCAGTATGGACCTGGTTCCTAGACACGCGATTACCTTGACTATCCCGGCGTTATTGGCTGCTCAGAAGATTCTTGTGATTGTACCCGAAGCTCGCAAGGCAGATGCAGTATATCGCAGCCTCCATGGTCCTATTGTTCCATCTTGTCCGGCGTCCATATTACGGAAAGCACCTCAAGCACGGCTTTTACTGGATCAAGATTCAGCCGCGAAAAGTTTTCCGGGAAACGTCCAGAATAAGTGAACCCGCATCAAGCCAGAGATAGTTCCCTAAGAATAATCGATGACGCTAAATTTCTTTGATTGCAATTGTTCGATAGGCCGATTTGCAGTCCCGCAGCCAGGATCAATATTCACACCCGGCGAGTTGATAGCGGAAATGGATTATGTAGGTATTAATCAAGCACTGGTATATCATGCTTGGGCACGGGAATACAGCCCTGCTAAAGGCAATTCCCGGTTAATTCAAGAAATTGCCGGTCAGACACAGTTGACGCCCTGTTGGGTTGTCATGCCTCATCACACAGGTGAATTTCCCCCGCCTGCCCAACTGATATCTATGCTGGTGGCGAAAGGCGTAAAAGCTGTACGCATCTTTCCATCCAGTGCCTTTCATAACTGGAGCTTGAGCGAATGGTCATCGAAACCATTAATCAGCGAACTGGCAGCCTGGCGTGTTCCTATGTTCGCCAGCTTCAACCAGGTCAGCTGGGACAATATCCATACTTTGGGAAAAGCTTTCCCCACTCTGCCAATTGTCGTCACCGAAGTCCGTTATGAGGAGCTCCGCCATCTTTATCCTTTGCTGGAAGAACTGCCCAATTTGCATATCGATCTGTCCTGGACAATCGTCCAGTTCGGGCTGGAAGCATTGGTCGAGCGATTCGGGCCGGAGCGCTTTCTTTTCGGAAGCCGGATGCCGATCTTTTCAGCCGGACCGGCGCTGTGCTACCTGCAGTATGCCGATATAAAGGACGAAGACAAGCAATTGATTGCAGGCGACAACCTTCGCCGGTTGCTGGGCTGGCCGGACCTAATTTCTAGTAATTAAGTATACCCAACCGAAGGAAGATGAAGAGCTTGAATCACCTGGCACCTATCCTCATTAACCGCTTCAAAGATGAACCCATCCTGGCGCGTGCCCGGCAGGGATTGCCGCAGGAAGAATTAATCATTGATGCACATGGCCATCTGGGCGACTGGTTGCAATTCTATATTCCCCGCACAGATGCAGCCAGCATTGTAGACGGGATGAACCGATGTGGTATCAAAGCTATTGCTATCAGTGGAATGTTGAGCATTGGCCCGGATTATAAAGCCGGCAACCAGGCGGTCGCGGACGCCGCGGATGCTTTTCCTGGACGTTTCCTGGGATATGTCACTGCCAATCCCAATTATCCAATCGATGAAGTTGAGCAAGAATTGGAATACTGGCTAACGAATCACCCCTGGATGCGCGCAATTAAACTGCACCCAAGTTATCACGAATACCCGATCACCGGCCCAGGTTATCGCGTCGCTTTTGAAGTGGCTGCCCGGCACCGGGTACCCGTGTTAGTACACACATGGGGCGCAGGTGAAGAAAACTCATTGTGCGGTCCGGCGATGTTCGCGAGTCTGGCCGAGGCGTATCCCGAAGTAAACATTTTGTTGGGACACGCCGGTGGGCTGCTACCGGGCTATCGTGCTGCGGTCGCCGTTGCCCAAAGCCACCCAAATATTTACCTGGAAACCTGCGGTTCTTTTCAGGCAATGGGGATGGTGGAATTCCTGGTTGCCGGTGTGACCAGCGAGCGCGTGCTATTTGGATCGGACGCATGCTTTCTTGCTCAAACCGCCGAGCTGGGGCGGGTGGCTTATGCCAAAATCAGCACTGAGGACAAACGCAACATCCTGGGTCTGAATGCTGCAAAGTTGTTTAATTATACAAATCCTTTTAATCCAAAATAAACTGCGGAGGAAATGATGAATTCGTGCGATCGGATTCGAAAAACCATAGCGCACACCCCGGCTGATCGACCTCCCGCTGATGGATCTTTTTCCCCGAAAGTATGGCAGGCTTTGCGTGCTCATTTCAAGATCAATGATGATGAAGAAGTCCTTATCGCTCTGGGTATTGATTTCAGACAAGCTGTCTTGGAGCCTTCCAACGAATTTGCAGCAAAGGCTGTACCAGCGCCCGTACCTGCCGAAGGCGTAGGCGTTGGCTTGAAGAATTTAGTTCACATCCTGCCGAATGGTGAATTTGAAGACGATCGGGGTATTCGCCGTATGGTTGGCAGTACGGGAGAATATTTCCGCTTTACACATCATCCTCTGAGCGACGCCGATCGTCCTGAAGCATATACCTTTCCCGACCTGGATCTCCCAGAACGCTACGATCACATCCGCAGACAGGTGCAAAAGTTCAAGGATAAATATATGATTGAGATCGAGACCGGGAATATCTTTAGAGATGCGTGGGAGCTGCGTGGTTTTGATGCATTTCTGATGGATACGCATCTCAACCCAGATTTTGTCTCCCGGCTTCTTGACATAATTACCGAAGTTAAAATTTCTGAGGTTACCAGACTGATCAAGGCTGGTGTAGACATTGTCCAACTGGTCGGAGATGTCGCGAGTGAACAAAGCATGCTAATCTCGCCTCGCTGGTGGCGCGCTGAAATTAAGCCGCGGCTTGCCCAGGTCATTGCGGCTACCCGCCGTCCGGGCATTTATTATTACTTTCACAGTGACGGCGCCATGCAAGCAGTTCTTCCAGACCTGATCGAGATTGGCTTTGACATCGTGAACCCTATGCAACCGGAATGCATGGATGTTAATGCCATCAAACGCCAATATGGTGCTCAGTTCACCATGCACTCGACTTTATCTTCGCAACATACCCTGCCATTTGGCACTCAACTTGACGTTCGGGAAGAAGTTCGTGCCCGCATACGTGATTGCGGATCGGATGGAGGCTTGGTTTTGGCTCCCTCCAACAGCGTTCAATCCGATGTACCTTTGGATAACCTTCTTGCAGTTTATGACGAAATCAAAACTCCAAGATTGTAGTCGAGGCTTGAGGATTCAACATAAAAGAATGAAGGAGAGAAAATGACTTTGAGATTTGGGATCATAGGCGCAGGCAATATCGCTCCAATTCATGCCGTTGCGATTAATAGTATTGAAGGCGCGGAATTGTTGGCCGTTGCCGATAGCAATCCAGAGCGAGGCCAGGCACTAGCCGACAAATTCGGCGGAACACCTTATACCGATTACCACGATTTGCTAGCTCGCAGCGATGTGGATGCCGTCACCATCTGCCTACCACCCTATCTACATGCTCCGGTTACACTCGATGCAGCCGCCGCAGGTAAGCATGTATTGTGTGAAAAGCCGATGGCTATTTCTTTGGCTGAATGCGATGCAATGATCGCAGCATGTGAAAAAGCTGGGGTAACGTTAGGAGTCGTCTTCCAGGGTCGCTTTGAACCTTTGGCGCTCCAGCTAAAAACCGCCATTGATTCAGGGGAATTAGGCCAGCTTTTATGGGTCAGCGCCAACACCTTCTGGCACCGGACAGATGCATATTATCGCTCCGGGGATTGGCGCGGCATCCTAGTTAAAGAAGGGGGCGGAGTCCTGATGAACCAGGCTATCCATGCCGTAGATCTGCTGCTTTGGCTGGCGGGCACGCCTGCTCGTGTGACCGCTCAAATACGCACTCTAAACCATAAAATCGAAATCGAAGATTGTGCATTTGCGAGCATGGAATATGAAAATGGTAAACTTGGCGTCATCCAGGCGACAACAATCTCGATTCCCGGATACCCAGAGCGCCTTGAGTTCTACGGAACGCAGGGCAGCGCGATCTATCATAAAGGTCAAGGCCGATTGGAATGGCATTTCCTGGATGTAGATAAAGATCACACAGATTCATCAGAAGCAAGCAATGGAGCAGCACGTCCGATGGATATTTTACCCACTGCACATATCGCCCAATTCAAAGATTTTGTAAAGGCTATCAAGGAGAAACGACCTCCCGCGATAACCGGACAAGACGGACGGCTTAGCATTGAGTTGATAAAAGCCATCTATCGGTCATCTCAGAAGAACACACCTATTGCTTTGCCTCTGCTGTCCACAGAATAAACAACATCACCTGGCAGCCGCTGGCAATTTCTCACACCTCCAAAGGCCACCAGGTTGGAGCAAAAGAATAAACGAAAGATAAAGAACGAAGGAGCAGCATATGTCAGTACAAGATAAATTGGCCCTGTTGGGCGGGAAAAAAGCAGTCCAGAAAGAGTATAAAGAACGCTGGCCGATCATTGGCGAGGATGAGGTCAATGCAGCCGTTCAGCTCATGTTGAATGGCGAGCTTTCCATTGCAGATGGCAGCGGCATCCTGGATGAGTTTGAGAATAACTTTGCCCATTATCATGGCGTGGATTACGCTCTGGTTCAGAACAATGGCACATCTGCCCTGCACGCCGCCTTTTTCGCTGTTGGTGTCGGCCCGGGAGACGAAGTACTTGTGCCCACTTATACCTGGCCATCCACAGCGAATGCAGTCCTTTCCTGCAACGCGACCCCTGTCTTTTGCGATATCGAAGCCGGATCGCTTTGTATCGATCCAACCGACATGGAAAGTAGAATAACACCTGCAACCAAAGCAATCGGTGTGGTCCACATATGGGGTTATCCTGCGGATATGGATGCAATCATGGAGATTGCCAGGAAGCATAACCTCAAGGTCATCGAGGATGCAGCCCATGCGCACGGGGCCACTTATAAAGGACGCAAAGTCGGCACCATCGGGGATATTGGATGTTACAGCCTTCAAGCCAGTAAGATGATCGTTGGCGGCGAGGCTGGGATAGCGATTACCAATAACCCTGAATATTTCGAACGCATGTTGGTGCTTTCCCATTATGGCGGACGGATTGAAAAGGATCAAATCACTGGAAAGTATAGCGACTACTCCTATACCGGCCTGGGGCCAAAATACCGGGTGCATCCTTTAGCGGCAACAATTGCGAACCTCCAGTTCAAACACCTGGACGAATGGATTGAAATGCGCAGAACAAACCTGGATTATCTTTCAGATGGCTTGCGTGGCTTGCGTGCAATTGAACCATTTTCCATTGCGCCGGATTGTACTCGTGGCGCCTACTATGGATATCGAGTCACTTACCATCCGGAATTTCTTAACAACCTACCCACAAGCCGGATCGTTCAGGCACTTCAGGCCGAGGGCGTGGATGCGAATTCCGAACGCTATAGGTTGCTACACCGCCAAATGTTATATCAGGGTGCAAGGCATTATGAGCAGGTTACGGGTTATAAATGGCCTTACGCGCCAATACGAGAGATCAAGTACCAAGACAGTGACTTCCCGGTCGCCGTAAGCATCCATCCTAACTTGATCAGTTTACCGACTTTTACACTACCCTGTCGCGACGTACTAGATCAGTACATCGAGGCATTTCACAAGGTAGTAGAAGGTGCAGAACAATTAGCGTCTTGAGGTTGTTAATGGTTTTTATGGTCTTTGCAAATGAATAATCTCCCTTATGAAAACGCTGAAACCCGAGCCAGTATTGTAAAAGAGCAGTCAGATAAACATTGGAAGTCCCAGATACCTTTTATACGAAAGGAATTTCGCTATGGACCCGATTCTCAAGGAAATCTACCAGAATATTCTCGACGGTCAACAATCAGAAATGGGTATAAAAATACAAGCCGCCCTCGAAAGTGGCATTCCGCCGAAAAAGATCCTGGACGAAGGGATGATTGCCGCGATGGCCGAAGTAGGCCGTCTATTCGAGGCCGGTGAATTCTACGTGCCGGAAATGCTTATCTCGGCACGTGCCATGCAAACCGGACTGAATGTGCTCAAACCGCACTTGAAAGAGGCAAACGTTCAATCAGCCGGTAAAGTCGCCATTGGCACGATCAAGGGTGATTTACACGATATCGGGAAGAACCTGGTGGCGATGATGCTGGAAGGAGCCGGTTTCGAAATCCTCGACCTGGGCACCGATGTCCAGTTCGAGAAGTTCGTCACAGTTGCTGATGATGTGGATGTAATTGCCCTCTCGGCGCTGCTGACCACCACCATGCCCGGCATGAAAACTGTCATCAATTCTCTCCAGGTGGCCGGGAAACGTGAAAAGGTCAAAATCATCATCGGCGGCGCACCGGTCACCCAGGCTTATGCCGATTCCATTGGGGCGGATGGCTATGCATCGGACGCCAGCCGCGCTGTTGCGGTCACGATGTCCCTGCTCGCCAGTAAATGACATTCAAGCCTGAGTGGTAATAACCCGCAGGCTAAAAACTATTTTGCGAATTCAGGGCGCGGATCCAGATACTTTGCATACTAAACGCCGGATAATTATTAACTCTGCATCGTTGGGTTGGCTCATGGGCACCAATCTCCTTGAGAGAAGCTTTTCCCTTAACTGTTGCTTATTCCAACTGGTTCAAGGTCAGCCCCATAGGGAATGAACGGAGTATTCCCACATGGTCAGATGCATTATTAATAAAAAAGGATATGATGAAACCAATTATTGAAATGAAGAAGAACGATCTGTCGATCAGTATTTATCAGACCAATAAAGACATGGGCTTGGCTGCCGCCGAAGAAGCTAAAGATGTGATTCAGAAAGCCATCCAGGTCCAGGGGTATGCTAATATTATTATTGCCACGGGAAACTCACAACTTACTTTCCTGGACGCTCTCAGTCAATCGGGTGGAATTGATTGGACAAAGGTGAATATTTTCCACATGGATGAATATGTGGGGATTGATCCCAATCATGCGGCCAGCTTCTCTAAATTCCTGCATAAACACATTATTGATATCGTTAAGCCGCGGGATTTTTTCGCAGTTCCAGGAGGGGCGAAAGACATTGAAGAGGCTTGCAACGAGTATGAAAAGCTGCTGCGAGAGAACTTGGCTGATTTATGCGCCTTGGGAATAGGCGAGAATGGTCACCTGGCATTCAATGACCCGCCATTGGCCCGCTTTGATGACCCGCGCTGGGTCAAGGTCGTGCAGTTGACCGAACCGTGCAAGCGCCAACAAGTTGGGGAAGGGCACTTCAAATCTGTTGACAAAGTACCCAAGACTGCCATTACTTTGACAATTCCGGCGCTGCTGGCCGCGCAGCGGGTGCTGGCGATTGTGCCCGAGGCTCGCAAGGCCGAGATCGTTTACCAAACCTTGACCGGATCGATTGATCCAAGTTGCCCATCATCCATCCTTCGCCAGACCGCCCACGCTCATCTTTACCTTGACGCAGATTCAGGTTTTCGGGTGCTGGGTTTGTGATAAGAGGCGGATTTTGGAACAATTACTGCCCCTTAGCTCGAAATTGAGTGATCAAAATATGGTATGGCGATTAGAAATAAGGATATTGTTATGAATTCAAAAGAGCGCATGCTGGCAGTGTTTAATGGCAATCTCCCTGATCAGATACCCACCGGAGAGATAGGAATAGATTATCCAATCACAGAAGCTGTTCTTGGTCACCGAACATATTACCGGGCAAAGCATCACGAAAAAGAAGCGCTGTGGGCTGGCAAACGCGATGAGGTGGTGGAAAGTCAGAAGCAGGATCTGGTCGCGTTGGTTAGAAAATTGAAGTGGGATTTCGTACCGGTTTTTTTTACTTACGCTGCTGGTAATCGCTATGCGCCTGTTGAAATAATCGATAAGTCAATTTGGAAAGATTCATTTGGCCGTACATGGAAATATTCAGAAATCACGGAAGATATCCTGTGTGTGGACATGCCCCAAATTGACGATGCGGCTATCGAGACCTTGCAAAAACCTTTTACCCCAAACGAGTCCCAATTGGAACTTGTCCGATATATCGTGGAGACACTGGGCAAGAGTCATTTTATTATTGGACGCACGTCGATCGAGCTGCGGGATGCGGAGCCATTCATAGGCGGAGCTCCGGTGGATGGCACCTTTCCCGAGGCTTACGGCGGTTTGATGATGAATATGGTGGATTTTTCGATACGATTGATGGATGATAAGGTTTTTATCCAACGGCTGCTTGCAGCAACTACTGAACGGAGCACCCAGGTTTCTCTGGAGTTAGTAAATGCTGGTGTAGACGCGATTGTTATGGATACCGATTACTGCCACCAGAAAGGTCCCTGGATTTCACCCACCAGTTTTCGCGAGATCGTCTTCCCATTATTAAAAAAGCAAATTGATGCAATCCATAAAGCCGGAGCCTATGTTATCAAACATACTGACGGGAACATCTGGCCAATCCTGGATATGTTGGTAGATGCTGGTATTGATGGATTGCACGGCATTCAGCCAAGCGCCGGGGTGTCACTTCAAGCGCTGAAGCAACGCTATGGCTCGCGTCTGGTCCTGTTCGGAGCAATGGAAGGGGAGCACTTGATTAACGACCAGCCATCAGAAATCAGAGATTTAGTGAGGGAACAAATCCTGGAGGCTAGCCAGGGCGGTCGCTATGTACTCACAAGCTCCAACTCAGTCCAGTTTGGTACTCCTCCCCAGAACTACCTGGCTATGCTGAACGCTTTAGAGGAGTATGGGAAGTATGGTTAATAGAAATGCGATATCCAGGATTGTTTTTCCTGATTCTAAATCAGTGCATTCATCAATACGATTTGAATTCTGACAGCCGACTTATTATTTAGAAAAAACAGCATGACCAATAATAACTTCCATCTGACCTCGGCTAATCTCACCTTCTCCCCCCTTTCGCTAGTCACGCAAAACTGCTTGGAATATGGATTGGCGCAAAGTACCGGGGGTGCGCGGCTGGCCGTGCTGGCATCTCCAGAATCACCCGCCCAGAATGACTTCGAGGGCGAACGCTCCGAACTAAGCGGACAGACTCTGCTACTCGGAGTGCTCAGCCCGCATAATGCCGCCGCACTGCGCGAACACCTGGCATGGTTGCAGCCATGCCTGCTGGGATTGCGTACCTCGGCCGGCATGGGTGACCGGATTGGGCTGGCCACCCCTGGCCATGTGCGCGCTGTACGCGCTACCGGGGGAAGAATCGCTCCAATCTTCGCCCAACAATCGATGCGTGAGATGACTCGGACCGGCCGTAGCCCCCAGCAGGTGCTGGACGATGCGACCTGGGGCATATTTCAGGAAGGCTGGCGGGAGGGCGTCGGCGCGGACGCTGACCACCTCAAAACTCCCGAAGATATCAATGCCTGCTTTGCGGCTGGTTTCACCTTCTTCACCATCGATCCCGGCTCGCATGTGGATAACCGGGCCGAGACTGCCAGCTTGAGTGAATTGCGCGAACTGTCCGCTGTATTGCCCGCCAACCTGCAGCCGCATGCGAGTGGTCTACTGAACCGAACGTTCACCATCGAGGGCTTCTTGCTGCACTTCGACGAAGCGATCCTACTCAAGGCAGCCATCAAATACGGGCAAGCCATCGGGCACGTTGCCGCAATGTATCACCACCTTGTCCAAGTGGCCGGATCGCGGCCCTTCGAACTGGAAGTCTCAGTCGACGAGACCGAGCAACCCACCTCGCACGCTGAGCACCTTTACATTGCCAGTGAGCTGAAGCGGTTGGGGGTCAAGTGGGTCAGTCTGGCGCCGCGCTTTGTTGGGGCCTTCGAAAAAGGCGTGGATTACATCGGCGACTTAGCCACCTTCGAGGCCGACCTGGCAGGACACGCTGCCATCGCCCGCCAGTTTGGATCTTACAAGCTCAGCTTGCACTCCGGCTCGGACAAGTTCAGTATCTACCCGATCGTCCAGCATCATACGCACGGCCTGGTTCACCTGAAGACCGCCGGCACCAGCTACCTGGAGGCCCTGCGTACCATAGGTGACATCACCCCGGCTTTCTTATGTGAGATCTACAGCTTTGCCCGGGAACGTTATGAAACCGACAAAGCCAGCTACCACGTTTCGGCGCAACTGGGACGCGCCCCCTTGCCGGAGGCCGTCCGCGATTGGTCAGGCCTGCTCGAGCAGTTCGACACGCGCGAGATCCTGCACGTCACCTTCGGCTCGGTGTTGACCGAGAAGACAGTTGACGGTGCCTGGCGTTTTCGTGACCGGCTGATGAATTTTCTGCGCGCCAACCCGGAGATTTATGCCTCCAACCTTGAAAAACACTTTGTGCGGCACCTGACTCCGTTCCAACCAAAGGAAGGATAAACATGAACAATCAGAAAATCAATAACAATTTCAACCTCACTGGCCAGGTTGCCGTCGTTACCGGCGGTGCGGGTGTGCTCTGCTCCGCCCTATGCCGGATGCTGTCCGCCGAGGGCGTGAAAGTTTCTGTTCTGGATCTTAATGCCGGGGCGGCTGAAAACCTGGCCGCGGAACTCCGCTCGTCCGGCGGCGAAGCCATCGGCCTGGCCTGCAACGTACTGGATAAGGCCAGTATCGAAGCAGCAGCAGAGCAGGCCCTGACCGCTTTTGGGCGCGTGGACATCCTGCTCAACGGCGCGGGTGGCAACAAACCCCAAGCCACCACCAGTGCTGATACGTCGTTTTTTGACCTGTCCGCGGATGCCCTGCGCTGGGTTCTTGATCTGAACCTGATGGGCATCATCCTGCCGAGCCAGGTATTCGGTAAAATCATGGCGGACCAAAAGAGCGGCGTCATCCTCAACTTCTCATCCATGAACTCCTACCGCCCGCTCACCCGCATCCCGGCCTACTCGGCCGCCAAGGCTGCGGTGAGCAACTTCACCCAATGGCTGGCAGTCCACATGGCCCAAAATTATTCCCCGGATATTCGCGTCAACGCCATTGCGCCCGGGTTTTTGGTCGGTGAGCAGAACCGCCGCCTGTTGCTTAACGAGGATGGCTCACTCACTCCGCGCGGCCAGGCGATCATCGACCATACCCCGATGGGCCGCTTTCAGGTCCCCGAGGATCTATTTGGGACCGTGCAATGGCTGCTCTCCCCTGCTTCGGCCCTGGTCACCGGAGTAGTTGTGCCGATTGACGGTGGGTTTGCCGCCTTCAGCGGAGTTTGACGATCCACTATGGACATCCTATCTGCTCAAGCAATCGCTGCCTCCGGGCTGCTCTCTCCCGAAACAATCCGCGGGACACTTGAAAAAGGTCTCGTCGGAAAGTTCACCGGACAGAATGTATTGGTATTGATCCCCGACCACACGCGTTCCCTGCCGCTGCCGTTTCTCTTTCGTACTCTTGTTAAAATCCTGCACGATGCAAAACGACTTGATTTTATGGTTGCCCTTGGCACGCATCCGCCGCTGAACGAGGATAACCTGAATAAACTGGTTGGAATTAAAGCAGAAGAACGCCTCTCCCTACTTGTAGGGGGTAGGTCTCAGCCCCCCCCCTACCAGGTCAAAATATTGAACCATGCCTGGGACGATCCGACCGCGCTGACGACCATCGGTGCCATGGAAGCGGATGAGATCAAGGCCGTTGCCGGGAATTGCTGGCACTCGTCTTTGCCAGAGCATGTGGAAATCCGCATCAACAAAGCCGCGCTGGAGTACGATGCCATCCTCATTCTCGGTCCGACCTTCCCGCATGAAGTGGCCGGCTTTTCAGGCGGGGCAAAGTACCTGTTCCCGGGCATTTCCGGCCCGGAGATGATCAACGCCACCCACTGGCTGGGTGCGCTCTCGGGGGTGATAGGCACGATCGGAATCAAGGATACCCCGGTGCGTGCCATGATCCATAAAGCTGCCGCGCACCTGGCGACGCCGGTTACGCTTATCGGTCTGGTGGTAGTGGAACATGGCCTGGCAGGTCTGTTCATCGGGGACCTGATTAAGGCCTGGAGCGCGGCCGCCGACCTGTCGGCCCAGCTTCACATCGCCTGGGTCGATAAGCCCTATCAACGCGTGCTGTCCTGCGCTCCGGCCATGTACGACGAGCTGTGGACAGCCGCCAAAGCCATGTACAAGCTGGAGCCGGCGGTCGCCATCGGCGGTGAAGTAATCATCTATGCCCCGCACCTGGATGTGGTCAGTCACGTGCATGGCAAATATATATACGAGATTGGATATCACATCCTGCCCTATTTTTTGCAGGATTGGGAGCGCTTCAAGCACGTCCCGCTGGGTGCGCTGGCGCACAGCACCCATTTGCGCGGCTCGGGCGTGATGGACGGAAGCATCGAAAAACCAAACGTGCGCGTCATCCTGGCAAGCAAGATTTCTGCCGAAGACTGCGCCCGTTTGAACTTGGGATACCTCGATCCTGCAAAGGTGAACGTGGATGAATGGAAAGACCGTGAGGATGAAGGCATTCTCTACGTTCCCAGAGCTGGTGAGATCTTATACAGATTAAAAACCTGATATCGTCAGTCCTTTTGGAGAGACTTAATGCAAAAAGCAAACTTTGGATTCATGGGACTGGGCGTCATGGGTCACATGCTGGCGCTCAACATGGAGCGTCACGGTTTCCGCGTGGCCGGTTATGACCTGGATGTCGAAAAGGTGAACGCCTTCGGCACGAAATATCCCGGCAAGAACCTGGTCGCCTGCGCCACCCTGGACGAGTTCCTAGCCGCGCTGGAACTACCGCGCCGCATCATGATGATGGTCCCGGCCGGGAAACCGGTCGATGTTGCCATCGCCAGCCTGCACGACGGGCTTGAGCCGGGCGATCTGCTGATTGACGGCGGCAATACCTTCTTCCTGGACACTGAGCGCCGCTCAAAGGAACTGGAAGCCAAAGGTATCATCTACATCGGCACCGGTGTAAGTGGTGGTGAATATGGGGCACTGTGGGGTCCGGCCATCATGCCCGGCGGCCAGCCCGAAGCCTGGCAGTTGGTCAAACCCATTTTCGAGGCCATCAGCGCCCGGGTCGGGGATGAGCCGTGCGTGGCCTACATGGGGCTGCGCGGTGCTGGCCACTACGTCAAGATGGTTCACAACGGCATCGAGTACGGCGACATGCAGCTCATCGCTGAAGCCTACGATATCCTGCACCGCGGCCTGGGGCTGGACAATACCCGCCTGCACGAGGTATTCAGCGACTGGAACCGCGGCGAGCTCGAGTCGTACCTGATCGAGATTACCGCCGACATCTTCACACGAACAGATACGGTAACTGGCCATGCCATCGTAGACTTGATCCTGGATGAAGCCCAGCAGAAGGGCACCGGCAAGTGGGCCTCGCAGAATGCCCTTGACCTGGGCGCCCCCATCCCAACCATTAACGCCGCAGTGGAGAGCCGCATCCTCTCGGCCTATAAGGACGAGCGTATCGCCGCATCGAAGGTGCTGATCGGACCCGAACCCGGCATCTTCGCCGACCCGGAGATGGTCATAGGCTGGGTGGGGGAGGCTCTGTACGCCGCCAAGATCTGTTCCTACGCCCAGGGCTTCGGCCTGATGCGACTGGCGGACAAAGAATACGGATATAACCTGAACTACGGCGAGATCGCCCGCATCTGGCGTGGCGGCTGCATCATCCGCGCCCGCTTCCTGAATGATATCCGCCAGGCTTTCGAACGCACCCCCGATCTGGCCAATTTGATGATGGATCCCGAATTTTCACAGGCAATGAACACCCGCCAGTCTGCCCTGCGCAAGATGGTGGCGTTGGCAGCCGAGAGCGGTATCCCGGCGCTGGCCTTCAGTTCGGCGTTGGCGTATTATGATGCCTACCGCAGCGCGCGCCTGCCCGCCAACCTGACCCAGGCGCAGAGGGATTATTTTGGGGCACATACCTACCGGCGCATCGACCGCGCGGGTCCCTTCCATACGGAGTGGACTGCTTAGCATGTCGTTGCGATAAAGTTAAATAAGAGCGAGTGGAGCAATCTCATGGATTGTGAGGGGATTGCTTCGGATTGAGTCTCGACACGCCCAGACCACCACGGAGCCACTCGGCCATCAGTCTGAAGCAATAACACGATACGAAATGGAGTAACTATGAATTACGGCCTCAATATCCTTCCCAACGGTGCGCTGGACTTCCTCTCCCTCGGCGCGCTGGTGCACCGGCTTGACCCGGGCATTGTCCCCTTCCGCAAAGCAACCGAGTGCCAGATCCACGTTAGCGGCGGCGAGTTCAATTGTGCCGCCAACCTGTCGGACTGCTTTCGCCTGAAGACCGGAATCGTCACCGCCATGGTGGATTACCCCATCGGTGACCTGATCGCCGAGCGGGTGCGGGCGATGGGTGTCAAGCCTTTCTATAAGCAGTTCAAGCATAACGGTGTCAATGGCCCCAACATGGCCACCGTCTATAGCGACCGCGGCCAGGGTGTACGCGCCCCGGTGGTATTCTACAACCGCTCGAACGAAGCCGCCGCACAGCTCAAGCCAGGTGACTTCGACTGGAATGTCCTCTTAGCTGGTGGCGTGCGCTGGTTCCATAGCGGTGGCATTTTTGCGGCATTGTCGGAAACGACGGGTGAATTAATCATCGAAGGGATGAAAGCTGCCAAGGCCGCCGGGGCAGTGATATCCTTCGACTTGAACTACCGTGCCAAACTGTGGAACATCTGGGGTGGACAGGAACGCGCCCAATCGGTTATCCGCCGCATCGTAGAAAACGTGGATGTGCTGGTCGGCAACGAAGAAGACCTCCAGCTTGGACTCGGGGTTCCGGGACCGGAAGCAGGCTCCCGGTCAAAACTCGATCCGAGCGCCTTCTTTGGTATGATCGATAAGGTGGTGGGCAAGTTCCCACAGGTCAGGGGGGTGGCCACAACTTTGCGGGATGTTCACTCGACCAACCGGCATTCCTGGGGCGCGGTAGCCTGGATCGACGGCAAGACCTACGTCTCTCCGACCTGCGAGCTGGACATTTACGACCGCGTCGGGGGTGGGGATGGGTTTGCGTCAGGCTTTTTCTACGGCCTGCTGAACGGCGAGCAGGAGCAGGAGGCAGTGAACCTGGGCTGGGCGCACGGCGCGCTGCTGACGACCTTCCC
>Ga0187854_10001691_pt1 | contig 20747 bp, 16 predicted proteins | sample June2016WEW_6_15_FD_132445 | JGI IMG/M metagenome (GOLD analysis project Ga0187854, IMG submission 132445) | Peatland microbial communities from SPRUCE experiment site at the Marcell Experimental Forest, Minnesota, USA - June2016WEW_6_150 | ecosystem: Environmental > Terrestrial > Soil >...
AACACCGCTGTTGTTGGCTGCGGCGTTGCGCGGCCGGGGCCTGTAGAGGCTTGGGCGGAAATGTCAGGGCACAGCTTCAGCCGCGCCGAATGGCGGACTTGCACTCCGCTATGGTCTTAGCCGCTGCTCCCGCGCTGTGGGATCAGGGCCTGAAAGGCCTTAGTGCCGGGGTTGCCCCGAGGGTGGCATCCGCCACGGCCGGAAGCCGTGGTGTAGCGACCCCTCATGGCAGGAAATTTCGTTATCACACAGCTTCTGTAGGCGGGGCGCGATTCCAGGCCGTTTCAAAGTGAGTTAACAGCGGCAGCGTCGGAGAATCAAGTTGTGGTCAGGCAGGGGGTGGTGCTCCTGGGGCGTCGCCGGGGACCGAAACCGGGGGAGTGCGGCGAGGGTAGCGCCGCGCTCCACTCCGGCGCCGAAGGAGGGTTCTGAGCCATGGATGCAAAGGGGCAAGTCGGTGCAGTGGCCGGCGAAGTCTGGCGTCTGCTCGACCAAAGTGGGCCGCTAACGCTGGTGCAACTGAAGAAAAAACTGAACGGCAGCAGTGAACTCTTGGGTTTCGCAGTCGGCTGGCTGGCGCGCGAAGACAAGCTTGAAATTCTCGTGGAAAAGAAGTCGTTCCGGGTGCAACTGAAATAGCAGCCCTCGCGCCGCACGGTCGGCCACGCAGGCAAGCCGGAAGCCCCGCAGTTTCGGGTGCTGCTTGGGAGGGGAGGGGTTATGGAGGAGAAGATCAAGGCCCTGCTCGTGCAGGCCCGACCCGGTCCGTTTGACGCTCTCCGGCTGGCGCTGGAAGAGCAGTCGATGGAGATCCGCACCGCCCAGAATTGCGGAGAGGCAGCTCTGGCTCTCTGGTCCGACCGTCCCCCGCATCTGGTGTTCACAGAAGTCCAGCTTGCCGATGGCAACTGGGCTGATCTCTTGACGCTGGCGGCGAAAGCCTCCGCGCCGGTGAACGTGATTGTCGTGGCGCCCCTTGTGGACGTGAGCTTCTACGTCCAGGCCATTGAGCGCGGCGCCTTCGACTTCATCGTCCCACCGCTGGCCGCGCCGGAGCTCCTGCACGTGGTGCGGATCGCGGCGGACAACGCCCTCGCCCGCCGTCGCGAGCTGGCCCCCGCAGCCCCGGCCGCCGGAATCCGTCGCCGTCGCGCCGCGGCCGGAAGATCGCGAGAACGAACCCGCCGTGGCCGGCACCGAAGACTGAAGCCATCCTCCCAGCCTCATCGTGGTCGCAGGCTTATCGCGGCCAGTCTCGGACTTGACACTGAGGAAGAATTACGGGAAGAATAGAAATCTGCTTCCCGGCGCAGGGCTGAGGAATGACCCAATCTATTTTTGAACTCGCCACTTTCCGCAGCGGCTTCACCTGAGTGTGATCCCTCCGATCGCGGGCCGATTGCCTTCACTGCTATCCCCTATTTCTGACCCGGAGGACTCTATGAAGCCGAACCGTGTGCTTCTGTTTTCTTGTGTTTCCACCCTACTGGCAATGCCAGTCGTGGCGGGCGCGGCAGGTGAGTTTTCACCGCCCTCCCGGACCTTTCTGTTCACCTACCAGGTGACCCTCAAGGCGATTCCCACCGGCACCAAGCGCGTGCGTATCTGGATACCGCGCCCTGCTTCGGACACGAATCAGACCGTGGTTCTGAGAAAAGTCAAGGGAACCGTTCGCCTCCGCGAGACGCGCGAGGCGGCATTCGGTAACCACATCCTTTACGGTGAAATACTTCACCCCTCGTCCAGCACCGCCGAGTTCATAGTGGAGTACCAAGTGACGCGCAAGGAGTACTCCAAGGGCGGTTTTGAGAATCTGGTCAAGGCTGGCCAGGGAGCCATGGGGGCACCCCCGGCAAACCTAGCCCGTTTCCTCGCGCCCGACCGCCTAGTTCCCATCGATGGGAAGATGAAAGAGTTGGCGGACGAGAACACGCGCGGCAAGCAGGGCGCGGTGGAGAAGACGCAGGCGCTTTATGATTACGTCTTCCACACGGTGCGCTACGACAAGTCCGGAACCGGCTGGGGGCGCGGCGATTCGCTGTGGGTATGTGATGCCAAGCACGGCAACTGCACCGACTTCCACTCGCTCTTCATCTCGCTGGCACGGGCGGAGCGAATTCCCGCGCGCTTCGAAATTGGTTTCCCTCTGCCCGCCGGGGTGGAGGGAACCATTCCCGGCTATCACTGCTGGGCGGAGTTCTTTGTCCTTGGGCCGGGCTGGGTTCCAGTGGATATTTCCGAGGCTTGGAAAGATCCTCGCAAGCACGATTACTTTTTTGGGGCGCTCGACGCCAACCGAGTGCAATTCTCCGTGGGCCGCGACCTGGTGCTCCAGCCGAAGCAGGACGGCCCACCCCTTAACTACTTTATCTTCCCTTACGTGGAAGTCGACGGCCAGCCGTTCGAAGGCATCGAGAAGAGATTCTCGTTTCGCGACGTGGCAGGAGCCTGGGACGTGGTTGGGCAGGGCGCGGCGCGTTGAGCCTGAACAGACGCAGGGCGAAACTCGCAGCCCCGGATGATTTTCCGGCGAGCGGCGCGGAAAGATCGGCCCCGTCGCCGCCCCGTCACCTGTATCATGTCAGGGCCTGCTCGCAGAAGCGAGCGCAGTTCCTCTTGCCGAATGGCGGGGCATTCGTCCTGGGGCCCTCGGCGGTCCCGCGGTACGGGGCCGCTGCAAGTGAGGATGGAAGGGCGGTCCGGACCGCGCCGTGGGGGGAAACGCATCTTGACGGCTTGCCGGCCGAGCGGGGGAGCTACACGAGCGCCGGGAGTTCTGTCGCCGGAGGGAGGTCAGGATGTACCTCTTTTGTGGACTAGTCGTGGCGGAGTCCCTCAACGGGCGGCCGGAAAGCCCCCTGGGTTCGATGATGTAATCTCCCTGTCACACCTTTAACATATTCAGGTAACGGGCTTCTTTCAACATCGTTAGCGAATAACACGACAGTGAATTAGGCCCCTTGCCGGGAGTGGCTGAATCCCCCGGGGGCATTTGTAACAACGCAAAACTAAGGAGCAAATGATGCAGACACGCAGGCTCGTCACATCTACGGTCGTGGGTTTGGCGGCGCTTCTGATGGGTTTGTCGCCCATCTTGATTTTTGCCAGTGACCGCCCCTCTCCTCCGAAGGAGCAAACCGCCGCCTCCACAGAGGTGGCCACAAAATCAGATCCAGGCGCCAATGATGAAGTCACGGCGTTGAAGGAACAGATGGCTGTGCAACAGAAGCAGGTTGAGCAGTTGCAGAAAGCTCTGGACGACCAAAGACGGCTTCTGGAGCAAATGCTCAAACCAACACCTGCCACGCAGCAAGCGGTGACCCAGGCGCCCAATGCCAGGCAAGAAGACCCCCCGCAGGTCGCTAGCGTCACGCCGGTGATTCCCAAGAGTCTGGCGAAGCCAGAGAATGCTTCCACGCCGCTTGCGGCGGGAGTTTTGGCAGTGCCGGTAGCCAGCCCCGAGAAGGACAAGGCGGAAGAAACGTCACCCTTGCAGCTGCACGTCGGCAGCGCCTACATTACCCCTGTGGGGTTTATGGATTTCACCAGTGTATTTCGCACCCACGCTGCGGGTGGGAGCATCGGGACGAGCTTCGGGAGCATTCCCTACGGCACGACCGGCTACCAGGAAAATCTCACCGAGTTGCGCCTCAGCATGCAGAACTCCCGGATTGGCTTCCGCGCCGATGCGGACGTGAAGGGCGCTCACGTGATCGGCTACATGGAAACGGACTTCCTCGGGAACAATCCCGCCAACGTCGCTGTGAGTAGCAACAGCAACACCATGCGCTCGCGGGTGTATTGGCTCGACGTCCGGAGGGGCAGTTGGGAAGTACTGGGCGGCCAAACCTGGAGCTTGATCACTCCGGGCCGCGTGGGCATTTCACCCCTGCCCGGCGACATCTTTTTCACGCAGGATATGGACGTGAACTACCAGGCAGGCTTGTATTGGGGACGCATCCCCGAACTGCGGGTGGTCTATCACCCTTCGAAGCAAGTGGCCTTGGCAGTGGCGCTCGACAGTCCTGACCAGTACGCCGGAGGCTCGTCGGGAGGTCCCCTCATTACCCTTCCCGCGGCTCTTAACACCAGCACAACCTATCAGGGAGAATTGGACTATAACCAAAATGGTCTAAACGCTCCCAACGTTGCTCCCGATATCATTGCGAAACTGGCCTTGGATCCTAACAAGCGGGTTCACTTCGAAATCGGAGGAGTGGAGCGGAACTTCAAAGTCTGGAATCCCACCACTACTACCCATTTCTCGGCGCAGGGCGGGGGCGCTTTCCTGAATCTGCACGTGGAACCGGTCAAGGGATTCCGCTTGCTGACGAACAACTTCTGGAGTGACGGCGGCGGCCGGTACATCTTTGGCCAGGCCCCGGATCTGATCGCCCACGCCGACGGAAGCCTTTCCCTGATCCACAGCGCCTCCACGGTTACAGGTTTCGAGTTCACACACAAGAAAACGATGATCTATGCCTATTACGGTGGCATTTACGTTGCCCGCAACACCGCGATCGACGCCAATGGCACCAGCCTAATAGGCTACGGCTATACCGGTGCATCCAGTAGCCAGAATCGCACCATCCAAGAAGCCACCTTTGGTTTCAATCAGACTATCTGGAAGGATGCGAAGTGGGGCGCCGTCAACTTTATGGGCCAGTACTCGTACCTCACGCGCAATCCCTGGTATGTGGCGTCCGGCGGGCCCGCGAATGCAAGTCTTAACATGGTGTTCTTCAACCTGCGCTATACGCTGCCTGGCTCTGCTCCGACCTTAGGGAAGTAGGCCGTTGTCAGGGGAGCCTCGGGGTTCGTTGCAGAGATAAAGATGCCGGGTGGGTGCCAAAGTTCAGCAGGTTGGTGGTCCGACTCTCTGGAATACCGCCCGGCTGGGATTGATACGTTCTGCGGAGCAACCGCAAGTTCCTTAGTGTTCACAACTCCCGGGATCTGGCCGTCGGCCCAGAGCGTCTAGTTCACAGGGCCATTCCACGACGGGCCGCGCGTCGAGCTTGATGCGCGGCCTGTTTTGTTTCAGCGTGCAAAACTCCAGAAAACCTTCAGCCCAACGCAGACTTTTCACAGCGGATGACGGCGAAGCGCCAGGCCTAAACTCATTCGGCTTCGACCCGCCGGGATGTTGACAGCGCCGGGGGATGGCCTGTATATTACGAAATCGGGCTTCGATATCGAGATTGGATAGTATATTCCAGAGGGGCAGAGGATATGACTGCGTCTAATCATCAGGAACTCTGCGCGGGATTGATCCGCATCCACATTCTGTACCACGCCTGCCAAGGACCAATCTTCGGTCTCGGCATGATTGAGGAGCTGCAGCGGCACAGCTACCGATTGAGTGCTGGGACGCTCTACCCGCTCTTGCACGGTATGGAGAAAAAAGGCTACGTCCGTTCCCGCGAGGTGCGGTCAGGCAGGACGATGCGCCGCGTTTACAGGGCCACGCGTGCGGGGCGCACGGCCCTTGCCGAAGCCCGAGAAAAGGTGAAGGAGTTGCTGCGTGAGCTTCTCGAAGAGGACTCCGACCGAAGGGACCGGGTGCTAGGTGCCAGGAAGTAGACGTTGGGGAGCAGGGGTTTTGGAACAACGAAGGTCGCTGAGAGTCGGCTGAGTTGGCGGGCATCTTGTCCAGGAACTCCATCGCGTCGATTTGAGGAGAAATGAGAGATGAAGCTTCCACGGAACGTCATCGTGATCGGACTGTTCGTACTGGTGTCTTCCAGCCAAGTCTTGCAGGCGCAAGTGATGGGTCAGAAGACCGAGGTTTTCACGCTGGGGCAGTCCATTAACTACGCCGTCCAGCATTATCCCTCGGTGCGCGCGGCTTTGGAGCGAATCCAAGCTGCACAGGGGCAAATAGACCTTGCCAGGACGAATTACCTGCCGAGCACCAACATGCTGTGGCAGTCCAACCGCGCCAGCGCAAACAACATATTCGGCCTGGTTCTGCCTCAAAGCGTAGTTCCACCGATCTCGGGTCCAGTGCTTCCCACCACGTCCAACCGTAGTGTCTGGGGGAGTGCTGCGGGTGTCTTGTTCTCCTGGGAACCGTTTGACTTCGGGTATCGCCGGGCAACCGTAAACGTGACGCGCGCCGGCGAGAACATCGCCCGGTCGCAGGCGGCCTTGACGCGGCTTGATGTGGCGACAGCGGCTGCGCAGGCGTTTTTCTCCCTGCTTGCCTCGGAGCAGGTTGCCCAGGCGGCCCAGGCAAATGTGAACCGGTGGGAAGTCTTTGCCAAGTCGGTCCACGTTCTGGTCGATAACCAGCTTCGGCCCGGTGCCGACGCCTCACGCGCCGACGCCGAACTCGCCGTGGCCAGGACGCAATTCATCCAGGCCCAAACCGGAGTGCGCGTCAACCGGGCGGCTTTCGCGGACATTCTCGGAATCACAGGGACAAACATCGAAGTTGATCCGGGTCAGTTGCTCACCTTGCAGCCGGAAGTGAATCTGCCCACGCTCCCACTCGCCTCTCACCCCGCCGCCACCGCACAACATGCCCAAGTCGAGCAAGTGAAGGCGCAAGAACGCGCCCTGGACCGATCCTTCGTGCCACGCTTTTTCACCCAGGCGGCCCTCTCGGGACGGGGTAGCGGCGCCAACCCCGACGGCACAGATGCCAGCGGATTAAACGGTTTGGGCCTCGAACGAATGAACTACGCGGCGGGCATCACAATCACGTTCCCGCTGTTCGACTACTTCTCGAACCGAGCCCAGAAGAAGATCGCGGCTGCCAGCCAGAGGGCAGAAGAAGCGCGTTACGACCAGATGCTGCAGGATTTGTCCGACCAAGTCGAGCAGGCGTTGGCCACACTCGAAGGGGCGAAGAGAGTGGCGGAGAACACTCCGATCGAGCTCCAGGCAGCCCGCGCCAGCGAGACCCAAGCCCGGGCGCGATATCAGGCCGGCTTGGCCACCATCGTGGAGTTTTCCGAGTCTGAAGGCTTGCTGGTCCAAGCGGAGATTGACGATGCCCTGGCCCGGCTCAATGTCTGGCGGGGGTTGGAGGGTGTGGCGGCGGCCCAGGGCAACTTGGAACCGTTCGTCCAGCTCTTGAGCGGCAGGGTGCCTTGATGAGAGCGTCATTGGCCCGGCCATCGCGCTCTTGCAGAAGTCAAGAAGGGGAGTGACTCATGGGGCTCATTCATGCGGCGCTGCGGCGACCGATCACGGTCATGGTGGTGGTGATCGCCGTGGCGCTTTCTTCGATCCTGGCAATCATCCGGATGCGGACGGATATCTTTCCGAATCTGAATCTCCCCGTTATCTACGTAGCCCAACCCTATGGCGGGATGAGCCCGGCGCAAATGGAGGGATACCTGGTCTATTACTACGAATACCACTTTCTCTACATCAACGGGATTGAGAGTGTGGAGGACAAGTCGATCCAAGGCAACGGTCTGCTGAAGCTCACGTTTCATCCCGGCACCGATATGAGTCAGGCCCTCGCACAAACCATCTCCTATGTGAATCGCGCCCACGCCTTCATGCCGTATGGAACGGTGAGCCCCTTCGTGATCCGCTTCGATGCCGGCACGGTGCCCGTTGGCTACCTTGTGTTCTCCAGCAAAACACGCACCATCGGAGAGATCCAGGATCTGGCCCTCAATCGAATCCGTCCCGTGTTTGCCACGCTTCCCGGCGTGTCGGCGCCACCCCCGTTTGGGGGCAACCAGCGGACGATCGTTATCACGGTTAATCCCGACTGGTTAAGGTCGTACAACCTATCTCCCGATGCGGTAGTCAAGGCAATCAGCTCCGGCAACATCCTCATGCCTGCCGGCAATGTGCGCACGGAAAGTCTGCTGCGCATCGTCTCCAGCGATTCCGTCGCCCCTAACATAAAAGACCTATTGGACGTCCCGATCCGCACCGGCGCTGGCCCCACCGTCTACTTGCATGATATTGGAACGGTGGCGGACAGCACGGACATCCCCACCGGTTACGCGTTGGTGAACAGCCGTCGGGCGGTGTACATCCCGGTCACCAAGCGCCCCGACGCTTCCACTCTCGCCGTAGTGAAGGAGGTCAAACAGAATCTCGCCCGGTTCCGCTCCCTGGTGCCTTCCGACATCGACATCACGTATCAATTCGACCAAGCCGGGCACGTCAAGGGCGCCCTGCTCTCGGTGGCCCAGGAGGGATTGCTCGGGGCGCTGCTGACCGGGCTCATGGTGCTGCTGTTTCTGGGTGACTGGCGAAGTTCGCTGATTGTGGTCACCACCATCCCCTTCGCCCTGCTGACGGCGGTGGTGGCGCTGTGGAGCGGGGCAGACGATCAACATCATGACACTCGGAGGCCTCGCCCTGGCGGTAGGCATTCTGGTCGATGAAGGAACCGTTGTCATCGAAAACACTCATACGCATCTTGCGCAAGGCGTCCCGCGGGCGCGCGCCGTGTTGGACGCCAGCAAGGAAGTGGTCATTCCGCGATTGCTGGCCATGCTTTCGGTGCTAGCGGTCTTCGTGCCCTCGTTCTTCATGAGTGGGGTCACGCAAGCTCTGTTTTTGCCCCTTACACTCGCGGTGGGGTTTGCGATGGCGGCCTCCTACTTCCTGTCCAGCTCGCTGGTGCCCGTTATGTCCACCTGGATTCTCCGGGAGCATCATGACGAAACCACGGACAAGGGCCGAAGCGGGACGTTTGAATGGTTGCGTGAGAAATGGAGCGCGGTCCTCAATCGGCTCGCACCGCTGCGCGTTGTGGTGGTGGTTGCTTACAGCGTTGTCGCCCTCGCCATCATCTTATTCCTCGGACCGCAGGTAGGAAGAGAATTATTCCCGCGCGCTGCGGCTGGGCAATTCCGGCTGCGTTTCGACGCCCCGACCGGAACCCGTGCCGAAGATACCTCCCGCCTGGTGACGAGCGTTCTGGACGAGATTCAGACAGCGGCCGGGCCGGGGAACGTAGACATCAGCCTGGGTTATGTCGGGACGCAAGGCGCCAGTTATCCCATCAACACGGTGTTCCTGTGGACGAGCGGACCGCACGAAGCCGTGATGAATGTCGCGCTGAATCCCGCCGCTGGAATCGACGTGGCCGCCTTCCAGGAAAAACTCCGGCATATCCTGCCACCGAAATTCCCGGGTTGCTCCTTCTCCTTCGAGCCGGGAGACATCGTCAGTCAGATCATGAATTTCGGGGCGCCCACTCCTGTAGAGGTGGCCGTGACGGGTCCGGATTTTGCGACTGTACGGGCCTACACCGAGAAATTGCGCGACGAGCTGAGCAAGGTATCGGCCTTGCGCGACCTGCGGATTGAGCAGCCACTCAATTATCCCAGCGTGGACGTGCGAGTGAACCGCGAACTGACGGGTCAACTCGGCGCAACGCCGGAGCAGGTGGGCCGCTCCCTTTCGGAGGCCACGGCATCCAGCCGCTTCACAACCCCCAACTTCTGGGCGGATCCGAAGACGGGCGTCGCTTATCAAGTCCAGGTCCAGTATCCCCAACCGCGAATGACTACCATCGAGGACGTTCAGAACATCCCGGTGATGCCAGGCGACGCCCAACACCCGCTCGTCGGAGATCTTGCCAGGGTCACCGAGAGCACGATCGTCGGCGAGTACGACCGTGTCAACGGCCTATGGCTATTGACCCTCTCGGCCAACACGGGGAGAGAAGATCTGGGCAGCGTGGCGAACAGCATCGACACGGCGACCCGTCGCGCCGGCACACCGCCACGGGGAGTCACGGTTCAGATGCGTGGTCAAATCGCTCCCATGCGCGAGACGTTCACCAACCTTGGGATCGGCCTCCTGTTGGCCGTGGCGGTGATCTTCCTGCTGATGGCAGCTAACTTCGAATCCATGCGCCTCTCCTTGGTGGTCCTGACCATCAGCCCGGCGGTGATTTGTGGCGTGATCCTGATGCTGCTCATCACTCACACGACGTTGAACCTGGAGTCGTTCATGGGAGCGATCATGGCCATCGGCGTAGCAACAGCGAACGCTATTCTGCTGGTGACCTTCGCGGACCAGTATCGCCGGGAAGGAACCACATCTGCCGCGGCTGCCCTTCAGGGCGTGAAGACTCGAATGCGGCCCATATTGATGACCAGTCTGGCCATGATCGCCGGCATGGTTCCCATGGCGCTGGCGCTTGGCGAGGGAGCGGAGGCGACAGCGCCTCTGGGCAGGGCGGTCATTGGTGGCCTTTTGGCCGCGACGGTGGTCAACCTGACCGTGCTACCTTTCGTGTTCTCCATAGTTCAGGCGCATGCGAGCACGGTGTCCCGCTCGCTTGACCCAGATGATCCGGCAAGCCGTTACGCAGCACGGTAGGCAACGAGTTCCGAGCAAGCGCGAGGAAATATGATGAAACTTAGGGAATCAGCAACCTTTCTAGCACTCTTGGGGATCTGCCTTCTTTCCCCCTCCTGTAGCCAGGACCGCAGGGGGACGGCGCCGGCGGCCAATCAGACTCCGCCGCCACCGGAAGTGGAAGTAACCCGAGTGCGCTCGCAGAAGCTGCGCACCACGGTCAGGCTTCCAGCCCAGCTCGTACCCTATCAGGTCGTGGACGTTTATCCCAAGGTGACCGGGTTTGTGAAGTGGATCAAAGTGGACCGCGGCTCAAGAGTGAAAGTGGGAGAGCAGATTGCGCTGCTGGAAGCTCCGGAACTCGTGGCGCAGCGGGCTGAGGCGGAATCCAAATTCCAAAGCGCGGAATCGCAACTCGCCGCAGTGCAGGCCAAACTAGCGGCGGACCAAGCCACCTACCAAAGAATGAGCGCGGCGGCCAAGACCCCCGGCGTGGTCGCTCTGAACGACCTCGAGGTGGCGCAGAAAACCTCCCAGTCGGACCAGGCGAGTGTCGTGGCGCTCGAACAGAGCGCAAAGGCGGCTCAAGATGCGTCGCGCGCGGTTTCGCAACTGGAAGCGTATCTGAGCATCAGTGCTCCGTTCGATGGGCAAGTCACCACACGATATGTTCACCCGGGCGCACTGGTAGGGCCCGCCGGCGGACCGGGCGCCATGACGCCCATCGTTCAGATCCAAACGCTCACCCGGCACCGCTTGGTGGTCCCCGTGCCGGAGTACGATGCGGCCGGAATCCCGGAAGGAACAGAAGTGAGTTTCACCGTGCCCTCGTTTCCCGGGAAAACTTTCCAGGCGCCGATCGCAAGGATCTCGCACTCCGTCGACGTTAAGACTCGCACCATGCCGGTGGAGTTGGATGTGCAAGACCCCAAGGCGGAACTCGATCCAGGCGCGTTCTGCGAAGTCTCCTGGCCGGTCCGTCGCTCCTACTCCACCCTGTTTGTTCCGGCCTCTGCCGTGGCTAACGACTTGGAGCGAACATTTGTGATTCGCGTCCGCACCAATCGGACCGAATGGGTGGATGTGAAGACCGGGGCTGCCTCCGGCAACCTCATCGAGGTCTTCGGCGACCTGAAAGAGGGTGACGATGTGGCGGTGCGCGGCAGTGATCAAGTCCGGCCGGACAGTACGGTTGCGCCGCGGCGTGTGAGCGTCCAGTAAGAGTCGCACCTCTTTGAAACATCTGCCATGCAAGGCCGCCGGGGATCCGGCGGTGGTGGTGGGAGCCTCGAAACATGACCTGCTCCGCCCGGGACGGCCAGCGCCAGAAGACAGGTCTGGAGCCCTCAGGCATCCCTTCTGGCTCACAGTGTTTCTAAATCACCAGTGACGAGTCGGCGGGGTTGTCAGGCGTCCCAGGGGCTGGTATAGTGGAGGCTGTAACGAGTGGGTCAAGCAGGGCTGCCTTAATGGAAACAGGAAAAGATACTATGAGCGGAGAGCCCTTGAGGGCAAAGGCCGGGCGCACCGCTACTGGGAAGACGGCCGTTCTTCTATTCCTTGCAAGCCTCGTCTCCCTGGCCTTTCTCGCCAAGCACAGTTTTGGGCTGTCTCACTCGAGCCCCTCCCACTGGATAACTCAAGTCTGCAAGATGCGCGAGGGCCGGCGCGTCGCTGCGCCGCGCGCGGTGGCTCTGCGGGCGCGCTTCACCATCCTCCGGAACGATCGGCCTCGCCCGAGGGTGACCGCGGTCCCCGAGGGCGATCGGTCGCAAACCCCATCCCCCGGTTTCTTCCGTCGCGCCAGGCTGCGAGCTCCTCCTATCTTCTAGTCTCCTCCCTTGACAAGTTTCAGAGATGGCCGAGGCACTGCGGCCTTGACTACTCGCCGAGCAACCTCGGCGATTGAGAATGATCAGTCCCAACGCCTCTCGCGTGTGACCCAGTTGAAGAACTGTAGGAGAAGGTTCTATGAAGCGCATAATTCTTCCGCCGCTCCTGCTCACGCTGGCGCTCGCGGCCCCGGTGGCAGCCAGCACCAGAATCAAAATCGATACCGTAAAAACACGGGCTCCTGTGTGGTTGCCACGACGGTCGCTGATCACTCTCTGGATGATGGATGGAGCATCCACCATTTCCGCGCCATCGATGTCTATTTCGAAGTGCACTGAGGCCACTCGGCGAGATTAGCCGGAGGTACGGCATGTCATCCGAGCCACTACTGACGGCGGAGGATTTGCAGGCGCTCCGTCGTCTCGATACTTGCCAAGTTGCCGACGCGATCGAAACCTTCGATGTGCGTCTGCGCAACGAGGGCTTTATGGATGCGAGCGTCCGCTGCATGTTTCCGGACCTTCCGCCCATGGTGGGGTACGCGGTGACGGCCCGCATCCGCACATCGGAGCCCCCGATGACGGGCAGGGATTACCCGGATCGCACAGATTGGTGGAACTATCTTCTCACCATTCCAGCTCCGCGCGTGGTCGTTTTGGAGGATTTGGACCGGCATCCCGGGCTCGGGTCCTGCGCGGGAGAGGTTCATGCCCATATCTTCAAGGCGCTCGGATGCGTGGGATTAGTCACCAATGGCGCGGTTCGTGATTTGCCGGCTGTCGCCTCGATTGGTTTTTGTTTTTTCGCCGATCACGTTGCCGTGTCTCGTGTCTACTTCCATATGCTCGAATTTGGTGTCCCGGTTGAGGTTGGCAACTTGCGAGTTCGGCCCGGCGACCTTCTGCACGGCGACCGTCACGGGATGATTAGCGTTCCGGTCTCGATCGCGAAGAAGATTCCTGCGGCCGCGGCGAGAGTCCTTAAGCTCGAACGCCAGGTGCTTGAGGTGGCAGACGCGCCGAATCCCTCCCTGCAACAGTTACGCGATGCAGTACAAAAGTCCGTGCGAGAGCGGTAGATTTCGCCCGAGATCACTAATGTCAAGGATCCAGAGTCCGAAGGCGAATGGAGTGTGACGATGTCCGACGAGAGATTCATCACGGAGATTCACCCCTGGAGGTGGTTTCGAGGGTCGGGCCGGAAAGCCGCGGTGACCATCGTCCTGATGGGCTTAATGGCAACGGTGAACTGCTCACGCGAAGGCGCCCGCCGTGCCGACGCTGCTGAGGCCGACAAAGTCGTGAACGTCGCGGTGAGCAAGGTCGTTCGCGCCGACCTCTCACAGAGCCTGCGGATTGCGGCGGAATTCAGGCCGTTTCAGGAGATTGAGGTCCACGCCAAGGTCGCTGGATATGTGAAGAACATTGATGTCGACGTAGGTGACCGGGTGAAGAAAGGACAGACACTGGCGGTGCTGGAAGTGCCGGAGCTTCGGGATGAGCTGAATCAGGCAGCCGCGTCGAGGCGGCAGAGCGAGCGGGAGGTGGACCGGGCCCGACATGAGCTGAAGCGCGCCGAAGCCGACTACATGGTTGCGCACCTGACCTCCACCCGCCTGGAGGGTGTCATGAAGACCCGTCCTGAGCTCATCGCCCAACAAGACGTGGACGATGCGCAGGGGAAAGATGAGGCCGCCGAAGCCCAGGTGGAAGCAGCGAAGGCCGGCTTGGCTGCAGCGCAGGAACACCTTCTCGAGGCTACAGCGAATCGCGAGAGGGTGCAGGCCCTGCTGGACTACACCAGAATCACGGCTCCTTTTGATGGAGTTGTCACCGCTCGATATGCGGATACGGGCGCGATGCTGGCAGCGGGGACTTCGTCCGAGCAGCAGGCGCTCCCTCTTGTCAAGCTCTCCCAGAATGGGCTGCTCCGCCTTGATATTCCGGTTCCTGAGACCGATGTCCCGAACGTGAGCCTGGGGAAGAAAGTCAGCGTCGAAGTGCCGGCTCTCAATAGGACTTTTGAAGGTACGGTGGCAAGGTTCACGGACAAGGTGGATTCCGGCACTCGCACCATGATGACAGAAGTCGATGTCGCCAACGCCAAGTTGGAAATCGTGCCGGGCATGTATGCTTACGTCTCCTTTCCAGTAATCGAAAGAAAGAACGCGTTGGCGGTCCCTATCCAGGCGGTGTCACGCGAACTGGACAAGGCCGTCGTGTATCGCGTTAACAGCGACGGGCGGATCGAAATCCTGCCGGTCTCCCTCGGCATTGAAACCCGCAACCGGATTGAGATTGTCTCTGGCCTCTCGGAGGGCGAGCGGGTCGTAGTCGGCAATACCAGCCAGCTCCGCCAGGGTGAGGTCGTCGCTCCCAAAGAAGCGGAGTTGTCCGAGACCCGAGGAGGCAGCTAATGTCTCGTTTCGCCATTCGCAACCCCTATTTCATCATCGTTCTCTGTCTCTTCGTGTTAGTGATCGGTCTGACCAGCCTGGTCCGGATGCCTGTCGATCTGTTTCCACCCATCAATATTCCGGAGGTGGTGATCGCCACGTTTTACAACGGTATGCCTCCCGAGGATATCGAGACCGAGATCACCGGCCGCTTCGAACGATTCTTCACCCTGGGCGCCGGCATTGACCACATGGAATCACGCTCACTTCCTGGGGCGAGTGTGATCAAGGTTTACTTCCAACCGGGGACGAGCGCCGACGCGGATGTCGACGAGATCTCGAACCTGGCCATGGCGGACCTCCGCCGTTTGCCGCCGGGGACGCTGCCGCCCGTGGTGATGAAATTCGACGCTTCCAGCCTCCCGGTTTGCCTGATCACGCTCAAGGGGCAGGGCCTGAATGAGACTCAACTTCGCGATCTCGGCCAGTTCACCGTCCGAAACCAGATCGCCACGGCGCCTGGGGCTTCGATCCCGCCTCCTTTCGGTGGCAAGTACCGGCAGATTATGGTCTACGTCGATCCCCTGAAGCTTCAGTCCCACGGGCTCAGCGTGATGGATGTGGTTCGCGCAGTTAACAACGCCAACCTGATACTGCCCGCGGGCGACGCGAAGATCGGACCCTACGATTACAACATTTACACCAACAGCCAGATCGAAGATGTGGCGGATATCAACAATGTTCCCCTCAAAACGGTCGGGAATTCTTACGTGACCGTCGGAGACGTCGGTTCCGCCCAGGATGCGCACACCATCCAGACGAATATCGTGCGGGTGGACGGACAACCCTCGGTCTACCTCCCCATCATGAAGCAAGGAGGCGATACCAACACCATCGCCGTGGTGGACGGTATCCGCAACGTGGTGTCGCACCTTTACGATGTGCCCAAACAACTCGTCACCAACGTGGTGTTTGATCAATCGCAGTACGTGAAGAAGGCCATCAGTACCCTGCTGCATGAAGGCGCCACGGGCCTACTGCTCACCGGGCTGATGGTGCTTCTATTCCTGGGGAGCCTGCGCGGGACAGCGGCGGTTTTCCTTTCGATTCCGCTTTCTGCCCTCGCCGCCCTCATCGCTTTGTATTTCGGCGGCAGCACGATCAACAGCATGGTGTTGGCGGGCTTGGCGATCGTCTTCTCGCGCCTGATTGACAACTCGGTAATCGTGCTCGAGAACATTTTCCGTCACATGGAACTGGGCGAGCCTCCGGACGTGGCGGCGGAAAAAGGTGGGCAGGAGGTGAGCTTGGCGGTGCTGGCGGCGACCATTGCGAGCGCCGTGGTCTTTTTCCCGGTCACGTTCCTGTACGGCGTAAGCAGGTTCCTCTTCTCAGCTCTGGCGTTGGCCGTCGTTCTGGCTCTGTTCGCGTCCTACCTCGTCGCCATGATCGTGGTCCCCTTGTTCTGCGCCAAGCTGATCAAGGGCGTTTCGCACATCGCTGGGCACGAGGGCGAGCAGGGAGCGGAAACGGAAGAGGGCGGCTCCGCCCGCGTCAGGAAGGCGCGCGCTTCGTGGGGCGCCCGATTCAACACTGCCTTCAATCAGAAGTTCCATCAGGTGCTGGACTGGTATGAGGCCAAGGTTGACCAATACCTGCGCCGACCCGGGCTGGTGGTCGGCGCTATCCTGGGCGTATTCCTGGTCAGCCTGCTCATTTTTCCGCTGCTCGGTGTCGCCTTCTTTCCCCGCAGCGACGCCGGCCAGTTTGTGATCAACCTCAAGGCTCCTTCGGGAACGCGTATCGAGGAAACGAACCGGTTGGTGGCCAAGGTCGAAGACCTGATCCAGCAGGTCGTCAAGCCCCACGACCTGAAACTGATTGTTTCCAACATCGGCGTCATACCCGGCTTCTCGTCGATCTACACCAGCAATTCCGGACCCCATACCGCCACCGTCCAAGTAGCCTTGACGGAGGACCACCAGATCGGCAGTTACGAATACATGCACCGCGTCCGCGAGCGCATCGAGTCGGAACTGCCGCAGGTCAGTGCCTTTATTCAATCCGGCGGTTTGCAGGATGCCGTCTTGAACCAGGGCCTCCCCGCTCCCATCGATTTGCAGGTCACCGGCCAGCACCTTCAGTCGACCTACCGGGTCGCCACCGATCTGGCGAGCCAGATCCGTAGCCTGAAAGGCGTGAGTGATGTGTACATTCCCCAGGACATCGATTATCCCGCGTTGCGACTGCAGGTCGACCGGATACGCGCTGGAGAACTGGGACTGAGCCAGCAGGAAGTGGTCGACAATGTCATCACGGCCCTGACTTCCAACCAGATGATCGCACCGAGCTATTGGATTGATCCGCGCACGGGCAACGACTACTTCCTTACTGTGCAGTATCCGGAAAGCGACATCAACACGATCTTCTCCCTGAAGGGCATTCCGATCCGTTCACCTTCATCGAAGGCGCCCGCTTTTCTCGACCAGGTAGCAACCGTCGAGAACTTCAAGGCGCCGACGGAAGTGGACCACTATCAGATCCAGAGAGTGATTGACATCTACGTCACTCCAACCACTGAAGACCTGAGCCGCGTGGCCAACGCCATCGATAAGATCACCGCCCGGACGCACCTCCCGGAAGGAGTGGGTCTGGTGATGCGCGGTATGGTGGAAGGCATGCGCCAGTCTTTTCGCAGTTTTGGTTTTGGGCTGATTCTGGCCCTGGCTCTTCTTTACCTGGTTCTGGTAGCCCAGTTCCGCTCCTTTATCGATCCGGTCTTGATTCTGCTCGCCGTCCCCACCGGAGTGACGGGCGTGCTGGTGTTCCTGTGGATCACGGGAACCACCATGAACGTGATGTCGCTGATGGGCGTGGTCATGATGGTGGGCATGGTGTCTTCGAACAGCATTCTAATTGTGGAATTCGCCCATCAGCTCGAAGCGGAGATGTCCGTCCGCGACGCGGTGGTTACTTCCTGCCGCATCCGCTTGCGGCCGATTTTGATGACTTCCCTCGCCACAATCTTTGGACTGATCCCCATGGCGCTCAAGCTCGAGACCGGAGGCGAGGCCTATGCCCCGCTGGGGCGCGCGATTATCGGTGGCCTGATCGTTTCCGTGGCGCTTACCGTGTTCATTGTACCGGCCGCGTACCTCCTCGTGTATCGCAACAGCCAGGGTCGGGGCGAGTCGCCCGCGCTACCCCAGGAGGTGCGATGACGAAGCGAATCCTCGAGATCGTTCTAAGTGTGGTTCTAGGTTGCGGGGTACTCAGCTTCGGGCAGACACCCCAGAACCGGGCGCCGCAGAACCTGAGCCTCAAGGAAGCGGAAGCCATCGCGCTCAAAACCCATCCCCAGGTTCAGGCCGCGGAATTCACCGCCATGTCATCCAGCGAGATCGTGCGCGAAGTGCGGTCTGCTTACCTGCCCACTCTGGCTGGCGACGTCACCGGGGCGGGCGCGGAGCGTGGCATTCGCGTGGGCGCGGGATTCTTTTCCAACCCGCGCATCCTGAGCCGCTTTTCCCAGGGCCTGACCATTTCGCAGCTCATCACGGATTCCGGCCGCACACCCAACCTGGTGCAGAGTTCGAAACTGCAGGCGCAGGCCGACCAGGAAAACGTTCAGAGCACTCGCTACCAAGTCCTGCTCAACGTGAACCAGGCTTATTACAATGTGCTCCGCGCCCAGACGGTCGTGAAAGTCGCGGAAGAAACCGTGGCGGCGCGGCAATTGGTTGTCGACCAGGTGACCGCCCTGGCGAAGAGCAAGCTGAAATCTGAACTCGATGTCAGCTTTGCCAGCGTGAATCTGGCGGAAGCCAAGCTTCTGCTGATTGGCGCCCAGAACGACGTGGAGAAAGCCTTCGCCGAGCTCTCGCGGGCGCTCGGCAACCGCACGCAGCAGCAATTCAAACTGGTGGATGAACCGCTGCCTCCTTCACCCGCGCAGAATCCCGATGAACTGGTTGCGCAGGCTCTGGCTCAGCGGCCCGAGCTCCTGGCCCTGCGCCTCCGCCGCGACGCGGATTTCAAATACGAGCGGGCCGAGCGCGATCTCGCCTTTCCCACCGTGAGCCTGTTTGCCGCGGCGGGATTCCTGCCGGAAGTGGCCAATCCCGGCGGCGCGATCCCGCTTCCCAATCACTATGACGCTGCCGTGGTCAATGTCCAGATTCCGGTTTTTAACGGTCACTTGTTTGCGGCACGCCGCGCGGCGGCCAGCTTTCGCGCTCAGGCTTCGGATCAGCAGCTTCGCGACGCCGAGGATCGCATTGCGCGCGATGTCCGCTCCGCCTGGGCCGACGCCATGACCTCTTACCAGCGGCTCGACGTTACTGCGCAACTGCTGCAACAGGCGACTCTGGCCTTGGAGCTTGCGCAGGGCCGCTATAATCTTGGACTCAGCTCCATCGTGGAATTGTCGCAAGGGCAACTGAATCTGACCCAGGCGCAAATCACCAACGCCAGCGCGAAGTACGACTACCAGATTCAGCACGCCGTTCTCGCGTATGAGATTGGGCAGTTACGCTGAAGGAAGCAGAACCTACTGTGCGTGGTGACGGTCAGTGGGCGATCCCACAGTGCCGGGTTAGATTGCGGTCCTCTGTCTTCACCCCCCCCTTTATCCTCACGCAACCGAGGCTTAATCTCCCTGTAACATTCCTGCCCGAAAATGATCATCTGCCAAGCACCTAAATCTAGGAATAACCGTGACTTAATTCCGCCGTAACACACACTTCCGATACTGGCGACGGAGGAACCCACATGAAACTCAAGTCTTCAATTACAGGTATCGTCCTGGGCGCGGCACTGATTGCGGCGGGAGTCATCACACTTGTCGATTCCCCTGCGGCGGCCCCTGCCCCATCTCCACTCCTAATCAATGCGGCGGGAGCAACCTTCCCGTACCCCATTTATTCGAAATGGTTCACCGACTACAACCGGATTCACCCTGACATCCAGATCAACTACCAATCCATCGGTTCCGGGGGCGGCATCCGGCAACTGCAAGCCGGAACGGTGGATTTCGGTGCTTCCGACATGCCCCTCAACGACCAGATGCTCAACGATTTCAAGGTCAAGGTGTTGCACTTCCCGACGGTGCTGGGCGCAGTCGTTCCCACCTACAACATCCCGGGAGTTACCCAGGAACTGAACTTCACGGCCGAGGCGCTGGCTGACATTTTCTTGGGCAAGGTCACCAAGTGGAATGATCCTGCCATTGCCAACGCGAACCAGGGTGTGAACCTGCCCGACCAGGATATCGTCGTGGTTCATCGCTCGGAGGGCAGCGGCACGACGTTTGTGTGGACCGACTATCTCTGCAAGGTCAGCAAGGATTGGGAAACCAAAGTCGGACGCAATGCGTCGGTCAACTGGCCGGTGGGCTTGGGTAACAAAGGCAACGAGGGCGTTACGGGGCTCGTGAAGCAGACCCCCGGCGCGATCGGGTACGTCGAGTTGATTTACGCCATGCAAAACCAGTTGCCTTACGGCCGGGTCAAGAACTCGGCGGGCGCCTTCGTTAAGGCTGATCTTGCCAGCACGACAGCGGCGGCGGCCGGCGAAGCCAAGATGATGCCTGCGGACTTCCGCGTTTCTATTACCAACGCGCAGGGTAAGGCTGCCTACCCGATTTGTAGTTTTACCTACCTGCTGATTCCGGCGAGCATCCAGGATGTAGCCAAGAAGACGGCCATCAAGGACTTTCTCCACTGGATGCTGGCCGATGGGCAGAACGACGCCGAAGGCTTGAGTTACGCAAGGCTGCCGAAGGATGTCGTGGCGCGAGAGATGAAAGCCATCGGGCAGATCAACTAGCATGGCGAGTGCTCCAACTACGGTTGACCACGTGCGCCCGCCGGGGCGCACGTGGGAGTTCATCAAGCGGCTGCGCGGGGGCGACGAGGTCGCTCACCTGATCACCCTGCTGGCCGCCGCCAGCATCATCGTGGTGACGGTGATGCTGGTTTACCAGCTCTATGTTAATTCGGCCCTGCCCCGCCACAAGTTCGGGTTCAGCTTCTTCCTCGGAAAAACCTGGGATCCGGTGAGCGGAGAATTCGGCGCCTTGCCGTTCATATTTGGCACGGTGGTTTCCTCGGCGCTGGCTCTTTTGGTGGCGGTGCCTCTCGGTGTAGGGGCGGCCATTTTCCTCTCTGAGCTTGCTCCCCCGCGCATCTCCAACGTGACGACGTTCGTGATCGAGTTGCTGGCCGCGGTG
>Ga0187854_10001696_pt1 | contig 20703 bp, 20 predicted proteins | sample June2016WEW_6_15_FD_132445 | JGI IMG/M metagenome (GOLD analysis project Ga0187854, IMG submission 132445) | Peatland microbial communities from SPRUCE experiment site at the Marcell Experimental Forest, Minnesota, USA - June2016WEW_6_150 | ecosystem: Environmental > Terrestrial > Soil >...
ATAGACCTCGGCCGCCCAGACTATGGGATGGAGCAAGAGAAAAGCGTTCATCCCGATTCCGACTGTCAGGATAAAAAAGACTTTCCAGTATTTCATCTGGCCACCCCCTATTCTCATCTATCTCCTTAAACCAATCGCCCCGGCAGGCTTTTCTCTTGAAGAGTTCGGACCTGCGGAGGCGTGTGTCCCCTCAATTCCTCGCCCCAGCCCATGGTGCCACGGTCCGGAGCATCCAGGCACGGTTGCCCGAGCATAACCAACCTTTATACCATCCGACCCTATTTGGCAAGTCAATCCTGAAATACCTTTTATGCCCGTACCTCTGCTTTTTCATCGAGGACTGGGTTCATTCAAAGATTGGCTGTTCGGTTCCAGCTCACAACATATTCAAGGCCCCCCAGAGGAGGTGCGAACTGTACGTTTTGCCATTTTCCTTTTTGTTTCATTTCCTGAAGAGCAACCTCGAAATGGCACATGGCTATTCCCATATCGACGTCCTGCAGGCTGACATTCGGGTACCTCTCGGCATATCCCGGGGTTCGGCTGATGTAGAAATGAAAAACATCGCGATCCTTTTCCCTTACCACACGCCACGGCTGCCTGTTGCTGGCAGAAGGGCCGATCCGTACACACTCGAGGGGCAGCGCATATGCACCGGCAATACCTCGTGTCAAAGGATTCCTGGTGTCCCCGCAAAAAAATAATTCCTCCCAGGCCTTGCGGCTATTGGATTTTGCAAAAAATCTGATGGCCCTGTCCATGATCGACTTTATATCCTTCGGATACCCAACGGGAGTGATGGCCGGGACGACCTCATCATCCCGTTGGTTGATTCTTGAAGCCGAAGCGCTCCGGTTGAATGTGCCCCCCAGCCAGCAGGTCCCGAGTCCCAAATGCGTCGCCACTAAGATATTCTTTTCCATGCAGTAACCATAATCTTCCATGGACCGGTCGCCCTTCGCCACCGCTCCCACGATGAACAGGCTCGCACCCTTAATGAATCCGTAGGTTGCCAGCGTTTTGATCTCCTCCCGCTCTTTTACCGCAAGATCAATGAGCTCGAATCTCACCAGGTTTCCAAACAGTCCCCGGACATTTGTGAGGAGGAAATCTCTCAGCTTTTGTTGATCCCTCTCTTTTATCGGATCATTTTTATACGTCCGGCACGAAACCCTCTTCTTAATAGTGTCGCTCGTAAGCATGCTGCCCTATCTTCTGACCGGGTTAAGAATAGACTTTTTCTTAAGGACCCCTAAATCTAACTTTTTGATTATATGCAAAGTAAGAATCACCATGGGCTTCGCAGGAAATAGCGCATATTTTGACAGACGCTGCGGTCCGTCTCTAGGCTCTCGGGAAGAGGCTCTAACGTAATCTACTTATTTCCGAGACGCGACACCAGGATGCTACTTCAGAACCCGTACCGGTTTCCCGTCGAGGAAGGCGACGATATCCTCGACTGCATTCTGATACATCCTGGCCAGGTTTTCCGCGGTGACGTATCCGATGTGCGGCGTCAGCAGAACGTTGTCGAGCTTGCGAATCGCATGGTCCGCCGGCAGAGGCTCTACGCCGTACACATCGATGGCGGCACCGGCGATTTTCTTCTCCTGCAACGTCTTGAGCAGCGCCGCCTCGTCGACAATCTCTCCGCGCGAGGTGTTTACGAGGTAGGCCGTCGATTTCATCAGGCCCAGTTCTACCGCGCCGACAATGCCGCGCGTGCGGCCACTCAGGATGAGGTGGATGGAGAGGACGTCCGACTGAAGAAACAATTCGTCCTTCTCGACGCGACGGGCCTTGCATTCAGCCGCCCGCTGCTCCGTCAGATTCTGGCTCCAGGCGATGACTTTCATATTGAAGGCATTGCCAACGGCCGCAACCGCGCCGCCCACCCTGCCCAGCCCCAGCACGCCGAGCGTCTTTCCGGCCAGGTCGTGACCCGGACGGGTCTGCCATCCCCCCTGTCGCATCGAGCCGAACTGCCCATGAATGTCGCGCATGAGGGTAATCATCATTCCGACTGCAAGCTCGGAGGTCGGGTTGCCGACGCCCCCGGTGCCGCAGACCGTGATCCCCTGGGTGCGCGCCGCTTCCAGGTCGAAGGAGAGATTTCTCATCCCGGTCGTGATTAGAAGCTTTAGTTTCGGAAGCCGGCGGATCAGGGTTGCCGGGAAGGGCGTCCGTTCGCGCATCCCGACAATAATCTCGAAATCGGCCAGCCTCTTCGCGGCGTTTTCCTCGCCGCCCAGAGGCTCGGTGAACACCTGGATGTCGGCGCGTCCTTTCAGTTGACTCCAATCCGCCAGATGGAGTGCGGCATCGAAGTAATCGTCTAAAATTGCAATGCGCATCGGTGACCTCCTTTCATCTTTCCGATCTCATCCTCCGGACTACTTATTTTTTTACCCCCAGGTGAATACCACTTTCCCCGTATTCCCTGACTCAAAAATCTTATAGGCCTCGGCCGCTTGCTCCAGGCGGAAATGATGGGTGATCAGTTTCCTTAACGGGAGCTGGCGCTCGGCCACGTGCCTTGCGACTTCTCCCAGGCCGATCGTGCTCATAGTCCAGGAACCGTGTATGGTTAGCTGCTTATGCATGATATCCCGGCTGATGTCGAAAGAGGTCTCACCCCCCTCTCCAACGAAGCAGGCCCGGCCATATATCCTGGCGCTCTTTATCGTGTTTACCCGGGGTTCGGGGATCCCTGTGCAATCGAGGGTAGCGTCCGCCCCCTTCCCATGGGTCAACCCCTTTATGGCCTCTACCGGGTCCCCTTCGCGAGGATCGATGGCGACATCACATCCCAGACTCTTCGCCAACTCCCGCCGATAAGATACCGGCTCTACCACAATGACTCGCGCGCCCGTCGCCGCACCGAAGAGGGTTGCGCTTAGGCCCACGGGTCCCTGGCCATAAATGGCGAATGTATCCCGGCCTGAGAGGTCCAGCCTCTTCAAAGCGTCGTAGGCGGTGCCCGTCCCACAGGCGCAGGCGGCCCCTTCTTCATAACTGAGGCCGTCTGGCATCGGCACGCAGGCGGTCTCGTGGACCGCGATGCGCTCGGCATGGCCTCCATGGTTGGTTCTGCCGTAGTAGAGCTTCTTCGCTTTCGGATCAATGCACATCTGGGAATACCCGATCCGACACCACCGACAGCGTCCGCAACCAAGATAATGGTGGACGATCACCCGGTCGCCGACCTTGATGTTTTGTACCCCCGGGCCCAGCTCGATTACCTGGCCGCAGGGCTCATGCCCCACGGACTTGAGTTGCGTCAGGTCTCCGCGCTCACTCCGGGGCGCCCGGTAAGTTCGAAAGTCGCTTCCGCAGAGCCCTGAAGCACGCATTTCGATGAGGACTTCCGAGACACCAGGCTTGGGTTCGGGGAACTCTCGGAGTTCCAGCTGCCGTTCGCCGAGAAATACGATTCCTTTCATGAAAGCCTCCTTTCCTAGATTCTCGTTTTGTCAAACAGTTTCTGTCCTGGCACCCTCGTCCTGGATCCACTACGTGACCCGACGCACTTTCCGGGGAGCGGCCAGCCAGATGGCCGCACAGCCCAAGGCAAAAAGGGCAATGGCTACGGAAAAGGCCCCCATGTAGTTACCGTTCAATTCGAAGAGCCAACCGCCCAGCCAGGGACCTATGGCCCCGCCGACTGAAAAGAAGAACCAGATCGCCCCCATGATAAAGCCCACTCGGGGGCCCTGAAAAATGTCCGTGATGGCCGCTGCAATGGTGGGAGAGCAAAGTCCTCTTCCAACCCCCATACTCAGGGTGTAGTAATACAGCACCCAAGGATGGGAAGGGTCCCGGATGAGCATCAGGACAACGATCCCCGAGATGCCGATAACCGTGCCGATCGTCAGGGTGATCTCGCGGCCGATCCGGTCGGAAATCAAACCGGCAAAGGATGCAAAAGCGGACACGATGCCGAACAGGGACAAAACGGATGAAGCATACATCTTGGAGTAACCGGCGTCAACGGCGAAGGCCACATGGTGTGTCGCTAGAATATGCTGCATCATCCCCCACAGGGAAAAAGTGGTCAAGGAGAGTAACCAGAAACGTTTGGTCTTGACGGCTTTCGAAATTGTCCAGTCTACTGCCGCCCAGGCAGGGTCCATAATCCGCATTTCTTTTCGGGCCGGCGCCGAAGTAGAGTTATTCTCTCCGCTGCCCCCGTCCCGGAGCAGACCTTTGTCCCTGGGATGATACCGTACCACGAACAGGATCAGGGGGATCAACAGTCCTGGCAGCACGATTCCTTGCACCAGAAAAGCGTTCCGCCACCCGATATAATGGATCAACCAGGCAGTGACGGGATACAATCCGAAGGCTAACCCGTTTCCGAAGAAAACGATCGAGAAAGCCAGTCCCCGTTTCTTTTCGAACCAGTTCTGGATCAAGGTCGTGAAGGGGACGGAGCCGATAAAACAGAGGCCGATTCCGAAAAGGACCCCGAAGGTGAGATAGAAATGGCCGGGTTGGCTTCCCCATCGGGATAGGGCTAAACCGAACGAAAGGACTACCGTTCCCAGTACCATTGTTTTCCGCGGGCCTACCCGATCGGCCAAGTAACCCACCACCGGTGCAAAAATGCCGTAAACCAATATGTGGATGGACATCATGAGTGCCGTTGTATCCCTCGGCCATTGGAATTCTTCCAGGAGGGAAGGAAAAATTACCGCGAAGGAATAACGCGCTCCATAACCTAGAGCCCCGCATACAAGTCCGGCGATCGCGATGTACCAGCCGTAGAAAATACGGCTGCTTTTATTTGTCTGTCCCGGTTTCTTCATCTTCCAACGACTGAACCAATTTTCACCTAAAAACTCCCTCTCCCCTCGCGGGAGAGGGCCATCCCAGATCACCATTCAAGTTTGAAACATACATTTTCTTAGCCAAAATTGCAATTCTAACAATTTGAAAAACGGTGCCTTTCGCCGCCGAGGATATTTTTCCCACTGCGACACGTATGACTTATTTCAATAGAATACCCTGGGCTGACACTAGCAGGATGCGGAAAAACTCCGATTCTCCGTCACTCCGGCGAAAGCCGGAGTCCAGGAAGTCCTGAAAAGACTGGATTCCTGCTTCCGCAGGAATGACGACCTGGGGTCGAGAGGGACTTTTTCAGCAACCTGCTAGAGGGGAGTACGAAAATTTAAGTTTTATTTTCTGATCGGATGTGGTAAATGCTCTCCTATGCTATGGAAATCCTGGACTGATCCACCTGGTACTCTTCAACAATCATTTATATAATCCGACACCCAGCTTGTTACGCCGGGCATGTCAATCTTTTTTTCCCTGGGACATAAAATTTGAACTCGGGCGGAAGCCCAAAAATTATACCCTGCTGTGATTTATGGAAAATTACTTTTCATTGATTAGAGTTTGAGGATCTGTTTAGAGGATTTTGCTTAAATATTCATGGAGTCATAAGAAAGGAGGAGAAAATGCCATCTTTGAAAAGGAACGTTCTGTTTGCAGTAATTTTGTCGGCGGGGATCTTCATCGCCGCCCAGGGGCTGGCCGCGGACACGGTGAAAATCGTCCATATCGACCCGTTTTCCGGGCCCTTCCAAGAACTTGGAGACCGGCACTTTATGGCCACCCAATTTGCAGTCGATGAGATCAATGCCCAAGGGGGTCTTTTGGGGAAAAAGTGGAGCTCTTCAACGAAGACAGTCAATTAAAGCCAGATATTGCCGCCCGCAAGGCCTTGAAAGCAGTCATGCAGGATGGGGCTACGGTAATTATGCAGAACATCTCGACGGCCGTGGCCAAGGCCATGATGAATATTGCCCAGGAACACAATGTACTCCAGGTAAGCCATGCTACTTATTCTGATGAACTCACCGGCAAAGATTTTATCCCAAATTTTTTCCGCACCTGCTACACAACAGGCCAATTTTCACGAGCTTTTGCCAGTTACTTTGCTACCAAACCCTATCGGAAATTCTATCTCATCAACATGGACTACGTTTTCGGGCATGCTGTGGCCGACGATTTCATTGCGGCAATGAAAAAGGCCATCCCCGATGTGCAAATCGTAGGGAACGACTTTCATCCCATTGCCACGAAAGACTTCGCCCCCTATATTTCTAAAATCATCGCCTCCGGGGCAGAGATTGTCTACACTGGAAACTATGGGACGGACCTGGAAACGCTAATGAAGCACGCCACTCAGATGGGCATGAAAGCCCGTTGGGCCTCCAACCAGCTGGATGACCACGTGGTATTATCCAATATACGCGAATATGCAATCGGGGCCATGGTCGTGAGTATGTATTCTCCTTACGCTGAAACGGAGATGAACAAAATGCTTTTGGAAAAATGGCACAAAAAGTATAAGGATACAAAATATCCCTGGCCGACCAATCCCGTTGGATATATATATAATGGCTGCATGTTCCTTTTTGAAGCCGTCAAGAAAGCTAAGTCTATCGATCCCAAAGCCGTCAGTAAGGTTTGGGAAGGGATGGAATACGAGGGTGTCGTGGGGAAGAATACGATGCGGGCTTGCGATCATCAAAACTTGGCCCCTCTCATGCTGTCTGAAATCCAAGCTAAATCGGAGTTCTTTCCTTTTCCCTACCTTGGAAAGCCGGTCATCATCCCCGCAGAACGAGTGGCCATCCCTCCCAACGAAACCGGGAACCCCAGATGTAAATGACGTAAAACTTCACGGGGAGAGAGCGTTTCGCTTTCTCCCCGTCCAATCCTCTTTATCCAAAATTTTCTCTACCGGCCAAAGGCCTAAAGGAGGTTCGGTCAATGTCGCAGCAGAATTACGGTCCTTTCGATCCATCGAAAATATGTCAGGTGGGAATTGTGGTTAACAGCATCGACGAAACGGCTAAATTTTATCAAGAGGCCTTTGGCATTGCCCCCTTCGAGATTTTCGAGGTCAATTATACCGACGCTACGTATTATGGCGAAAAGGCAGGGTATCGGGGCAAAAGAGCGTTTGGCAAAATGGGGCCTATGATGATCGAGCTTATCGAACTCATCGAAGGAAAGACCATTCATGAACAGTTTCTGAAAGAGAGGGGAGAGGGTTTACATCACCTCGGGTTTGAAGTGCAGGATTTGAAAGAGAGCGTGGCCAGAGCTGAGCGGCTGGGTTTTAAAGTTACTCAAAGCTGGCAGCGGGAAGATGGTCTTGGGTTTGCCTATTTGGATTCAGACAAGATCGGAGGGGTCATTTTTGAGATGATCCAGTGGTCTAAGGAAAAGAATGGCGTTAGTTCATTAAACAGGAAGTAAAATTTCCCTTTTTGAGAGTATATACTGGGTTGGCCTGGTCCGGCCTGGACGACAGGCGCTGTTATTGAATCTTCAGTCCTTTTTCCTTGAAATAGCGAATAACCCCTGGATGAAAAGGTATGGGAGAACCTCCTCCGGCCTGCGACTCCAGGGATAGGTATTTTACATCACTGTGAGACGCCAGTAGTTCTGGTTTGTGATCAAAGAGAGTCTTCACGATGTCATAAGCGACGTTCTCTTTCATCTTCTCATTGCAGACCACGAGATTCCAAACCGCACAAATCGGGACATCCACATCCTGGCCAGGATAGGTCTTGGCAGGGATCGCCCCAACCACATAGAAAGGTCCGTATTTCTCTCTTATCCTGGCAACGGCATCTCCGTGGCCGAGCAATTTTACCTTGACGCCAGGGGTCGCTGCCAAATCCGTCACCGCGGCAGTGGGAAGGCCTCCAACCCAGAAGAAAGCATCGATCTTCCTGTCCTTCAATGCTCCAGCCGATTCCGAAACACTCAGCCTTTCCCGTGATACGTCCTTATCCGGGTTCAAGCCGTAGGCCGCCAGGACCCTGAGGGCCATCACCTCTGTATTGCTTCCCGGAGCGCCCGTCGCCACCCTCTTCCCTTTCAGGTCTGAGACCTTCTGAATTCCTTTTCCTTCGACGGTCACGATATGCATATTGCTGGGAGACCAAACCGCTATCGTTCGAAGAGGGATCTTCTCCTTAAAGGCCCTCCCCTTTCCCTGATAGGCATCCCATGCCGTATCTGCATTCATAAAGGCCATGTCCGCGTTCCCCTTCCCGATGAGAAGGCAGTTATCAATCGAGGCGGACGTTACTTCTGCCGTTGCCTCTGCATAGGGGATGTACTTTGATATGATATTCGCCATCCCCCCACCCATTGGATAGTAGGAACCGCCCGTCCCCCCCGTGGCAATCGATAACCGAACCGTCTTCTGGGCCCACGCAGGGGAGACCCCCAAAACGAAGGCGATGAGGATCGTTACTTTAAGGCTGATGACTCCTATCTTAAAGAAGCGCTTCACAGCCAAACCTCCTTTCAGAATGATTTTATCTGTGGGCCTCTGGCGAAATGTTGACCCCCATCACTTTCGAGGAATTCAGCCTTTCATTATCTAATCAAGAACCGTCGTCAGACTGCTGTCGGTCCCCATCGTCTACTTATAAGTAAGTGTGACTTTGGGTGTTGGGCTCCCACAAAATACTACATACATTTTTTCGGTACCGGTGTTGAGGAGCTGGTGCAGCGCAACATCTACGGGAAGCAATATGGTGTCCCCCGCGTTTACCTTTTCTTCCCTGGTCTTACCGTCCCCGGTCTTCCATTGGATGACCCCACTGCCGCGGATGATATGGTAGATCTCCTCGAAATCTTTAGGATACGTGACTTCGTATCCAGGAGCTTTGTCGCTTGTATGCCGGTGCCAGCGGTGAACAGAATAGCCTGGGTTGACTTCTGAGACCCCCAGAAATGCTCCTTTGGTAGTGGCATGAGGGGGATAGACAATCCTTTTCATCCAGCCGGCTTCTTTGCCACCTCCGCCGGGAGGTGGCGTGGCTGGGACATCCCCTGACCGAATAACGACTACGTCTACCATAATCAACCTCCTTCCGATTTTTATAACATGTTTATTAGGCTTGCCCTTATGGTGCGGCAGAGCCGGGACCAAAAGAAACCATTTCTAGAGGAGTCAGCCAATTTTGTCAAAACTTCCCCCATTCAGCCGATAGGCCAAGGACCCGGGCGGCATTTTCACCCCAAATCTTCTTTTTTTCTGGGAAGGAGATTGACTCCAGGAGGTTAACCGTTTCGACCGGATCTGAATCCATCACGTCAAATGGGTAGTCGCTGCCCAGCAGCACCTTATCGATGCCAGCCGTTCGGATGAGGTATTCGAGGGCGGGCAGGTAGTGGGTGACGGTGTCGAAGTATAGAAGTTTGAGATACTCACTGGGTGGTTTGGAGATTTTTCCCTTACATTCCGCTTTTACCCGGTAGCCGTGTTCCAGCCGTCCTCTCTGATACGGGATAAAACCTCCCCCGTGCGCAAAACAGAATTTGAGCTCGGGGAAGTCTTCCAGAACCCCCCCAAAGACAAGGCTGCCAATCGCCAGGGAGGTAACGAAGGGATAGCCGATAAGATTATACAGACAATAATTTTGCATTTGCCCGGCCCCGGGGGGCACACCCGGATGCACCAATATGAAGGCCCCAAGCTCTTGAGCCTTGGCATAAAAGGGCCAAAGCTCGGGCCAGTCCAGGTTTTTTCCGTTCACATCGGTGGCAATCTCTACCCCTTTCATACCAAGCTCTTTCATGGCTTTTTCGAGCTCGTTGGCCGCTCCACGGGGATCTTGAAGCGGGACAGTCGCCAGTCCTACAAACCTGTCTGGATGTGCCTTCACCACTTTCGCAATAGCCTCATTCTGAATCCGCGAATAGCCTGCACCCAGCCGAGGATCGATATCGTACCGAGCAAGGGGGGCCATCATGGATAAAACTTGGATGTCAACGTTGGTTTTATCCATTTCCCGAATCCGCAGTTCGGGTCTGTAGAGATATTCTGGAAGCAAATAGCTTTGCTTTCCCCCAACCGCTAAAACTTCCCGTCCCGCTGCATCACGGGAGAGGTAAGGCATAATGGGTTTATACTTTTCTTCCGTTTCCGGTCCCCCCAGGGCGATCATGTGCGCGTGAACATCGATGTTTTTCAGCCCTCTTTCTTTGGGGATATCTCGGGCCATGTTATACCTCCCTTTCAACTCCTGATCTTCCTGTAGTAGGTCTTTGTTTCTCCGGGAAGCAGCTCTGCCGCACTATGAAAGTTATATTTTCAGGAACGTTCCCCGGCCTGCTCCACTTGGCAATGGTGAAAGGCACCCCTTGCGTTGACCAGGTACTTTGGCCCTACCCCCCCAGATATCTTATTACGATCCCCTGACCCATTACACCCCGAAGCCCTTTAAATCATTTTGGGAAGTTCGGCCAGGATCGGCTTTAGGATGGTTAAAATTTTATCCACCTGCTCCTTGTTGATAATCAACGGCGGGCTAAGGGTTACCCGGTTTCCATAGACCCGCAGGAAGAGCCCTTCCTACAAAGCTCGCTCTTGAATCTTCCCGGATATCTCCAGGACATTCTTGGGAATGGATTTGGTCTCTCTGTCCTCCACATATTCAATTCCGATCATCAGACCCAGGCCATTGACGGTCCCCACCCCGGGAAGGGGCAAGAATTCTTCCTTCAAGCGGCCGAGAGCGTATTGCCCCATCCGGGCCGCGTTGTCCGCCAACTTCTCATCGACGATGATCTCCATATCCTTGATCGCCGCCGCCGCCCCGACGGGATGGCCGCTGTACGTGAATCCATGGAAAAAGGGAGTTTTTCGGCTTTGCATCTCCCGGTAAATTTCGTCCGCAATGGCTACAGCCCCGAAGGGAATGTAGCCGCTGGTGATTCCCTTCGCCATGGTCATGATGTCCGGAATCACTCCCCAGTTTTCCACGGCGAAGAGCTTGCCCGTGCGCCCAAAGCCGGACATCACCTCATCGGCGATCAAAAGGACCCCCATTTCCGAACAGATCTTCCGTACCTTCGGCCAGTACTCCGGCGGCGGGTCAATCATCCCGACAGATCCCTGCACCGGTTCAGCGATGAAGGCGGCCACACTGTCCCGGCCCTCATTCTCAATCGTCTCGGCCAGAAATTCGGCGCACGTAATCCGGCACCCCGGATATTCCATCCCGAAGGCACACCGGTAGCAGTAGTACGAGGGGATGTGCAAGAATCCGGGTACCAGAGGGCCGAAGCTCTTCCACAACCGTCCCATCCCCAGGTTCGTGGCGCTGAGCGTTCCGAAGGACACCCCGTGGAAACAATTGTAGAGGCTGATGATCTTGTGCTTCTCTGGCTTCTTCGCATGCCAATAATTTCGGGCGATTTTGAAAGCGGTCTCCACGGACTCCGAACCGCCCGAAGTGAAGAAAAAATGTTTCAGACCCGGAGGAGTAATCTCGGCGAGCTTCTTGGCGCAAAGGACGGCGGCCGTATTGGTAAACCCATAGTAGGTCGTCGTATACTGGAGCTTTCCCAGTTGCTCCACAATGGCCTCGATCACCTCTTTCCGGCCATGGCCGATATTGACATTGACCAGCTGAGAACAGGAATCGATATATTCCTTTCCCTCGGTATCCCGCAGGATAATCCCTTCCGCCGTATCGAACACAACCCCCCGGGTCGATCCCAAGGGCGACATAGAATGGATGAGATGTTCACAATCCCATTTTAAAAGTTCACCGGTTTTCGCTTTCTCCATCTCTCACCTCGCCGATCCTTTGCTGATTTTCACCTGACAGGCCGAAGAAGGATCCCGGCTGTCCTCCGCACACATTACCAAACCAGTTTCTCCGAAGCAACGATATTCTTCCCCTTGCCCCATTCCACTTTGCGCCAAGTAGTGGAAGCCCAAGAGAAGTGTTCAGCATTCCCCGGCCCGGGTCTCAACTCCACATCACTTGCAAGATAAAATAAGAAATCATGAAAGCGAAGAGAGGACAATATGAAGAAAGTTCTTGACAGTAGGAAGTGGTTAAAGTAACAGTTTTCAAATACCCCAGGTTCTGGAAACAGGTCCTTTTATTCCGGCAATGGAGGTGAGGTTTGAAGGTTACCAAGGCATTACGAGATCTATTGAAAAGGGATGAAGTTTTGATTACCCTCGGAGCCCATGATGCGCTCAGCGCCAAGATTATTGAGAAAGCGGGAATTCAGGCCATTATCACCGCCGGATTCGGCATCTCCGCAAGTTATCTGGGGAAGCCCGATGCGGAACTGTACACCATGACCGAGAATCTCGATGTCGTGAGAAACATGGCCTCCAGCGTCGGAATCCCCATTATTGCCGACCTGGATACCGGCTATGGAAACGCCATCAATGTCATTCGCACAGTAAAGGAATTTGAGAGAGCCGGTTGTGCGGGAGGGATCCTCGAAGATCAACTCGCTCCCAAACGATGTCCGGCCTGCGTCAACAAGGTTGAAAATATTCCCCTGGACGAAGCGGTGGGTAAAATCAAGGCGGCCGTGGATGCCCGGGAGGACTCCGATTTTTTGATTATCGGGCGAACGGATACTTCGGGATCGGAGGCGGTGGATCGGGTCAATGCTTACTTTGAGGCTGGGGCGGACATGGCCATGTTCATTTCGAAGGCCTTCCCTTCGATGCGGAAATTGGAGAAGCAGAGCAAGAATGTAAAGGGACCCTTCTGCCTCAATTTTTTCGAGGGTCTTCATTATCAAAGCTGGTTTCGGGACGAATGGAATTTGGAGGATTTGAAAAAGCTCGGCGCGAAGATATTGAACTATCCCTGGGTGCTTCTTTTTGCGGCCGCGCAGGCTATGCAGGAAGTTGCAGCCCATATGGCCCGGCATCGGACGGTGCAAGGGCTGGAAAAACCGGCGCGTATAAGCCATGAGGATTTTATCGACCTGATCGGGTTCCCCCAGTTATCGGCGCTGCAGATGAAATACATGAGTTCTCCGAAAGCCGGGGAAGAGTGATAACACCAGAAAGGATTTCAAAAGTTGGCGAACAAGAAAAGGGAATAGGATGAAAAATCCCGACCAATACGCAGGAATATTCTGGATCCTCCTCGGGGGAGCGATTACCATCAGTTCCTTTTTTTATGGGGTAGGCTCTTTCTCCGCCCCCGGCCCGGGTTTTATTACCTTTTTGGCCGGTGCGATCCTGACTCTCCTCTCCCTCGTCCTGTTCATCTCTTCGAGTAAAAGCAAAGGAACCGGCCAGAGTTTACGTTCTCTGTGGGAGGGCCGCCAGTCGGGGAAAGCTTTCTACATTCTCGCTCTGCTTGTGGCCTACATGTTTCTGATGACCCCCCTGGGTTTTTTGCTGAGCACCTTCCTTCTCCTGATTCTCCTCTTCCGGGTTCAGGCCGCGTATTCGCTCAAGAAGGTCATTTTGTTATCGGCCGCGTCCACGATTGCTTCTATTATCGTTTTTGACGTATGGCTGGGGGTCCAGCTTCCCCGGGGTTTTATGGGATATATTCTCTTTTGACCGATAGAGTCTTTTTCCCCAGATCATCGTGAACGACTTATTTGAGCCTTAGATAAACATGGAAACGTTCTCTCATCTATTATACGGCTTTCAAGTGGCCCTTCAGCCACTGACCCTTTTCACTTGCTTTGTCGGCGTTCTCATCGGGACACTCGTGGGGGTGCTCCCCGGACTGGGGCCCGTAGCGGCCATTTCCCTTCTCCTGCCGGCCACCTTCCATGCACCTCCGGTCGCTTCCATTATCATGCTCGCCGGCATCTACTACGGCGCGATGTATGGGGGGTCTACGACCTCAATCCTGGTGAACCTTCCGGGAGAGGCCGCTTCGGTGGTCACCTGTCTGGATGGTTATCAGATGGCCCGGAAGGGCCGGGCAGGGGCCGCCCTCGGCATTTCCGCATTCGGGTCTTTCATCGCAGGAACACTTGGGCTCGTCGGCCTTGCCTGCCTGGCCCCTCCCCTGGCCGCGATGGCCTTGCGCTTTGGGCCCCCCGAGTACTTCGCGGTGATGGTCCTCGGCCTGACGGTCTTGATCTTTTTGGCCGGGGGGTCCATGATCAAATCCCTGATGATGGCCTGCTTCGGGATCATTGTCGGCAACGTCGGCATGGACCCGATCACGGCCCAGCCGCGCTTCACGTTTCAGATGAATATTCTCCTGGATGGAGTGGGTCTCGTCCCCCTGGTCATGGGCCTTTTCGGAATATCCGAAGTTCTTTTGAACGTGGAAGAATCCCTTACCCAACGCGAGATTTTCGAGACGAAACTGAAGGGGCTGCTCCCGAATCTTCGCGACTGGAAAGAATCCCTATGGCCGATCATCCGGGGATCGGTCCTCGGCTTTTTTCTGGGCATTCTCCCCGGGGGCGGCGCGGTTATCTCCTCTTTTGTCAGTTACGGGATCGAACGAAAGCTTTCCCGGCACCCGGAGGAGTTCGGCAAAGGGGCCATAGCCGGGGTGGCCGGCCCCGAATCGGCCAACAACTCGGCGACCGCGGGCGCATTCATCCCCCTGCTCACCCTGGGTCTTCCCTCGAACGCGGTCATGGCCATTCTGCTGGGTGCGCTCATGATTTACGACACCCCCCCGGTCCCCGCCTGGTAACCGCACACCCCGAAATATTCTGGGGCGTCATCTCCAGCATGTACATCGGGAACGTCATGCTGCTGATCCTCAACCTGCCGCTCATCGGTTTGTGGGTGAAGATCCTGAAGATCCCCTACCCCATCCTTTTCCCTTTGATCCTTCTCTTTTGTTTGATCGGAGTTTACAGCCTCAACAACAAGGTCAGTGAAATCGGTTTGATGCTCTTATTCGGAGTCCTGGGTTACCTGATGAAAAAATTTAAATTCGACGGCGCTCCCCTGATTCTGGCCATGGTGCTAGGACCGCTAATGGATAAAGCCCTCCGCCAATCTCTCATCATGTCCGGGGGAGACCCCGCCATCTTTTTGGAGAGCACAATCTGTATCACCATTTTCGCCGTCGTGGCCGTTATCCTTTTTGTTCTACCCCTCTTACCCGTGATCGGGCGCTTCCGAAAAAAGGTCGGCGAAGCCGAGGAGCAGACCTAGCCGGGCCCGATGAATTCCAGGAGCCAGGATTTGTAGAGAATCGAAACCTATAAAAGAAAGAAGAAAGGAGAAAAAGATGTTGCCTGCCAAAAATTATGGAAAGATGCTGACCGTGATCTCGCTGGTGCTTTTCGCGGGATTCCTGCTCACCATCCACCCTTCCGTCGCCGGCGCCGCCGCCAATTTTCCCAAAAAGCCGATTAACCTGATCTGTATTTATGATGCCGGGAGCACCAGCGACATCATCATCCGCTCCCTGGCCGACCTCCTGTCCAAAGAGCTTGGGCAGAGGGTGATCGTGCTAAATAAAGTCGGCGGCACGGGGACCCTCGGGACCGCCGAGCTTACCCGCGCCGAACCCGATGGGTACACCATCGGCATGGTTACTTTCGGCCCGCTGGCCATCAGTCCCCACCTCATGAAAGTCGGGTATAAGCTGGACGATTTCGATTATTTCGGGGCTTTCTCGGAATATGTGTACGGGCTCGTCTGTTCCGCCAAGCGCCCCTGGAAGGATGTTAAGGATGTAGTCGCTTACGCCAGGGCAAACCCGGGAAAGTTGAAACACGGCTGGGCTTCTCATCCGAATGCCCTGCCCATGCTTATGCTGGCGGAAAAAGAGAAGCTCGACGTCAAATTCGTCCCCACGACCGGTGGGTCGGAATCAGAGACTTTGCTGGCCGGGGGGCATATCGATACCGATTGCCGCCATCCCAGCATCCTGAAAACCTTTACCGAAGACCAGATCCGGTTTCTCCATCCTTGCGGAAATAAGCGGTGGGAAATCTTTGGCCGTCCGGATCGTCCTACCCTGATGGAGATGGGCTATGATATCGATGTTCGTTCCTTCATGGGTCTGGGCGCCCCCAAAGGGTTGCCCGCCGAAGCCAGAAAGATTCTGGTGGACGCCTATCGCAAGGTCTCCAATGACCAGCGCGCGAAAGATATGGTCCTTAGAATCGGCCTGTCCCCTACCTGCATTGAGGGACCCGATTACGAAAAGCTGATCAGAAACGGTTACAAAATTATGGGGCCGGCTGTGGAAAAATTGAAGAAGTGAAGTGCCTGACAAGGGATGAAACCCCTACAGTTCGATACGGTCCGTCTCCTTTATAGGAAACCTCCTGCTTTAGAATTTGAGTTTGTTGAAACCTACTCTTATCTCTAACAGGAGGTTTCTTTTTCGCGGCGGTTCCTCTTTAGGTCACAATCCGTTAAATCAATAATTCTATGCCCCCCAAAGCAGTTCTAATCTTTACCTACCCCCACCCTCCCCTCCCTCCTCCCGAGACTGTATCGTCATTAGAAAAAAGAGCCGTCATTCCCGCGAAAGCGGGAAAGCCCGATAATGTTTTTCGTTCGATCCCTTGAAATGATGAAGTGAAGGTGGGCGTTGCCCGTGTCGATATGGGCTCAAATAATCCTTTTTCTCAAAAAAGCATCTAAGTATTTAGATTTTGGGTTTATTTCCGAGGTGGCAAAAGGAGGGACAAAACATGGATGAGAGATTATCTTATACTGACTGTGAATTGAGATATATTGACCAGGGGTACGACCTCGCGCGGGCTGCTGAGGTTTGCGCCGAAGTGGAACGCCGCTCCTCCGATGAGGAAACGGGGAAGTCAAGCCAGGATGAGAGCTGGGATGTCTATTGGGGAGAAACGTGAAAAGTCTCCGGGGCAGGAGGCCTTTCTGCCCCGGGTTACTACATCCGGCTCAGAGAGGCCGAGGAGACTCCAACTTCTTTGAAGAATTATCGGGGAGTTTCCTTGCCTCAGTGTTGCGTCCCAAGCCCTCCTTTTAAGGAGAGAGAGGAATCCCAAATGGAGGCCAGACTTCAAGTGCCAAGCACTTTATTACCATTGCCTGACCCCATTATGTTTCTGTACCGACCTTCCATGCCTCCATAGTTAGGCTTTCAAACTCCTTCACAGCTTTAAGAAGGAATTTTTTTTACCTCGAAAAGAGATGCATCATGCTGGGGGATCAAGATATCAGCGATTCCTTTCAACCGTAGGGTACTGTTGAAGGCGTCCTGGAGGTTGATAAAATTTCCAGGGGGTACTACTTTCCAGTAATGGCGTTTCTGGGGCTCCCGTCCCGGTCTGGGCGGATTAAAGTTGTCTCCTATACAGCACATGCCGCTAATCACGGCTTGCCCTTTAGAAGTGTTTACCGAAACGGCCTGTACTCCGGGGGTGTGACTGGGTAGATGGATCACCCGAATCCCGGGGAAGACTTCGCGGTCCCCGGCAACGACTTCAAACCGCAGGTCATGCAACAGATTCGGATCATACAGATAGCCTTGCATGGGGTGGGGAGCGAGAGCAAATTCGAGCTCTGCCTTTTGCACAATGACCCGGGCGTTCTTACATCGATGGGTGTTCCCCACATGGTCAAAATGAAGATGGGTCTGGATGACCCAATCTACATCCGCGGGGGTGATCCCCACCTTCTGTAGTCCCCCCTCGAAATCAATCAGATCTTCGACCGGGGATTCCGTATAATAGGCGCTCTCTGCCGAAGATATTCCGCTGTCGATCAGGATGTTCTCCTCTCCCACTTTGACATACCAACTGATGATCGGCAGCCATTTGCGGGTTCCATAATTCATCCGATAGGTCATAATCCCCAAATCCAGGTTTATCTTCCCCAGGTGTATGGGCACAAGGGTATACGTTTGCATCGCTTCCTCCTCCAATCACAGTTCTTCACAACCCAAGATAGGCCTTCTTTACTCTTTCATTCTTCAAGAGTTCCTCCCCTTTTCCCTCCATCACCCTTTCTCCATTTTCCAGGATATAGGCCCGGTCAGAGATGGAAAGGGCATGAAAGACATTTTGTTCCACCAACAAAACAGAGGTACCCCTCTCTCGGATGGTTTTAATGACTTCAATAATTTCCTGCACAACAAATGGAGCGAGGCCCAGGGAAGGCTCGTCCAGCATCAGGACCCTTGGCTGGGCCATTAATCCTCTTCCGATCGCCAGCATCTGCTGCTCTCCGCCGCTTAAGGTCCCCGCCAGCTGCTCCTTCCTCTCCGTAAGAATGGGGAAGAGTCGGATTACTTCCTGGAGGGAGTTCTTGAAATTCTTCCTGGCTCTTAACGAAAAGCAACCCATTTCCAGGTTCTCCATCACCGTCATTTCCGGAAAAAGCATGCGTCCCTCGGGGACCTGAATGATTCCCAGATCGACAATCCGGTGCGACCCGAATCGTCCGATATTGATTTCACCGAAATGAATCGAACCCGAGGCTATGCGGTTAAGGCCCGAAATGGCGTTCAAAGTCGTTGTCTTTCCTGCGCCATTCGAGCCCACCAAGGAGACAATCTCGTCTTTTGCCACTTTGAAAGAAACTCCTTTAACCGCCTGGAGGTCTCCATAATAAACATCAATCGCATCAATGTTCAGCATATTGGTATCCCTTGCCCAGATAGGCCTCGATAACCGCTTTATCCTGGATTACATCTTGAGGCGCTCCCTCACATATTTTCTGACCATGGTGAATCACGACCACCCGGTCCGCAAGACTCATAACGGCTTTCATGACATGCTCAATGACGAATAGGGTGATGCCGCGTGTGGAAATTCTTTTGATCACTTGGATGGCTTCTTCGACCTCGGTCGGATTCAAACCAGCCATGACTTCATCGAGTAATAGAAGGCTGGGGTCCGTGGCTAGGGCCTTAGCCAACTCCAACCGTTTACGTTTTCCCAGGGTTAATGAAGAAGCCTTCACCTCCCGATATTCCCAGAGACCAAGCAGATCGACGATATTCGCGCTCTTCACCCTGGCCTCATCAATGCTGTGACTTTTTTCTGCCGCGCCGGCGATGACGTTTTCCATCACGGTTAGACCCGCCAGCGGCTTCACGATCTGGAAGGTGCGGGCAATGCCTCTCTTGGCGATTTTGTTCGATGGCCTCAATGCGGTAATATCCTCTCCCCGAAAGAGGATCTTGCCGCCATCCGTATCCAGGAAGCCCGTTATGAGGTTAAAACAGGTCGTCTTCCCCGAACCATTGGGTCCGATGAGGCCCACAATCTCTCCCTCCCGTACAACCACATCCAGGGATTGGATCACCTTTAGCCCGCCAAAGCTCTTGTCCAGCCCAGCCAGTTCTAAAATCGGGGCCGATGGCTCCGAAGGTCGCGAGATCTGCTGAGGCCTTTCGCCCGTCGTCTCTATTCTCCCTGCCTCTGATTCCGATCCTGTTCTCTTTCCGGAAAGGGTCTCGATTAACCGGCTCATCGGATGCGAAAGCCAGGACATGATACCCCGGGGTAAAAAAATTACGGCCACGGTTAAGAGCATTCCATACGCCAAAAAACTCACTCCCTGCTGAGCTTGACCGAGGTACCCTCTCATCAGTGCATCAATCGGAACCAGGGCGAAGGCCCCCAGGATTGGGCCCAAAACCGTTCCCACTCCGCCCAAGATGGCAAAGATTACAAATTCCACCGAAAGCATCATGTCGAAAACCGAGTAGGGATCAACGAGCGAGCTATAATGGGTATAAAACGTTCCGAGGCATCCGGCAAAAAAGGCACTGATCATGGCGGCGAAGAGCTTGCAATTGGAGGTACTGATTCCTAAGGTCTCGGTGGCATCCTCGTCTTCCCTCAGGGCAACAAGTTTATATCCGAAACGGGATCGCTCAATGGCCAGGGTGAACAGGGCGATGAAGATCATGAAGGTTAAGGAAATCAGCACGTATCCCGTTTTTCCTTGAAACATCATGTTAGCCAGACCCGCTTTAAAGGGGAGGGAAATCCCCATGGCCCCTCCGGTTAGTCCTCGAAAATGGACAGCGGAAATCTTCATCACCTCTTGGAAGGCTAACGTGGCCAGACAAAAGAAGATCCCTTTAAGCCTGAAACAGGGATAAAAAATGAGCCCGCCTATGACGGCAGCCAATACACCCCCCAGAAGCATCCCCACCCACGGGTTGATATGATAATGGATCAAAAGTAGCGTTGAGGTATAGGCACCAATGCCAAAAAAACCGGCGTGGCCCAAAGAAAATTGTCCCCCGTAACCGCCCAGAATGTTCCACGAGAGGCTTAAGGCTCCAAACAGAAAAGTCATCGTCAGGATATCACCCCAATAGGGGTTCTTCACGGAAAGAGCGATGCTGTACAGAACTCCGACGGCAATCAGCGTTAGATAAACCTTCGGATGACGGATCCGCTGTAAGAAGTGCTGATTAGCCATTGAAGGATTTTCTCTCAATTTAATGAATGACCGCCTTCCCAAAAATCCCTGTGGGTCTCAGCAGTAAGATGATGACAAATATGATGAAATAGACCCCTTCTTTGAGAGCTGGAGCAATAAATACCCCGCTCACCGATTCGACCACCCCGATAATGATTCCACCCACCAACGCTCCCCCAAGATTTCCCAGCCCTCCCAGGACTACAACCACAAAAGCAACTAGCGCAAATAAAGATCCGACGCTCGGAAATACTTCATAGATGGGCATCAATACCGCCCCTGTAACCCCGACAATGGCGATTCCGATCCCAAAGGCAATCATGTAGATCTTGCTCAGATTCACGCCCATCAGTTGGGCCGCAACCCGTTTTTGCGCACTCGCCCGGATCGCTTTCCCGGTATAGGTCTTCTTGAGGAAAAGAAACAGGGCCAAAATGGTGGCGATGGCACACAGGAAGATAATGAATCGGGGAACGTTAATATAGAGAGCTCCGAAATGGATCGGCATGGAAGAATAACTGGTGCGAATGCCA
>Ga0187854_10001697_pt1 | contig 20701 bp, 21 predicted proteins | sample June2016WEW_6_15_FD_132445 | JGI IMG/M metagenome (GOLD analysis project Ga0187854, IMG submission 132445) | Peatland microbial communities from SPRUCE experiment site at the Marcell Experimental Forest, Minnesota, USA - June2016WEW_6_150 | ecosystem: Environmental > Terrestrial > Soil >...
CTGCAAAGCCGCCAAGCTCCACGGCCTCAAAACCGTCATGGTCACCAACGGCTACATCACCCGCGAAGCCTTCCACGACATCTACGACCACATTGACGCTGCCAACGTCGACCTCAAAGCCTTCACCGAAAATTTCTACGGCAAGTTCACCCTCACCCATCTCCAGCCCGTCCTCGACATGCTCACCTGGCTCAAGAACGAAACCCATGTCTGGTTCGAAATCACCAATCTCATCATTCCCACCCTCAACGACGATCCCGCCGAAACCCGCAAGCTCGCCGAATGGATCCTCGCCCATCTTGGCCCCGACGTTCCGCTCCACTTCACCGCCTTCCATCCCGATTTCAAGCTCCGCGACAAGCCCCCCACTCCGCCTCGCACGCTCCACCGCGCCCGCGAAATTGCTCGCGAAGTCGGCCTCCACTTCGTCTACGAAGGCAACATCTTCTCCGAAGCCGCCAACACCTATTGCCCCCACTGCAACGCCCTCTTAATCCGTCGCTCCTGGCACGATGTCCTCACCAATCACCTCAAGGCAGGGCATTGCCCCCACTGCCAATCCCCCATCCCCGGCGTCTGGTCCCTGTAACTCCTCCCTTCATCCCTTCGGCCTTTCTCTTGCCCCTTCCCTATAGCTCAGGCCTTCAGGCCTGAGGCTTTTTCTTGGGTCACTCTTGCTTTTGTGGCACAGTCACTCCTGACTGTGCTCTTGGGTTATTCTTGCTTGTGCCGCGGCCGCCTTTTTACCCTGAGCTTTGCGAAGGGCTGAAGCGGGCGCTTTTCTCTTGGGTCTGTAGTGGCCGACCTTTAGGTCGGTTCTTGCGTTTGTTGTCTCTGTAGGGGCGCAGCACCGCTGCGCCCCATGTCCGCACCATTTCAAGTGTGTTCGGGTCTCTTGCCTCTCTGAACCTCCAGTGTTATACCTGTCTCGTCACCATGACCGGCCCCTTAATTATCCCAGATGAGAAGAGGGCCTACGGCGGCACTTCCGTGCGGAACACGGCCTTAAACAGTATCGCGCTCTCATTTTTCGCTGGCGTGTGGGCAGGCCTTGGATTTCATTGGCTCACTAAATCGCCTCCGAACCTCGTGGAGCTTTTCGATTTATTCGTAGCTCTCGCCTTTCTGATCGTTGCCATACGTCGGGTGATGAAACTGTTCCCTCGAAATGGGACGCAGCGAGCCTCCACAATCGCCTGACCGCCCCCGGTTCCTCCCTCTTCCCCCTACCTCCCAAACGTCAAATACCCCGGCCCCACCCGCATCGAATGGTGCCACGCCATCGGAAACGCCCACCACACCAGCGCACCCAAGATCGCCTGCCCCAGCGCCAGCGGCAAAATATTCCGTTCCCGCGCAAACAGCCACGCCATCGCCGCTCCTCCAACGAACGTCAGCGGCACCAGCACTGGATTCGGCCAATGCAGCGCCGCGAACAAAACTCCCGCCACCAGCGCCGCCGGCACCCGCTTCTCCAACGCCGCCAGCAAACGGTTCGTCAGAAACGAATTCAGCCCCACCTGCTGCAACACACAAAACGCAAAATATCCCACGAATCTCCGCGGCTCGATCAAGTGCGTCGGCAATCGCTGCAGCATTCCCAAAAACAATCCCGCGCCGCAAACCGCCGCGCTCGCCCCCGCAAAAAAGACCCACGCCTTCCGCGTCGCTGCCCAAAGATTGTCCCCGCGCCATCCCATCGTCTTCGACGTGTCCCGCCGCAACAAGAAGCTCGCCACCAGCCACACCGCGAACACCCACCACGTCGCAGGCAGCAGCGCTTGCCCCCGCCAGATGTACCACCCCACATACGCGACGAATCCCAACGCTTCCATTAGGCAGGAAACCCGCCCCGCTCTCCAGCTCACAGTCAATTCTCCACCGCGGATTCGGCTTCGCCGTGACGCATTTCGATCATCTTCAGCACGCTCTCAAACAACTTCTCAATCTCCGCCTCCGACGCCATCTCCGGCGCCAGAAATTCCTTCAAATCAAAATCCGGGAATCCGCGATTTGTAATCCGCGCCGGCAGCAATTCCCGCAGCTTTGCCGAAGGCACCGCTCCGATCGCCGCGATCTCCTCGAACACCGTTCGGTGCAGCGCCTCCGCAAACAACTCCGCATCCAGCAACCCTGCCAACTCCACCCGCGTCACCGGCTTCAGCAGCACCGAGCACAACAGCCGCAGCGTCTTCCTCTCCAACTCCTCTTGCTCCGCCATCCCCCCAGCCATCTCTCCTCCTTCCCCCATCCACCTTCTTCTCCGCCTCATCCATACTACCAACTCCCCGCCTCCCTGCATCACCCGCCCCGCGCCTTACACTCTCAAACTCTTGCACTCTTCAACCTCTTCTCTGCTACCGGCGTTTACCCCGACCCAGTCGGGGCGGCCGCTCTACTCTCTCTGTGTTAAGCTCTTTTTTCGCCTTACTCTTCTCTGCGTCCTCTGTGCTCTCTGTGCAAGTCTTTCTCCTTCTTCCTCTCCTCCACCACCGCCCAAATATTTTCCGCACCCTTTCCCCAACTATTTTCCTCTAATATATTGACCACAACCCCATGCCCGACCAACATCGCATTGTCATCCTGGGCGGCGGTTTCGGCGGCCTGGTCGCTGCCCGCACCCTGAAGCGCGCCCACGCCAAAATCATCCTCATTGATAAGCGCAACTTCCACCTCTTTCAACCGCTCCTCTACCAGGTCGCCACCGGCTCCCTCTCTCCCGGCGAAATCGCCGCGCCCCTGCGCTCCGTCCTGAGCCGCCAGAAAAACACCCAAGTCCTCCTGGGCGAAGCCGTAGACATCGACCCCGAAAAAAAGCTCGTCCATCTTCGCGACGCCGCCGAATATCCCTACGACACCCTCATCATCTCCACTGGCTCCCAAACTTCCTACTACGGCAATGACGTCTGGCGTGAAGCCGCTCCCAGCCTCAAAACCCTCGAGGAAGCCACCGCCATCCGTCACAAACTTCTCTACGCCTTCGAGCGCGCCGAGCGTTCCGCCGATCCCGCCGAAGCCCGCGCCTGGCTCACTTTCGTCATTGTCGGAGCCGGCGCCACCGGCCTCGAACTCGCCGGCGCCCTCGCCGAAATCGCCCGCGAAACCCTGCGCGACGATTTCCGCCACATCCGTCCCGAAGAAGCCCGCATCCTTCTCATGGAAGGCGGCAACCGCGTCCTCAACACCTATCCCGAAGATCTTTCCGCCAAAGCCGAAGCCCTCGTCACTCGCCTCGGTGTCGAAGTTATGAAAGGCGTCTTCGTCACGGACATCACCTCCGCCGGCGTCACTTACAAACACGGTGATCACCACGACTCTCTGGCCGCACGCACCGTTCTCTGGGCCGGTGGTGTCACCTCCACTTCTTTCGGTAAAAAAGTCGCCGAGCGCCTCCACGTCGAAACCGATCGCACCGGCCGCATCAAAGTCCAACCCGGCCTCACCGTTCCCGGCCATCCCGACATTTTCATCGTTGGCGATCTCGCCCTCGCCCAAAATAAGAATGGCCAGCCCCTTCCCGGCGTCGCCCAGGTCGCCATCCAGGGTGGTCGCTTCGCTGCAAAAGTCATCGCCGCGCGCTTAGCCGGTAAAACTCCTCCGCCGCGCTTCCATTACCTCAACAAGGGAGACATGGCCGTCATCGGCCGCGCCGCCGCCGTCGCCAACATTTTCGGCATTCACATTTCCGGTTTTCCCGCCTGGTTGGTCTGGCTCTTCATCCATCTAATCTACATCGTCGAATTCAAAAACCGCGTCCTCGTCTTCATCCAATGGGGCTTCGAGTACTTCACCTTCAGTCGCGGCGCCCGGCTGATCACTGGCCCCGCCGTCTCCGATTCTCTCGACCAATCCCCCACACTCCACTCCGGCCACGACTCCCCCTGATCCGCTGCTCTTGATACCTTCCTAGTTTTTTCCTTGCTTACGCTGACCACCCCGGTACTTGAGGGTGCCCCATCCTTCGCGATTTTTGCGAAGGGTGGGCTCTTACGATCGGACGTCTCATTCCCTCTTCTCTCTTGGTTCTCTCTTCTCTGTGTCCTCTGTGTTCTTCCCTCTGTGATCTCCGTGTAAGTTTTTTCTTCGCTTTCTTCTCCTCCGCTTCCTGATCACTGATACCTGATCGCTGATAACTTCTTCATGCTTTACTTAAAACTGACAACCTATAACTTGCAACTTCAACCCCACTCCCCCCCGCTGCTACTCTGTCCTCATGGACTGGCTCAACGAAAACTTCGGCGAATGGAAACCCATCTCGCGCCTCGGCGCTGGCGTCTGGCTCGTTCTCTACGTCCTCTTCCTCTTCTACGCCTACGCCAACGCTCCCAATTTCCTTTTCCCTGATTTCGTCAACCTCATGATTCACGAAGCCGGCCATCCCCTCTTCAGCTTCTTCGGTAACACCCTCATGCTGCTCGGGGGCACGCTCCTCGAACTCATCGTTCCCGCCGCCTGCGCCATCTATTTCTTCTTTCAACGCCAACCCTTCGGCCTCGCTTTTTCTTCCTTCTGGTTCTTTGAGAATTTCCTCTACATCGGCACCTACATGGCCGATGCCCGCATGGACTCTTTGCCCCTCGTCGGCTCCGAAACCAGCGATTGGCTGCTCCTCTTCGGCCAGTGGAACCTGCTCCTCTACGACCAGAAAATCGGCCACACCTTCCGCTTCCTCGGCTGGCTCGGCATGCTCGCCACCATTGCCTGGCTCGCCTATCGCACCTATCGCAGCGACCAGCCCCACCTCAAGCCCCTCGAACTCTAGAAGTTATCTCACAAATACTTCTTTGGGGGTCGGAGCTTCAGCTCCGACATCAAATTGCCTGATAGACCGGGCTTTAGCCCCTGAGGAAACTCTTTCCTTCCCGCTGAATTCATTTATGAGACAAGCTGTAGTGTGCCGTCCCAGAAGTTCATTGTATTTTTCTTTAGCAGGCTGCTGAAAAATACGTTTCGCCGTCATTCCGAGCGAAGCGAGGAATCCCTCTTCGATCAAAATGTCAAGAAAAGAGAGATTCCTCACTTCGCAGACTCCGTTCGGAATGACGAATTCGAGGTTTTTCAGCAGCCTGTTAGGAGGCCGGGGCTTCAGCCCCGGCGTAAAGCCTGTACAATGAATAGGGCTTAAGCCCCTGAAGACTCCGAACTTTTTCACCCTATTCCCGGAACGTAACTCTAGTTGCAGCCCAGGCCTTCAGGTCTCACCCCTGTTCTTGGCTTTCTCCTGCCGTTGTAGGCGCCCCGCACCGCTGGACCCCATGTCCGCAAGATCACCGCGTCCTGCCCAACTTGGAGTGCGGCGGCTCGCCGCCGCTTTTACGTTCGCAACCCCGCCGCCCAACCGTGGCCCTTCACCCACCCGCCGCGGCACAATCCCCGAGTCTTAAGTGTGTGTCGGTGTGGGCTTTCTCCCCGCGCCCAGCCCTGTAGCTCAGGCCTTCGAGACCTGAGACCTTTTCTTGGGTTTTCCTTGCGTGCTCCACCCGCGTTGCCGCGCGGGGCCAGTCCCCACGCCATTCCCTCGTGCGGGGACGTATCTCTTTCGTCATTTCGCTTGACACGCGTATCTCCCTGCATAATCATAATGACCAGGTAGTACTCCTTCCTTTGGTCATTTCCCTGATCCAGCTACCTTGTGTTGGTGTCGTGCAATCTTTGGTGAGGCGCCTGCTTTTCCATGACTGCTAGTTTAGCTGCGCAGAAAAAACCCGGCGAGCCGTTTGAAGGAGGCCGCGACCTGTTTGAGGCTTTGTTCGAGTGTGTTTCGGAAACCGTTGTGGTTTCCGACGATACAGGCTGCATCGTTCGGGTCAACCCACAAGTGGAAAAGCTGTTTGGGTACACCCGGGATGAACTACGCGGCCAACCTATCGAGATGCTGGTCCCGGAACGATTCCGCCAAACCCACCTGGGGCACCGCCAGCACTACCATCAGGATCCTCGGCGCCGCGCCATGAATACGGGGCTGGAACTCTGTGGCAGACACAAAGACGGCAGAGAACTCCTTATCGACGTCATGCTGTGCCCGCTTGAGCGGGGAGAGGCAAAACTGGTTCTAAGCCTGATCCACGACCTCTCCGAGCGCGACACCGGCGAAGGCCTCAGGTTTCATCTGGCTGCTCTCGTGAACTCTTCGGGCGACGCCATCATCGGCAAGACCTTGGACGGCTTCATTACCAACTGGAATCAAAGCGCGCAACGCATCTTCGGCTATTCCGCGGAAGAGGTAATTGGAAGGCCGATGTCCATGCTGCTCCCCCCAGGCAGGGAAGATGAGGAATCTGACATTTTGGGGCGGCTGAAAAAGGGGGAAACCATCCAGGCGTATGACGCCGTGCGAAGGCGCAAGGATGGGCGAGACGTCGACGTCTCTGTGACCATTTCGCCGATCTTCGGCCCCATGGGCAACCTCGTAGGCGCCTCGCAGGCGGCCCGCGACATCACGGAACACAAACGAACGGCGCAAGCGCTGCAAGTTTCCGAAATTCGTTACCGGCGGCTGTTTGAAACTTCCCAGGACGGCATATTGATCCTCGATTTTGCCACCGGGCAGGTAATGGACGTGAACCAGTTCTTGATCGACATGTTGGGATATTCGCATTCCGAGTTAGCCGGGAAAAAACTCTGGGAAATCGGCCCTGTTAAGGACATTTTCGCCAGCCGTTCCGCTTTCGCTGATTTGCAAACGAAGGGCGTTGTCCATTACGAGGATTTGCCCCTTGAAACCAAAGACGGTCGCCGAAAAGAGGTCGAGTTTGTCAGTAATGTCTATACTGTGGACGACGAACCAGTAATTCAGTGCAACATCCGTGACATCACCGAGCGCAAGCAGATCGAAAGGGAGTTGGAGATCAGCAGAGCCCAGGCTGTGTCTTCTGCTCACCTCTCCGCTCTCGGAATGATGGCGGGAAATATTGCCCACGAGATCAACAATCCCCTGGCCATCATCCATGCTTCCGCCAGCAACCTGCTGGAGATGGCCGAATCAGGGACAGTGCCGCTGAACGAATTGCAGAACGCCAGCGCTCACATCAAGCAGACCGCCGAGCGCATCAGCAAAATCGTCAAAAGCCTCCGCCAGATTGCCCGTGATGGCAGCGCCGACCCCTTCCAGCGCGCTTCCGTCGGCGAGATTGTCGAGCACGCCCTCGAGTTGTGCAAGGAGCGCTTCCGCGTCCATTCCGTCCGCCTCGATACCTCCCTTGTGGACACTCGCCTGCATGTCTCTTGCCGCGAAGTCCAGATCGCCCAGGTCCTCCTCAATCTCCTGCAAAACGCCTTCGACGCCGCCGCTGATCTCCCTTCTGATCGCTGGGTCCGCCTCGACGTCTCCGCCCAAAACCACTCCGTCGTTTTCTCCGTCTCCGATAACGGCCCCGGCGTCCCTCCCGAAATCAAATCCCGCATCATGGAGCCTTTTTTCACCACCAAACCTGTCGGCAAAGGCACTGGCTTGGGTTTGAGCCTCTCCAGAACCATCGTCGAAGAACACGGCGGACAGCTAAAACTCGACGATTCTTCTACTAACACGACTTTCTCGTTTTCAATCCCGCTTCTTATGGAGGAGAAAGATGCAACTCAAGAACGCTACAATATTGCTCGTGGATGACGAACTTGACCTGCTCGAAATCATGGCCGAATGGTTCCGCCGCGAAGGCTGCCGTGTACTAACAGCGGAAAACGGCAGGGATGCCCTCAACCTTTTTCAACAAAACCCCGTTGACGCCGTGGTCTCCGATATCCGCATGCCCGTCATGGATGGCATCGCTCTTCTTCGCCAACTCAAAGCCGCCCACTTTACCAAGCCCAGTGTCATTTTCACCTCCGGCTTCTCCGATATCGAACCTCGCGAAGCCTACGATCTCGGCGTCGAAGCCATGATCTCGAAACCCGTCGAGCGCAAATATCTGATCTCGGTTGTCTCGTGCATCTTGACCCCGCGCGAGGATCTCTGGCGCTTGCCTCCCGCCGATAAAGCCGATGCCGTTCTCCTGGCTAACTTTGAGAGCCTCTCGTCGGCTCTCACCCGCGGCCTCATCGCTTTTGGACGCGGCGGCTTTTGCGTTTACTCCACCCTTCAGCTCGCCGAGGGCCCCGTGGATCTCCTCCTCGATTTTCAAGCCGATCAACACAAGGTGACCGGGCGCGGCATGGTTCGCTGGACCGATTTTGCCGAAGCGCAAATCGGCATGGAAATAACTCACATCGACGATGCCAATCGCCCATGGATTCTCAGCCTGACCGAACCCAATCACTCCGCTTCTTTCATTCCGCGGACTAGCTTCACCGCACGTACCTTCGCGCGCAGCGCTCCTCTGTGAACCCTTCCCCGCTCGCCACATGCAAAACCAATACCGCTACGGACGGCGCCTCCGTCACCTCGATCCCGCAAAGCGGGAGAAAAACCTCTCTTCGCTTCACCGGCTCGCACGCCTCACCTTCGCCGCCCGATCCGCAATGCCAGGGAGAAACCCCTCTTCGCTTCACCGGGCCGCACGCTCTACCCTCGTTTTGCGGCCTTGGGCCTTGAGCTTCTCTTCTCCGCACCTCCCGCAACCTACCCACGCACTCTTCTCCTTCCTCAACTTCAAACTTATAACTGAACCTGAAATCCGAAGTTGACCAATTGCAGGCGAGCGCACCTCCTTTTGTTTCAAAAGATTATCCTGTGAAGATCCAACTTCGTCGAAGTCGGCTTCTCTCACACGATCCACCATCCAAAATCTGTCATTTCGACCGGAGGGACGGCGCTTTTTGCCGTCCCGGAGCGGAGAAATCCCTCTTCGGCTTCGGATTTCAGGCTGAAACTTTTAACTTTACCCCCGTCGCCAAACTAAAGTCCCGGGGCTCTCACATCCAATCAGATTTTTAGGAGGGAAGGGGGCTACTCAGGCAGGTGGTGCCGGGGGCCCGGCCCAAACGGAGCGCCACATCCCCTTCACTTTCAAGGTGGCGTCATGATCTACCTTGGCACCTTCCTTGAACGCGAATCGGTGAAACATGGATCAATTTGCAGTTAACCCCACAACGGAGGGTTACGGATGCCCCAGCAGAAGCCAGGTCGAAAAGTGAAGTCAAACCAGCAACTGATGCTGGCTCTGGAGCTTAGAGCCTCGGGTGCGAGCTACATGCAAATCGGCAAGGCGCTTTCCGTTTCAAAACCTCGCGAGTTTCGAATTGTCCGCAAAGCATTAAACGAATTGGTGGAGCATTGCCTCGAGACCGCGGAGCGCGTACATCAATTGGAACTCCATCGTCTTGATCGTTAATCGGCTGGCACTCGATTCTCGTAGGACCGATTACGTAGATTGATATAACAGTCTCTCTCCCTTGCGCCGGAGGCGTCCCGTCAGTTTCATCCGCCAAGACTACTGGTGAGTAATCGGAGTAACATTCATCTGAATCAAGGCATCACTTGGAACGAGAAGATCCTTGCAATTCGCACCCACTGGACAGTTCGTTTGTGTCCGTGAGAATGGCTCCATGATGACTTCTTCTACGCCAGCAACTCTGAGGGTGAGGCCATGCAGCTTGAAAACACGGTCCCACTCTTTGTATGCGCCGCTGTCATTCAGGAACGACGTCACGAGTGGGTAGACAACAGAAATCCTTTTTGTTCTCAATGCGTCCCTCCATTGTCCTGATAAAGCCGCGCGCGTTGCCACTCTGCTGATTGCTTCTTTTTCTTGAAGTCTCAGGCCGATTATGTCGAGAGACTGGACGCTAATACCCTCCTTCGGGAGGTCATCCAAAACCGTGGCAAGGAACCCCGCCTCTTCGACCACAGACCTAGGTGCTCCATCCGGGGAGCCAATATGTAGGCTGGTAGGACCGCTATTGTCAACAAAACGTATCAGCTTTATTTCAACGATGCCATCTTTTCCCTGAAACTTCCAAGTCTTTTGCATTTCGGCGTCTTCGGCAAACAGTCGAACGGCAGTTCCAAAGACAACCGACAGCACAAGCAGCGCGCACACCTGTCTCATTGAATAGGCCAAAATCGCACCTCCGACGCAAGTGGAGTGTAGTCATGTTCGGGTACGTCATCCACCAAATTCTTGCCATTCCACAGAGTTATATGACCTGTGGCATCCTGCCAGATATTCACCTTGAACATAAGGATTCCAGTTCTACCCGCCAATTGCTTCCTCCATGTATTCGAACCATGTGTGACATAAACTTCTGGCTTCCCAAAGTTCTGTATGAGAAACGGTTGAAGGTCCTTCAATAGATGGAAGTTCCAATCGTGTTTTGAATCAGAAACTGTGCTGGGAAGATGTGGAATTTTGTAGCCGCTTTGGTTCAATGCTTCGCACATACGAATCACGCAGCTATTGCCAAAGATTTTCTCATTCATTTGCACATGGCCACCAGCATGTTCCCATATGGTTGGGTGGCCTTTTTGGGGGTCGGATGGGAATTGATCGTATCTCGGATAATGGCTCCAAAGATTTTGGAAGGGACTGTCCTGAGGTTCGGTACCACCGCCTCTGAAGAGGTCCCCAATTATCGACAAGAGACAGAGAAACCATTGGCATCTTCCCGCAGGGAGGGCATTGAGCCCATTGGGATCAACAAAGGCTAGCGGGTTGTTTTGTACGTACGCGTAAAGATTCAGACTTTGAGGATTTGACGCATCTGCAAATGATAGTCCGGACGGATCGGGAGTCATGAAACGGCCCACGCTGGACAAGTTGTATCTGGCGCCGAAGTTGTCGAGGACGGATTCGCTGTCACGTTCTTTGCCGGTGAATTTGTAGTTTTGGGTACAGGTTGTTGTGTACGGGCGCTCACCCCCAAAGGGATAGAAGTCAGCGTCGTAGCACAGCGTAGCCGTTGTTTGTCCCGAGGGTACTTCGGCGATGGCTCGCGAAGTGCCCAGATGATCTGAGGCATAATAAAAGACGTCGCCAGAAGAATCGCGCCGAGCGATCCGCTGGCCGCCGAAGAACACGTACTCGCTGAAGCTGCTATTGGTCAGACTGCCGGTGCCATCAGTTTCGTCGAGAATGTTGCCGCTATTGTACCAGTAGATTTTTGTGACCAGACCGCCAACGACTTTCTCAACTCGCTTGCCATCGCCGTCGTAGGCATAGTTAGTCGTAGAGAACGTGACTGCTTGGGTCATCTGATTCTCGGCGCTGTAGGAGTAGGTGTCCGTGCCGTAGCTGGTCGCGTTGCCAGCCGTATCGTATCCATTAGTACTGAGTTGGTTCTGTGCGTTTACGGTCGCGCTGAGGCTTTCCTGCGTGCATCCATTGTACGATGTCGAGACGGCGCCAATGTTTGTCAAATTGCCCCAAGCCCCGCCGGTCGCTTGATTGTCATACTGGTAGCTTTCGCCCCAGCAGTGCGAAGGGCTCGTGGCGTAGGTCGAAGTAGTCTCACCTGTCAACAGACGGTTTAAAGCGTCATAGGCGAAACTCTGCGAGCGCATTGTGTCCCGATTGTTGGTAATGCCCATTACGTTCCCGTTGTCCCCCACGCCCAGATTGAAATTGTAGTTCAAATCGAGGATGTTGGCGGGACCGGGATCAGGGGTTGTGCAAACGGTTGTGGTAGCAAGCGGCGTACCGGTAGTCACATATATCCAGCAGGGCTGCAAGCGACTGTTGAAGATGTAGGTGGAGTAGAGATTCGAACCGTTGGTCAGAGAAGCAAGATCACCCTGCGCTGCATAGTGAGCCGCACTCGCATAGCTGATCGAGTCCGGGGAATCCACCACGGAAAGCAGGCGCTCCGCTCCACCCGTTGTGAGCGTGAGGGTACGGCCGCTTGGGTATTGCAGCGTGTTGATAGAGCCATCGACATACGGCAAATACGTCGTTATAGTGCTTTTTGTGATGCTGTTCGTTGTGCGCTGGTCCGTCAGCACGCGGCCCATCACATCGTAAGACCAAGCTTCCCCGCCAGCAGCATCGCTCATCCCCGTGCGGCGGCCAATTCCATTCGTAATTGTCAGACCGTTGTAGCTCGTCTGGTCGTATAAATACGTTGCGACGGGAGAGGTGAGTGGGCAAGTCGTCTGTGCCGTGTAAGCCTTGCCGGTCATTCGGTTCAAGGCATCGTAGCAATAGGACAATGTGACAGTAGTTGTACTTTGCTGATTCTGGGCGGGAGCGGTCTTCTGCGTCAGATTCCCGTTGAGGTCGTAGGAATAGGTGGTAGCTACCGTCGTCCCGGAGGGAGTGGTGTTCGATTCCGGATTGATGGAACTCGTAAGTTGCGCGAGCGAATTATAAGCGAAAGTGCGCTGGCGAGAGCCATTCTGGACAACGCTCGTGAGATCATTGAGGCTGTCATACGTGTAGTTCGTCTGGTAGCCCAAGCCGCCTGGATTCTCTATGGCCTCGGTTATTCGACCAAGCCCATCTATTACCCATTCACGCGAATGGCCAGCTTCGTCAATCACCGTGGTAGTGTTGCCGGAGTAGGTCGTGCAAACGTCGTTCGACGGGCATGAACTGCCCGAGGGAATCGTGCCGTCTGGCGGTACGAACATCGTTGTGCGGCTCAGGGCATCGTAAACGTAAGTTGTACTGTAGATTGTATTCCCTGAACGATACGGATTTGTTACGGTGTAGGGGCGACCCAGGCCATTATAGGACGTAACCGTCGTGTCAGTGCCGTCGGGGTCGGACGTGATTTGGCTGTTAGTGACATGCCCAATTCCGTCCATTGTGCTCACGGAAGTGAGGTAGTTTCCGGAAGAGATGAGCTTCTTTGTCGTGATGCTTGGTGTTGGCGCCACGTCGTTGTAGGTAACAAGTGTCTGACCACCGTCGGGGTAATCTGTCTCTGTGGGCCGTGCCAGCAGATCATTATAATGATACTTCGTGGTCTGACCGTTCTGGTCCTTGGAAACGGTCAATTGGCCGCTGGGGTAGTCGTACGAAGAATTCTCAATGTGCGAGATTCCGTTTGTGGGCGGGTAGGTGATTTGGGTCAGATAGGCATTCGTACTCCCCGACGGTGTTCCGCTCGTGTAGGTGTCACCGCTAACGTAGCTGTCGGCATACGAGTAGCTGGTAGTGTGGTTTGTACCGCTCATGTCGCTGCACGTTGTATTGCCGCACGGATCGGTCATCGACAGGACCTGGCCTGTTTCGTCGTAGGTGTATGTGGAGGTGGGATTTGTGCTTGAACAGGCAGGGGCGGCCTGAAGGCATTTCTCAACTATTGTGGTCGCGTTACCTCTAGGAGAAATGACGCTGGAGGGGTAGTTAGTCTCGTCGTGCGTTCCTGTCGGCATGTTACTCACACTCGCGACGGCAGCTTGGTCGTACGAGTAGTCAGTCTCCGATATAAGTGTTCCATTTGTACCGTTAAGGTAGGTCTTTACGGTCGAGGGCCGGTCTAGAATGGAAGGATTGACTGGATAGATTGGGGTGACTAGGAAGGTCTGCGGAGTGGCGACGGTTTCGCGTGCTGGCGCTGGAGAACTCGGGGCTATTGGGCTGGTGAGGCAGCTACTGTTAGAGGTGAATTGTCCGAAATCATATTCTTTCTTATCAGTGACCAGATCGCCCGAGTATTTGTAGAATGCTCCGAAGATCGATCCGTTATCGAGAGTAGTCAGTTGGCAGGCAAGCAAATCTCCCGGGCCAAGCCAGTTCTTCGCGACTGTCTGGATGGGTGAGCCGCTGGTGTTGGTGTCTTTATAATATAGGACAGTCGTTTCGACGGGGACTCCGGCTGGTGCTAGGGTCCACATATCATGGGGTTGTACCGTGCCGTATCTTGGGACGTAGTTGTAAACGGTAGCGAAGCTCGCGCCGGACACGAGGTCCGTAGTCGTCACCGTTGTGCTCATCGTGGTCCATTCAAGAGGATCGGCAGAACTCCAGGTTACCGGACTGTATTGGAAGGTCTGCTGGAGGGCATTGGTTTTACCGTCAAAGCTGACAACGCGCGTCGCGATTGCAGGCGTTCCATACCTGTACATGCAGCCGATAGGGTTGGGGTCGGTGCCGCTATCCGGCCATGCTGCCGTTTGTGATTGCGGGTTGACTTCCCAAGTATAGGTTACGGTTCCACCCGAGGGATACACAATCTGCTTCAGCAGGCCGTAAGTCGAATCATAGAGGAATTGAAAGCTTTGGCCATTCGGTAAGACGATGCTTTGTATGCCTCCACCTAAGCCGGAGTTCGCTGGGAATCCGAATTTGCAATTGGTCACGTCGCCGGGATCCAGGTTTACGGGACCGAGATTCCAGGAGGGATTTGACGCGGATCCCCAGTTCGTTTTGAAAGGCCCTGAAATTCCAGAAATGGCAACCTGGTTTCCGGACTGGCCGAAGCCTGTTGTGGAAACTATAGTCCGGCCTGCCGCATCCACGATACTGAAAACGCCTAGAGAGCTAGGTGACACGTCGAACGTGACCTTATTGCCGTTTCGATCTTCGATGAAGCTGGGAAGGGAGATGAGTCCGCCTTGCACGCCGGAGAAAGAAGTTAGGGTCAGTAGATTACCAAAATAGTATATGGTTCCGTCCCCGTCAGAGATCGTTATTGGAGGAGGATCTGGTGAATTTTCGTAATAGTACGCGCTGCTGGGAATGAAGGCCTGGAAAAAATCACCGATATTGGAGAGTGTGCTGTAGGTGGGACATGAATTGCCGTTATCCGCGGTCTGTTGGCCAAGGGCCAGACCTAATCCGTTCCTGGTGCCGTTCGGGGCCGTAAAGAAGAAATCGCCCCACCACCCGCAGGTTACTTGAGGATTTGTCTGTACTACGACTTGGCCTTGAATTTCACTGAGCGTCGCAACAAGAAAGCTCCACCCACCCTTGGACCATGGAGTGCTCGGTATCGCCCAACTCGCCTGGCCAGGGACCCCTGGAACCACAAAGGCATAGTTTGAGTCGTATCCAAATCCAAAGGGAATTGTCGGTCCGCGGCCCGGCGAGGGCACCGGCAAGTTAATTCGGACGCTCACCGAACCATTAGCTGGATTCACTGTTTCGGCCAACATGCCAACATAGTCGTGACCTACGCCGGGGGTCGGCGTGAAAGTAGAGTAGGTTACGCTGGGAGCCTGGGCATGGGCCGATGCTGCGGCGGCGACGGCCATTGCCCCCAAGCGCAAGAACTTGAGAATGAGTGCGCTCAGAGTGGTGCGTGGGCCGAGAGGAAACGAGGGCATGGAGCCTCCGAGATCAGCATCCACAAGACCGCTAAAGCAAAGGCGGAGGGCGTGGAGGGGAAATTTATGTGCGGAATTGAGAGGGAGGCTATGTAGCGAACATGTCTCGTGGTCGCAGTTCCGTCATGGGACGTGATTCTGTTCCTCGGAGAGGGAAGTGTCAAGTAAATTGTTGACTAAATGTTTAACTAATATGAGAAGTATCGATATTGGAGGGAATGAAGATCGCGCTCTCAACTCTCATCAAACATGCGATGGGAGGGGTAGGCAGCAGAGCGGCTGGGGAAGGGGCGTCCAAGGAGAAACCACGCAGGGCGGGAGTGGAGCCATGAAGCAGAAGTGGGGGCGCGAGGGGTATGCAGGCCACTGGCCGAGCGATAGACGGGTGTGGACCATCGCGGCGTTTTTCGTGGCTCTGCTGAGCGTGGTGGCGATCTACGCCTACCACTACGAGCCGGTGTGGACACCGTTGCAGCGTTTTTACCTGGGGCACTGACGAACCGATCCTGAATACGGCCCAGTAGTTCTAGCTAACACTTTGTGTGACGCGCATTGCTTTCTCTTCTGTAGTTCTCTGGTCCGCTCCGGTTAGGCGTTTTCGGAGCGTCTCCCATTGTGAGTCTCTATTCTCTCGTTCCGTCCATGCTCAAGTCCTGGAAACCGTCGCAAATCGAGACGACTTAGGCGGTTTTCAGGAGTTTTGAACTATTTTCAATTTTCAGCGACACATTTTTCCTTTCTTCCGCTGATTAGGTAGGTATGGGGAGAAATTGCTCCTTTCCCCCTCAAGGGAGGTAATCCAGTGCAACAACCTCGGTATCCTGCCACAACGTCCTCAATTCGTTCCCGCCGTCCGGAGCGGAGCCTGACATCCTTCGCCCTAGGTGTCAGAGGGGCAGCTCCGCTTCCGGCCTTCCTCACGCCGTATAAGACAGGGGCTGGCGATCCGGAGGCAATCTGCTTGCCTCGGGAAGGAAGACGGCGAGAAACCCGCAAACGATCAGTGAAGCCGGAAGATTCTCACTCTTGCTGTCATTCTGTGTCGAAAGACAGCGGTAGGAGTCGTTGGCTCGATTGGACAAGGGTGAAGAGCCCTTCACTCCCCAACTTCATCGGCTGTTTCACCATTCACTTCACCCGGACTCAGAAGCTATTAATTCGAGAACTCAATGCACGAGACGTCGCAGAGAAGATCGAATTGCACGCGGCGGAAGACGTGGATGAGGCGGGAGCGACCCCACCCTTTGCCGCACGGTGCGTCACGGTTTCCGTGGGGTCGCTCCCGCCTAACCAATTCTCAGAAGGCACGAGGAGTTTACCGAGACCGTCCGAACCTTCAGCAATCTTCACTACACGCCTGGAGGCATGCATGGTGAACGGCGCGCTGGACACGCGGTTCACCCCTGCGTTCACTCACCCGTTCACCTTGAAGGCATGCGAAACCACATCAGACAGAGAGGTTATGAATAACATTTGGACACGGGGACAACACCGGACTGGGCTGGAGCGACCCCACTTTTGCCGCACCATGTGCGAAGCCTGGTGGGTCGCTCCAGCCCCTCACGCTTGTTGCGTGACAGTGTGTTCGCCCCTGTCCTGAGGAAGAGAGATGAGGCCGGAAGTTATGCAGCCCCACCACTATCGGAGATCGAAGTGAAGAAGGTAAGAATTTTATTCTGCACTTCCATCATTGCAACTTCTTCACCTTCGGAACTCCTCAAGGAGCACGTTGCAAAGAAGATGCGTTCCGAGAACGAAGCAAAAGTAGCAGGCGAAAAATGTCGGAGATGGGCGGGAGCGACCCCAAAAATTTCGGGCGGAGCCGCCCAAAATTTTGCTCTGGGTCGCTCCCGCCCATGTTGTTCGCACCGGCGCGTTCGGAAAGCAGTCAACGACGGAATCAACCAAGTTCGCATGCGCACTTTAATAATGCGCGCATGCAAGAAGGAGAAAGATCAGATGCCAGTTCTGAAAGCACCACCAAAACAACCCAAGAATGCGACTCTGCAAGTTCGGATCGACGAGGATCTCAAGTACAAGTTGGACAAGTACGCAGAATTCCTCGAAACAACCGGAGCGTATGTTGTCTCCGAGGCCCTCAGGCTCGTGTTCAACAAAGACGCAGAGTTCAAGGAATGGCTCGAAGTGCAAGAGCGGAATGCTCAGCAGGCTGAGAGCGAGCACGCTCCGATGCCAGTAGGCAGCACGGACCAGCCTGTAATGGCGGCCTCAGCTACATTGAGCAGCACCGGGAACAAGCGTCTTTTCGGGTAGTCGCGATTCGTAGCTAAGGACTCCATGAATTCAAGTTTGTGCCGTTTCTAGGTTCCCACGGGGGAGAGGAAGACAACCAAGTCCCATGAGCAAGACCGCCCTCCGTCCCCGCCCCCCCTGCTTCCGAAAGAGTGTTTCTATGAAGGCCGATCCACAATTGGAAATCGAACCTTCGCTTGAACCTTGGCTCAAGGATTTCCTAGACCGCGTCATAATTCCAGCCTTGCTGAGAGAATTTACGAATAGTCTTGTTGACTCTTCCGATGACGTGGGAGCACACTCACTCGAAGAAACTCCAAAGGGAGAATTTGAGTGAACGAACAGCTCTGCGCAATCTATGCAAGATTTTCTTCCGACCGCCAGAGCCCTACCAGCATTGCAGACCAGATTAGGAAATGTCGTGATTATGCCGGCCGTCAGGGATGGCGCGTCCTGGAAGAGCATATTTACTCGGACGAAGCGATTGCTGCGACGAGTATGGCGAGGGAAGGACTACAGAGGCTATTAGCAGCGGCCTCAGCTCTTGACCGCGTGTTCGATTGCATTCTCATCGATGACACCTCCCGTTTAACGAGAAAACTCGCCGATGCGTTGAATCTTTACGAAAAGCTGACGTTTGCCGGTGTTCGCCTGGTTGCTGTATCACAAGGCGTGGACTCTGACAGCTCCCAGGCCGAACTACTTATCGGCGTGCATGGGCTTATCGACGCGGTCTATTGGCGCGAACTGGCCCAGAAAACTCATAGGGGAATGCAAGGATTGGCATTACGGGGATTGCACACGGGAGGGCGGTGCTTTGGCTATTCGTCTCACAGAGCCGAGGATGGCAGCGCGCGACTCGAAATAAATTCTGGGGAGGCGGAGATTATCAACCGTATTTATCGCCTCTACGCCGAGTTTGCTTATTCGATGAAGCGGATCGCGCATACGTTGAACACGGAGGGAGTGCTCTCGCCTCAACCGCAGAAGGGCAGACTAGGTCGCTCTTGGTGTGTGTCTTCTGTGCGACACATTTTGTTAAACCCTCGCTATACCGGCAAGACGATCTGGAATACGCGTCGCAAGGTCCGCGTGCCAGGAACTGGTAAGCGAGTGTTCAGGCCGCGCCCTGAGAGCGAGTGGCTGACGAGCGAAGCACCTCATTTGCGGATCGTTTCGGACGAACTCGCAGCCGCCGTCCGTAAACGCCTTAAGAGCGTTAAGACCGCGTTCGGCAGGGAAGGAAGTGGCTTGACGGTTGGTCCCAAGCGGTATCTCTTCTCGGGACTGCTAAAGTGCTCTGTCTGCGGGGGAAGCATCGCTCTGGTCTCTGGCCGCGGACGACATGGAGCAGATCGCTATGGCTGTTCCGTGCATCATCAACGTGGCAATTCCGTATGTGAGAATGCACTTTTGGTTCGCAGAGACGAACTGGAAGGAAGTCTTCTAAAGGGACTGGCGGACAATGTTCTGCGTATTGAAGTGATTGACTACGCCGTTGCCCGTATGCAGGAAGCACTCAAGAAGGGGCACGAAAAGCTCAATGCCGACCTTTCGAGAATGCGTGAGAGGAAGCTGCAATTGGAAGCCGAACTCACGCGGCTTGCGAATGCAATCGCTGAGGGACAGCAGTCTCAGACTCTCATGAAGGCAATTGCGGAGCGTGAAGCCGAAGTGCGTGAAATTACAAATAAACTAATTGAACCAGGGCCTGACTCTTTCCAAACCACGCTAGAAGTCTTGCGTGAATTTGCGATCACACGGTTGGCCAAGATTCGTGACCTGATTTCGCACCCGGAGAGTATTGACCTTGCGCGGGCTGTGCTGGCCGAACACTTCGGGACGTTCATGCTCGAACCCACGATTCATGAAGGAGAACCCGTGTATCTCGCTCATGGGAAAGTAGATTTCTTTGGGGACGAAGCGATGGCGCGAACGGGTGGTGCCGGGGGCCAGAATCGAACTGGCTACGCCCGCCTTTTCAGGGCGGCGCTCTACCAGTGAGCTACCCCGGCACGCAACTCAATTAGTTTAGAGGCCGCTTCTCGGTCTGTCAATTTGCCTTCGCGCCCAGCTTCGCCGCAATCATATTTTCACCACGCAGCCGTATCTGCCTCGCTTTACTTTCCCGCCCCTCTCCCGCCAATTCGGATTTACGCCTCGCCCCGCCTGTGTTCAACTGAACTGTCATGACCTCTACTCATCCAAAATCTCCCGACCTCATCCTCGAACTAAACGGTCTGGCCGTCACGGCCGCTTCCGGCCAAGCCTTGATGAAAGACATCGTCACGCTCCTTCACGGCAGGCTCACCAAATACAATTGGGTTGGCTTCTACATGCTCGAAAAGGAACCCGATCGCGACATCCTCGTCCTCGGCCCCTTCAAGGGCAGCATGACGCCCCACACTCGCATCCCTCTCAACCAAGGCATTTGCGGCGCCGCTGCCAGTAGCGGCATGACCATCATCATTAACGACGTCAGCAGCGATCCCCGCTATCTCGCCTGCTCCCTCGAAACCAAATCCGAAATCGTCGTCCCGATCTTCGTCCATGGCAAAATCGTCGGTGAACTCGACATCGACTCTCACTTCCTCGCCGCCTTCGGCCCCGCTGATCGCATACTCTGCGAACATGCCGCCGCCCTCCTCGGCAAATTCCTCGAATCCCACTCCTAATTTTGGAGTGCGGCGCCTTGGCGCCGCTTTCACAATCTGACCCCACCACCCAGACGCTCTTGTCTACCCCGAGCTTTGAAGGGTCTGCGCTCTTAGGTCTCTCTTGCTCCTGTAGTGGCCGATCCCGCGTTGCGGGATCGGTTCTTGGGTTCGTCCGTGTAGGGGTCCACCACGCTGCACCCCATTTCGGCACAATCTCCACCAATTTGGAGTGCGGCGGCTCGCCGCCGCTTTTACGGCCTCAGCGCACCAACCAAGCTATCCACCGCTAAAACCCCACCCCGCCTCGGTGCTTTGCCTGTCCACGAACACACCACTGCACCCCAGCCTCCACAGTTTTCCCCGTGTGAGCGTCTATGGCTTACCTGGGGTCGCACAGCAATTCCCAATAGTGTGTTGGGTTTTTCGTCAGCCCACGGCTTCACAGCTTGTGGGGAAAGTTGTTTCTTTAGGAGGCCGGGGCTTGAGCCCCGGCGCAATGCCCTTATAACCAATGGGCTTTAGCCCCTGCAGAAAGTCCTTCCAGTATTTTTCCGCAGCCTCTTCAGCCGCCCGGGGCCGCTCTTCTTCGCTTCCTGATCGCTGATATCCCTCAAATCCCTCTCAAAACCCACGTCATACCCAAATCCAC
>Ga0187854_10001705_pt1 | contig 20640 bp, 20 predicted proteins | sample June2016WEW_6_15_FD_132445 | JGI IMG/M metagenome (GOLD analysis project Ga0187854, IMG submission 132445) | Peatland microbial communities from SPRUCE experiment site at the Marcell Experimental Forest, Minnesota, USA - June2016WEW_6_150 | ecosystem: Environmental > Terrestrial > Soil >...
CAACGCTGGCGATGATCGACGCGTCCGTCGGCGGCAAGACCGGCCTGGACGTGAGTGCCGGCAAGAACCTGGTGGGCGCGTTCCACCCGCCGCGATTCGTCCTCAGTGACATCGACACGCTCGCGACGCTGCCCCGCAACCAGATCGCCGCGGGCCTCGCGGAGGCGATCAAGCACGGTGTCATCGCCGACGCAGCCTACGCCGAGGCGGTCTCCCGCGCGGCCGCGGCCTGCCTGACACGGTCGCCCGAGATCCTCGAGTCGATCGTCACCCGCGGCATCGCCATCAAGGCCGAGATCGTCGCCGCCGATGCCGCGGAGCGCGGCCTGCGCCAGACCCTGAACTTCGGTCACACCATCGCCCACGCCGTGGAGGCGCGCAGCGGCTACGGCCTCCTGCACGGCGAGGCGGTGGCGATCGGGATGGCGGCCGAGGCGTGGCTCGCCGAAACGCTGGGCATCGCATGCGCCGGCACGCGGCAGGCGGTGCTCGACCTCCTCGCCGCGTTCGATCTGCCCTGCACCATCCCCGCGGAGCTCGCGTCCGATCAGCTCGTCGAGACGATGCTGCACGACAAGAAGGTGCGCGCGGGCGCGGTGCGATTCGCGCTCCCCGCCGCCATCGGCCGAATGGCGCAGAGTGCCGACGGTGCCTGGACGGTGGACGTCACGCGCGAGCAGATCGTGCGCGCGATCGAGGCCAACCGCTAACACCAGCTTCCCGTCCCCATAGCGACACCATCGCGTCATCAAAGACGCAAGTTATGTTATGACAAAGCGATACGTAATCGCAGGCAGAAGTCTATCGGTGTCTGGCGATGTTGAAATGTGCACGGTATCTCCAATCGGCGTGGCGGTAACAACTTAGTGATGTGGATAAATTTGTTCGCTTGACACCGATTTCCGGAGCTTCCTATTATGGGCCCGCTTTGCACTCGGTTTGTCGGATCCGCTCGACCGTCACCACCGTGCAGGGGCCCAGCATGCTGAAGCGTCGCAGCAGCCAGCCCAAAGGCTTTTTCCGCCAGAGCGCGTCGGGAGCGTTCGACCAGTATCTCCAGGACATCCAGAAGCTGCCGCTGATCGACGATCCGGCGGAGGAGCGGCGGCTGGCGCGGCTCGCGCAGAAGGGCGATCCCGCAGCGGCGGAGCGGCTCGTGACCGCGAACCTGCGGTTCGTGATCTCATACGTGAAGAAGTACCAGGGCCACGGGCTCGATCTGTCGGAGCTGGTGGCGATCGGGAACGAGGGGCTACTCAAGGCGGTACGGAAGTTCGACCCCGAGCAGGGGGTGAAGTTCATCTCCTACGCGGTGTGGTGGGTGCGGCAGGCGGTCCTCAAGGCGCTGGCGGAGCAGACGCGCAGCGTGCGGATCCCGCTCAACCAGAACGCGCAGCTGATCCGGATGTCGCGCACCGAGATGGTGCTGGCGCAGGAGCTGGGCCGCGATCCGACGGACAGCGAGATCGCGCGGGCGCTGGGCGACACGGTGGACAACGTGCGGACGGCGCGGCGGATGACGGCGGCGGAGGTCTCGCTGGACGCGCCGGTGGACCGGACCGACCGGGACGCGGCGACGCTGGGCGAGCGGTTCGCGGGGGTCGAGGGCGGGGAGATCGAGGAGACGACGGACTCCAAGCTGATGCGCGGCTTCATCGACCGGGTGTTCCGGAAGTACCTGACGCCGCGCGAGCGGAAGATCCTCTACCTCTACTATGGCCTGGAGCAGGGCTCCGAGGCGATGACGCTCGAGAAGATCGGCGCGCTGATGGGGGTGACCCGGGAGCGCATCCGGCAGATCCGCGAGCGCGCCTTCGAGAAGCTGCGCGAGTGCCCGGATGGGCAGGCGCTGATGCGGTTCTGGCGGGCGGCCTAGTCCGCGTCGCCTGCGGGCGCAAGGGGCCGGCCTCGATCGAGGCTGGCCCCTTTTCGCGTGGCGCCCCTCGAACCCTGCAACGCCGCTCTGCCCCCGGCTAGTATACAGACGTCATGATCCAAGCCGACATCGCAGAGGACCTGGCCCGCATCGTGGGGGCGCGCTTCGTGCGCACCGCGCGCGCGGAGCTGGCCACGTACGCCTCGGACGGCCTGCCCACCTACCGGCGCATGCCCGGCGTCGTGGTGCTGCCGGGCACGGGGCGCGAGGTGGCGGCGGTGCTGGCGCTGCTCGCGCGGCGGGGCGTGCCGTTCGTGGCGCGCGGGGCGGGCACCGGGCTCTCCGGGGGCGCGCTCGCCGAGGCGCCCGCGGTGCTGGTGACACTGACCCGGCTGGCACGCATCCTCGCCGTGGACCGCGCCAACCGGCGCGCGGTCGTCGAGCCCGGCGTGGTGAACGCGACCTTGAGCCGCGCGGCGGCGCCCTTCGCTCTGATGTACGCCCCCGATCCCTCCAGCCAGACCGCGTGCACGATCGGCGGCAACGTCGCCGAGAACGCCGGCGGCCCGCACTGCCTGAAGTACGGCGTCACCTCCAACCACGTCCTCGCCCTGGAGGTCGTGCTCCCGTCGGGGGAGGTCGTCCGGCTGGGGAGCGCGTCGGGGGAGCCGTGGGGACCGGACCTGGTCGGGGCGTTCGTCGGCAGCGAGGGGATGTTCGGGATCGCGACGGAGATCACGGTCCGGCTGGTGCCGCTCCCCGCCGACGTCCACACGATGCTCGCCGACTACACCAGCCTCCGGCTGGCGGGCGAGGCGGTGTCGCGGATCATCGCCGCGGGCGTCGTGCCGGCCGCGCTCGAGATGATGGACCACAACGCGATCCAGATGGTGGAATCGAGCGTCTACGCGGCGGGCTATCCGGCCGACGCGGCGGCGGTGCTGCTGGTGGAGCTGGACGGCCGCCCGGCCGCCGTGGCCGGCGACGCGGCGGTGGCGCGGGCCATCCTCGAGGACTCGGGCGCGCGGAGCGTGCGGAGCGCGCGCACGGAGGCCGAGCGCACCAGGCTCTGGCAGGGCCGGAAGAAGGCGTTCGGCGCGATGGGACGCGTGAGCGCGGACCTGGTGGTGCAGGACGCCGTCGTGCCGCGGAGCGCGCTCCCCGACGTGCTCGAGGAGATCGCGTCCATCGGCGCGCGCTACCGCCTGCGGGTGACCAATCTCTTCCACGCCGGCGACGGGAACCTGCATCCCAACCTGTCCTTCGACGCCGCGGACCCGGACCAGGTCGAGCGCGTGCACGCGGCGAGCGGAGAGATCATGCGCGCCTGCGTGGCGGCCGGCGGCACGATCACCGGCGAGCACGGGGTGGGGCTCGACAAGCTCGCCTACATGCCGCTGGTCTTCGGGCCCGACGACCTCGGTCTGATGGCCGCGGTGCGCGGCGTGTTCGACCCGGACGGCCGGGCCAACCCCGGCAAGGTGATCCCGACGGCGCAGTGCCGCGAGTGGCGCCCGTGGAGCGCTTCGTGAGCGCGCCCCCGAGCGTCCCCACGCGCTGGCTGGCCCAGATGGAGGGGCAGCTCGACGACGCGGAGCGGCGGCTCACGGCGGCGGAGCGGCATCTCGCGACGGGCACGGGCGGGCCGGCCATCGAGGAGGCCTATCCGGGGGTCATGGCGGCCGCGATGGTGCGCGTGTGGCTGCGCGACGAGTCGTGGCACACGCAGCGCTCGCTGCAGGACCTGGGTCGCATGATGCGGGACCAGCTGCCGAGCGGCTTCGCGACGCTGTTCGACATGAAGGGGGACCGCCGCAGCTTCGCGGGGTGGCGCGCCGAGGACGCCCGGCCGTTGATCGAGGAAGCCCGCGCCTTCACGGTGAGCGTCCGGGCGGAGGTGGAGGCGTGCCGCAGGCCTTCGCCGCCGGCGTAGCGACCCCCGCGGACCTCGCCGGCCTCGCGGCGGCGGTGCGCGCCGCGGCCGAGCGCGGCGCCGCGCTCCGGGTGCGCGGCGCGGGAAGCTGGTGGCCCGACGCCGCCGCCGACGAGACGCTGTCCACCGCAGCGCTCGACACCGTTTCCGATTTCAATCCCGCCGATCTCGTCGTCACCGTCGGAGCCGGCGCGCCACTCGGCACGCTCACTGCCACGCTCGCCGCGCACGGCGTCTTTCTCGCGCTCGACCCTCCGGGCGAGCCGACGCGCACGGTGGGCAGCGTGCTGGCCACCGGCGGCTCCGGGCCGCTCGCCGCGCACTACGGCACGGCGCGCGATCAGGTCCTGGGGCTGGTCGTCGTCGCCGGGAACGGGACGGTGCTGCGGCTCGGTGGGCGCGTCGTCAAGAACGTCGCGGGGTTCGACCTCGCCAAGCTGGTGATCGGCGGCCACGGGGCCTTCGGCGTGATCGCGGAAGCGCACCTGCGGCTGCGCGCCCTCCCGGCGACGGACCGCACCGAGGTCTGGACCGGTGGCGCGGAGTGGGCGCAGAGCGCCGCCGCCCGCGTTCTCGCCTCGGGTGCGACGAGCGCAGCGCTCGAAGTGACGAGCCCCGAGCTGTCCGAGGCGCTCGGCTGGGGACGCACGTGGGCGCTGGCCGCGCGCTCGATGGGCGGAAAGGCCGCGGTGGACGAGGAGCTCCCGGAGATCCGGCGCGCGGCCGCGGGCCGGGCCGGCATCGGGAGCGACGGCGACGCCGCCTGGCTCGGGTGGCGGCGCGTGGTGGGCGGCTGGCCGGCGCTGCTGCGCATCGGCGCCGACCCGGCGTCGTGGAGCGCGGCGGTGGAGTTGGCGCGGCGGCACCTGGGGCAGACGCTCGGCGCGAGCATCACGGTGCCGCGCGGCACCGTCCGCGTCGGCGCGGAGCGCCTCGACGCCGACGCCGTGCGCGCTCTGCGCGGGGCCGCCGCCGCATGCGGCTGGCCCGTCACGCTCGAGCGCGCCGACGCCGCGACGCGCTCCGCCGTCGGGATCTGGGGCGCGCTCCCCGAAGGCGCCGCGCGCCTGGCGCGCGAGCTCCGCGCGCTCTTCGACCCGCCTGCGGCCCTCTCCTCGCCGCTCTTCCCGTGACGGCGCGCGCCTGGGCCGGCCTCGACCCCTGCGTCCATTGCGGCTTCTGCCTGCCCGCCTGTCCCACGTACGAGGTCACCGCCGACGAAGCGGATTCGCCGCGCGGCCGGATCGTGCTGATGCGCGCCCTGGCCCGCGGCGAGATGCCCGCCGACGACGCGACGCTGGACGAGCACCTCGACCGCTGTCTCGGCTGCCGGGCGTGCGAGGGGGTCTGCCCCTCGGGCGTCGTGTACGGCCCGGCGCTGGAGTCGGCGCGAGAACTCATCGCCGGTGCGCGCGGCCAGCCGCCGGCGCTCGCGGCGGGCCTCTGGCTGCTGGCGCGGCCCGGACGCCAGCGCCTCCTCTGGCTCCTGGCCCGCGCTGCGCGCGCCACGGGCATCCCGACACGGGTGACGCGCGGCGCCGGCGCCGCCAGCCCCGCGCCGGTCTTCGCGCTCGCGATGCTGGCAGCGACGCGGCCGCGCCACGATCCACCCGGCGCCGACGGCCACGGCGCGCCGCCGCCGACGGCCACGGTCGCACTGCTCCGCGGCTGCGTCATGGAGGGCCTGTTCGGCCACGTGCACGACGCGACCGTCCGCGCCCTCGCGATGAATGCCGTCGCGGTGCGCGAAGTCCCGGGCCAGGTCTGCTGCGGCGCGCTCGCGGCGCACGCCGGCGACGCGGCGGCCGCCCGAGAAGCCGCGCGCCGGAACGTGCTCGCCTTCGACGCCGCGGCCCCCGGCCTCCCGGTGGTCACGAACAGCGCGGGATGCGGCGCGATGCTCAAGGCGTACGGCGAATGGCTCGCCGACGACCCGCTCGCCGAGCGGGCGCGGGCCTTCTCCGCGCGGGTCCGCGACGTCAGCGAGGTGCTTGCCGAGCGCGGGCCGCGGCGCGCCGGAGCGCTCCGCCTCCGCGTCGCCTACGACGCGCCGTGCCACCTGCTCCACGCCCAGCACATCGCCGACGCACCGCTCGCCCTCCTCGCCGCGATCCCGGAGCTGGAGCTGGTCCCGCTCGAGGGCAGCGACCGCTGCTGCGGCAGCGCGGGGATCTACTCGCTCCTCCACCCCGCCCTCTCGCTCGACGTGCTCGGCGCGAAGCTGAGGGCCATCGGGGCCGCGGCGCCCGACGTCGTGGCGACCGGCAATCCGGGGTGCCTGATGCAGATCGGCGCCGGCGCCCTCCTCACCGGACTCGACGTGGCCGTGCGCCATCCGATCGAGCTCCTCGACCTGGCGTACCGGCAGTGAGCGCCAGCCGGCACTCCGGACGCCCGCCGCGCGCCGCGCGCCCGTGACGGATCTCCTGCTCCTCGACTACAACGGCGTGATCGCGGACGACGAGCCGCTCCACTTCGCCGCCCTGCACGACGTCCTCGCCGTCGAGCGCGTCCAGCTGGAGCGCTCCGCCTACTACGCCGACTACCTCGGGTTCGACGACCGGGAATGCCTGCGCATCGCGTTCGCGCGGGCGGGACGGCCGCTGGAGGCCGCAGCGCTGGAGCACCTCGCGGTCCGCAAGGCGCACTGGTACGCGGAGTCGATCCGCGCGGGACTGCCCCTGGTGAGCGGCGTGCAGGAGTTCGTGCGGCGGGCGGCCGCGGCGGGCGCGCGCATCGGCGTGGTGAGCGGCGCGCTGCGCCGGGAGATCGCCGCGGGGTTGGAGCGCGCCGGCATCGGCGACGTGGTCGGGACGGTCGTCAGCGCCGAAGACGTGACGGCCGGCAAGCCCGATCCCGCCGGCTACCGGCTCGCCATCGCGCGCCTCGCGGGCGATGGTGCCCGCGGCCTGCGCGCCGTCGCCGTCGAGGATTCGGTGCCCGGCCTCGAGGCCGCGCGCGCCGCGGGCGCCGGCTGCGTCCTGCTCGCCACCAGCTACCCCGCGGAACGCCTGGCGGGCGGCGACGCCGTGTGGGACAGCTTCGCCGGACACGAGCCGGCGGAGCTCGCCCCGCTGTTCCGCGCGGTGGGCGCGTGAGCGCGCCGCGCCCGAGCCCGCCGCCCGGCCCCGCCGAGGCGCTGGTCGCGCGCGGCATCGTGAGCCGCGCCGAGCGGGAGACGCTGGCCACGGGCGCGGGGGTCATCGTGCGCGACGGCCTCGCGCGCTTCCGGCTCACGGGCGGCGGGCGAGTGGCGTGTCTCCAGGGCCTCGTCACGTGCGACGTGGAGGCGCCCGGCGACGACAGCCACTGCTTCGGCGCCCTGCTCAACGCCAGGGGGATGATCGTCTCCCCGTTCTGGATCCTCCGCCTCGAGGACTCGCTGATCGTGGAAGTGCCGGAGAGCGCGGGCCAGGTCGTCGGGGAGACGTTGGCGCGCTCGCTCCCGCCCCGTCTCTGCCGCCACGAGATCGTGAGCGCGGAGACGGCGTCGGTCGGCTTGTACGGCCCGGCGGCGGCGAAGGTGCTGGCGGCTGCGGCGGGGATGGCGGAGTCGCCGGCGGCGGGCCGCGTGATCCATCTCCCCTACGCCGGCGCGGCGGTGGCCGCAGCGCGCGTCGCGGCGCGCGGGCTCGACGGCTTCGAGTGCCTGGTGCCGGCCGCGGCGGCCCCGGCGCTCGCGGCCGCGTTCGCGGCCGGCGGGGCCGCGAGCATCTCCCCCGCCCTGCTCGAAGAGCGGAGGATCCTCGCCGGCTTTCCGCGCCTCGGCGCCGAGATCGACGACAAGACGCTGCCGCAGGAAGTCCGCCTCGACGAGCTGGGCGCGGTGTCCTACACGAAGGGCTGCTACCTCGGCCAGGAGACGGTCGCCCGCGTGCACTTCCGCGGCCACGCCAACCGGCGCCTGCAGGGCGTCGCGCTCGAGCGCGTTCCGGCCGCGCTGCCGCTCGAGCTGGTGGACGGCGCGCGCCGCATCGGACGGCTCACCAGCGCGTGCTGGTGGGAGGCGGGCGGATGCTACGCCGGCCTCGCGGTCATGCGCCGCGAATCCGCGCCCGGCGCCCCCGTCCAGCTCGCGGACGGCTCGATCGGCTCGGTGCGTGAGCTGCCGTGGGAGAGTCCGGCCGGCGGAGCGACCGCGTGAAGGTCTTCGTGACCGGCGGCACGGGTCTGGTGGGCCGGCACGTGATCGCCGCGCTGCGCGCCCGCGCCGACGGCGTGCGCGCGCTCGCCCGCAGCGACTCGGCCGCCGCCGACCTGCGCACGCAGGGCGCCGAGCCGGTGCGAGGCGACCTCGGCGACAGGCGCGGCCTCGGCGAGGCGATCGCGGGAAGCGACGCCGTGCTGCACGCCGCCGCGATCCTCCTCTCGGGCGGGACCTGGGATGCGTGGCACGCCGCGAACGTCGTCGGAACCGAGGCGGTGGCGCGCGCCGCCGCGCGGGCCGGCGCCCGGATGGTCTACCTCTCGTCGGTGGCGGTGTACGGGCGCCGCATGACGTACGACGGCGGACCGGCGAGCGTGGACGAGGCTTTCGGACTGGACCGCCCGTCCTACCCCGGCGATTTCTACGCGCGCTCGAAGCGGGAGGCGGAGCTGGCGCTGTGGCGGGTCGCGGAGGAAACGGGGCTCAAAGCCGTGGCTCTCCGGCCATGCGTGATCTACGGCGAAGGGGACCGCAACTTCTCGCCGCGCGTCGCCCGGCTCGTCAGGCGCGGCCTGGCCCCGATGATCGGCCCCGGCAACAACCCGCTCAGCGTCGTGTACGCGGGCAACGTCGCCGCGGCCGCGCTCGCCGCCCTGGACCGCCGCGACGTCACCGGCCCCTTCAACGTGACGAACGACGGCGCCGTGACGCAGCGGGAGTTCCTGGAGCGCTTCGCCGCCGGCCTCGGCGTTCCCGCCCGCTGGATCCCGGTGCCCCACGCGCTCGCCTGGGGAGGCGCGCGGCTCTGGGACGCGACCGTCGGCGCGCTGGCTGGCTGGACCGGGCTGCTGTCGGCCCGCAGCTCCGTGCAGTTCCTCGCCAGCGCCAATCCCTACACGTCCGCACGGGCCGAGCGCGTGCTCGGGTGGCGGCCCGTGGTCCCCGCGCCCGAGGCGGTGGAGCGCACCGGAGTGTCCTTCCGCGCGCACTGACGTACCCCCCGAAAACACGAAGACCCGGAGCAGGCTCCGGGTCCTCGCATGTCGAAGAAGATCGAGCTTACATGCCCTTCTTCTTCGCGGGCGCCGTCGCCTTCTTGGCCGGCGTGGTGGTGGTGGTGGTCGTCGTCGTCGTCGTCTTCGACGTGTCCACCGCGGGCTTCATCGTGTCGGACATGGCCGGAGCCGGCGCGGCTGCCGGGGTCTGCGCCGCCGGTGGGGCCGCCTCTTCCTTCTTTGCACACGCCATAAGACCGAGCACCGCAACTGCCAGGAACACGCGCTTCATCGAATCTCCTTTTAAGCTTGGATTTTCTACCAGCGGATCACGTATCGAGGTCCGTACGCCGCTGCCGCCGGCCTCAACCGGCGCCAAAGCTACCCAAACCCCGCGCCGTGTCAAGGTTTAGCCGACCGCGCGCGACGCAAGAATACAGGGGAAAACGAGTCGGTGTGGCGCGACTGCCACACCGACAACTCCTTGATCGCCAACGCGTTGCCTACCAGCGACCGACGACGTCCAGCCACGGCACGAACGGCCAACTGCCCATGTCGGCGCCGCGGACGTGCATGCGTCCGAAGTCCACGCCCATCCGGTCTGCGATGAAGCGCATGCCGAACACGCATGGCTGACGACAGGAGCAGCGCGGCGCGTCTCACGACAGCCTCCGGGGCTTTCGCAGTGCATCGTGGATGCTCCGCTGCGGCCGGCGCGACATGCGGGCGTCAACTCGTTCCGCGACCGCCCGACTCCCGATTACCCGCGGGCTTGAACCGGGGCCGCTGGAGAGGGTATGAATATCCCCTTATGACCAAGCCGCAGACGCTGGGCGCTCTCGCGAGTTCCGAGTGGGGCGCCGGCGACCGCCGGACCCGCACCGTCAAGGACGAGATGCGGGCCAACCTGCTGTGCCGGCTCGAAGCCGAGCAGCCGATCTTCCCCGGCATCGTGGGATACGACGACACCGTGGTGCCGCAGCTGGTGAACGCGGTGCTGTCGCGCCACAACTTCATCCTGCTGGGACTCCGCGGGCAGGCGAAGTCGCGGATCGTGCGCGGGCTGATGGCGCTGCTCGACGAGGAGATGCCGATCATCGCGGGGAGCGAGGTGAACGACAACCCGTTCGCCCCGATCTCCAAGTTCGGGCGGCTGCAGCTCGAGGAGCACGGCGAGAAGACGCCGATCGCGTGGGTGCCGCGGGGCCAGCGGTACGTCGAGAAGCTGGCCACGCCCGACGTGACGATCGCCGACATCATCGGGGACGTGGATCCGATCAAGGCGGCGCGCGGCGGGCACCTGCTCTCCGACGAGCTGACGATCCACTACGGACTGCTGCCCCGCGCCAACCGGGGCGTCTTCGCGATCAACGAGCTGCCGGACCTCGCGGCGAAGATCCAGGTGGGCCTGTTCAACATCATGCAGGAGGGGGACGTCCAGATCAAAGGGTATCCGATCCGGCTGCCCCTGGACGTGAGCCTGGTCTTCACGGCGAATCCGGAGGACTACACGGCGCGCGGGAAGATCATCACGCCGCTGAAGGACCGGATCGGCTCGGAGATCGCGACGCACTATCCCCGGTCCATCGAGCTGGGGATGGCGATCACGGGGCAGGAGGCGTGGGTGGAGCGAGGCGGCCGTCCGGTGCTGGTCCCCGACTTCATCGCCGAGATCGTGGAGCGCGTCGCGTTCGAGGCGCGGGGCGACAAGCGGGTGGACAAGCGGTCGGGGGTGAGCCAGCGCCTGCCGATGTCCGTGCTCGAGAACGTGGTGTCGAACGCGGAGCGCCGCGCGACGACGAACCGGGAGAAGACCGTGGTCCCGCGCGTGTCGGACGTGTACGCGGCGATCCCGGCGATCACCGGCAAGCTGGAGCTGGAGTACGAGGGGGAGCTCCAGGGTGCCGACGCCATCGCGCGCGAGCTGATCCGGCGCGCCGCCGGCGCCACCTTCAGCGAGCGGGCCGGCGGTGCGAACGTGGACGACATCGTGCACTGGTTCGACGAGGGGGGCGCGCTCAAGGTCTCGCACGACGAGCGCTCGGACACGCTGCTCAAGGGCCTCGCGGTGGTGCCGGGACTGCTGGAGCTGGTGGAAACCGTCGGCCTGGCGCGGCGCAAGGACCCCGCCGTGGTCGTGGCGGCGTGCGAGCTGGTGCTGGAAGGGCTGGCGGCGGAGCGGCGCATCGCCCGCAGCGAGGAGGCGGGCTACACCCGCATCCGCTCCGACCGGCAGGGTCCTCCCTTCCCGAAGTCGGGACCCGGCAGCCCCTTCGCCTGATGCGTCGCGGCGCGCCTGCAAGCGCGCCGCGCCGTGCTGTCGCGTTCCCGCCACGGCCCGTATCTTCGAGCCGCCCTCCATCGGGAGCGATCCATGGGCGAGATGATCCTCGGCCTCGTGTTCCTCGCCGTCTCCTTCCTCGTCACCACCGCCTCCGCCGCCACGAAGAGCCAGGGCCCGCGCCCGGTGTCCGGCATCCTGCGCGCCGTCGCGATCGGCTTTCTCGCGGTCGGCGCGCTGCTCCTGGTCGGCTCCAGCTTCGCCGTCATCGAGCCCGGTCAGGTCGGCGTGCGGCACGCGTTCGGCTACGTGGACCCCAAGCCGCTGCTGCCCGGCATCCGGTTCGTGACGCCCTGGTCGTCGGTCGAGCACTTCTCGACCCGCGAGGAGCAGTTCCCCGAGGTCGGCGGCGACGAGCGCGAGACGATGAACGCGCTCTCCAGCGAACAGATGGCGATGAAGGTGGACGCGGGGCTGCGCTGGCAGATCGATCCGCAGGCGGCGCCGCGGCTCTTCACCGAGATCGGTGACGAGGAGCAGATCCACAGCGCGGTGCGCAACGCGATCCGCAAGGGCGTGCGTGACGGGATGGTCCAGTTCTCCATCAACGACATCAGCAAGCGCACCCTGATCGCCCAGGCGATGGAGGCCCAGGTGGACTCGGCGCTGGTCACGCGGCCGCGCGCCGGCGGCCCGCCGTTCCGCGTCGCGCTGGTGACCGTGTTCTTCCTGCGCAATCTGGAGCCGCCCGATCAGGTGGTGCAGGCGATCAACAACAAGATCGCGCAGGAGCAGCAGATCGAGACGGAGCGGCACCGGGTCGAGGTCGCGCGCCTGCAGTCGGAGCAGCAGCGGCTCCTGAACCAGACGCTCACGGCCGAGCAGCTGACGAAGCAGTACCTCGAAGTGCTGCACGACATGAAGAACTCGAACAACCTCGTGATCCTGGTGCCGACCACCGGCGGGGTGCCGATCCTCGACATCAACGCGCTGCGGAACAGCCTGCGCGGGCACTGACTCCCGTGGCCGTCATCACCATTACCCGGCAGTACGGCGCCGGCGGCTCGCTGGTCGCGCAGCACGTGGCCGAGCGCCTCGGGTGGACCGTCATCGACAACGAGTTCGTGGGCGAGGTTGCCACGCGCGCGGGCCTGCCGCCCGAGGAGATCGCCGCCCGCGAGGAGCGCGCCCCGTCCCTCCTCGAGCGGCTGGCCGCCGCCCTCGCGCTCTCCGCCCCCGAGATGTTCGCACCCGCCGCGGCGGCGGAGAGCGGGGAGGCCGACGAGGAGCGGCTGATCCGCATCACGGAGCGCGTCATCGCGGAAGCGGCGGCCCACGGGAGGGTGGTCCTGGTGGGACGCGGGGCGACCGCCTACCTCGGCACGGCGGGGGAGGGCGCCCACGCCCTCCACGTTTACGTGGTGGCCCCGCACGCCGAGCGGGTAAAGACCGTGATGGCGCGCCTGACGCTGCACGAGCCGGAGGCATCGCGGACCGTGCACGAGATCGACGCGGCGCGCGAGCGGTACCTGGAGCGGTACTACCGAAAGCGCCGGGACGACGCCGCCAACTATCATCTCGTGGTCAACACCGCCTGGCTGGGCTACGAGGGGGCCGCCGACACGATCGTCGACCTCGCGCGGCGGCGGGGGCTGGCCTAGCGGAGCTGCGGCACCTCCGGCACGCGCCGCCAGATGGCCACCGACGCGATGATGCACACCGTCCCGCCGATCATGACGGCCGCCGGCGCGCCGAGTTGCTCGGCCAGCCAGCCCGCCTGGAAGGCGCCGAACGGCGCCATGCCCATGAAGACGAAGGCGTAGAAGCCCATCACCCTGCCCCGCAGGCTGTCCGGCACCAGCGTCTGGATGAGCGTATTGGTCACGGCGGTGTTCAGAATCATCGCGCCTCCGGCTACCGGCAGAATGACCAGCACCAGCGGCATCCAGCGCGTCAGCGCGAAGAGCCCGATCGCCGCGCCGAACACCGGCCCCGTCCACAGCAGTATCGCGCCCTTCCGCATGTGCGGCCCGAAGGCCGCCAGCGCCAGCGCGGAGACCACCGCCCCGACGCCCGTCGCCGCCATCATGAAGCCGAGGCCGGACGCGCCGACGTGCAGCACGTCGCGCGCGAACACCGGCAGCAGCACCAGGACCGGGTAGCCGAAGATGCTGATCACCGCCATGTTCGACACGAGCGCGAGCACCCGGCGATCGCGGCGCACGAACCGCGCGCCCTCCCGGAACTGCTCCATCGCGTTACCCGGCCGCTCCGGCCGCACGAAGGGCGGCAGCCGCATCTCGACGAGCCCCCAGATCACCGCGACGTAGGAGACGGCGTTGAGGAAGTAGCACCAGGCGAGTCCCACCGCGCTGATCAGCAGACCGGCGATGGACGGGCCCACCACCCGGGCCAGGTTGAACGCCGAGGAGTTGAGCGCGATGGCGTTCATCAGATCGTCCTTCCCCGCCAACTCCACGATGAACGCTTGCCGCCCCGGCGCGTCGAAGGCGTTCACGGTGCCGAGGAAGACGGCGATCACCGCCACCTGCCAGAGCGCGATGCGGTGGGTCCAGAGCAGGATCGCCAGCACGAGCGCCTGGAGCAGCGACAGCGTCTGGGTGAGGATGATCAGGCGGTGCTTGTTCACGCGGTCCACGAACACGCCGGCCGGGAGCGAGATGAGCAGGATCGGGAGCGAACCCAGTGCGCTCACCAGCCCCACCCAGAAGGGGGAGTTGGTCAGCTGCAGCACCAGCCAGCCCTGCGCGATGTTCTGCATCCAGGTGCCGACCAGGCTGGTGCCCTGGCCGAGGAAGAAGAGCCGGTAGTTCCGGTGCCGGAGGGCGTGGAAGGGGCTGAAACGCGGCACGGGCATTGCCGGAATGTGGCGCGCTGATGAGGTTTGAGGGAAGCCCGTGAGATACACGACCTTCTCCAAGCACATCGCCCAGCTGGCCGATGCGGTCAACGTTCAGGACCTGCTCGACCAGCTCGCCGACTTCCTGCTCCAATCGGGGTTCGCCGGCGGGCCCTACTCGCACCCGTACTGGGGCGACTTCGGCGAGCAGGAAGGCGACCGCTCGATGGAGTCGCTGCGGCAGGCGATCATGCAGGCGCTGATGGAGTCCGGGCTCCTCACGCCCGACATGCTGAAGGCGCTGCGCGGCGAGAGCACCGGCGACGCGGAGCGCGACGCGGACCTGAAGCGCCAGCTCGCCGAGCTGATCGACACGATCGTGCAGCGGCTGATCGACCAGGGCTACCTCAGCACGGAGCAGGCGCCGCGGATGCCCGGCAACCAGGAGATCGTGGAGGGGACCGAGGGGCAGGCGCGCTCGGCCGCGCAGCAGGTGCACTTCAACCTCACCGAGAAGGGCGTGGACTTCCTCGGGTACCGCGCGCTGCGCAGCCTGCTGGGGAGCATCGGCAAGTCCAGCTACGGGAGCCACGACACGCCGTACCTCGCGACCGGCGTCGAGACCGAGGGGGCGAGCAAGTCGTATGAGTACGGCGACACGATGAACCTGGACGTCATCGCGACGCTGCTCTCGGCCATCGAGCGCGAGGGGCTGGGCGTGCCGCTGAATCTCGAGTACGGCGACCTGATGGTGCACCAGGCCGAGTACCGGTCGAGCGCCGCCACGGTGCTGATGCTCGACTGCTCGCACTCGATGATCCTCTACGGCGAGGACCGGTTCACGCCGGCCAAGAAGGTGGCGCTCGCCCTCACCCACCTGATCCGCACCCAGTTCCCGGGCGACACCCTCAAGCTGGTGCTGTTCCACGACTCGGCCGAGGAGATCCCGCTGGCGCAGCTGGCGCAGGCGCAGGTGGGCCCCTACCACACCAACACCGCCGAGGGGCTGAAGCTGGCCCGCCGGCTCCTGCTCGGGCAGCGCAAGGACATGCGGCAGATCATCATGATCACCGACGGCAAGCCGTCGGCGCTCACGATGCCCGACGGCCGCGTCTACGTGAACTCGATGGGACTCGATCCGAAGATCCTGCAGGCCACCTACCGCGAGGTCGCGCTCTGCAAGCGCAGCAACATCATGATCAACACCTTCATGCTGGCGCGCGACCGGATGCTCGTGGATTTCGTGAAGAAGGTCTCGGAGATCTGCCGTGGCAAGGCGTATTTCACCAACACGATGACGCTCGGCCAGTTCATCCTGATGGACTTCATGAAGCGGAAGACGATGCGGGTCAGCTGAGCGGCGCGTGACCCCCGACGCCCTGGTGCTGCTCCGTTATGCGGTCCTCGCCGTCGCGGCCGTGGCGGTGCTCGGGGCCGTCGCCGCGCTGGCCGTGCAGTCGCGCACCATCAGCCCCTTCGGCCGGACGGCCCGCGCGGTCCGCCGCCTCACCGATCCGCTGCTCGCGCCGATCGAGCGCCGGATCCTCCGCACCGGCTGCAACCCGCAGTCCGCGCCGTGGTGGCTCATCGGCATCGCGGTGGCGGGCGGGATCGTGGTCATCTCCGTCGTCGAGTGGCTGGTCGCCCAGGTGTTCACCATCGCGGCGGCCGCCAGCTTCGGGCCCGGCTCCCTGCTCCGGCTCGTGGTGGACTGGGCGTTCAACATCGTGATGATCGCGCTGGTGGTCCGGATCGTCGGCTCGTGGCTCGGCGCGACTCCCTACACCCGCTGGATGCGCCCCTTCGTCGTCCTGACCGAATGGATGCTCGCGCCCTTGAGGCGCGTGGTGCCGCCGTTCGGCATGTTCGATCTCACGCCGCTGGTCGCCTGGATCCTGCTGCAGCTCGCGCGCGGCTACGTGCTGGGCGCCCTGTGAGCGCGCCGGACGGGCGCCGACCCGCAAACGACACTTCCGATGCGCCGCCCCCACGATCCGGCCCTCGCACGAGTGCCACCGACTGGCTCAGGAGCGCGCCCGGCGGCATCAGCCTCCTCGTCTCCGCCTCGCCACGCGCGTCGCGCACCGAGGTGGTGGGCGTGGTCGAGGGGCGGCTGCGGGTGCGCCTCGCGGCGCCGCCGGTCGAGGGCGCGGCGAACGAGGAGCTGGTGCGCTTCCTCTCCCGGTCGCTCGGCGTGCCGCAGGGCGCCGTCTCGGTGACCGCCGGGGCCGGCGGACGGCGGAAGACCGTCCTGGTCCGCGGCGTCGCGCCGGCGGCGGCGCAGAGACTCCTCGAGGGACACGGCCATCGTGCCTGAACGCACCCTGCGCGACCTGATCGCCGACGGGCGCGTCCACGTCTTCGACGGGGCGATGGGGACGATGCTGTACGCGAAGGGCGTCTTCATCAACGTCTGCTACGACGAGCTGAACCTGCGTTCCCCCGACCTGGTGCGGGACGTCCACCGCGCCTACGTCCGCGCGGGCGCCGAGATCCTCGAGACGAACACCTTCGGCGCCAATCCGGTGAAACTGGCCCACTACGGGCTGGCGGCGGAAACGCACGCCATCAACCAGAAGGCGGCGGAGCTCGCGCGCGAGGCCGCCGGGTCCCGCGCGCTGGTGGCCGGCGCGATCGGGCCGCTCGGCGTCCGGCTCGAGCCGTTCGGGGAGACGGCGCGTGCCGAGGCCTTCGAGTTCTTCCGGACGCAGGCCCAGGGGCTGTGCGACGGGGGCGTCCACGGCTTCGTGCTCGAAACCTTCTCCGACCTCGACGAGATCCACGAGGCGCTGCGGGCGGTACGGGCGGTGTGCGACCTCCCGGTGTTCGCCCAGATGACGATCCAGGAGGACGGGAACACGGCGTACGGGACCGATCCGGAGGCGGTGGCGCGGGCGCTGGACGGCTTCGGCGCGGACGTGGTGGGGCTCAACTGCTCGGTGGGGCCGCAGGGCGTGCTGGAGGCGATCGAGCGGATGGCGCGCGTGACCTCTCGCCCGCTCTCGGCGCAGCCGAACGCGGGGCTCCCGCGCGAGGTCGGCGATCGCAGGATGTACATGGCGTCGCCCGAGTACACGGGGGAATACGCCAAGCGCCTGGTCGAGGCGGGGGCGCGCTTCGTCGGCGGCTGCTGCGGCACGACGCCGGAGCACATCAAGACCGTGGCGGCGTACGTGCAGAGCGTGTCGCCGCGGCAGGTCGTCGCCGTGACGCACGAGGCCGCGGCCGCACCGGCCGGCGTGGAGCCGGTGCCGCTCGCGGAGCGGTCGCGCTGGGGCAGGAAACTCGCCGCCGGCGAGCCGGTGACCACGGTGGAGATCGTGCCGCCGCGCGGCGTGGATCCGGAGCCGATGCTCGCCGCCGCGCGCCTTCTCAAACAGGCGGGGGTGGATGCGGTGAACGTCCCCGACGGCCCGCGGGCGCAGAGCCGGATGGGGGCGCTGATGTCGGCGCTCCTGATCGAGCGGGAGGTCGGCCTCGAGACCGTGATCCACTACTGCGGCCGCGACCGCAACCTGCTCTCGATGCTCTCCGATCTCCTCGGGGCCGCGGCGCACCGGCTGCACAACCTGCTCGTGATCACCGGCGACCCGCCCAAGATGGGGCCCTACCCCGAGGCGACCGCGGTCTTCGACATCGACTCGATCGGCCTGACCAACCTGGTCCACCGGCTGAACCGGGGCCTGGACCCCGGCGGCAACCCGATCGGCTCGCCGACCGCCTTCGTGATCGGCGTGGGCGCCAATCCGGCGGCGGTGGATCTCGAGCGGGAGGTGAAGCGCTTCGCCTGGAAGGTGGACGCGGGGGCGGAGTTCGCGATCACGCAGCCGGTGTTCGACGCGCGCCAGCTCGAGGAGTTCCTCCGCCGCATCGAAGGGTTCCGCATTCCCGTCGTCGCGGGGATCTGGCCCCTGGTCTCGGTCCGCAACGCCGAGTTCCTCGCCAACGAGGTGCCGGGCGTCTCGGTGCCGGACGAGGTCGTCGCTCGGATGCGCCGCGCCCAGGAGCGCGGGAAGGAAGCCGCACTGGCCGAGGGCGTGGCCATCGCGCGCGAGATGCGTTCGCGCCTCCAGCCGATGGTCCAGGGGGTGCAGGTCAGCGCCCCCTTCGGGCGGGCGAGCGTCGCGCTCGAGGTCCTCCAATAGCGCAGCGGCCTGCAGCGTGTCGCATCCTGCACCGCTGCTCGGCTTTGCTCGCCGCTGCTTGCCGTTTGCATTAAGTTGTGGTACAAGCACTTAGCGTGCAGGCCGACCCTCGGCACGGACATTGCCTTTTATCGTCACCGATCATCTTCTCGACCCCTTGCTCCAGAGCGCGCGAGTCACTATGCGGCGACTCGGCCACGGCCGGCTTCACCATCTTCGAAGCGGTCATGGTCATTCTCATCATCTTCGTGGTGGTGGCCAGCCTCATTCCGCGGGTCAGCACCACGCTCGCGCACTCGAAGGTCAACCGCTCGGCGATGGTGATCGCGTCGGACTTCCTGCTGGCGCAGTCGTTGGCGCAGCGCCAGCACGCGCCGGTCACGGTGCAGGTGCGGTCGGACTCGCTGCTGTTCAGGATCACGAACGTGTCCAGTGGCCAGGTGCTGCGGACGGATTACTTCGACATCACGTCGGAGTTCCAGCTCAATGCGCTCTCGGCCACGCCGGCCTCCGTGCAGGTGATGCCGAACGGGACTGCCACCGCCTCGATGGTGGTCACCGTCGGCGGCTCGGACTGGTACCACCTGGTGCGCATCACCCAGGCCGGGCAGGTACGCATCACGAAGTAGCGTCCGTCCGAGGCGCCAAGCCGGGGAACGGTTTCACCCTGGTAGAGATCATGGTGGCCGTCGTCATCTTCTCGGTGGTGATCCTGTCCCTCGTCGGCCTGTCGTTCCGGGTGGCCAAGAGCGGGACGCGGGCGACCGATCAGGCGCTCAGCATGGCTGTCCTCCTCGCGAAGGTGGACCAGGCGACGTACACGGCCTTCGACAGCCTCGGCAACCTCGTCGGCTGCGACACTACCGCGAGCGGAGGCGTCAAGGTCATCGGGTGCATTGCCGTTTCCTCCCTTTCGACACGCCTGGATTCCGTTCGGATCGTCGTCAACACGACGCTCCCGGCCGCCCGCCCCGACACGATCTGGCTGCAGCGCGCCAAGTGGCGCTTCGTGCCGATGCGATGAGCCGTCCGTCCCGGCTGCGACGCTTGCGCGGCTTCGTGCTCGCCGAGCTGCTGGTGGCGCTGGTCATCGCGGCCATCATCGGCGCGGCCCTCACCCAGCTGGTCATCTCGCAGTCGCGCTTCGCCGCGCTGCAGGGCAGCATCATCCAGGCGCGCGGCGGGGCGCGCGCCGCTCTGAACGTGATGGCGACCGACTTCCGGATGGTGTCGGACAGCGGGCTCGTGGCCGCGGCGCACGACTCCGTGACGGTGCGCGTGCCGTACGCCTTCGGCGTCGCCTGCGGCCAAGTCGCGGGGAAGGTCACGGTGAGCCTGCTCCCCGCGGACTCCGCGACGTACTTCGCAGCCACGGCCAGCGGATATGCGTGGCGGGACACGACGGGGAAGATGGTCTTCGTCGAGCCGTCGCCCGGCCCGCTGGTGGTCTCGAGTTCCGTCACCTCCAACTGCACGACCGTCAGCACCACCAACCCGCCGATAACGACCTTGAGCGTAACCGGCTGGACTGCCACAGCCGTGGGCCTTCCCAACGACGCGCGCCGGACGCCTCCAGGCCCGCCGCAGGGCTCCGAGGTGTACCTTTATCAGCTGGTGCGCTACGCCTTCGCTCCTTCGGGACAGCTGCCGGGCCGGATCGGCCTGTGGCGCACCTTGCTCTCCACGGGCGAGCGGGACGAGCTGGTGACGCCGTTCGACACCAGCGCGAGCTTCCAGTTCCTGGTGGGGAGCCGCCTGACGCCGCTCACCGCGCCGCCGGCGGTCCTGGACTCCATCCATGGCCTGCGGCTGGCCCTGGTGGCGGCCAGCGAGACCGCACCCGAGGGGCGGACCAAGCCGGAGACGTTCACGATCACGACCAATGTGGTGTTCCAGAACCATCCGTAGCCGCCGCGCTGAGCGCGGGTTCGTCCTCGCCACCACGCTCCTGGTGACGACGCTGCTCACGGTCATGCTGGCGGCGTCATTCCTGCTCGTGTCCGCGGAGCAGCGCACGACCGACAACTCGTTCGGCACCGCCCGCGCCCTCGCCCGCGCCCGGGCCGGGCTCCAGAACTATTTCTCTCTCAACCGGGCCCTCACCGACACCTCGACCTACGACTCCATTCACGTCGTGTTCACCAACGGCTACGCCGACGTCGTGGCGAAGCGGGTGCGGGCGACCTCGTCGGGGAATCCCCAGGCGCTGTTCGTCGTCCGCTCGACCGGCGTCTCGACGAACCCCGTGATGGCCGGCCAGGTGCAGGGAAGCCGCACCATCGCGCAACTCGCCCTGCTCAACCCGAGTACCCTTCCGGCACGCGCTGCCGTCGTGGCCCTGAACGGCGTCCAGGTGGTTGGCGCCGGCGCGACCAATAACCCGCTTAGCGGCAGCGATCTCGG
>Ga0187854_10001706_pt1 | contig 20626 bp, 18 predicted proteins | sample June2016WEW_6_15_FD_132445 | JGI IMG/M metagenome (GOLD analysis project Ga0187854, IMG submission 132445) | Peatland microbial communities from SPRUCE experiment site at the Marcell Experimental Forest, Minnesota, USA - June2016WEW_6_150 | ecosystem: Environmental > Terrestrial > Soil >...
GAGACCTTAAGAAGATCGGGAGTTACTTTTAAGACCTATAGCGAATTGAAGCGTACGGTCTTGAGTCTTGGCGAATATGTGAAAATATTTGTTGCCGAGCACGATGGCGTTATCCAAGGCTGTATGGTGTCCCCTTTCAGCGAGAGCACCGCTTATAGCTGGTATACCGGCTCAAGGCCGCAGCGGGTCTGGGGGTCAATGCACCTGCTCTTTTGGGAGGCGATCCGCCAGTTTCGCGCAATGGGAATCAAGCATTTTAATTTTCAGGGCGCCAGAATCAATCCAGAACAGGGTTCAAAGCAAGAAGGTATAATGACTTTTAAGAAGCGTTTCGGAGGAAGACTGGTTCAGGGATACATGTGGAAATATTCGTTCCGTCCACTGAAATCGATCGTGTATTCGGTTGCTGTTCGTATACTGAAGGGCGGCGATATTGTGGATCAGGAGCACCATAAACTCGTGAGTAAGTAAATGTTGAAATGGAATTGGCATCCTAAGGTTCGTCAGAACGTGAACGCTGAATGAATAGATTGTTGCTATGCTCATTGTAAACGCCGACGATTGGGGACGTGACCACCAGACTACCGATCGGACCCTCGAGTGCTTCCTTCGCGGCACTATCTCCTCGGTGAGCGTTATGGTCTTTATGGAGGATTCCGAGCGGGCGGCGGCGATGGCTCTGGGACGAGGGATCGATGCTGGCCTGCACCTCAACTTTACGACGCCGTTTTCGGCGCCGAACTGTCCCGCACGCCTGGTGCAACGGCAGCGTGAACTCGCCGCGTACTTGCGCCACCACCGGTTTGCCATGGTCGTCTATCACCCCGGCCTCAGCCGCTCCTTCCAGTACGTCATAGCGGCGCAACTCGAGGAGTTCGGTCGTCTCTACGGGGGGGCTCCGGGGCGACTCGACGGCCATCATCACATGCACTTGTGTGCTAACGTCCTCCTCGGACGACTGCTACCGCCCGGAACGATTGTGCGGCGGAACTTCTCATTTCAGCCCGGAGAAAAGAGCTTCGGTAACCGGCTCTATCGGAAAGTCGTGGACCACATGCTGGCCCGGCGCCACCGTCTCGCCGATTTTTTTTTTCGTTGCCGCCCCTCGAACCTTGGGGTCGCCTGCGCCGGATTTTCTCCATAGCGCACCAATTTGTTGTCGAAGTGGAGACCCATCCTGTCAACCCAGCAGAACATCGGTTTTTGGCGGGGGGCGAGATTTTCCGTTGGGCAGGGGATTGCCCGATTGCGGCCCGTTTCGCCGTAAGGTCGAGTGGAACCGCACCGCGTTGATTCCAGTTCACTTTTGGACTTCTCCAATCTTCCACGATATGCGTCCAACGCGATGAGTGATGAAACAAAGCATATTAGCGTCTGCGTTTGTACTTATAGGCGGCCAGACCTCCTCAAGCGCTCGTTAGGGGAACTTCGCGATCAGGATACGGCTGGACTATTCACCTATTCGATTGTGGTTGTCGACAACGATTCCTTACGATCTGCTGAGCGCGTGGTCGCGGACTTCGTGGGCACTTCGTCAACTCCCGTCCGATACTGCGTGGAGCCCAGACAGAACATCGCATTGGCGCGGAACAGGGCCATCGAGAACGCCACCGGGGACTTTGTCGCCTTCATCGACGACGACGAGTTTCCGGCGAAAAACTGGCTCTTGAATTTGTTCAAGGCTGGCCACGAATATGGCGCGGATGGAGTGCTTGGACCAGTAAAGCGCCACTTCGACCAAGAGCCGCCGAAGTGGATTGTGAAGGGCAACTTCTACGAACGGCCGACTCATCCAACGGGGTTCGTGCCCAGTTGGCGCGGAGCGCGGACGGGCAACCTGCTCCTGAAAAGACAACTTTTCGAGGGCGGCGAACTCCCGTTTCGACCGGAATTTCGTGCTGGAGAGGACCAGGATTTCTTCAGAAGGATGATCGAAAAGGGGCGCTTGTTCATCTGGTGCAATGAAGCGGTGGCGTACGAGGTTGTTCCCCCAAACCGCTGGAAACGCCCGTATATGTTAAGAAAGGCCTTGCTCCGGGGTGCGACCGCCGTGCTCCATCCGACCTTCGGAAAACGCGAGATTGCAAAATCTGTCATCGCTGTTCCGGCTTATGCCATGGCTCTGCCCTTTGCGCTGCTGCTGGGGCAGCACAGGTTTATGGATTTGCTCGTGAGACTCTTCGATCACCTGGGCAAGCTCCTCGAACTTCTGGGTGCAAACCCGGTAAAAGAGCCATATATTTCTGATCAGGACTGAGATATAAATCAGGCAGAAAAAAACCGCTCGGATAAGAGCGTCAGGTGATTCTAATCCTGGTACAAGGAGTGGGTGTCCCAATTGACGCCCTGCAGTCCTCTCATGCCGGGGCGAACTAGGAATCGTTGAGGGTGTGAAGCACTCGAAAAGAGGATTACAGAATTAAGCTGATTGCTGTGGATCGTTCGGGGTCAAGATTGTGTCAAGATATTGGCAGTCTGTAGAGGTCGCCGTTGGCTAAGGCAGCGGGCCGCTTGCCTTCTGCGGCGGGTAATACCACGCGGGGAGCTCGAATCCCTTCCCTCTCCGGCACTCTTCCCTTGCCCTTGCCGATGCGCCTCGATCCATGGTCGGCGATGTCTGGCGGTATCGGGTTGCGCATATGCAGCCCCACCTTATTGTCAGGTGAGGTGTGCGACCGTGCGTGGGATAGCTTAAAGTGCGCATGGCGCGCTTTGCTTCTTTTTTCGACCGAAAGCGGCACGGTTGTGCTCCCGTTCGACGGTAGTCCAGCCCTGGAGTCCGCGTGCAGGGGGATCATTCATTCATGCCTTCACTAATTCACGTCTGCGGCAGGGATGTTCGAATTGCGGGGCGGTTTCTCCGGATCGCGCGCCTCGATGCGGACAAGTACCAGTTTCTGGACGACCCGGAGCCGATGCTCAGAGCCCTACGTACGTCCGGACCCCGGATCGACCTTTTCACATTTATGCAGAGATTGCCGGAAACCTCGCCGAAGTACGCTTACCGCATGGAGTGGGATAATTTGGCGGTCTTACCCGTATCCACCTTCGACCACTGGTTTACGCACCAAATCCGCTCCTTTCCCCGCAACAGGGCGCGGCAAGCTGAGAAGAGGGGGGTAACACTCCGGGAGGTGCCTTTCGGCGAGGCCCTCGTGAGAGGAATCTGGGAGGTCTACAACGAGTGTCCCATCCGCCAAGGGGTCCGGAACACCCATTATGGGAAGGACATCGCGACGGTCTATCGGGAGGAGGCGACGTTTCTCGACAGTAGCATCTTCATCGGAGCGTTTCTCGGCGAAAGTCTGATTGGTTTTGCCAAGTTGGTTCACGATGAAACTCGGACGCAGGCGAACCTGATGAATATTGTCGCGATGATCCGGCACAGGGACAAGGCGCCGACGAACGCGCTGATCGCGCAAGCGGTCCGATCCTGCGCCGAACGGGGGATCTCTTACCTCGTGTACCAGAATTTCTCCTACGGGAAGAAGCAGGGGGACGGCATGAGCCACTTCAAGGAAGTCAACGGGTTCCACCAGGTCGATCTGCCTCGCTACTACGTACCCTTGACTCGCCTCGGCTCTGTCGCCCTTCGGCTCGGCCTGCACCACAGGTTGGTTGACCTTATTCCCGAGTCTCTAGCCGCCAGGCTACGCGACCTCCGTAAGGCTTGGTACGATCGTAGGTTCCACGACTCCGTGACTCAAGCTTCCTAGGGGAACACACCATGCCGGGAATCGTAGGCCTCGCCACCAGAATGCCTCGCGAATGGGCCGAACCGCAGTTGCTCCGAATGGTTGAGGCCCTTCGTCACGAGTCCTTCTATGTGACGGGAACTTGCGTTGATCAGCACCTGGGAGTGTACGTGGGGTGGACTGTGCGGAGGAATTCCTTCGCCGACGGGATGCCACTCTGCAATGAACGAGGCGATGTCGTTCTCGTCTTTTCCGGCGAGGAGTATCCCGAGCCAGGGACCGCTCGCCGCCTCAAGGAGCGGGGGCATGCGCTCGAGGCGGAAGGACCCTCCTATCTCGTCCACCTCTACGAGGAAGACCGTGCGTTCCCAGCGGGCTTGAACGGAAGGTTCCAAGGACTTCTGACGGACCGGACGCGCGGAACCTCGATCCTGTTCAACGACCGCTACGGCATGCAGCGGATCTACTACCACGAGGCGAAGGAGGCCTTCTATTTCGCCGCAGAAGCCAAGGCCATTCTGGCGGTCTGTCCCGAACTCCGGACGGCGGACCCTCGGGGGTTGGGGGAGTTCGTGGCCTGCGGGTGTGTGCTCGAAAACCGCACGCTCTTTCATGGCATCCACGTGCTGCCACCTGCTTCCGCCTGGGTCTTTCGGGGGGGCACGCTTCAGGGGAAGGGGACGTACTTCGAGCCGCGGGAGTGGGAAGAGCAAGAACCCTCGGAACCGGAAGCCTACTACCAAGAACTCCGCGAGGTCTTCACACGCAACCTGCCTCGGTACTTCAACGGTCATGGGCGTATAGGGATGTCCCTGACCGGGGGATTGGACACCCGGATGATCATGGCTTGGCACAAGGCCTCCCCGGGGTCGCTTCCCTGTTACACCTTTGGGGGGATGTTCCGGGACTGCCAGGACGTCATCGTGGCGCGGCAAGTGGCTGGTGTGTACCAACAACCCCACGAGGTGATCCCGGTTGGAGACGAGTTCCTTTGCCGCTTTCCCCACTACGCCGAGCGCAGTGTGTACCTCACTGAGGGGTGCATCGACGTGAGCCATTCCGCCGATCTCTACGTCAACGAAAAGGCCCGCGAGATCGCTCCCATCCGGATGACGGGAAACTACGGCGGCGAGGTACTCCGCCGGGTGCGAGCGTTCAAGCCGGGGCAGCCCAGTCGAGGGCTGTTCCGTCCTGAGCTTCTCTCCCACGTTCATGCCGCAAGCGAGACGTACGCCGGGCTAATTCGTGGGCACCCCCTTTCCTTCGCCGTGTTCCGGCAGGCTCCCTGGCACCATTACGGCCTTCTCGCGCTGGAGCAGACCCAGCTTTCCCTGCGGTCCCCCTATCTCGATAACGAGTTCGTCCGGACGGTCTTCCGCGCGCCGGAATCCGCCTGCGTGAGCGACGATGTTTGCCTGCGACTGATCGCCGACGGCAACGCGGCTCTCCGCCGCATCCGGACTGATCGGGGCCTGGCGGGCGACGGGGGGCGACTGCCCGCAGCGGTGTTACGGGGGTTCCTCGAGTTCACCTTCAAGGCCGAGTACGCCTACGACTACGGCATGCCCCAGTGGGTGGCCCGGATCGATCATCTCTTCTCCCCGTTCCACCTCGAACGCCTCTTCCTCGGCAGGCACAAGTTCTATCATTTCCGGGTCTGGTACCGGGATACCCTATCCCGGTACGTTGAGGAAATGCTGCTCGACCCACGGACACTTTCCCGGCCGTATCTCGAAGGGAAAAGGCTCGAAACCGTCGTGCGGGGCCACCTCAAAGGAGACCGGAACTACACCACCGAGATCCACAAGGTGCTGACACTGGAACTCCTACATCGCCTTTTCCTCGACCCGAGATGACACACTAAAGGGTAAAGGTTAAGGGGTGAAGGTTGCAAGTGTCAGGTTTCGACGCCAGCGCGGGGTGTCGGGCGCCAATGGTGAGCGAAACGGCGAACGCAAAAGCAGGAACCTTGCCCCGGAAGCCTTTACACTTTAGCCTTTACCCTTTGATCTTCACCCTTTAACCTTTTAGAAGATGCCTCCACAGATAGCCACTGTTGTCTTCGTTCTCGGGATCCTAGGGCTTTTCTGGCTCGATCGAGACCGCGAAGCCCGGACTTCCAAAGCGCTATGGGTTCCCGTACTCTGGCTGCTGATCAATGGGTCGCGGTCGGTGTCCCAATGGATGGAGTCGGGGCCGATCGTTGACTCACCCGAAAGATACGTTGAAGGAAGCCCCCTCGACGCATTCGTCTTCGGAACCCTATTGGCGGCCGGCTTAATCGTGCTTGTGGGGAGACGACGGCAGGTCGGACTGCTCCTGCGAGCGAATGGGCCGATCCTTTTGTTTTTCTCTTACTGCGCCCTTAGCACTCTTTGGTCCGACTATACCTTCGTCGCCTTCAAGCGGTGGACCAAGGCCCTGGGCGATGTCGTGATGGTCCTGATCGTCCTGACCGATCCCGACCGGCTCCCGGCGCTCAAGCGAGTCCTGGCGCGGGCGGCTTTTCTGCTCGTCCCCCTCTCCGTTCTGTTCATCAAGTTTTATCCCGACCTGGGACGGAGCTACAACCAGTGGACTTGGTTGCCGATGTACGCCGGCGTCACAACGGGCAAGAACGAACTCGGGATGACCTGCCTGGTTTTCGGACTCGGATCCGCTTGGCGTTTTTTCCGCGCGTTCCGGGCCGGAGAGGGCACCCGCAGGGCTGGCCGGGTGATCGCTCACGGCATTATTCTCGCAATGGTGCTGTGGCTCCTCCGGATGTCTAATTCGATGACCTCCTTATCGTGCTTCATCATGGCGGGCGGCTTGCTCGCAATCACGAGCCTGGTCCGCTTGGCGCGAAAGCCAGTGGTAGTACACCTCCTGGTAGCGGCAATTGTGTCCGTCTCCTTCTCTGTCCTGTTCCTCCATGTTGGTGGAGGAGCTTTGGAAACAATGGGAAGGGACTCGACGCTCACGGGTCGGACTGAAATCTGGAGTACAGTCCTCAGCGTGGCTGAGAACCCGTTCGTGGGGACCGGCTACGAGAGCTTCTGGCTCCCTGAGCGAATCCAGAGGCTGTGGGATGTCTTCGGCCTCCACATCAATGAGGCTCACAACGGTTATCTCGAAGTCTACTTGAACCTGGGGTGGATTGGGGTGGCTCTGCTGGCCGTCCTCATAGTGACGGGCTACCGGAACGTGTCTGTCGCGTTCCGCCGGGACCCGGACGCGGGCGGGCTCAGGCTGGCATACTTCATTGCAGCGGTGGTCTACAGCTTCACAGAGGCGGGGTTTAGGACGATGTCCCTAATCTGGATCGTCTTCCTCCTGGCGACAACCGCCGTTCCGGAACCATCTGTTCTGAATGCTCCGAACCTCGACAGACAAGTGACTCCGCCGGACCACTGGGTGCGCGAGTATGAGGAGGTCGTCTGAAGCCTTTCGATGCAGGCGGCGCATTCCGGCCCGCTGCGGACGGCCTGCGTGGTCCCGCCCTCCGGGGCGCCGGAGTTACGGTCTTTTCCCAAGGCTTGATGCTCGCCATCCAGTCAAGCGCAGCACAGTTTGGGTGCTGGCCGCCCTGGCGGGTATCGCGGTTGGCGCGGTTTGGAACTACGCACTGACGGCGACTTATACTTGGAAAAAGCATGGGCCATGATCTCGGAGCTAATCCTTTGCAAGGGCGTATTCGGGCCTGAATAGATTGGATTAATCCAGGAAGACGATGTTGCCATGACAACATGGACACCAAGGCGAATGTTTGAGAATCTTAAGGGGAGGTCCGTATTTCTTATTCTTTCGGTGGCGCTCCTGATTAATGCCGGAATACTTTTTGTGGTCGTGCCGAGTCTAAGCGGACTCTTGTCGCCAAGATACAGCATACATTTTCAGGACCTATATGATTTGATAGCGAATAACTTGCTTCACGGAAACGGATATCGTGTCGAAGCAGGCATGAGCGAGACAATGATCCGGGAGCCCGGATACCCCTTGTTTCTTGCCATAGTGTTTAAAATCGGCGGCTACCATATTGAGGCGGCTCGATTGGCCAACCTGCTGCTTGCGTTTGGGGTTGCTTTCATGATAATGCGATTGATTCGAAGGGTAACCGAGGACCGAATTACCGCGCTGCTTGCGGCAATGCTGTTCCTCTTTTACCCCGGTACCCTCATTTCCGAGGCGAGGGGAGGCGTTGAAATAGCCTTTATATTCACCGTAATGTTATTCATGCTTGCTCTCCACCGTGCAGTGGAGAAAGGAAATCTGTGGCGGTACTGCGTCGCTGGCGCGATTTTGGGGGTAGCGGTGCTGGTGCGGGGTGTAGTGTTATTGTTTCCGCTCCTGTTGTTGGTTTATCTGGTTCTTGCCGCGAACGGGGCGAGCGAACGACTGAAAGTGGCCTTAAGAATCGCGGTTCTCGCCCTTGCAATGGTGGTTGTGACCCTGCCGTGGATCATTCGTAATTACATGCTGGTACATGAGTTTGTACCGACCGCAACCGTCGCCGGAGTCGCAGCGCAGGAAGGACTTTACACCTGCCAACACCTCTCATTTGATACAGATTTTTTCGTAGTGCAAAGAGAAGCAGGGCGTGAGCGCAGCCGGTTGGCTGGCCGACTTGGGATCCCGTTTATAGGCACTTACACCTACCAATTCTTCTATGACGCGCGGGACGAAGTGGCGTTTAACAAGAGCCTACTTGCAGGTGTCGCAACCGAATACGGGAGAGACCCAACACTTCTGGCCAGTTGTGGTGGGAAGAATCTCTTCTTCAACTTCTGGTTCCTTGCCAAGACCTGGCAAGCGACGTGCCTGAACATGCTCATACAGGTTCCGCTGCTGGCATTAGCCCTCAGCGGCATTTTCGTGTTGCGGAAACGCTGCCTGTTGCGAAAAATGGGCATTATGTTGACCTTTGTCCTTTACGTTCCGGCAGTTCACGCCCCAATTCTTGCTCATGCACGCTACACCATGGCGGTTGTCCCATTCTTGACCATCCTAGCCAGTATCTCTCTAGTTTCGGGCTTGCGCCTGTACAGGGCGCACGTGCCAAAGGAGACAGGGTCGGAACCTTAGAGCCTTCGGTGCTGGGTTACTGTGGTGAGTGGAACGCTGTTCCGGCTAGCGGTTTTGGCAAAAAGCATACCCATGCTTTTCCCAGTCTTTCTAATTGGCCAGTTATTTTGAACGACAGGCGAATTCGAATTCGAGGACGGACACGTTTTCTTGTTGGCTTCCGCTCCGCCGGTTCAAGATCGGGACCGGGATACAAGCAGGATGACCCTCCACAAGACGAAAGTCAGACCCACAGAGGACAATGCGATTCCTCTGAGATTCAGCGACTTTAACCGCGGAGTGCTAGGCGTGCGATTGTCGTGAAAAGGAGACTAGACTACGAGTATCAAACTTTTGTATCAGAAATGGTTCTATGTCGGCACCCACGCGCGGATTCTCCTGCGTCACATGACACTCCGACGTGCTGCCAATTTGTTCATAAACCAATGCGAATATCTCCTGCGACGCGAAACGCTCGTAAGTTACCCAGGCTTTCTAAAAATCGACCCTAGTAACAGATGTCAACTCCGTTGTCCGGGATGCGGGCAAGCGTCAGACGACTTCCGAGCTTCACTTCCCAAAAAGAGCTTCCTTACCCTGGATGATTTCAAACGCATAGTCGACCCTTTGGCTTCCACAACTTTGGGAATCAGCTTAGACCAGTTGGGCGAGCCTCTCCTCAACAAAGAGATCGTGGCGATGCTCGAACACGCAAAGGCGCTAAACATCGGCGTGACAATCGCAACGAACCTCTCCCTCCCTCTGAACGAGGAATTTTTGAGGGACCTTGTGAAAAGCGGCCTGGATAAATTGATGGTATCGCTTGATGGTGCCAGCAGTCACACCTATGAACAATACCGCGTCAAGGGCAAGTATGAATTGGTAAAGACCAACGTACAAAGGCTGGCGTCGCTGAAGCGCGAGCTACGGTCGAATACCCCGAACATTCTGTGGAAATTCATTGTCTTCGAGCATAACCGTCATGAAGCTTCTCTTGTTCCTGCTCTGTACAAGGAATTCGGTTTCGATTCCTATCGTATCGACACAGACCGCGGCCACCGATCTGTCGTTAGAAGCCGGCAATCCCTCTTTGCGAAGCAGCAGGCATGTTTCTGGCCTTACAGTACCATGGTTTTGGACGTGGATGGAACAGTCAACCCTTGCTGTTCCTTTGCGGAAACGGATTGGCAGCTCGGTAATGCTTTGGCATCGGATATTCGGCTTTTATGGAATAGCGAGACGTATAAGGCATTAAGGAGGGGCTTTGGAAGGAAAAACTACGGCGATTTCATGCATCCCGTCTGCCGAGTGTGCACCGGTGGTGCGCAAGAATTAGTGAAAATGATGCACGACCCACTTCCCAGTAATCCTCAAAAATTAGTGAAAATCATGCCCAACCAACTCCCCGGCAATCTTCAAACTGACCGCTGAGCCGACAGCAACGCAGGGCGAGGATGGAGTTGGCTCCTCGCACGCTCCAGAACATACCGGACCTTTTGAGCCGCGACTCGGGTGCAGGCAGCCTGAAACTCGCATATTTTGGCGTCGTGCCGCTCTACAGCCTAACGGAGTCAGCGTTCAGAACCCAGTATGGATTTTCTTCCCCTTGGCGACAACCGCCGTTCCCGAACCTGCCGTTCCAGTAGGCCCACTCCCACTCGGCATCGATCACGCCGATAACTTCGCTGAGTGTGAGCCACAAGTTGACCGCGCGCTCGGCGTTGGCTTTCGTGAGGACAGCAATTGAAGTCGCTTAATGCCAACGGCGTCTTCGGGACGGGCGCGGGTGGGGACGGCATTTGTTGCCTGGCCCTCTTGGGTGTCGGCCGTCACATGGATCATGCTCCAGCCGGTGGTTTCTTCTGGACCCACGCGGATCCCAGTGGAGCATCAGAAAGGAAAAATTGCTGCTAGCGCGGGGCCTCAAAAGTACGCTACGGGATTTGACTCCTCGTTTCCTTGATGGACTGTGGACTCGACTGGAGGCTTCACCGCTCGGAGTGCGCCTGCTGCGCGGTACTTTCTGGTCGATGATGGGAACTCTGGTTTCCCGTGCCATGGGCTTGGCGGCAGCCATTCTGGCGGCGCGCATCATCGGCAAAATGGTTTACGGCGAACTAGGCATCATCCAAAGCACGGCCGGAATGCTCGGAACACTCGCGGGATTTGGAATGAGCACTACGGCCGCGAAATTTGTCGCTGAGCTTCGCGGAAAAGATCCGGCGAAGGCGGGAAGAATCATCGCACTGTCCAGTCTCGCATCATGGACCATCAGCTTGGCATTGGCGGCAATGTTACTTTTCCTGGCCCCATGGTTGTGTAAGCATACCCTCGCGGCCCCGCATTTGACAGGATACCTCCGCATCAGCGCCCCGCTGCTTGTTCTGAGCGGAATAAACGGCGCTCAGTTGGGTGTCCTGGTAGGGTTTGAGGCCTTCAAGAGCATTGCTCGGGTCAACGCTCTTACCGGACTCCTCAACTTCCCGCTGATCGTAGGCGGCGCACTTTTGTTCGGCTTGGGTGGTATCATATGCGGCATGGCTCTCGCACAAGCGGGAGGGTGCCTGCTGAACCTACGGGCGCTACGCCGCGAGGCCAAGCATTACCACGTCCCAATCTCTTTTTCGTCGTGTATGGCCGAGTTGCCCATAGTTTGGCGATTTTCCTTCCCCGCCGTGGGTACCGAACTTGCGCTCAGCGCAGTCGGTTGGGCGTGCGCCACCATGCTCGTCCGTAGGCCAAATGGCTACAGCGAAATGGGAGCATTCAGCGCCGCCAATCAGTGGTTCAACGCTGCAATATGGCTGCCGATGATGATCGGCACCGTCGCTTTGCCGATGCTTTCGGAGCAGCTTGGGACTAACGACAAGGCAAATTCGGTCAGACTCCTATGGATGTCGGTCAAAATAAACGGGGCGCTAGTTCTCCCTATCGTGGCAATTGGCTGCCTCGCTAGCCGCTACATCATGATGAGCTATGGCAAAGGTTTTGGAAGCGAGTGGCCCACCCTATGTGTTGTCTTGGTTACCGCGGGTGTCATCAGCTTGGAATTCCCAGTTGGCCAACTCCTCTCGGCGTCCGGCCGGATGTGGTTGGGCTTCTCCTCGATTGTCGGTTGGGGGGCAGTTTTCTTGGGCGCTAACGCGTTGCTCTTGAGATGGGGTTCGTTTGGCTTGGCGTCGGCTCGTTTGCTCGCCTACTCCGCGCACGCCATATTCATCTTTCCGTATGTGATCGTCTTTATCATTTCGCGACGCTCGATAACCGGCAGCGGTGGGAGGAGTGACTAGGCAGCCGAAAATGAGAAACTAGCGCCTGCCTCGTCAACCAGTTCGCATCGAGAAGAACCAACTTGGATGGGGTGAGGAGGGCTGTTTTGCTTTCCATTGTCGGTCCAGGGAAGTCCTGCTGCGGAAACGGAATATGGGTTGACCCGGCGGAAGCGTTTTCGCGCCTGATCCAGACGCCCCGACAGCCAATGCAGTATCGAATGCCCGAGCGAATCATTCAGACCGGGAAACACGTTGGCCAGCCATTGCGCAACCGGGCTGTGATGTCGAACATAAGACTGTTAAACCCGGATTATGAATATCTGTTTTTCGACGAGGAGCGCGTACGAGAATGACGCGAGACGTGTATGCAAAGCCGTTGAGGAGAGACCAGTCATGAATCCTTTGGTGTCAATTCTCATCCCAGCATTCAACGCGCAGGAATGGATCGCTGAAACGCTGCGCTCGGCGCTTGCTCAAACGTGGGAACGAAAGGAGATCATCGTCGTTGATGACGGTTCCACCGACCGAACGCTGGCGATGGCGCGGCAGTTTGAGTCGGAGTGCGTCCGCGTCGCCACACAGAAGAATCAGGGAGCTGCCGCAGCCAGAAACCTCGCCTTCTCTCTGAGCAAGGGCGAGTACATTCAATAGTTGGATAGCGACGACCTTCTGGCTCCCGTCAAGATTGCCCGGCAGATGGAAGTGCTGAAGCAGTGTCGAAACAAAAGCACGCTTGTTTCTTCGGCTTGGGGGCGGTTCTTCTACCGGTACTATCGAGCGGAGTTCGCCCCGACCGCGCTGTGGTGTGATCTGTCTATTGTCAAGGAGATGGGAGAGATGGCCGGAGGGTTGGGAGGGCAACTGAGACCCCCGCACTTGTCGTGGAAGTACTCCTGGACGAAGGCGATAGTTGGTTGGCGTCTTGCCAAGAGCGGTCAGGCTCTGCTGCTCAAATGCAGGTGGTCTCCGGAAAGGTTCTGGGACCAAACGTTGTTTCGCCTCCAAAACCTGAGACCCTTGTCGAAGGCATCTGTGACTCCCGCTGAGACGCGTGCCCTTGACGCCAGTGAGGTGCTTGACCAACCGTTGGAGAAGGGGAGCGAGCGAATTTAGTACTATCGGTTGCGAATTCCACGACATTGACCCGTCCTGAGGTCCGAGGAGGGGCGTCCATGGGGCTTATGTACGTGGCAGAGAAAGCACGAAGTATCTTACGCGGATTGCTCCAGACTTACGGGATCAAGAGTATGAAGAGGTCCCTCTGGAACGTCGAATTCTCGCGAGGTCGATGGGACTGCCTCGAATCCACGCCGGGCGACGTTGTGTATGGGTGTATCGAGAAGTATGCCAACAAAGGCAGCATCCTGGACCTTGGATGTGGCTCGGGCAGTACCGGGAACGAATTGGACGCCACCGCATACGGGGACTACACCGGGGTTGACATCTCGGATGTGGCTGTTGAGAGAGCCAGAAGGAGAGCTGGGGAGAATGGTCGAGCGGATAAAAACAAGTATCTTCAGGCAGATATTTCCGATTACGTGCCAACTCAGCAGTTCGACGTGATACTGTTCAGGGACTCCATCTACTATGTCCCCCGAGCAAAGATCAAAAGGATGCTGGACCGATACTCGCAATACTTAAGGGAGGGTGGCGTCTTCATCGTCAGGATGTCGAGCGTGAGCGGCGAGCGCAAAACCATTTTGGACACCATCGAGAGTGGCTTCGAGGTGGTCGAGAAGGGTTTGTCCGTCCAGCCGAACACGGTGGTCATTGTCTTTCGGCGCAGGAAAATGCTCGGGTTGTAACCGAGGACTCTTTCCTGCCCCTGCCGAGCAGAGCAACCGGCCGGGTTCTTTGGCTGCCACTTCCTGCGGATGAGCTTGCGTTTCGCGCAGGTGGGTCGCAGAACTCGCAGCGCTACTGCCAGGAGGAGTTGCCCGTCTGAGGGCTCAATCTCCGCTGGCGAACTGCATAGGAATGGACGCGACAGTCTTTTCACGTTGTTCGGAGCGGGGCAGGCCCGGCCCGATGCCTCAAGTACGAAGCCACATCAGTGAGCAGTGGCGGTGGGGTTCGCCGGAGGGGCAGGGCTTTGTTGTCCATAGCAGTTGCTCGCATTGAACACCAGCGGACTGCCTGTTCCATCCGTCCCTCCCATGACCTGCTCGTAGCAAGCCTCAGCCGGAATAGCGTAGGCGTACCCAAATGCGTTCGAGATTCCTCCACTCACATCCGGACCGATTGCAGGCCAAGGCACATTGCCGAACCATGCGGGCTTCGAACTGAGATAAAAACTTGCGGGAAGGGTATGCGTTACTCCGTTGGCCCACGTTACCGATTTTGTCGCAGACGAATAATCTCCGTGAATGAACAGAGTGTTGTAAGGAGCAATGCTATCATGGGTCCCGCCGCCGCTGTCGCCTGACTCTCCGTATCCTAGCGTGTAACTGTATGCCGAAGTAAAATTATCCCTGCTTCCCGAACCGCATGGGGATGGTCCACACACTGCAACGGCCATGTACCTCTGCACCAGGGCGGGACTACCTTGGTCGTAAGCGGTCAGATTTGCCATGTCCTGTGACCCAAGAACATTGCCAACGCTGTTGAAGTTGGTTTGCAAAAAGCTGATATTCTCCGCTATCGCCCCCTCGGTCAGCCACCAGCCGTTTACGCCGGGGCCATATCCTGATTGCGGCGCCATCCCCATCGGGGAACACACAACGGTTCCGCGACCGGACTGCGGATTGCAGTCTTTCGTCGTTCCCCGCATGAAGTTGCGGAAGAGCGTATCATTGCTGCTCGATCCCCAGTCGCTGTCTAGATGCGTGCTGATGTCGCTGTTGCCTTCATAGAGATTGAATTGCGGGTGAGCACCGTGCTCATCAATTCCACTGTATATCCCGTTGTAGGCGCTGTTGTCAAAGTTTCCAAGCGTGTAGTTATAGGAGATAACGTTACCGGCCGCTCCCCATTCCAGCATGATGGACGCGTGCAGCCTCTCCAGAATGTTGTTCTGCACAAGCATCGCTGTAGATTTATCTATTACGTCTATGTCTGAATCGTAGGCTCCCGGCGTATGTAAGTATGCATTTGAGAAATAACTGTTGACGATTTCCCCGTGATAGGACCAATGCACATCTACATGGTCGCCATCGGTATAATTCCCTTCCACGCCGCTGATCCAACAGTAAGCACACTCGCTCATGTAAAAATTCTGGCCGTAGCCGGTATTATTGGCGTACACCTGGAGATTCTCAACGCCTGCGTACTTGGCGGCTGCTGAAAATGGAGTGGCAAGGGGGGTATGGCTATAATTCGAATAAAGGCTCGGACTGATTCCGACGGTGGTTCCGGTCACGGATTCAACTTCGACAATCTGGCCTCGTACTCTTGTCCCGTTCCAGCCTGTTCCACCGTCACACCACGTACAACTGCCATCAGCGCCCGCGATGCTCACGTAGCTGGAATCGTTTAATTCGGTGATAAGGAGGTAGCTGCCGACCCTGATGCCGCTCGCGCTGGAAACGACGATACTGCTCGATCCTGCGCTTGCACCACTAGTGATTGAGACCGAACCGCTGATGTAGGGACCCAAGCCCGGCGCTGCGCCTAGGGTGATGACGGCTCCCGATGTGCCATTAGCATTCAGGATCGTTAGGTTCGCGCCCGCTCCACGCAGCGTCGCGTTGCTGGGCACGGTTAGATTGCCATTGATAAGGAACGTCCCGCTGGAAAGCATAACCACCTGCCCCGAACCACATCCATTCAGGGCCGTCTGGATGCCGGAGGTCGCATCGCTTGCGCCATTGCCGTAGGTCGATGCGCTGATATTCGCGCAGATGGTCGTGCGGTTCGGAATCCCTCCCGGTATGCCGGCCGTCGACCAGTCGATGGCGCATTGGCCCGGCGCGGAGGTTGAGCCGTAATTGCACGCACCACTCCCATAGGTCGGCTCCAGGATGCCGGACCAAGCCTGGGCATATAAACACCCCGAGAGGCAAAGCAAGAAGAACAGAAATAGGACTAACTGCTTGACTTTCATTGTAACTCCCCTTCAATTGTAGCGCCCATTAGCAGCACGAATCTACGGGCTGATCATGCCCCTCACTTTATACGTTGGGCAGCATAGAGAGTTGATACGGCTTCCATTTTCCCTTTCCCACAAGTCGCTTCAGATTATCCGAAACAACTCATGACCCGGCGCCTAATTAATTGCCACTATTCCACACGCTCGTCTAGAGTACTACGGTACTAACATGCCGCAATGCGTCTAACTAATGCCAATCGCCGAGAATAAGGAAACGCATCATGAAAGTCAGCGTCTTCGGATTGGGTTACGTCGGTACGGTGTCAGCGGGATGCCTGGCCAATGATGGACATGAAGTCATCGGTGTCGACCCGGTGCAGACAAAGGTCAACCTGATCAACAATGGCCAAACCCCTATCATCGAAGCCGATATCGGTGAGGTCATCGCATCGACGGTCCAAGCCGGCCGACTGCGCGCCACCGACGATCCGGCCCAAGCCATCCAGGAAACAGAGTTGTCTTTTGTCTGCGTCGGCACCCCGAGTCAAGCCAATGGCAACCTCGACCTGAGGTACATCAGGCGCATTTGCGAACAAATCGGCCAGGCGCTCAAAGACAAAGCCGCGCGGCACGTCGTCGTCGTCCGCAGCACCATCTTGCCTGGAACCATGCACAACATCGTAATCCCCATCCTCGAGGAATCCTCCGGGAAGAAGGCCGGGGCTGACTTCGGCGTCTGTCACAACCCCGAGTTCTTGCGCGAAGGTTCGGCAGTGAAGGATTTCAATTCCCCTCCCAAGACGGTTATCGGTGAGTTGGACCAGGCCAGTGGCGACATGCTGGCTGCACTCTACCAGAAGATCGACGCACCGCTGATCAGGACGGATTTGGAAACTGCCGAGATGATCAAGTACGTCGATAATAGTTGGCATGCGCTCAAAATCGGCTTCGCCAATGAAATTGGCAATCTTTGCAAGAGCTTCACCATCGACGCGCATAAGGTGATGGAGATCTTCTGTCGGGATGAAAAACTGAACATCTCTCCCGCTTACCTTCAGCCCGGTTTTGCCTTCGGCGGCTCCTGTCTGCCCAAGGATCTCCGCGCCTTGACTTATCAGGCCAAAATGCACGATTTGGAACTGCCGATTATTACTTCCATCCTGCCGAGCAACGAGATGCAGATTGCACGGGGCCTGCAGCTCATCATGGAAAAAGGACACCAACGGATCGGAGTTTTGGGCTTCAGTTTTAAAGCGGGAACGGACGATCTGCGGGAGAGCCCCGTGATCGAAGTCATGGAACGTCTCATCGGCAAAGGTTATGACCTGCGCATTTATGACAAGAACGTGAATATAGCCAAGCTGGTTGGGGCTAATCGGGACTTCATCCTCAATCACATTCCCCACATATCCAGGCTCATGGTGGAGGGTATCGATGCGGTTCTGGACCACGCTCAAACGGTCGTGATCGGCAACAATGATCCCGACTTCCGGAACGTGCCGGAGCGGTTGCGCGATGATCAGGTCCTGGTGGATTTCGTACGAATTACCGGTCGCAGAAGCGAAAAGGGGAAATATGACGGCATCTGTTGGTGAGCGACTGGGGGTTGAAGGTAGAGGAACGCTTTTGAAGGATCAAATCTACGAGTCCATCTGTCGACTTTCCGCCTGGCTGGAAAAGAACGACTACCGCGGCTATGATACTTTCGACGGCTTGAACGCAAAATTCTTGCGCCCGCTCACCTTCAACAGCAAATTCCTACGCACGGTGCTTCAGCAGGGAGTGCGCCGGTTTCCCATCAACGTGCGTCCCCTGTTGGGAATTGGCAAAAGCCGTTCCGCCAAGGGCATGGGCTTTCTTGCAAGGGGCTTTATGCGCCTTCACGAAGCCACTGCCGATACGGCCTGGCGAGATAAAGCGGAGTTTGCGCTGCAATGGCTGATCGAAAACCAGTCGAAGGGTTACTCCGGAGCGTGCTGGGGCAACCATTTCGATTACCAGGCGCGAGGAGACTTTTATCTTCCGGCGGGCGTGCCCACCGTGGTGTGGACCTCACTCATCGGTCACGCGTTTCTGGACGCCCGAGACCATTTCCGGAAAGATGGCTTCCTCCGGGTCGCCGCAAGTTCATGCGAGCACATGCTCCGTGATGTGGCCACGGTTGCCGAAGGCGACTCTCTCTGCATCAGCTATACCCCGATCCACAAAAGTCAGGTTCACAACGCCAACACTCTTGCGGCGAGCCTGCTGGCCCGGACCTATTTTCACACCCGGAACGGGTCCTGTCGGGATCTAGCGGAGAAGGCGATTCAATACACAGCCCGGCACCAGAGGCCTGATTCATCTTGGTATTACGGCGAAGCAGCTCATTATCACTGGATCGACAACTTTCATACGGCCTATGTGTTGGACTCCTTCAAACATTACATCGAAAGCACGGGCGATGACCGCTTTCGTAAGACCCTCATGAACGGTTACGAATACTGGAAGAACACCTTTTTCCTGCCGGATGGAACTCCCAGGTACTACAACCATAAAACCAAGCCGATCGACATCCAGTGCTGTTCCCAGGCGATCGACACGCTCGTTTTCTTCCAGGACCTCGATCCGGAAAGCCTGCCGCTGGCGCTGAAAGTCGCCAAATGGACGATCGAGCATATGCAAGATCGCACGGGTTATTTCTATTATCGCCGGTATTCGCGGTGGCTGGTCAACAGAACCCCCACGTTGCACTGGGGACAGGCGACGATGCTTTGCGCGCTCGCTGGGCTCTACAAATCGTTGGAGGGCTAACGGACCCTCGTCATGAAGAAAAAAGTCCTCATCATCGTGGAAAACCTACCCGTTCCTTTCGACACACGTGTTTGGAAGGAGGCCTCCTCACTGCGCAAGAACCGGTACGACGTCACCGTGTTGTGCCCCCGGGGCAAGGGCTACGAGCAAAGGCACGAAGTTATCGATGGGATTCATATCTACCGGCACCCTATGCCCAAAGAGGGAAACAGTCCCCTCGGGTATCTGCGCGAGTACGGCGCAGCGCTGTTTTGGCAGTTTTGGTATACGTGGTGGATCTATCTGCGGCGCGGAGTTCACGTCATTCAGGGCTGTAATCCTCCCGACGATATTTTCTTGATTGCCCTGCCCTTCAAGCTCCTGGGAATCAAGTACATCTTCGATCATCACGATGCAAACCCGGAGCTCTACTTTTCGAAATACGGCAAGAAGGGAGTCTTGTACAAGGTTCAGGTTTGGCTTGAAAAGCTGACCTACCGCTTCAGCGACGTCGTCATGTGCACCAACAGCAGTTACCGAGACCTCGCCGTAACCAGAGGCGGATTCGATCCGGAGGATGTGTTCATTGTTCGCAACGGGCCCGATGTGAGAACTTTCAAAGCCGTCCCCCCGAACTCTGCTCTAAAGTACGGCAAGCCTTACCTCATCGGTTATGTCGGAGTCATGAGCGTCCAGGAGGGCTTGGACATCCTCCTGGATGTGGCGCTGCACATCAAAAACTTGGGACGTCGCGACGTTCATTTCACTTGTATCGGCGGGGGGCCGGGATTGGCTGCACTGCGGAAGATGACACAGGACAAAGATCTGGAGGACATGGTCAACTTCACCGGAAGGATTCCCGACGAGCAATTGTTGGAGATTCTCTCAACCGCCGATGTGTGCGTCAATCCGGACAAGCCGTGCGAAATGAACGATATTTCCACCATGATCAAGATCATGGAATACATGGCTCTGGGCAAGCCCATCGTCCAATTCGATTTGAAGGAGGGTAGATTCAGCGCCAAGGAAGCATCTCTGTACACCGACAACCGGGACCCGGTGACTGATTTCGCCGCCAAAATCCTCTGGTTGCTCGAGAATCCCGATGAAAGAAAAAGGATGGGTGAGTTCGGACGCAGAAGGGTTGAAGAAGAACTGGCTTGGGAGTATTCCCTCCAGAATCTGCTCGCAGCCTATCAGAGGGCTTTCAGCAAAAGGGCACAGTGATGGTCCTGCTGTCAATCCACTGATCCGCTGAAAAGTTCTGGTTTTCGCCCTCCGACCCCGCCTCAGAAAAAACTCTTGCCAAGGTATGTTTAATATGATAGCCTAGGAAATGATGCGAGGCTGTTCTGCCATGACCGTACAGACCTCACGGGCGACTCCACTACCCTTCTTTCCAAACCGACAGTATGTCATTGCCTACCCTTTGCCACGACGAACTAGTAACTTTAAAAAATGACGCAACGATGCGGGAATGTTATTGAAAACAAAGGACCGCTGTGGAAAATAGGGGGGCGAAGCGGGAATGTGTTTGAAAAAAAAGGTACTTAGCCCCATAAAGCGGGAATCTTATTGAAAAGAAAGGGGGTTAGGCGGCAGCTAGTAGGTAGTAGGTAGGGAAGAGCTAGGACAAGCGTCCACCAGTGATCCTGGATCCGAACTTGAAGTCGCGACTATGCGCGTTTTGTAGGGGCCCAGCGTCCGCCCCCGCTTCTTCACCCAACGATCCTGAGGCCTGCCGTGATTCCCTTCCACCCGCCCTTTCGCCTGGGAAGAACGCGCCGCCACAATCCCCATCCCCAGCCGCTCACCCA
>Ga0187854_10001709_pt1 | contig 20614 bp, 33 predicted proteins | sample June2016WEW_6_15_FD_132445 | JGI IMG/M metagenome (GOLD analysis project Ga0187854, IMG submission 132445) | Peatland microbial communities from SPRUCE experiment site at the Marcell Experimental Forest, Minnesota, USA - June2016WEW_6_150 | ecosystem: Environmental > Terrestrial > Soil >...
CCCGTCGAGGAGTTGGTCGCGGCCGGGACCGTGACGACGAGGTTCGCCGTGCTGGTGTCGGCGCGCTGTGCCTCGAGCAGCTCGCACGCCGTCCCAACGCCGGTCGGCAGCGTGACGACGCCGGTCGCGACCGGCAGCGTGACCTCGAGCACGTGGATGTGTTTGGGGATGTACAGCACGTCGACGCTCGTGAACGCGTCGGTCGGGTAGAACGCGATGTTGCCGTTGGCGCTCGGCGCGACGTAGCCGGCCGTGCCGACCGCTGCGCCCGGGGGCTGCGGGAGGAGCTGACGGGTTGCCCCCGTGCCGGTGCGCGCATAGCCGGCGAGCACGACCTCACACTTGGCGTCGTCCGGCAGGACGATCGAGGTATTCGACGCCGGCCCGTACGGGTCGAGCGTGAGCGCGACCGCGCGGAGCTGCGTGGGCTCCCTGCGGAGCACGTCGCCGAACAGGACGCTCTTCAGCATCGACGCGAGGCTGTTCGGGTTGGAGCGGTTGAGGGCAGCCTTGAGCGAGGTGGCGAGCGACGTGAGCGGCATGGTCGGGTTCTCCTTGGGTCCTTGTGGGTCGCCGTCGAAGCTACACCCCTCGCGCGGCGCGTGTCTTGTTTCGCGTGCTACCCCCCTAGCTCGGCCCGACGACGGTCCCCGCCGGGCCGCCGACGAAGTACTCGACCTCGCCCACCCCCTGGACCTCGAGCAGCGCGAGGTAGTGGTCGGGGTCGAACTCCACCACTTTCAGCCCGCTGACGGGCTCGACCGCTTGCACGTTGCCCGACCCGTTGTAGGTGGTGGTGCGGACCAGCATCGGGCCGTCCGTCCACAGGTAGAGGAACGCGCCCTGCAGCACCGGGCCGCCAGGGCCGACCCCCGGGAGCGGCACGAACGAGCCGCCGCTCGCCACCGTCATCCGCATGTCGCCGGTCGCGGAGCCGAGCCACTTCGGCGCTGGGCTCGTCTGGTAGGGGATGTTGCTCGACCCCCCCGGCGACTCGTCGTCCGAGACGTCGGCCGGGCCGCAGTTCAGCGTGCCCGAGAAGTCGAGCTTGATTCCCATCTCAGCGCAGGTTCTTGAACGGGAGCGGGGCCTTCACGCCCTCGACGGCGCCGGACTGCCCGGACTGCCCGCTCGGGTCGGCCAGCAGCACCTTACCCCCGCTCGGGATCTCGCCCGGGCTCGGCACGACCTCGGGCCGGGCCTCGGTCTGCGGCCGGTCCTGCGGCATCGCCGCGCCGTCGCCGCCGGACTTCACGGTCGGCAGCCCGTCCTTCGTCGCGAAGGGGGGGGCCGCGGGGTCGGAGGAGGGGAGACCGTTCTGCATCGCCATGGGGGAACCTCGTTGTCTTTCGTGTGCGGGAGCTTCGCGCACCGTCCCGTCAGCGCAGGGATCGGTACGGCTTGGCGGCGTCGTCGGGGCCGCCCGCGGGCGGCCACTTGATCGTCGGGGAGTGTGCGACCCCGTCCGAGCCTTGCTGGCTCGGCGTCGGGAGCGGCTGCGGGGGCCACACGGGCGGCGGCGGCGCGGCCGTCTCATCGGCGGGCAAGGCGAACGGTCGCGCGGGCTGGGGCATCGGGCACTCCTGCACCGAAACTCGAGGTTCGGTGACCTCCCAAGGCGTAACAGGCGCGAGGAGGATGCGCAACTTCCCCCCGGCGCGGCATAAGGAGGGTCGGAGGAACCATCACCATGCTGACCATGCACCCCGTCGCGTCCTCGAACATTGCCGAGATCGGCTACGACCCCGACACCAAGCAGGCGCGCGTGCGCTTCACCAACGGCGGGCTCTATGCCTACAACGGCGTCTCGCTGCAGGACTTCGAGAAGCTCCGCACCGCCCCGAGCGTCGGCCGGTACTTCGCCAACTCGTTCAAGAGCGCGTTCAAGAGCGAGAAGCTCGAGGCCCCCACGACGACGGCGGACGATCAGAAGCGGCGCAAGGCCGACATCGAGGCGTTCTACGCGCTGCGCGACACCGTGGTGAACGCCGCGATCCAAGCGGTCGACCGACCCTCGACCGCGAATGCGGACCTTCAGGAAGCCGGCGAAACTCGCTACGACGCCCTCTGCCGCGCAGTGAGCGCGTACCGCAGCCACCCGCTGTACGCCCACAAGGGGCCGGACGGCTAGTCGATCTCCCCGAACCCCCCGACCGTGCTCATGAGCGGCCGGCCCGGCATCTCGCCCTTGTGCCGCTCGCGCGCCCACGCCTCCTCGACCTCGTCGTCGGTGCGTGGGCGCAGCTCATCGGGCAGCGGCCAGCGCGCCCGGTGAGGCACGAGCGCGCTGCGGTCGTTCGGCCGGTTCGCCGGGTGCGGGTAGAGCCAAGTCTCCCCGCTCGCCGCGACGAACTCGAAGTCCTCCTCGGGCCGGCGCACCTGCCCTGAGCCGTTGTACGAGTCCCACGCGGTCCGGTCGTCGAACGTCTCGCTGATGATCTTGAGCATGCCGTCGAGCCGCTTGCCGGCTTCGACGATCGAGTGGTGCGCGGCCGCCCCGTACGCAGTCGCGATCTCCGTGCGGACGATCCGGTGCGCCCAGAACGCCGGTGCCCCCTGCAGGAACGGCGACTCGCGCGTGATGTCGCCCCTCATCTCGATCCACGACCTCTTCGCGACGAGCCCACGCTGCAGCACCTTCTCGAAGTGCCCGATCGTCTCGAGCCCGTAGCGCCCGAGGATGCCCGCCTTCGCCTTCCGAGCCTTGCGCCCCCTCCGGTCGACCCCGTGTGCGAGCCGGCTCAGGAGCGAGGAGTGCGTCCCCCGGGCCGCGCTCTCCAGCATGGCAGCGGGGCGCAGCGCGATCGGCTGCTCGCCCACCCCTCGGTACGCCCGGTCGGCCGCCGCCAGGTAGTCGACGACGTGTTGCGCGCTCGCGCCCGCGGCATTCCCCCCCTGCTCGACCACGGCGCTGCGGAGCCCCGGCACCGTCACGGTCGCCAGCACGTGCCGCACCTGCGCGAGCGTCGCCCGGAGCTGCACGACCGTGAAACTGTCCTCGCCAAGCGCCGGGGCGATCTGCCGGATGCGCGCCTCCAGATCGGCTGCGCTCCTGCGCAGGAGGTCGTTGGTCGCGCGGGCTCCCGCGGCGTGCGCGAGGTCGAGCGCGGCGTCGCGGCTCGCGCTCAGCGCCGCCAGCGCGGCCTTCCCGGCTTGCTCGTTCGCCATGCCTCCATCCTACCTCACCGAAACTCGAGTTTCGCTCACGCCGGCGGGAACCCCCCCGGCTTGGGAGGGGGCGGTGGCGCCGGGGGAGCACCGCCAGGTGGCTTGGGAGGGCTGCCGAACGGGGGAGCTGTCCCGCCGCCAGGAGGGCCGCCGCTGCCCGCCGGGCTCGTGCCGACCTTGCCAAGCCCCGCGTTCGCCGCCTTCGCGATCGGCGCCGCGTACTTCGCCTGATACGCCGCCAGGCTGAGGTGACCATCGGGCAGCGACATCGGGTCGAGCCCGAGCGAGTGCCGCGCCTCGTTCACCGTGATGATGGCGCTCGCGCTCGTCGGCGTCATCGGGAGCGGCGTGGGCTCGCCCACGTCCGGCGCCGGGGGCGGCGCCGCGGGGGCCGGCGGCGGCGTGACGACCGGGGGAGGTGGGGGGGGCGCCGCCTGGCTGGTGATGGTCCCGCCCGCGGGCGTCGGGGTCGCGTGCTTGTGCGTCGCTCCCGGCATCGACCCGACCGCACCCGCGAACATCTCGTTGGCCTGGCTGGTCGCTTCGTCCGCCTCCTGCTGCAGCTTGCGCTGCTCGGCGGGGCCGTCGCGGCCGAGCAGTTTCGCGGCCTCCTCGGTCGCGGTCTGCACGCTCAGGAACCCCTTCTGCCCGGTTGCCTGGAAGAGCGTCGCCGACACCAGCTGCTTGTCCTGCGGCGTCGCCTGGAAGTACGGCCCCCACGCCGGCTCGACCTCCGTGCCGACACCGGGCTCGCGCGGGATCAGCCGGACCTCCGGCTCGTCGTCCTTGCCCTCCTGCTTCTCCACCTTCGGCGGCAGCGTCGGGATGCGAAGCCCCGTGTGGGCCTCGCCCTTCTCGTCCAGCACCGTCACGCGGGTCTTGTGCGCCCGCTGCGCCACCACCACGAGCGGCTCGAGCAGCCGGCACATGCCCGCCCCGTACTGCTCGCGGAAGATGTCGCACTTCGCCAGCATCGGGCTGTAGAGCATTTTCTGCGCGACGCTGCTCGTGCCCTGCGCCGCCGCCTTATCGGGGTCGAGCAGCACGCACTGCGCGACCTCCAGGGTCGTCTCGCGCTTGCGGTTGAAGAGCGCAATCCCCGCCGTGATGCTCGACCCGACCAGCTCGAGGTACTTCGCGTCGCCCTCCGGCCCAGGCACGATCGCGTTCTCGCTCCCCTTGCGCACGTTGCCGCTCGCCAGCGCGTCCGGGTCCATCTTGAGGACCAGCGTCGGGTCGAGGTTCAGCGTCGCCCCCCGGCAGATCACGCTCAGCAGGAGGTCGAGCGTGTCGAAGTTGTCGTAGAGCCCCTCGTAGTCGGCATCGCCGTCGACGTTGTTGGTCGGCAGGTTCTGTATCCACGCGAAGTGGCAGCAGCCGTCGCGGTGCTCGACGCAGCGCCTCCAGTCGGGCACCCATTTCGGCTCGACCCCGCGTTGCACCCTCACCGGGCAGTACACGATGTCCATGTCGGGCAGCCAGTCGCGCCGGTGCCAGTACTCGACGGTCTCGAGCCGACGCCGCTGCGGGTTCCACTCCTGCTCGCTCGACTGGTAGCACTCGATCGCGTGCCTCGGGATGAACTCGTCCCGGTCCTCCCACTCCTGCACGTGCACGAACTTCGCGTTGTGGACCCGGACCTTCGGCCGGCCGTCGACGTACGCCCACGACAGGCACGTCGTCCCCATCGCGCCGCCGAGGTTGCGCGCCTGGATCATGCGGACGGGCAGGTTCGACACGCGCGAAAGCGTCTGCACGTAGTCCTCGGTCTTCGGATCCACCTCGACCTTGAACGTCGGGAACCGCTGGTCACCGAACAGGAGGCTCGTGAAGCTCGCGACGATCACGCGCGGCAGCCGGTACGGGGTGCTGGGGCGGCGGTTGCGCAGCGGGATGTACGGGCCAGCCTTCTCCCCCGTCAAGAGCGGCTGCGCCGACTGCACGACGCCCCCCGTCTCGGCGTTGATGATGCGCCCGTCGAAGTCGTACAGCTTGTGGTCGTGCTGCGTGCAGTCGAACCACTGCTGCTTGCGGTCCAACACCTTGTACCGGTCGCCGCCGAGGATGAAGGTCCCGCGCGACCCATGCTCCTCTCCCCCCATCTGGCCCATCCACCCATTGAAGCCGACGCTCTGGAGGTTCTGCATCACCATGGCTCACCGCCCGCGCGAACGCGAGGCCTCCTGAAGTCGATGCTGCGCGCTGCCTTGCAGCGGCGCCGGAGAATTGGTCACCTCGCGCGACCGGCGACGTCGTCCATCCGCGATCATCTTCGATGCCTCTGGATCGAACGTCACCGACTGCGTCGCGGGAGGCACCGCGGGTGAACGATCAGGCGCAAGCACTTCGGCATCCATCGACGCACCCGCAACTCGAGCTCCCGCCCGGACCATCCAGAGCCCGAGGAGAAGCCTGGCGGCATGTAGGCGCTCGAGGAACGGCATGCGACGAGCCTACGACTTGCGCCGCGGCGGGGAAAGTATCACCGCTCAGTCCCGCGGGTGGTTGCTCTCGTATCGGGGCCTCGACCGCCGTGGCATCGGGATGTCCGGGGTGGTCGGCAGGGGATTGCGCTTTCGCCAGAGGCGCGCTTGGCAGTCCGCCCAGATGGCCTTCGTCGCGAGCTGCACGATCATCGTCACGCACGCGGCGAGGGCGATCCACCCGAGCGTCTCTGCGCGCCCGAGACAATCGGCCAGCGTCCAGTGCGTGAGGCCTCCTGCGATCCCGTAGCAAGCCGTCGTGAGGGCGTTCGTTGCAGTCCGAGCCGTCATCGAGTGCCTCCTGCTACCGCCCACTCCCACCGCGTCAGCCGTCGCCGCTTCGGCTGCGTCGGGCGCCACCATGCGCGGAGCCAGTGATGGCAGCACGCGCCCACCAGGAGCCCGATCGGCAGCTCCCACGTCGGACGGTCGCCCGCCGCGTAGTACACGCAGCAGAGCCCGAGGAGGAGGAGGGCCGCGCGGCTCACGACGACGACCCGCGCAGGATCACGATCGCGTTGGCGCCGTCGCTTCCGATGAGCGCTGCCCCACCCTGCGCGATCGTGACGGCGCTGCCGGTCGACCAGCCGAAGCTCACGCTGGACGAGCCCGGGTTGTTGACCCACACCATGCCCTGCGCGGCCGGCGTGACGAGCGAGGTCATGGCGCATGGGGGCGAAGTGTACGTGCCGGTCGCGATGAGAGCGGGGGCTTTCGACTGCGCGACGGAGAGCGCCACCGTCGCGGTCGAGCACGTCAGCGCAACGGGCGTCGAACCGAGCAGTGACCCGAGGTGGATCGGGCCGTAGAAGCTACCCGCTCCGGTGCCTTGCGCGGTCGTGAGCGACAGCCCCGCGCCCGCGAGCCCGATCGCTGCGCCGCCGTACTGGATGCACGCGCCCGCGGTGGCCTTGGTGGAGTTGGCGCCGCCGCAGACGTTGCTGTTGGCGCCCGTGTTGCCGCTGCCGCTCGTGCCTTGCGCGGTCAGGTTCATGTCCGCGGTCGCGCCGGTCGTGGCGGCGATCTGGATGCCGTTGTCGATGGTCTGGATGAGGCCGCCCGGCGACTTGATGTCGAAGGCGCCCGTCGAGACGTCGCCGTACACGACCGGCCCTGTCGTCGCGCCCGACGGAGCGCCCGTCGCCTTGCCGATCCCGATGACCCACGTCCCGCCGCCCGTGTCGAGCGTGCTCGAGAAAAACTGCCATCCGTAGGGCTGCGCACTCCCGTACACGTATCCGCCGACCATGAGGTTGAGAAGGCTGCCGTTGCCGATGTTCGTTTGCGTTCCGTCCTGCTTGGCGAGGAACGAGTAGTTGGTGAGCGACGGTGTGGCGGTGCCGAACCAGATCCCGTCGTAGGAGGAATTGCTGACGACCGTACCGAGCACCATCCGCTGCGTGCCGCCGCGCTGGATGATGAGGTCGCCTTCGGTGCCGGTCCCGCTCGCCGCCGGGACGTTGATGACGACGTTGCCGGGCGTGCCGTTCGTCGTCGCGCCCGCGCCAGGGTTGAGGTAGAGGTTCGCCCCCACGCGATACGTCGAGGCGCCGGGCTCCGCGCTCGCCGCCGCAACCGTCATCGCGGTCGGCGCCACGTCCGTCGACGGCGCTGCCTGCGTCAGCCCGCACGCGCTCGCGCCCGACACGCAGCTCATGGTCCCGGTCGACGCCCCGAAGTCGATCTCGCCGCCCGCGCCGCCGCGAGCCTTCACGACCGTGCAACTCGTCGGGCTCGAGCACGTGAAGTCGGTCGTCGCCGAGGTTTGCACGTACGCTCCCGCGTCGAACGATCCCGGCTGCGCGCGACGCCAGCACGTTCCGCCGTCGTACGCCGCGAGCACGTACGCTTGCCCGACCTGCGCCGCGGGTTGCGGAGGCATCGGGTGGCCGCCCGCATCGACGGGAGCGCCGCAGATGGGCACGCCACCGAAGCCGTAGACGAGACAGTGCGTGGGGTCCGAGCACGACAGGTCCTCGGTCTGGACGACGTGGACGTAGGCGCCCGCGTCGAAGCTGCCCACGCCGCTCGCGTCCACCGACACCTTGACGAGCCCGCCGTCCGTCGCCGCCGTCACGCGCCCGACGCCGAGCACCTGGCGCACCGCCCCGCCGTCGCCGCTCATCCAGGCAACTGCGTCGTTGTGCGTCTTCAGGACTTGCCCCTCGGTGCCAGGGAGGATCTCCACCATCGCGTCGCCACCATGGCGCAGCACCTGAACCGGGCTCGCACCGCCCAGCGTCACGATCGCCCCGTCGAGCGACCCGCCACCGAGCCCGCCGGCATCCATCTCGACCTTGTATGCACCCCCATCGTGCAGAACGGTCACGCGCCCCACGCCGGCGATGCTCTGCGCGTAGGCCGCAGCATCGAAAGAGCCACCCCCGCCTGCATCGCACCAGTGAGTCGAGCTGTCCGGAGCCCCGCACGGCACCTGCGTGCCGCCGGTCGTCGGGTGGATGATGTACTCAACCGGAACCGACTCGGGCCCACCGACCTTATGCCCCGGCGCGACCACGCCGGCGTCACCTGCAACCGCATCGGACATACTTGGTTGTGAGCATCCGATCTCAAGCGCGCTGCCCACGAGCAACGAGAGGAAGAGGACCGCGAGGAGAGAGTAGAGAGCGCGCATCAGGACACCAGCTTGAGCATGTTGGGCACCGCGAGGTACTGGTACGTGAGGGTCGAGCCTGCCATGCCGGAAGGGTAGCCCGGCGGGAACGTGTAGGTTTGGTTGCCGCCGCTCGACACGAACGGGTCGTGCGTAAGCGGGTCCTCGATCTTCATCCCGACGGGCAGCGTGAGCTTTCCGGCGATCGCGCTCCACCCCCCGAGACCCGTCGCCGGGACGGCATCGTGCACGATCAGCACCTGCCCGTTCGTCATCGACGACGGCGCGATGACCGCCGCGACCGTCCCGAGCGACGTGTCGATCACGACCGCCTGCGGGGACCCGACGAACGCGATGGTCTTCGACGAGGATGCGGCCGTGATCCACTGCGGCGCCACCGGCCCCGGCGGAACCCCGGCCTCGAGCAGCCGCAGCCACGCGTTCGCGTACGGGCTCCACCCCTTCTGGTTCGGCGACCCCCCGACCACGAAGTTCATCGAGCCGCTGTCGGCTGAGAACGGCGGGATGAACAGCCCGTTGGCCTCCGGCACACCGAACACCCTCTCGTCCACGTAGAGGTTGCCCTCTTCGTCCTCGGTCGTGAGCCTCACGAGATAGCCCCCGCGCACGTCCGGCGCGAACGTCCACGTCGGGGTCGACCCGCTCTGCACGATCCCCTGCGGCACCGTCGACCCGTAGCCGACGTCGAGCACCTCGAAGCGCCACGAGACGATCGCGCTGTCGTCCCCGTTGCTCACCACCACCGGGGTCGTCAGCACCCCCATCAGCGCGTAACCAGGCCCCCCGACCGAAGCGCCCTGCGTGAAGTTGATCGAGGAGTCGCCCATGCGCCGCATCGTGCGGCAGGACACCTTCCCCGGTCCACTTCCCCTGCCCGCCCGCCGAAACTCGAATTTCGGCGGGCTACGCCTGCGTCGTCAGGTCGGGCGCGAGCGCGAACGTGTAGGCGCCGCTCGCGGGTGACCCCGCGGGCAAGTCCACCTGCAGGAACTGCGCGACGCTCCCCGCCATCGCGTCCTGCAGGTTGGCGCCCGTGTTCGGCATGTCGAGCAGCGCCACCACGTCGAAGAAGCTCACCGTGCCCGGCGCCATCGTCACGTCCCCTCCGATCTTGTACCAGGCGCCTGTCGCGTCCTCGTAGAAGAACATCCGGGCGACCACGCTCGGCGCGCTCGTCGGCCCCTCGTACGTGCAGGCGATCCGATGCACGGGCCACCCGTTGACGTTCTGGAATCGGCTGAACAGCACGTTGTCGAGCTGCGAGCTCGGCTTGCCCGTGGGGGTCGAGTCGCTGCCGAGGGCCTTGTCTCCCGCCGGGGGCGTCCCGACGTAGCGGACGAACTTCGTGGGGAAACGCATGACAACACTCTCGCTCGTCCAGCCCCCGCGGTCCACTTCGCTACGACTTGCTCTCCTGCCCGGTCACGGTCACGGCCGCCCAAAGCACCCGGAGCCCCGGCGCATACCCGTACAGAGCCAGCCCGTAGTGCCCCTCGCCCGGGCACGCCAGCGTTGACTTGCCTTGGATCAGCCACCCACCGCGTGCGTCCGGCGCGCCGAGCTGCGACACGTCGACCGGCGGGCCTTGCGGGGTGAGCTTGAGCGCGTGCGGCGTGCGCTGGCTCGTGTCGGCCGCGAGCCGGAGCTGCCCCTGCGGGCGCGTCCCCGCGAGCCTGCGAGCCTCGCTCTCCTCGGTCTGCGCGAGCCTCGCGCACCAGTGCAGGAGCGTCCGGTCGCGGTCACAGAACAGGACCATCTGCGCGCTCATCACGGGGTGCACGCCGTCGAGCGGCCACCCCGCGCCCCACCCGCGTCGGAAGTACCCGCCGGCCCCCGACAGCCGGAACAGCTCCGGCACGACCGGCAGCAGCGCCACCCCCCGCGCGGCGAGTTGCGCGGCCCTCGACGGCTCGACCAGCGACCCCTCGAAGTACCGCTGCTCCGGGTCCTCCACGACGACGTATGTGCGATGGTTCTCCATGGTGCGCGCCTCCAAGCGGCGAGCAGCTTGGCACGACCCCCTGGCAGCTTCAACGAAACTCGAGTTTCGCTCAGCGCCTTGGCAGCGTCGGGTCGACCAGGCTCGCCAGCGTTGCAGGGTCGCCGCCGCACCGACCGAAACCCGCGTACAGGCTGAGGTCCTTGCACGCGCGCATCGACCAGCGCATCGCGGAGAGCGCCGCCTTCGCGCTCGCGTCCTTGCCTCGCACCTGAAACGCACCCCTTGACAACCCTCCGTCACCCACCGCTTTCGTCCTGCACTCACTCTCGTGCTTGCAGATCGCGACGAGCGTCTCTGCCTCCTCGAAAGTGGCGTCGGTCGAGGCGATGTCCTGGGCGATGAGGCTCAGGTCATCGCGCCTGGCTTCCGTTGGCGCCGCGTGATTCCAGGCGACCAGGCACCAGAAGAGGTGTGCTGCGAGGGCGAGGTTGATCATGCAGCCCTTATGCCGCGCGGGCGAAAAGATGGTCAACTATTCCGGCCCGCGCCGGGTCGATCGAACTGCGGCTCAACCTCGAGCCGACAAGGCGGCGACCTCACCGTGCCGGCCGGCATCGAGACCCTCGCCACCACCTCGTATTGCCCCGGCACCACGACATCGGTGGCCGCGTAGGGGTGCACGACGAACAGACGGTCCCGCGTCGGCGCGGGGGGATGAGACCCCCCGGCGATCGTCGCATCCCACGTGGACATGATCGCCCCCGGACCTCGGACGACGATCGACGCGGCGGTCGCAGTCCGCATGTCCACCCCGCGGTTCGGGGCCCTCACCTCGACCACGCACTGCTCGGGCGCGACCGCGCCCGCGCGCACCTTGGACCGGCACTCTTCTCGCTGCTCCATGGTGCCGAGCCTACTACGGCCCCGACGAAACTCGAGTTTCGTCAGCCCGCAAGGAGCCGCTGCCAGTCGGCTTCGCTGCACACACTCCCGTCGAGCTGCACCCCGCCGAGGCCGATCTTGTTCGCGCACTGCCAGAGCGAGACCCGCTCCCAGGGCGGCGGAGGCGTCGGGAACGCAGCATCATCGCCGGGCCACGTGTCGGGGTGCGGCCACCGCGCCAGCCACAGCGGGCGCGACCGGAAGCAGTCGAGTCGCCCGGCTCCCTGCAGCCCGCCCGTCCACCAAGGCGCACCCGTGTAGATGCCGGCGAGCTTGCCCGTCTTCTGGTCGAGCTCGAACGCAGCCGACGCGAGCCACTCCGATACACTCGCCGACGTGACCCCGTAGGTGCTCCACTCCCCCAGCTCGGGGGACTCCGCGTCGACGAAGGCGGGTAGGTCGAACGGCGCGCGCGACTTGACAACGTTCCACGCGAGCCCAATCTGGCCGACAGGGTCCCGGTTCGGGTGGATGCCGTCGACCGGGAGAGGCATCGTGAACGGGTAAAAGCCCACGAGGAGCCCGGCGGCCCTCGCACCGTCGACTTGCTGCTCGAAGAACTCATTAGGCCGGACGTTGCCCTCGTACGCCTGAACGATCACCGCCGAGACGCCCGCCGACTTGATCGCGGCCCAGTTGATCTTCGGTCCCTGGTATCGGCTGACGTCGACGAGCTTGATCATGTGGTGCTGCCTCCGTCGATCTTCTCCCGCTCCCGCTCGACGGCCCGGCAGGGCTGCCCTTCATGCGGCATCGAGCACGGACACCGGGGCCGGCGCTGGGCTGCGTCATACAGCGCGCACCCCTCGACGTGCCGGCCCTCCAGGGGCGAGCAGCCGTAATCGGGGCCAAGGCACGGCGCAGGCGACACGTGAGGGTTGTAGGGGCCGGGGGTGCTCACGGTGCAGCTCCAGCCTGCGTTGACTCGATGGCTCTGTCGGGTCGCCTGTCCGCTGCATAGAGCCGCTGCGTAGCGGCGATTCGATCGGGGCACGCATCGTCACAGACCGCGTCAAGCAGCGCCAGATGCTCCGGCGTACAGTCGGCCTCCCACCGAAGTTCCAGCTTGTGGTCAGCAAAATAGGTCACGGCCTCGCCTCCCGCGGGCAGCCGGGCCACGAGGTCGAGACCTTGACCGTCACCGCCACGCCGGACAGGTCGGTCGCGCCACGGACCCTCAGGTGCGTGCACCGCCCCCGGTACAGGCTGCCCGTGGTCGCCCAGGTCGCCCAGGTCGAGCAGGCGGTCATGAGCGCCACCGCGCCCAGAGCCGCCGCAAGAGCCCCAAGAGAGCGAACGACGCCCCAAGCGAGGCGACCCAGGCGTACCACGGCCAGTCCATCAGTGGCTCGGTCCTGCGCCTGCCGGCGTCGGCGGCGCCCCGGGGTTCAGGCGCTCGCGGGGCACGATCCGGCGGGATTGGCTGACGAGCGCGCTGTACTCGCCCGGTGCGCGGCAGTCGTCGAGACCGTCGGTCAGGTCCCGCACGAGCGCCTCGAGCTCCCGGCAGCGGGGGCACGAATCGGTTGTAGGGGCCTCGACGGAGACGGGAGCCGCCGCAAGCTCGTCGGCCCTTGCGTCGATTTCGTCGAAGACGCCAGGGCACTCCTCTCGCAGCCGATCGACGGCGTCGAGGAACGCCGCGCCTCCGGTGTGACGCTCCCCACCCGCGCCCGCGCAGGTCAGGGCGAGCCCTCGGCACACGGGCGCGCAGGTCACGACTCCCCCTCCAGGCCGTCGCCCTGGCCGTCGGGGTTGCCGTGGACGGACTGGCCGGGGGTCTCCGAGCACGAATCGTGGAGGGCGCACGCAGCGCACTTGCCGTCGGCCTGGCAGCAGAGCCGGTCGGGCAGCCCGCACGCCGCGCACGTGGCTACCACGGGAGCGCGCATCATGGCGTCACGAGCGCGATGTGCGCCGCCTGCAGCACGGACATCGCGGCCTTGAGCGCCTCGCCCATGGTCGCCCCGTCCGTGGCCGTGTTGGACGACCCGACTACCTTCGGGCCGGGGAGCTTGATGACCATGTAGACGCCAGGCGAGAGAGAATCCCCCGCGTCGAGCGCGGCCTGTGTGATCGTCTCAAGGAACTGAGCAGCGGAGGCGCTCATGGGTCGATCTCCCCAGCGAGGCGGAACAGGATTCCGTTGAGCGCGTCGACCGTGATCGGGTCGGGGAGGCTGCCCATCGCGCGCCACGCGTCGTCGGACGCGCGCTGCCAACCACTGATGTAGTCGGGCGGCGGGTCGGGCCGCACGAGCGTGAGCCGATACGCGCCGCCCGCGGCCATGGCGTCCGTAAGGCGCTTGCCGAGGTCACCGCCGGCGCGGATCTCGATCCAGCCGTCGGGCGCGCTGAACTGGATACGGCCCATCGGCGTCCAGTCCCAACTGGGCGCGACCTTCTCGGAGCCCGCGATCACCGCCTGAAGCGTCAGGCCGTCGACCTGGGGGAACGGCTGGCCGGGCGGGTAGATCCTGTCGGGCGGGGTCGGGGTCAGGGCTGCCGCGGCGTCGAGTCGCGTGAAGCCCGCGGGAAGCGCCCCGACCGCAGCGCGCCTGGCCGCGCACGCCGCTTTCCAACCGCGCTCGTAGTCTTCCGAGTGCGGCACGTCGCGCGGCTGGCTGTAGGTCACGACCCGCCCCCGAGCTCCGAGAGGAGGCCTCGCACCGCCCGCTCGATCCGCTCGACGAGCGACAGCTTGTGAGCGTCCGGCCCCTTCAGCGTGAACGTGAGCGGGTAGAGCTCCAGCGCCGCTCGCACCCAGTCCGAGCACACCCACGCCTCGCCCGCCTCGTCCCACCGGGGACCCCAGGAGTTGACCACGAGGAAGTCCGAGTCTCCAGGGGCGCCACTTACGGCAGGTCGGTGGCCCACGATGAGCTGCATGTGGCCGCCATCCGTCGGATCGTTCGGGTCGGGGGCAGGCGCGACCTGTCCGGGGACGAGGTTCTGGTAGGTCTGGCCGACCGTGGCTGCGACCCAGACGGGGGCGGGGGGCGTGGCCGTCAGCGCCGCGATGACGAGCGCGGGGGCGCCGTCGCCGGGAGGGATGACGTGGTTGCCGACGTCGTAGTCGCGAAGCTGCGCGGCGGCGATCTCGTCCGGTGTGGCGTCCTGGCACGCGTTCGCCGGGGGGGCGCCAGCGATGCCGTTCACGTCGGCCGGGGTCCAGATGTCCGAGTTGCGACCGTCCGGGGTGGGGCCGGTCTGTGGGCGCACGCCGGACTCGCGGAAGGCTGTGAGCACGTCGACCGGCTCGCGCCCGTCGTCCTGCAGGGCGCCTGTGGGTCTCTCGACGCGGCCCGAGAGCACGTAGAGGAACTGAGGGCTGCCGTCGAGGACCGGAGCCGGGAGAGGCGCGGCAGTCTGCGCGCAGGAGAGGCCCGACGTGAGCGAGTGCGTCGTACAGGCCGACGAGAGCCCCTGATCCTTACGAGCCCCGCACAGGGCGCTGAGGTCGGACGACAGAACCGTCGCCCCGGCCATCGCACGTCTGATGCTCGGGTGGTCGCCTGCGTGGAGGAGCTTGGCGACCTCGGCGGGGTCGCTCGGCTTGACGCCCGGTCGGGGTCGAGCCGGAGGCGCTGCGGGTCTGAGCGTGCCGGTCATGGCCGCACCGCCTTCCGAACTGCGAGCTTGCCCGGGTGCGACGGGTTCGTGCCCGGCGGGGGTCGCTTGGCGCCGGTCTTCAGGGATACGGGTCGGATCATGTCGCTCATGCCCAGTAGGCTATCGCTGGCCGGGCGCCCCGTCTATCCCCCGCACGCGCCGCCGCGCGCCGCCTTCCTCCGGTGCGCCGTCATCGCTCGCTGCCCGATCGCATCCCTCCGGATCGTCGCCGCGAGCGCCTCCGGGTCCTCGGCCCCACCCCTCGCCACGTCCTCCTTGATCTCGGCGGTCGTGTGCGTGCGCCCGTACTCCTTGCGCGTCTGCCTCGGCTTCCTGCTCCACTTGCTCAGCGCGCCCATCGATCACTCCTCGCTCGAGTCCAGCTCAGCGGCGTGCTCGTCGCAGAGAGGCGTCAGGTGGAAGCCCATCTTGCGGTGCTTCGTCGCGGGCTTGCCGCAGCACCGCTCTCCCCGCTCATCGATCGGCATCAGGCACGTCTCGCCCCGGTCGGGCGGCGGGTAGGGCTCGGTGTTCATGGCTTCACTCCTGGCAGGGGCTTGCGCGCGTGCGCGAAGAGCTGCGCCGCCGTGATCTTGATGTCCGGCCGGCTCTCCAGCCACTTCGCGACCGGCTTATCCCCGTGGTCGCGGTTGCACGCCGCGCACGCCGTCACGAGATTCTCGGGCTTGTCCTCGCCCCCGTGCACGCGCGCGACGAGGTGGTCGAGCTGCAGCGGCATCTGCGCCTTGCCGCTCGCTCGGTGCTCGGCGTCCTGCTGCTCCTGCGTCTTCTCGCAGTACATGCAGCGATGATGGTCGCGCTCAGCGATCCCGAGCGACCGCTTGATCCCGATGACCTTACGGACCGACTCGCGCCTCGGACGGGCCGCGTGCGCCTCCCTCCCCGTCAGCACCTTCCCCCCCTTGACGACCGCCTTCGGCCCCGAGCGGCGCGCGTGCTCCGGCGGCTCGCCGTAGTGCTTCGGCCCGCCGCCGGCCCTCCACCACTGCCCACCGCGCGGCCCGACTCCCGTCTCGACGCCCGACGCGGCCCACTTGGCGAGAGCGCCCTCGCGCGAGAGCGACGCCCCCCCTTGCCTGGCCCACTCGCTGATCGAGACCTCGGCCACGGGTCAGCCCCCGATCGTGCGGGTCACGTCCGCCAGCACTACGGCCTCGCCCATCTCGACCGTCGTGATCACCCCCGCGCCGTCCGTCGCCTGCAGGTCGTAGATGACCCGCTCCGGCCCGTCCGCCCAGCACTGGGTGACCGCCGGGGCGATCGTCGCCAGCACCTGCCCCTTCGTCGAGTCGGGCAACGTGAGCCCGCCGCTGCCGCCCGCGGCGTTGTCGGCCTCGAATGCCGCCTGCCGGTCCGGGTTGGCGAGGGCGAACTTCGCCGTCAGCCGGAACGTCCACCCCGTCACGTCGACGACGGCGCCGCTCGCCCGGTCCACCACGACGAACGGGAACAGCAGCGTGTCGCCCCGGTAGAAGCGGCGCAGCGGGCCCTTGGCGTCGTCGCCGTCTCGCCGGAGCGCCTCCTGCATCTCGACCGTCGTCGGCACGACCGGGGGGAAGGTGCTCATGCGGGCATCCTCGCACAGGCCAGGCGCCGCCGCCACTTCGAAACTCGAGTTTCGGCGAGCACCCGCCTAGCCCTCCACGCAGACGCCCGACGAGCACACCGCCCCGGCCACGCACTCGTGCCCGCAGCCCCCGCAGTTCAGCGGGTCGATGTCGGTGTAGACGCAACCCTCCGCGCCGCAGTCCTTGTTGCCGAGCCCCGGCGCGCACTTGCAGTTGCCCCCGATACACGACGAGTTCAGGAGGAGGCGCCCACATTGGTTCCCGCACGCGCCGCAGTTATCGCCGTTCGTCAAGAGGTCGAGGCAGACGCCCCCGCACCGAGTCTGCCCCGGGTACGGGCAAGGGACGTCCCGACGGTCCACGTCCCCGGGCGCATCCACCCCCGTGTCCTCTCGTCCCCCCTCATATCCCCTCGTGTCCTCTCGTCCCCCCTCGTCGAAAGCAACGGGGGCCTCGGCGAGCACGTCGAACGAGCCTCCCGGCGCGTCCTGGCGCCCCGTAGGCGCGTCTTCGCCGCCCTCCCCGGCATCTGCCCGGTCCACCCGCCCAGGCGCGTCCTGGCGCGGTGTCGGGGCGTCCCACCCCGCGTCCTGACCAACCGGCACCTCCACCGCCGCCCCCCCGCACGCCGCCACCACCGCCCACGTCGCCAACCATGCTCGGGCCATCGCGCCCTCCTGCAACCCTTATACCGCAGCTTCACCGAAATACGAGTTTCGCTCAGCGATCGGCAGTCGAGTCACCCGACGCACCACCACCCTTCAGCCCGTCGAGGTCCACCCACCGCACCTTGATGGTTCTGTCACCTTTCAAACACACCGCACTGTAGCGGTGGGTACCGTCGTGCAGGTACACCTTGCCGTCGGCCCGGACGACGATCGGGTAGTCGATCGGCCCGCCGTGCTCGCCCCTCGCCCCCCTCGGGATCAAGTCGGGCTTGTGCAGGTACTGGGCAACCCGCCCCGCGTGAACCGAGTGCTGGACGCACCGCACCGGCCCCACCACCATATCGACGATCGGCGCGGCCTTGATCTCGGGCGCGAGATGCCCGGGGAAGCCCGCGCGCGCGCATGCCTCGTGGTAGTCCTCCTTCTCGCCCGAGATCATCGGCGGCGGCACCGCCACCCCGTGCCGCACCTTCGGCAGCGACTTGAGCCGGCGCAGCGCCCCGTCGACCGACGACTGCACGCCCGTCGCCCACCGGCTGACACTGCTGCTCGTGCTCACCGCCCGCTCCCTACTTGCTCACCGCTGCCATCGCGTCACTCCTTATGCCCGTGCCGGTGCTCCGCCTCACTGGGCAGCGCCGAGCCCGCCGCCTTGCCTGCCGCCCCCGCCGCTCCCCCGGCCAGCGCCTTCATCCCCTCGACCGCCCCCTTCTCGATCCCGCCCTCGGTGAGCGCCTGCTCTTCGACCTTCGTCGCTTTCTCACCCGCCCCACGCACCCCCTCCTTCAGCTTGTCGAGCTTGCCCGCTGCCCACTTCGCCAGCCCCGAGCCGCGCTGCTCCTTGGCGTTCTCCTCGTGCGCCCTCGCGACCCCCTCATGGTGCGCAGCCCGCTCGTCGTGGTGCGCGGCCCTCACCAGGTGCTCCGACTTCTCCGCCGGGTCCTTCGCCCGCTCGGCGGCCAGCCGGTGCGCCTTCGCGGCCGACCGGCTGCTCGCCGCCTTGATTCGCCTCTCCGCCCCCAGCTTCCGATGAGTCGCCGCCACCTGCCGCTCGGCGTTGCCGACGTGCGCGCTCCCACCCTTCGAGGTGAACTTACCTCCGTCGCGCGGGTGGTCTTCCTCGTTCCAGCCAGCCATGCCCACCATCCTTCCACGCCGCTTCGCTCCCTACTACTTCGCCGAAACTTGAGTTTCGGCGCGCGCGTCCACCCGCCGCCACACCAGCCACGCCAGCTCCGCGTCGTCGAACCCCTCGACCACCTCGATCTTGAGCCACCGCGCCAGCCGGTCGAGGTCGATCCTCCTCGCCCGGTAGACGTGCTCCTCCTTGACGACCCGCTTGCGCCCCGGCCGAAGCTGCCGCCACACCCGCCGCACCAACACCCTATCGCTCCACCGCTCGAAGCCCGACCAGAACCCGAGCGCGTGCGCGACCTGCTCGAGGTTGCTCCGGGGCTCCTCGCGCAGCCGCTCCTTCGTCAGCGGCATCGCCCCGGGGGCCTGAGCGGGTGGTCGCGCACCATCAGCTCGACCCGGCTCTCGGTCGACACCTGCCCGGTCGACGCGAGGTTCTTGTACGTCGGCTCGTGCCGCTCGAGCACGTGGCGCAGCCACCCCTCCTGCCGGTCCGACAGGTACGCGTGCGGCTCGCGCTCGAGCCTCGACAGCATGTCCTCGAACGACTCCTGCTCGGACACGCTCAGCGGGTACTCCAGCACGCGGCGCAGGTCCGCGACGTGCCGGGCCGACCGCTCGACCACCGGGTGCCGGGCCACCGTCACCTCCCCGCGCTCGGGTGCGTCGGCAGCCGGTCGATCAGCTCCTCGTACTCGGGCGGCTCCCACTGCCGGTCCGTGCTGAACTCGGCCCCGTCCTGCCGCTCGTAGCTGTACGGCTCCATCGGCTGCTGCTGCGTCGGGGGAGGCGCCTTCGGCTTGTTCTCCCCCCGGTGCCGCGCCCGCTCCTCCGGGGTCGCCGGCGGCTGCCCGCAGACCGCCACCCCCACCTGCGCGCCCGTCCGGTCGCCGATGCGCGGCGGCGCCTTCGTGCCCGGCAGCGGCACCATGGGCGCGCCGAGCGCGTTCTGCGGCACCGGGTTCTCGCGTGGCGTCGCAGGTTGCGCGCGCGGCTTGGGCGCGTGGAAGCACTGCAGGCAAGCCTTCGGGTTCTGCTCGTGCGGGCACTTCGGGTTCATCGAATCGCGCCTCCTTCGTACACCCGTGGTGGTAGCCCCAGCCGAGCACGAGCGCAACCACCAGCGCCACCATCCACCCCGGCTCCTCGTGCCTCGCCATGACCCCCTTATGCCGCGACCGCGCCGAAACTCGAGTTTCGCTCACGGGCCCGCCTTCACCCCCCGCCCCCCCGCGGTGTACTCAGTCACAGGGTGGCGCTGGTCGTAGAGCAACACTTGGTACTGCGCGTCTTGCGCGAGCAGGCACTTGGCGATCTCGACGCACGCCACGGCGACGACGAGCTGCCCCTTGAACGTCTGGCGTCGGTAGAGCATCCGGTAGCCCACGGCCCACGCCTGCTGGCCCAGCCCCGGCGCCAGCGACATCGCCGCCGGGTACTGCTGGGTGAACTGCCACGCGGACAGCGCCGCCTCGAGCACGAACTGACCGTCGTCCGACTGCCTCGCCAGCCACGCGCATAGCGCCGCCAGCTCTGCCGGGTCGAAGCTCACCGGGCCCTCACTTCGGCGCGAAGCGCCCGCGCTCGTCGCGAGGCTGCTCGTCGCCGCCCTGCCCGAACGCTTTGCCCTCGTTGTCGGTCGTCCCGGCGTTGATCGCGGAGTGCTTCGCCGCGAGCTTTCGCACGAAGCCCCTCATCGAAACGGGCAACCCCCCGCCCTTCTTCACCTTCACCCACTTGCTCATCCCGGCCATCGCTCAACCTCGCTGGCCCGAGCCTACGCCCCCCCGTCCCAAGCGCGCCACTACGGCGGCCCGTAGCAGGCCAGCCAGTAGCCCAAGCACGCGAACGCCAACGCGACCCACGTGATCAGCAGGAGGTCGGGGTGCCGCCGCCTCACCATGCTCACCCCGTGGCGGCGACCGCGATCGACAGGAGCCGAGTCAAGCAGGGCTTGCAGAGCCCCATGCCCGTCTTCGCGCTCGTGAACGTCGCCGGCTCGTCCAGACACCACCCGCACGTCCCGGCGAGCGCCACCACCGACTGCGTCCACTCGGCCGGCAGGTGCGTCACCGCCGTCCGCCACCACGCCGGCTCCGCCATGTCGGCCGCCGCGTAGTCGCGCCACGTCACGCTCGCATGCACGTTCGTGTGGCTGTCGAAGCCCTCGATCGTGCTCTGCAGCGCGAGGTGGTCCGCGATGGTCGAGCACGCGTGCCGGAGCCGCGCCCCGTGTCGCGCGAAGAAGTTGGCGAGGAACGTGTCCTCGCATGGCTGCCCCGGCTGCGCGGCGAACCGCTCGAGGTGGCCGCCCTCCGCGAACGCCAAGAGCCGCGCGAGCCATGGCCGCGTGCAGCCTCACGCCCACCCGATGAGCCGGGGCGTCACGTAGGAGCGCCGGCCGAGCCCCGCCACCGACAAGGGCGCCATCGAGTGCGTCGC